>PDWJ01001643.1_pt1 | contig 32318 bp, 27 predicted proteins | sample 1430881 | NCBI WGS metagenome assembly PDWJ01 (sample SAMN01162460, study PRJNA174530) | Oral metagenome, whole genome shotgun sequencing project. | biome: Marine environment; feature: Marine mammal; material: Swab sample of the gingival sulcus; isolation source: swab sample of gingival sulcus...
CTGTGTTGCATAGTAGTGCTATGTGACACAGGGCAAGGTTGCATAAGGGCTGAAAAAGACAAGCAGGATACGACAGAGCAGCGTTGACAGGACACTAGCCATTATCGTGCTACAGTTTCCTGTAATCCACTTTACCTGAAACTTTCCTTGGTATTTCCTCTATTCTGACAATGGAAAAACCGCTCGGATGAATTTTCAACTTGTTAACAATAAAGCGTTGTACATCGTCCTGTATGTCACGGGTTAGGTAAATTTTCATTTTGTCGTCTACTCCGGAGCAGACACAGTCTAAAGATGCACACGACAGAAGCTGTTCCACCTCGTCAAGATGTATCCTCTTGCCAAAAAGTTTCAGAAATCGGTTTTTCCGGCCGATTACAGTATAAAAACCATCGTCGTCTTTTCTGGCGAGATCCCCTGTATGAAGAATACCGTTGAGTTCATCTCCCTTGACCAGATCATGACAACCTGCAGCATAACCGAGCATAACATTATTCCCTTGATAAACCAGCTCTCCAGGAACATCACTGTCTTCAATCACCCTTCCTTCTTTATCTTCAAGCCAGAGCCTGCCTCCAGGAATTGCAATCCCTATCCCCCCTGATTTATCCCGGGCATATTCCCAGGGGACATAAGCTATCCTTGCAGTGGCTTCAGTCTGGCCATACATGACAATAAATTCAATGCCTTTTTCCGAGCATATTTCAATGAACTCATCTATCAGTTTCCTGGACAACCTTCCACCGGCCTGGGTAATATACCGGAGATGCGGGAAGTCCATTCTATGAAAACGAAGCCTTTTCAACATCTCATATATGTATGGAACCCCCCCAAAAGTTGTTACTTTTTCTTCAGCCATTATCTGCCAGAACCGCTTTTGCATGAGTGATGCTTCTGTAAGAATAAGTGATGCACCCCGCAAAAGATGGCTGTTAATGATGGACAGGCCATAGGTATAGCTCATTGGCATCGTTGTAATGGCTCTATCTTCAGGGGTAATGGCTAAATAACTGGCTATTGCTTCAGCATTACAAAAAATATTTTGATATGACTGCCTGACAAGTTTAGGAGTGCCAGTGCTGCCGGAAGTTGTCAACAGTAAGGCGAGGTCCTCATGCAAGGCATAATCAATATGATAATCCGTCTTGAGCAGAGTATAATCATTCCAGGTGTGCTTCTTTTCATATTTATACGTATCCGCTTCTTTGTCACCTGTATAAACATACGATGGTTTATACTGGTCAAAAAGCTTTTTCATCAGGCTGTTGTCAATGTTATTATCAATCAAGGCAACAACAGCCCCAGCTCGCATACAACCAACATACCCGGCAACCGACTCAATACTGTTGCTGCATACAAGAAAAACAAGACTCCTTTTTCCTACATGACCTCCAATAGTATCAGCAATATCAAGAAACTCGGAATACGTATACTTCTTTCCGTCAACTATTGTTGAATTTCCTTTCAGATATGTAAAAAAATTCATAATTAAAAAATAAAAAATCAAGCAGATGCTATTTTCCTTGATAAGTTTCGTATTAAATCATATCCATCCCATTCAAATGAAAATTTCATTGCATCGCCAACAGGTACAACCCTGTCAATACCTACAAGGCCATAATCAACGATTGTTTTGACCAGTTGAGCACAGTCAAAACCATAATACGTCATCGTCTGCACTTTCCTGCAAACTATCTTCTGTAATACAGAGAAATCCGTGCCCTGACATTCATAGAACAAGCCTCCGCCCGAAAGACAATCGGTAATAGAACTGTTTATTTCTTCAACAAAGGCTCGATTACATAAATTATTATCAACCTTCTCAATAGATACGCCGCCAAGCATAAGCGACGCATGACACATTGAATGAAATTTATTTACAGCTTCAACAGGCCCTACCTGATACTCTTTGTCACGCAATACAGCAGAAATAAAATCCCAGAATTGTTTTCTTGCCAATTTGACCTCTTCACGCTCACCAAACCAGAAAACCACCTTAGGAGATGAGCAGGCATTCTGATCAAACATATAGGCGTCATTATAAAACAGGTTGGCGAGGTTCATTTTTTTCTCAAGCGGAGTATCCTTCAGATACACATGAGCGTTAAGCAGGCAAAGAGAGTATCGATCGCGAAAAGTCACGTCATACGCATTTGAAGATAACGGGGATTTTCGAATCTCTGCTACTGTACGATCTCCCCCCCATATTACACGCACATCACATATAGAGGAAAAATAATCATTGCACGCCTTATCATGTCCATAGGTGACAATCGTTATATACTTTTTTATCAATAAGAATTCTTTTCTTTCCAGCAGACCAGATATCTGCTGAAGGAGTATGCGTACCTGAGGGGATTCTTTTTCTGAAATTCTGACAATATTGGCATTACCACTTAAAAGGCCGGCAACAAGACTATAGGCAAAAATAGTGGGTACATTTGCCGGGGAAATATGAAAACAAATGCCTCTTCCCAGGCTGTTCAGTAATATATCTGCATAAAAGCACTCCAGACTGTCAATATGTGCTTTTCTACAAAAAAAGGCAAAAGATACCAGGTCTGGATACTGAACGGCCTCCTTATTCTTCCTTATGGACCTGGACAACTCCGCAAGAAATGTTTTGACAAGAGAAGAGAAGACTGGCAGGACCTTGAAAGTGCTGTCACCAGTAAAGCTGTCACTTCCCCTGAGTATAAACTTGATCTTCCTGTTAACTTCCTGCATAGGTGTCACTGCATCCTTTAAGTTCCGCCCCCTTCACCCTGCCAAGAACGGATATATATTTTCCTTTCCTGCCGCAAGGGCAATTATCTTCCCCGGCTATGTACCCCTCGTCTTCAGTTAACAAGGAGTGACCTGGATAGGAAAAGGGCAAAAGAGAAAGTGTCTGGATTATGCCTGTCTCCCCTTCCAGAGCAGGGGTAAAGTCATAATGCTTTCTGATTATCACCTCAGAGAAAGTGCTTGCATGAAGGTGACCTTCGTCGCATTCAATATAAACAGATCCCGTTTGTTCGACCATGCCATAATAATTATACACCTTGCTGATACCGCATACATCATTCAACGCTTTTTTAAATCTGCTTGTAGAAACCGATTCATCCTTCAGTTTTTTCCATCCTCCACCGTGGATCAATACCCCGTCTGAAAGATCAATATCAATCGAATTTTCCCGCAGCAGCTTATAAAAAAAGGCCCATATCATGAACGTAAAACCAAAGAGAAACAGTCGCTTTCCTTTGTGTTTCTGTAAAAATTGTTTTATTCCTTCAACGTCAAGGTTCATATCCCTGTCAAAAGCAAAGAGCCTCTCTTTCCCAAATATGGAGAAACCAAGAATACCAGCTCCCCTTGCAGAAAAAAGAGTCCGGTCTTTTACGACCTCACTGGTATCAAGAATAATCATCGGGTGACGCGATTTACCAAGAAAGGAAGTCACTATTGACGACAGGGCTTTTACCTGATTTGCTGCTGTCACTTTATCGAGAAAAATTTTCGATACCTTTCCACCGGTTGTGCCAGACGATGTCATGGTCTTGACAACATCTTCCTTGCCCACACTTCTCAGCTCATGCTGCTTGAAAAGATTGACAGGTATAAATGGAAGGTCATAAATATGATCAAGTGACGTATCGTCACCATTCATAGCCCTGACAATCTTTCGATATTCAAGACAATGATCCAGATGATGCCTGAAAAGAGAAGCTATTTCGTTTAAGAAAAAACGCTCCTTCTCTCTTTTGGGTAAAGAAAATGGCTCAACCGATACTATTTTTTCATCATTAAGCATGTATATGCTCCGTTACTCCAAAAACACGCCATCAAGGTTAAGATCGAACAAACGAGTTACCGCTCACCACTGTACCTTTCTGGAGCAGAATATTTTCCCTGCACACTGCTCCGCTGCCAACAAAGACTTCATCTTCTATGCGAACACCACCATTGATGCGTGCACCGGTGGCTATATGGCAATGGGCTCCTACAACTACATCATGTTCTATCAGGGCCTTGGTGTTAATAATGCAATTTGCTCCTATAACGGCACCGGCATTCACCACCGCGTCATGCATGATAATCGTTCCCGGCCCGATACATGCGCGGGACGACACATAGGCGCGGGAAGAGCAGATCACCGGCAGCAGCCCCCCTGATAAACAGACTTTTTCAAACAATTTTTTTCTAAGAGAAGAGCACTTGATCTGGCCAACAGTTATGAGAAAATTTCTGCTTTGATGCGCTGCCGCAACCAAATCATCATCAGTGCCAATAACAGGATATCCAAAAACGTTTTTCCCCACCTTCTCCGGCACATCTATGATGCCTGTAATTCTGTAAACAGCTCCCAGTTCAATGACATCTATACAGGCGCGGCAATGCCCGCCGCCCCCCACAAGCACAATTTTTTTCACAAGGGCACTCCGCTGGGTACATTCACCAGGGTATCCGCCATGTTCCGCGAAACAATCAAGTCATCTGTCTGCAGGCGGGAATACATAGGCAAGTCACTTAACAGGGTCCATGGGGGCCTGGTGTATACATGGTGATCACTGGCGAGCTGTAAAAAATGATTCCGTTCTTCCCGGTCTGCCATCTGCACGGCATTTAGCCAGTAATTTGACCTTGCCCCGAATGGCTCTTCAACAAATTTGCTTGTTCTTTCAGCCAAAAACTCTTTATACCGACAGGCAAGTTCACGCTTTTTCTTTACAAAGGTATCGAGCTGATCGAGCTGAGCACAGGCGAGAGCCGCATTTATATTGGGCATTCGGTAATTGTAGCCGATCTCGGTATGGTCATAAAAAAAAGGGTGCGCTTTTTTTGCCGTTGTTGTCAAAAAACGGACACGCCTTGCAAAGTCAGCATTATTTGTAATAACAGCACCGCCGCCGCCACTGGTAATAATCTTATTGCCATTAAAACTCAGTGCCCCGGCAAGCCCGAATGAACCGCAGCTATGGCCTTTATAAGTACTGCCAAGGGCCTCGGCAGCGTCCTCAATTACAGCAAGTTTGTATTGCCTGCAAAGGGCAGCAAGTTCATCGATCCTGCAGGGATGGCCAAAGGTGTGCATGGGTACACAGGCAGCAATTCTCCTGCCTGTCCTTGTATTGACAACCTGCTCATCTCTTGTTTCGGCATATCGACCCAGAAAATTAACCACGCTTTCAGGGCTTAATCCTTTTGTTGTTTCGTCAACATCCAGAAATACCGGAAAAGCTCCGCAGTACCTGATCGCATTAGCTGTTGCTACAAAGCTTAAGGCCTGAGTCAGCACCTCATCTCCGTGCCTGACGCCGGCAACCTGCAGGGCTATGTGCAAGGCAGAGGTGCCGTTGACAACGGCTATGGCATGCTTCACTCCTAGTGCCTGGCATAACATTGTCTCAAGCTGATCAACATAGGGACCGACAGAAGAAACAAAGGTGGAGTCTATACAATCAAGGAGATACTCTTTTTCCTTACCGGTAAAAATCGGTGCATGAAGGGGGATGGGATCATCTGTGTTGTAGAGTTCCCTGATAAAGGTGATCAATTCATGCATAGGTGTCACTAGTGTCATGTCAACGATGAAATGTCAGGATATTGCGCCGGATTTTTCTTGTTCTTATGTAGCCTTGTCCTGTGTTGCATAGTAGTGCTATGTGACCCAGGGCAAGGCTGCATAAGGGCTGAAAAAGACAAGCAGGATACGACAGAGCAGCGTTGACAGTTTCAATACCATCCCTGAAGCCTTCACTTCCCCCATGTTGTGGATACCAGCCCAGTAATTTCCCGGCCTTACTGTTATCTGCCCACAGGCGTTCCACTTCACTCTTTTCTGGTCTTTTACGCTGGTCATCCGTGATAATGGTAATATCAACGCCCATCACCCCGGCGATGATCTTCGCAACCTCACCAATGGAAACCTCAAAATTACTGCCAATATTAATTACCTCACCAACCGCCTCTTCCGCTGCAATCATACGTATAAACCCATCAACCGTATCAGCAACATAGTTAAAGTCCCTGGTCGGATGCATCGAGCCCAGCTTTATCTCTCTTTTCCCTGAAGCAATCTGGGTGATAATAGCGGGGATCACCGCCCGGGCAGATTGCCGTGGCCCGTATGTATTGAAGGGACGGATAATGGCGACCGGCGTATCAAAAGAGAAATAATAGGACATGACCAGCTGATCAGCAGCAATTTTTGTTGCTGAATAGGGAGACTGGCCCTGGAGTGGATGCTCTTCCGTTATGGGAACAAATTTCGCGGTGCCGTACACCTCACTGGTTGATGTATGGATCAGTTTTTCTATATTACATTCACGGGCAGCCTGTACTATGTTCAGGCTGCCCTGAATATTTGTTGCCACATAGCTCGCAGGAGAATGATATGAATAGGGAATGGCAATAAGCGCAGCAAGGTGCATAACCACCTCACACCCCTGCATGGCCTTTTTCACTCCAAAGGGATCACGTACGTCTCCACTGACGACCTCCAGTGATGACGTGACATTTTTGGGCAGGGTATCCAGCCAGCCCCAGGAATTAAAGGAATTATACTGGACAAAGCAGCGCACTGTATACCCTCTTTGCAATAACGTTTCTGTAAGATGCGATCCGATAAATCCATCTGCTCCTGTGACAAGAATCCTTTTCATCACTTCCATTCCTTTGATTTTTCAAAAAATTTAGTAAAATTTTATCAATTCCACAACTGCAAGTCAAATTTCAATTAAACTTTACCGAAACATAGCCCGATAAATACTCAGTTGAGTTGACAGTTGAGTTTGAAGCAATAGAAATCATAGGATTTTTTAGTCAAGGAGGATAACTCATGGCTCTTGTAATTAATACCAATATTGCCTCTCTCAATGCCCAAAGAAATCTAAACGCAAGTCAAGGCGACCTTAACACAGCCCTGGAGCGACTGTCTTCTGGTCTTCGCATTAACAGTGCTGCAGATGACGCCGCCGGTCTGGCAATATCTGATCGCATGACCTCCCAGATCAGAGGGCTCAATCAGGCCGCCCGCAACGCCAATGACGCAATATCTCTGGCCCAGACAGCTGAGGGAGCGCTTGACGAGACTACCAACATGCTCCAGCGAATGCGTGAGCTGGCTGTCCAGGCCGCAAACGATACCAATACGTCTGCAGACCGGGCATCTCTTGACGCAGAGTTCCAGAGCCTTATAGAAGAGATAAATCGTATAGCAACATCAACCGCATTTAACGGTAAAACCATCCTTACCGGCTCTTATGCCAGCCCGGGCAGCGGCATGGTATTTCATGTGGGCGCCAATGCCGATCAAACAATCAGCGTAACCATTGGCGGCGCCTCCGCCCAAGCACTTGGCAGCGGTAGTGCCAATATCAATGCGACCGGGATAGGAACCCAGGCAAGCGCAAACTCGGCCATCACAATCATCGATCTGGCCATTTCAGACGTAGACACAATTCGTGGAGATCTGGGAGCGGCGCAAAATAGAATGGAATCAACCATTTCCAACCTGAACAATGTTGCAGAAAACCTTTCCGCTGCGCGCTCACGTATCCTGGATGCCGACATTGCCCAGGAAACCTCTAACATGACCAAAAACAATATCCTTCAACAGGCCGGGGTATCAGTGCTTACCCAGGCTAATCAGACAACGCAGCTGGCCCTGTCTCTTCTTCAAGGGTAAAATATAATGTCAATGTAACTGCTCCCGGGTCACCCGTCTTCAGACGATCGCGATCGACCGTATAGAGGGGAGGGGCTACAGCAGCCAATCGCGCTTACCCCAATCTCGGCAGCCCGAAAGCAGTTACAGGATAAAATCAAGCGAAATCAAGAAGTTACAAACTCAGCGAACAGTTGCCAAAAAAAAATGTTTTTTTATCTAAATATTTCTGAATTATCAGCCGAATAAACAGGAGGAGAAGTGGTATACATCAACCTTTCACAAACAGGAGGTGCCCTGACAAAACTAACGCATACCATCACATATTTTTAATCACTTTATCTGTTGTACAATAGTTGTTTCGGGCAAGGATGCCCTGAATACTTTTTCACGGAGGAAAAAATGTCAGTTGTAATCACCACAAATATTGCTTCACTCAACGCTCAACGCAACTTAAACGCTTCTCAAGGAGGGTTAAATACATCCATGGCGCGGCTCTCATCAGGCCTGCGCATTAACAGTGCTGCTGATGACGCAGCCGGCCTGGCGATTTCAGACCGCATGACCTCGCAGATCAGAGGCCTCAACCAAGCAGTACGAAATGCCAATGACGGGATTTCCATGGCGCAGACTGCAGAAGGTGCTCTTGATGAAACCACCAATCTGCTGCAACGTATGAGAGAGCTGGCTGTTCAGGCGGCAAACGATACCAACACATCAACTGACCGGTCATCCCTGGACGCAGAATTCACCCAATTGCAGGAAGAGATTGATCGAATTGCAGATACTACTGAATTTAACAGTCAAAAACTTCTCTCAGGTGGTTTTGCAGTCAGTGGGGCTGTTTTTCATATTGGTGCCAATGCAAATCAGGTTATCAGTGTAAAAATCAACAGCATGGGAGCTGGCGCGCTGGGAAGCGGTTCTGCAAATGTTGGTGCCATAGGAATTTCCACCCAGGTTCATGCAAATTCTGCCATTGCAATTCTTGACCTGGCAATCGGCACGGTTGATGAGGAAAGGGGAAAACTCGGCGCTGTAATGAACCGCCTTGAGTCAACCATTTCCAACCTGTCCAATGTCTCGGAAAATATCTCGGCTTCCAGATCTCGAATCCTGGATGCCGACATTGCCAAGGAGACCTCAAACATGACCATGAACAACATCCTGCAGCAGACAGGAGTCTCGGTTCTGGCACAGGCAAATCAGTCAACCCAGCTGGCCTTGAGCCTGTTACAATAATGCATAGAGGATCATTTTTTCACTAACCAGCATGGCTGGATCAGGTTTGCCAGCTGCAAACAAACCATGAAAGCTCGTCACTTCGGCAAGGGATTGGCAGCACTTCCACAGAGACTTTCAAAAAAACCAGCATGGCTGGACCAGACAGCCTTCAGCCATAACACAGCATGCAAATCGGAACTTCGGGGAATGAACATCTTTTTTCTGAACAGATTTTCGGATAAACGATTTATAAACAGCGAACCGAAGGATAAACAGAAAACAGCTTTGGGCAGGGACGCCCGAATCTCAACATTCATGGAGGAAAAAAATGTCAGTTGTAATTACCACAAACATTGCTTCACTCAACGCTCAACGTAATTTAAACGCTTCTCAACGCGGACTGAATACGTCAATGGGACGGCTCTCATCAGGCCTGCGTATCAACAGTGCCTCTGATGATGCAGCCGGTCTGGCGATTTCAGACCGTATGACCTCGCAGATCAGAGGTCTCAATCAAGCAGTACGAAACGCCAATGACGGGATTTCCATGGCGCAGACTGCAGAAGGTGCCCTTGATGAAACCACCAATCTGCTGCAACGTATGAGAGAGCTGGCAGTTCAATCTGCAAACGATACCAACACCTCAAGTGACAGAAATTCGCTGCAGGCTGAATTCAAACAATTGCAGGAAGAGATTCAACGTATCGCCTCAACCACTGAATTTAACAGTCAAAAATTACTTGACGGTAATTTCTCCGGTTCAGGCGAAGCAGCAATTTTTCATATTGGTGCTAACGCGAACCAGGTTATCAGTGTCGCTGTCGCCAGTATGGGTGTAGGAGCTTTGGGCGTTAACAGTGGTGACGCACAGATTGACGTGCAAAGCGCAGCAAATGCTGCAATTTCGACAATTGACAGTGCAATAAAATCTGTTGACGAGGAAAGAGGAAATCTTGGTGCTGTAATGAACCGCCTTGAGTCAACCATTTCCAACCTTTCCAATGTCTCGGAAAATATCTCGGCTTCCAGATCTCGGATCCTGGATGCCGACATCGCCAAGGAAACCTCAAACATGACCATGAACAACATCCTGCAGCAGACAGGGGTCTCGGTCCTGGCGCAGGCAAATCAGTCAACTCAGTTGGCATTAAGTTTGCTACAATAAAAACGTATTCTGGGAAGAGGGACGCCTCTTCCCAGGTTTATATGTTCGCATTTCGTAACTCCTCACCGCTCACCCCTCTTTGCACGATCACGACCCGCCGCATAGAGGGGCTATAGCTGCCAATCGTGCTTGGCCACATATGGGCAGCCTGAGAGCAGTTACACGTTTGAGGCAGGTAAAACCAGAGAGGTACACACCCAGTGAGTAGTTACCGCATTTCTATTATTACTCCATGGAGGGACAAATGAACATTGAGACTCAAGCTGTTTTTCAATCAGTTGGCCAGGAAAAAACATCTGCCATGAGCCAGGGTGCAGAAATGCTCAAACGGGAACGGGAAACGGCTCAAAAAGAGAAAGTTGCTGATCTGTCTGATTCTAAACAGGAAAAAAATGTACAAGCTGAAGAGTTGCTGCAAAACATTAAGGCGCTGACTGATAATGGTGCGTACAGCGTCCGCTTTGAAATGTACAAGGAAACAAATGATATTGTCATCAATCTGATTGAACAGGATTCAGGGGATGTAATACGTCAGATACCGCCTGAAGAAGTTCTTGGCATTCGAGAGTCTCTCCAGGAACTAAAAGGCAATATTGTTGAAATAGAAAGCTGACACCTGAGAGGAAACCATGTCAACCATTAGCTTTGGCGGACTCGCCAGCGGACTTGACACCGACGCTATCGTAGAAGCCTTGATGGAAGTGGAAAGTCAACCGCTTAAACGACTGGAAAGCGATCAAAGTTATTATCAGAGCAGATTAAGTGCTTTTTCTGATTTTGAAAGTAAGCTCAACGGCCTTAAGTCTGCTTTCGAGGCGCTTGATACGGCCGATGAATTTCGTTCGTACACGGCAACTGCAGGCAGCGACGAGTTTTTCTCCTTTACTGCGTCCAGCTCTGCTTCTGCAGGGTCCTATGAAGTTGAAGTGGTCAATCTTGCCAGAGTACAAAAAGACGTTGCCAACGGTTTTGCCAGTGTCTCTGAATCCACCTTTTCCGCCGGCACCATAGATATCAATGGGACATCAATAACAGTTGAGGATGGTGACTCTCTTGGCGACATTGTTGATAAAATCAATCTTGCCAATATCGGAGATTCAGCTACCGGTGTCACAGCATCCATCATTGATGACGGCACTGAAAACGGTTTTCGTATAGTCCTGACCGGGGAAAATGCCTCAACCAGTTTCACCGCCACCGCAAGCGGAGTTTCATCAGGCGGCACCGAGTTAAGCTTTACCAATACCCAGGCAGCACAGCAGGCAACCGCCATCATTGACGGCATCACGGTTGTCAGCGATAACAACACGCTCAAGGATGCAATACCTGGCGTTAACCTGGATCTGCTCAAACAAAATGAGGCCGGCACAAAAACGCTCATCGAGGTTTCCCAGGATGATGAAGCTATTAAAGCCAAACTGGATGAATTTGTGTCCGCCTACAATGGGATTGTCAATTTTATCGCTGAGCAGCAAGACAGCAGCTGGGCAAATGACAGCGGCATGTTAGCTGCCAAAAGAAGGTTACAGAGTATGCTGGTGGAACGTGTAGGAGGAAGCACGGGAAATTTTAATTATCTGGTTGATATAGGTATCAAAACCAACAAGGAAGACGGCACCATCTCTTTTGATTCGACCAAGCTCTCTGACGCCATAAAAAATGACTTTGAAAGCCTGGAGAAGCTCATTGTCGGAGAAGATGGCGCAGAAGGTATTGCCGAGAAATTCACCAGCTACATTGATGATATAACCGATTCGATAGACGGGCTTTACGCCAGCCGTAAAAAAAGTACGGACAGCATCCTCAAGAGGATTGACAGTCAAATTCAATCCATGAATATGCGCCTGGAAAAACGCGAGGAAAACCTGCGGGCTGAATTTGCAGCTCTTGAGACCCTTATGAGTTCAATGAACTCTACCAGCACCTATTTAGCGCAACAACTTTCACATAACGGTTGAGGTGTATACATATGAACATGTATAGCAACGATTATTTAAAAAATCAGATAGCCACCGCTTCAAAAGAGCAGCTCTTGATCCTTTTCTATGATGGGGCAATCCGTTTTACCCGCCAGGCGAAGATTGCCATTGAAAACAAGAATATTGAAGGCAGAAATTATGCAATAAACAAGGCCAGTGCCATCGTAACGGAGTTAGCTGCCACCCTTGACCACTCACGAGCCAGCGAAATTGCCGCTGATCTTGACGCTCTTTACGGTTATATGCTTAAAGTATTTAATGAAACCTGCATAAAAAACAACATCAGGGAGCTTGATGTCGTGGAAGGTATCCTTTCTGATCTACGGGAAACCTGGATTCAGGCCATCAAGATAAGTCACCAGAAGCAGATGTATCCGCCGGGAGGCCAGGAACATATTTCCTTGTCAGTGGCCATGTGACAGTGGTGCCATGAGCTCGAAACTTCCTGACGAACTGCTCAGGGATGTGGTCAAACAATACAGCGCAGTCCTTGAAGTCGTTCATAGCATTGAAAAATTATTATCTAATCCTGAGGCAGCGCGGACACATGCATTAACCGCGAAGCTGATTAAGGGGATGGAACAGGCAAAAGCCCTTGACCAAAAACTTTTGCAAGGCAAGGTTGAAACGAATAAAGCCCAGGAGAGTCTCCTTCAGGAAAAGCAACGGTTAATGAAGGCAATCCACGACAAGATTACTACTCTGGAACCTCGCCTCCAAAGTGTGCGAGCTCTTCAGAAAGATGAAATAGACAAAATTGTCCAGGGCCGAAAAACTGCCTCCAGATATGGACGCCAATCTATAAAAAAGAAGGGCGGGATCATCAACTCGTCAAATTAACCTCTTTCTTGTACCTGCTCTCAGCTCACCCATCTTCCGGGGATCACGACCCGCCGCATAGCGGCCCTATAGCTGCCAATCCCGCTTGCCCAGACCTGGACAACCTGAAAGCAGGTACAGACTAACGCGGGCCCCCCGTAACCCAAGCGGCCCTAGACCTCAAATACTCTCTTGTTGTAACTCCTCACCGGGCATGTATTGCCTTGGTTTCACTTGCCTTTAAACCTGTAACTGCTTTCAGGTTGCCCAGATTCGGGCAAGCACGACTGGCAGCCATAGCCCCTCTACGCGGCGGGTCGTGATCGTTCAAAGAGGGATGACCTGTGAGCAGTTACCTTTTTTTTACAAAAAAGTTTCCATTCTTGTTTATGTTATGGTTAATACTGTATATACTGTAACTGCTTTCAGGGTACACTGTCTCCGGGCGATCACGACCTGCCGCACAGCGGGCCTGTAACTGCCTGGCACGCTTGCCCAAATTTGGGCACGCTGAAAACAGTTACCCCAGAGCAGGTAAAACCAAGGCACTACACGCCCTGTGAGGAGTTAAGTTCCTATACTGATACGAACTGTTCATAGCAAAGGTTCCATTTTGTCAACACTCGAAGATTTTTTTTCCCACATTGAAGATAAAAAGGTTGTCCGAGTTGGACTCCCACTAACCAATCGTGCCCAAAAAGAGCGTATTCCCTGTGTTTTCAGGACACAGGAGCCCCCTGCTTTTTCTTTGTTATTTGAAATAGGCCAGCTGCCGGTACAGCTGATAGATATCAACAGAAAATGCGTTGTCATGGTTGACCTGTCCGGGCAGAACATCTCCATAGCAGCAGACATAAAGGCGGTGACAGCTCCGCAGACATTGGAACTTAAAGCGACTGAAGTCGTTTCTCACGAGCAGTTACGCAACTATTTCCGTGTAGATGCCAGCACACCTGTCACCGCCACCCCCTTGTTCCCCTCAGAAGAACAATCTGACCAGGAGACGCTGCTATTGGAGGGAGAAACCATAGACATAAGTGGAAGCGGAGCACTATGCATCTTCTCAACCCCCTTGCATAAAGGACAGCAGGTAAACATTACCCTGGCTCTGCCAACCGGCTCAAAGGATATCATTCACATCAAAGGATATGTTGTTCGTTGCAAGGAAACAGAGAAAAATACCTTCCAGACGGGCCTGCATTTTGCAAGCCTTACCAGTGAAGACAGGGACAAAATCATGGGAAGCTGCTTTGAGCTGCAAAGAAAACACTTACGAATGAAAGTGAAGGTAAGCAACATGTACTGATTTTTTTTAAGGATAACAGCTCTCAAGTCACCCAACCTTCAGGCGGTCACGATTGAGCTCATAGAAGGACTATAACTGCCAATCGTGCTTACCCGTATCTGGGCAAGCTGAAAGCAGTTACAGACTTACAAGCAAATGAAACCAAGGTGGTACTACCCTGTGAGTAGTTACTTTTACAGATTATTTTCTCTGCATCAGCCAAAACAGGTTGATTAATACTTGTGGCAAAGATAGAAAATATCTTACAAAAACTAGAAAACGGTGCAGAGACAATCATTGACCTGCCAACCAACGATGAAAATCGCAGGCTCAATGCAGCCTTTGTTTCTGGCGAAATACCAAATTTTCAACTTGTTTTTCCGCCCGATTCATGGGAGGAGAAAGATCTCGTTCTTGGTATAAGCTGCCATATTACGGTAAAATACAAGGGTACACCAGTAAGTATTCTGGCAGAACTAGACAAAATTGATGATGCACGAAGGCTGAGCTTCATCGCCAGAGAGCCGATTGATCCGGAAAGCCTGCGAGAATATTTTCGGGTATCTCTTAATATACCCGTTGAAATCAGCTATACTCCAGGCCCCAGGGAAGTCAAGGTTAACTCCTGGAAAATGCTCGGCACTACAATTAATCTAAGCGGGTGCGGTGTATTGGGGATGTTTACTGAAAAACCGCCAAGCTTCAAACGCCTTCAGATAACAATCTACCCACCGGAATCAGAGACAACGATCAGATGCAGTGGCAATGTTGTTCGGACGTACAGGTTACGCCAGAAGAAATACCAGGTCGCCCTGCACTTTATTAATGTGGATCAGGCTTTAAGGGATACACTCATCTCATACTGCCTTCAGGAACAAAGACGACAGTTGCGCGACAATATACGTTTACATGAATAGCAGCTGCTCACACAGTACCTGTAACCACTTGGTTTCAATTGCTTTACGTCTGCAGCTACTCTCAGGCTGCCCAGATTTGGGTAAGTGCGACCGGCAGCTATAGCCCCTCTTCTCTACGGTCAATCGTGATCGACTGAAGATGGGTGAGCTGAATGCTGTTACTTCTCCACAATGTTCATGAGAAATCCGGGCCAAGATAATGGACCTTCACGGCATAAAAGCCTCATTTGTGGAGCTGGCACAGCTCTATGAGCAAAGCAATGCAGGCAGCAGGCAAAACACAGCCGGATTGTTTTCACAGGGCCAGTTGTTTCAGGCCACAGTAACAGGAAAAGACAGGTCACTGTACACCATTGATATTGGTCAGAAACAGGTAATCAGGGCTGAATCTCCAATCCCCCTGCAAATAGGCCAGCAGCTTGAACTACAGGTTGCGGCCACCTCACCGAAGACTGAGCTGCAGATTGTTTCCGATCCCCTTGCCGGAAGAATAAGCGGCTCCCTCTACCTGCTGGACAGGCAGGAAAGCCTTGCAAAAATCCTTGCCTCCATTACCAGCAGCAAGTACTTCAGCCAGCTTGCGGACACCTCAAGGCAGACTTTTACTTTTATGCAAGAGGCAACAGCTTCACCTCAGCCCGGCCAGCAGGCAGCAAATATACAGGCTGGCAACCTGACCAACGCCCTGCTGACTGCCGTACTTCAGGCTCTCCAGGGACCACCAGGACAAACATCTGCTGACATACAATCACTCAAGCCGTTATTACAGCAAATGTCCGAATCAGCAGCAAAAGAATCTCTTTCGGCCAGTCAGCTCAATCAATTTCAACAGATCATTCAAAGCAACAATCCACAAATTTATGCCACTGAACATGAAAGCCTGGGAGTGAATTTAACAAGGCTGCAGGCTCTCTTAAATACCATTGGAAAAGCGCAGCCTCAAAACAGCCTGCTTTCCCGGCAACTATTTAATTTTTTCAACAATTCACTCACCTTCTTCCCAAGTCAAGAACTCTGCAGCATCCTGGAATTATCTGTTAATACTGATACTCTTCACAGGCAAGCCGCCACCGATGCCGACAACCAGCTCCAGCAGCTCATACAAAGGCTTGGTTTAAACATGGAGCAGCTCTTTGCTGAAGGAAAGAACCAGCAGGCTCAGGCTACGTTAAAATTCGCCCTTCTGGAATTAAACCAGCATATGGGCGAGGAATTTCGTCCACAGCAGTCACCTTCTTCGCAATTGCTCCAGACTGTAGATCTGTATCAGATGATCCAGCTCAGGCTGGCAGGTGAATCTCTTTTTTTTCTCCCCCTTCCCTTTTCCTTTCTGGAACAGGGGTTTCTGCTCATAGACAACGAAGAGTCTCTCTCACAGGAACATGAGCGGCCAGAAGCCCGAACATATTCCCTGCATCTCAGCCTTGAGGGGCTCGGTAATCTCAAGATTGAGGTAAGGCAGCTAGATAACAGGGCTTCCATCCATATTTACACTGAGGACAGGGAAAAACTGAATTTTATCAAAGAAGAAAGCGGAAATTTACAGAGCCAGCTGTCTGCTGTAGAGTTACATTCATTGCAATTTACAGTACAAAAGGAAAAACCGGTTAACACATTAATCAGCAAGGTGCTGACCAATAAGACAACGCGGCTGCTGAACACCAAAGCGTAAAGCAGGTAAAATTTAGAGGGTATATGCCAGGTGAGTAAGTACGAAAAAAGAACAAAAGCCGTTGCCCTACGCTACGAAGAGAAGAGAACTGCAGCGCCCGAGGTTGTCGCTGCCGGCTCCGGCAAGGTTGCGGAGAAAATAATAGAAGCTGCCCGTGAAGCAGGAGTAGTTATCAAAGAAGACCCCGACCTGGTAGAACTTTTAGCAAAAGTGCCAATAGGCGAACAAATACCGGCTGAATTATATCAAACCGTTGCTGAGCTCCTTTCCTTTGTTTATTCGGTAAATACAAAATATAAAGAAAAATACAATAAAATCAAAAAGAAAGCGCAATAAACATCAATATTGGCCTACCTGATCACGGGCCATTCATCCTTGCACGATCACCATTGCCTGCATACTCTTGTATAGCGGGAAATGGTGCCTGGACAATTTTGCTGCACCTGTGACCAGGTATACGTCAGAAGCAGAGAATAACACCTAAGCTACAGACCCCGCGGCTGGTTACATCTTGGTCGCATAGAGACGGGGGCTGTACCTGCCAATCGTGCTTACCCACATTTGGAGCAGGGCCTGAATGCAGGTACAGACTTGAAAAAAGTGAAACCAGGGTGGTACATCCCCGGTGAATATTTACCACTCTGCCGCAAGGCGGGATCACCTTATACCCTGGCCGCCAAGTGCCTTTTTTTATAAAAAATAAAAAAAGCAACAAAAACCACTTCATATATCTTTTTTTCTGTCGTATACTCGTTGTAAACAAATATGAATTTGTACCTGTCTCAGGTTACCCGTCTTCGAGCGATCACGATTGGCCGCATGGAGGAAGGGCTATAGCTGCCAACTGCGCTTTGCCCAAATCCGGGCAGCCTGAAGCATTTACAGGTTTGAAAGAAATGAAACCAGGGTGTACATCCCCGGTGGTAGTTAGTGGAACTTTTTAGAAATATTTGATAACGGGTGCACCAACCTGGAGCAGACATGATTTCAAGACACAGGAACAAATTGAAATCATGATCGAAAAACAGCGACGTGACGCCTGCAATCCGTCATTCACAACAGCTTAGACCTGCACGAGGTAGCAATATGAACTATGGGGTTGTTAGCCAGGAGCAACTTGAAAAAATTGACGACATCCTGACCAAAAAACTCATCGAGATTGGCGTGGACTGCGTAATAATTATTGATATGGCAGGAAACATAATCACGGCAAAAGATAGCGGGGCATCGAAATACGATATCTATTCCTTTGCCGCACTTGCTGCAGGAAACTTTGCTACTGTGGATGCCATGGCAAAACTTGTAGGTGAGCAGGAATTTTCGCTGCTATTTCATAAAGGGACTGACTGCAATATTCATTTTTCCAAGATTGATGATGAGTTACTCCTGATATCCATGTTCGGAAAATCTATTTCTCTTGGATTTTTACGCCTCAATGTTGTTGAGACAATAGATCAGATAAAAAAGCTCTGGAATATTGCATAAAAAAGAAACTGCAGGTTCTTCCCCCCCGGGGAGGTAACACCGTATTTTTATAAATCAACAGGTTACCGGAGACGATTTTGAGCTTTATCAATCTCAGAGAAAAAATTGTTCAAGTAAAAATTGTCTATTATGGCCCGGGCCGAGGAGGCAAGACAACCAACCTTGAATATATCAATCGCAAATTCTCCAGGCAGATCCAGTCTGAAATGGTCAGCTTGAAAACCCGTGGAGACCGGACTCTTTTTTTTGACTTTCTCCCCTTTAACATGGGCCAGATTAAAGGGTATGAGCTGAAAATTCAGCTATACACCGTTCCTGGTCAGGTAAAATACAATGCTACCCGTAAACTGGTCCTGAAAGGAGTAGACGGCATAGTATTCGTTGCCGATGCCCAGGAACAGATGCGAGAAAAAAACATACGTTCTCTCAATCAGCTCCATGAAAATCTGCTTGAACATAAGGAATCCATTTTCCGGATACCTCTGGTGCTCCAGTACAATAAAGTAGATCTTCGCGATCAGGGAATACCGATACTCCCCACAAAAGTCCTTGAAAAGGACCTGAACAGCAAGTTGAAAGTGCCCTCATATGAAGGGAGCGCCCTGACAGGATATAACGTGCCTGAAACATTAAAGAAAATAATATCTTCGACCGTTATTTCTATACAAAAAAAACTGCAGTAACAGGCGATCACCCAAGCCCGGTCAGACTATGAAAAATTCTCAGGATATACAAAACAGCAAAGCCACTGATTATGAAGATTTAACGTTATTTGCTGATGAGTCTTTTGATACGGAAGAGATCGATCTTTTCGAATTTGCAGGCGAAGACGAATCCCCCCTTACCCAGCTGAAGTCCATTATCCTGTCGCTTGACTGGGAGATAACTGACGAAACCCTGGATGAACTGGACAGAGAAGTTGCCTATCTTCAACAAAACCTGCCACAGGATCAAATATCAGGAGTATACCTGCAGGGGCTTGGTAAAATTGGCGATTATATCTATAAAAAAGGAGCCTTCGCCCATCAAAATGCCATCAAACTGCTGCTTACCTTCTATTATGATTTTGAAAAGATAGTCCTTTCTGAAGAGCTTTCCCTGGAAAGCATACAACTCTTGCTCAAGGCAGATATCAGAAAATTTAAAATACTTCAGTATCAAATAGCGCAAAGCGAAAAAAAACTTCTTGATAAATCTGATGAGTTGATTGGAGCTACCAGTGATGTTGAGGGTGGAAATGACATCACTGGTAACAACCCTCTAAAGATGCTCAAGGCAGCTATCCTCAGTCTGGACTGGGAAGTCACTGATGAAAGCCTGAATCTCTTCAGCACCTACCTTGATCAACTGCAGGAAATAAATACCGATAACAAAATCGCTCTTGCTTTACTTCAGGGTCTTGATTCACTTGGCGGGTATATAAAGGAATCTGGAGCATCAGCTCATCCGGAATCATTTACATTGCTGCATTCCTTTTCAGAAGCCTTTGAACAGATAACAGGCTCTTCACAGGACGGACTGGAACAATCGCAAAAAAAAGAAATCGTAGGCTCTTGTGTCAACAAACTCAATGCCCTGAAACATGTTATTGCAAAGAAAAAAGGCTATTTAACCGGCAGTGAATATGTGGATGATGGCATAGATCAGATGCCCCAGGATGGCGACACTGCTGACAAGAAGAATGAATTCAAGCTTTTTGAGGCCGGGATGGCTGAAAGTACAATAAAAGAAGCAACAGATTCTGCCGCACCAGATCTGGAATCTGAGCCTGATGATATCCAGGATGGTGATGATGCTGACAAAAAGAATGAATTCAAGCTTTTTGAGGACGGGGTGACTGGAAGTACAATAAAAGAAGCAGCAGATTCTGCCGCACCAGATCTGGAATTTGAGCTTGATGACATCCAGGATGGCGATGATGCTGACAGGAAGAATGAATTCAAGCTTTTTGAGGACGAGAAGGCTGAAAGTACAATAAAAGAAGCAACAGATTCTGCCGCACCAGATCTGGAATCTGAGCTTGATGACATCTTTGGTTCGTCTGTTGCTCCAGCCATGGAAAGTGGTGAAGAGCAGTATCCAGATGAAATTGTACCGCCAGATACCGTAGTGCCTCTTGATGACGATATGGCCGACAATTTTATACCCTCAGAAATCAGCGGCAAGCGAGGGCTGGAACCTGCCCTGTCTGATGCGGATAATGACTATGCAGGACATAATGAGCAGCAGGAATCACTTGATACCCCTATACAAAATGATATTGCAGCACAGGTAGACAATTTATTCGCCAGTGAAGAAAAGCCGCCACTGGCAGTAAATCCTCCACAGGGACTGACAACATCTGATGAGGATGAGCACCCGCCGACAACACAGCCGTCACTTCCTGTTGAGGGTGATGAAGAAAACTCCTTTGACATTACCGGTGAACTTGATGAGTTTTTTGGTACGGGAGAAGATGATTTACTGGCGGTCTCTGAGGATACCCCCCCAGAGGAACCACCTGCAAAAGAAACTGTATCAATTGTGCCGGCATTAACTGACAGCAATGAAGAACATGGCTTCTCCCTGGACGATATAGCTGCTGACAAAGAACCTCTGGCTGATATTGAGGAAAAGCTCAGCTTCTTCTTTGATGACAACGAGCCCCCTGTAGAGGAGCAAGAAGAAAAGGAACAGGTATCTGGTTCTTCAGCTGATGTCAACACCGAACAAACAAATGAAGAACAAGCGTCTTACGCCGAGGAATCAGTCACGCCTGCGCTGGCAGACAGTAATGGAGTTATGGGTTTTTCTCTGGATGACATAGGAACCGACGGACAACCTCTGGATGAAATAGAAGAAAAACTCGATATTTTCTTTGATGATGAAAATGATCTTCCCGGAGAAGAAGCAAAGGAGGATAATCCCCTGCCACCTGCCCCCCAATCTGCTCTTCCTGTTCCTGGCTTCGAAAAAAGCGACACAGCTGAAGACTCCCCGGATAAAAAGGAGCCTGTTCATCAGCAAGGTTTACTGACAACGCTGGGGGCACTGCTTCCAGGAACCATCCGAGCACCTGCAGACAGAAGTATTAAAGAGGCACTCACGTTGATTGATGAATTACGGTCAAGCGAAAAATCCCCCGGGAAAAAGGTCGTCCTGCAATTGCTTGGCAGCACCATTGACCAACTTGTTCACAGCGCATACCTTGATACCGACGCCACCGAACAACTTGTCAATAACCTGTTTGAATCGCTCCACAAAAGCCAGACAAGAGACGAAGAGCTGCCTGCTATTACAGAGCAATTCACTATCTGGCAGCAAGCATTGCTAGGCAAAATAACCGCATCACACTCTACCATGTTTTTTCCCTCAGCCTCGCCTGACACATCGGCAAAGGAAGGGGAAAGTATTAGCCTGCACCAGCTGCGCTCCATCATCAAGGAAGAATTAAAGCAGCTGAAGGATGAATTAAAGTAATGTAATTACTCACTGTCTCACATGACCTATAACCACTTGCTTTCATTTGCTGTACCTTGTAATTCCTTTCAGATTACCCGGATTCGGGCAAGCGTGGCTGGCAGCCACAGCCCTCTATGCCAAAGACAGGTGACCAATAACTGGCTCTGTGTTTCCCCGTTATTCCCTGTTTTCGACATGCACCTGTCACAGGTGCAGCAGGATTGTACAAGCACCATTTCCCGCAGGTAAGGTAAGGTTGCAGCTTCCACGGCGGACTTGTCCTGTGTTGCATAGTAGTGCTGTGTGACCCAGGGCAAGGCTGCATAAGGGCTGAAAAAGACAAGCAGGATACGACAGAGCAGCGTCAGCGTTGACAGGACACGAGTTACAATTTACGTGGATCAAAGGCTTCCCGCAGTGCCTCACCAATAAAAATAAGGAGAATCAGAGTGCCGACGAGTACTCCAAAGGTAGAGAGTGAAAGCCACCAGGCATTGAGATTTTCCTTCCCCTGAGCAAGCAACTCGCCAAGACTAGGCGTTGATGGAGGCACCCCGAGCCCGAGAAAATCAAGGCTGGTGAGGGCTAATATTGCCCCGGACATGCGAAAAGGAAGGAAGGTAATAACCGGGGTCATGCTGTTTGGAAGCAGGTGACGGTACATGATGGTCCTGTTTGACACCCCTAACGCTCTGGCAGCCTTTACATATTCATGATTACGCCCCTTAAGAAACTCGGCGCGTACATAATCCGAGAGCCCCATCCAGCCAAAGAGAGAAAGCAAAACGAGCAACAGCAGTACGTCAGGCTGAAAGATTGAGGCAAAGATAATCAAGAGATACAATTCTGGCATGGCACCCCATATCTCGATAAACCGCTGAAAAAAAAGATCTATTCTTCCGCCAAAATACCCCTGAATGGCCCCGGCAACAATACCCAGCCCGGTTCCAGCCACAGTTAAGGCGAGCCCGAACACAACACTTAACCGAAAGCCGTAAAGCAGCCTGGCCAGGACATCCCTGCCCCTGTCGTCTGTTCCCAGATAATTGTCCTTTGTTGGCGGAGAAGGTACAGGGCCGTCAATTTCGTAATTGATTGAATTATAACTGTGCGGATTGAGAGGGAAAAAAACCTTGTTTCCCGGGGCTGTCAATTGTTCGAGGATATAGGGATCACGATAGTCAGCTTCTGTTTCAAAATCGCCGCCAAAAACGGTTTCAGCATAGGTACGGCATAAGGGCCAGTACCAGTCTCCCTGATAATAAACCAGCAGAGGCTTGTCATTGCTTAGGATCTCTGCAAACAGACTGAGAAAAAACACTATGGAAAAAAGAACCAATGAATAATAGCCCCTTTTATTAGTGCAAAAGAGACGCCACCTTCTTCTGGCAAGGCTGTTTTTCATTTACTCCAGCCCTTCAAAACGTATTCGTGGATCCACCAGTACATAGCTTAGATCTGACAACAGTCGTGAGACCAGCCCTATGATGGTGAAAAAATACAAAGTACCCAGCACAACGGGATAATCTCGATTCATAACCGATTCATAACCAAGCAGCCCCATGCCATCCAGGGAAAATATGGTTTCGATGAGCAGACTCCCTGTAAAAAATGCAGTGACAAATGAACCGGGGAACCCGGTAATGATAGGAATTATTGCGTTTCGAAACACATGCCTGTAGAGGATCTGGTTTTCTCCCAATCCTTTTGCTCTGGCTGTCAGCACATACTGTTTGCGAATTTCTTCCAGAAAAGAATTTTTTGTCAATAAAGTCATTACAGCAAGGCTTGAGACAGCAGATGAGGCGATCGGCAGGACCATGTGCCAGAGATAGTCAAGAATCCTGGGCAAAAGGGACAACTCCTGCCAATTATCTGAGACCAGGCCTCTCAGAGGAAATATTGACCAGAAGCTTCCTCCCCCAAACAGAACAATCAAGACGATCCCCAGCACAAAGCCAGGGATGGCATAGCCGATAAGGATAACGATGCTGGTAACAATATCAAAAGCAGAGCCGTCACGGACCGCCTTTTTTATACCTAAGGGAATGCAGACTGTATAGACAATCAAAAAACTCCACAGCCCAAGCGACATGGAAACAGGCAGCTTGGAAACAACAAGCTGGACAACGCTTTTGTGATGATAATAGGATTGGCCAAAATCAAAGATCAAATACCTTTTCATCATGATGACAAAACGCTCACCAGCGGGCCTGTCAAAACCATACAGCCTTTTAAGCTGCCTTATTCGTTCATTATCAAGCCCTTCCCTTCCTTGATACAGTCCACCTGTGGAGGTCGTTTCACTTAAGGCCGAGTTCTGCTCAATCTCCCCCATCATACGCTCAACTGGCCCGCCGGGCACAAACTGGGTGACTATAAATGTAATGAGCATTACACCAAAAATCGTTGGAACCATCAACAGCAGACGTTTAGCGATATACCAGCTCACCAGCTTTCCTTCTCAGTCTGCCGAGGGAAAAATTGCAGCACCCAAAAGACTGTTCAGTTGATCCGGATACTGCCGATCTGGTCATTATTATTTTCCTGCATACGTTTTCGCCTGCCTTGCTCCAGTTTCTTGATATGTCCAATTTCCTGCTGCCTGATCTGCTCAACGCTTACTCGTTCATTTTCCGTTATTTGTGGCGTTTCTTCGGCAGGTTGCGCCTTCCAGACATCCTGTTTTTCAGCTCGTTTATTCTCTTCTTTCTTGAGTACCGCCAGAAGCCCCTCCTGGATCATGACCACATTTACAAGCTCCCAGCCCTTCTCTCCCTGTTTATTCAGGGCAGCCTCCATCTCTTCGTCGTTTATATAACGTTCACCCAGAAGACCGTCCTTTGCAAATTCAAAAATAATGGTTCTATATTGCCATCTCATTCAGGTACCTGTTACTCTGTAACCAATTACGGGGTCTGTACTGTAAGTGTTATGCTCTGTTTCTGACATGTAACTGCTCCCAGCTCACCCATCCTCGAACATTCACCTTTGGCCGCATAAAGGAGCTACAGCCGCCAGTCGCCCTTATCCGAATCCGGGCAGCCTGAAACCAGTTACAGTTCTTTAAAAAAAGCAAAACCAACAAATTACATGCCTGGCCAGCGAGCAGTTACACCTCTTTCATCCTGTTACAGCTGCAGCTCATCTTCTTTAAACGTCCCTTCCGCCACTCGTCCGTCTGGAAAGGTTATTTTGCCGCGGCCATTCCTGCGGCCATTTTTAAACCCACCTTCATAAACGGATCCATCATGGGAAATCAAGGTGCCGTATCCATTGGGCAGATCGTGTTCAAACGTGCCAACATATTCCTTGCCGTCTGCATAGGTCAATTTACCAGAACCGCAAAAGCTGCCGTTAACAAACTCTCCTTCGTACTTGCTGCCATCAGGGAAAAAATAGATTCCCTCCCCTTCTATTACACCATCTTTGAACTGTCCCTTATACCGAGCCCCATCCAGAAAACTCAAGGTCCCCTGCCCCTGCAGCGTGCCTTTAACAAAATTTCCCGTAAAAATACGGCCGTCAGTGTAAACAAGCTCTCCTTTCCCGTCAGGGAAACCATCTTTAAATGCGCCTGAATACGTTTTCTGTTCGTCCAATTGAAGCGTTGCGACACCGCTGAATTTCCGGCGCTGCTGCGCATCTTCATACACCATCGAATTGACGTAGTACAGGTCCTCTGCAACCTTGCTCCCTTCGGGGACTCGTGCCTTGATGGTCAAGGTGCCGAAGTGGTCACCCGTATCCTCTGCCTGCTTCTTCCTCCTGTTTTTTTCAGCAGCTTTTTTACTGTTTCCTGAAGTGTTAAATAACAGAGAAAATATCGAGGCTGATTTTTTCTGTTCCGATTCCTTTTCCTTCCCTTGCCTCAATTCTGCTGTTGATAACGGGGTAACGAATCTGCCGGCAACAAACTGGCCCTTCAACCAGGTTCCGTCACTTTTTTTCTTCTTCCCCTGGCCATGGGGCAAATCCTGGGCAAATTCCCCTATATACTGACTGCCATCAGCAAACAGAAGAACTCCCTGACCTGCACGCTTTCCCAAAGACCATTCCCCGTTGTACTTGCTTTTGTCCGGATACAGCATCACCCCTGTACCATCTGGTTTTCCCTGAGCAAAGGTGCCGGTGTACTCTCGACCATCAGGCCAGGACATCGTCCCTGGACCGACAATCTTCCCTTGCGCAAAGACCCCTGTATACGTTACCTTATCAGCTCGGTGCAGGGCACCTTGACCATGATAAGTATTATCTGCAAACTCCCCCTCGTACATGGTCCCGTCCGGCAGTTCAAGACGCCCAGTGCCTTCTCTGCTGTCATTAACAAAGAACCCTTCGTATCTTGACCCGTCAAGATAGCGGCGTATTCCCTTTCCATTGGGTTTATTATTGATAAATACTCCTTCAAAGGTGGAGCCATCTGCATAGATCAATTTTCCGGTGCCATGTATTGAGTTACTGCGAAAATCCCCAGTGTATTCTCGTCCGTCAGGGGTGAAAAGGCTTCCTTTGCCGTTGTAGCGTCCCAGGGTAAAGTCACCGATATACTCGGTTCCATCCCTGTAGGTAAGGGTTCCTCGTCCTTCTATTACACCGTTTTTAAAGGTTCCGGTATATTTTCTGCCATCAATGCCAATCAGGATTCCCCTGCCATGAAATTTGCCTTTTTTAAACTGACCATTATACTGACTTCCATCCTTCATGCGCAAAGTGCCCTGACCCCAGAGATATCCATGCTTGAATTCTCCTTCATAGATCCTGCCATCCTCGCTGACCAGCTTCCCCACGCCACTTCGGCAGTCCCCTTCCAGGCAGGCCGCTTCTGCATCGGGCAGGCATAATCCTTGCGAAAGGATGAAGACTGCCGCATATATAACATGTAATAACCGGTTATCCCTCTTCATCGTAAATCCTGCGCACCTCTTCACCAATTATTTGGATTCCGCGACAGACCTGCTCCTCATCCTGGCTGTAAGTAACCCGGATACATTCATGAACATGCTGCCAGTCTTCCTGAAGACCCGGGAAAAAATACTCTCCAGCAACCACCAGCACCTGCCTCTTTTTTAACCTTCGATATAATTCCCTGCTCGACACCGCCAGATCAGGAAACCATAACCAGAGAAACATAGCTCCTTCAGGAACATGTATCCTGTATCTGCACCCTGCCAGATACTGCTGTACCCAAGCCACTGCCTTTTCCATTTTCTCCTGATAAAAGGGACGGACAACTTCCCTGCTAAGAGCCAGTATTTCACCTGATTCTATCAGCGGGGTGGTCATCATCGCCCCCAGACTGCCAGGCGCAAGATTTATTACCGAGTTGATCGCAGCAAGCGTGGAAATAATTTCTTCACTTGCTATGACAATGCCCGAACGTACTGCCGGAAGTCCGAGCTTGGACAGGCTCATAGAAAGGATAATATTATTGTTCCAGAAGGGCATACTTTCGATAAAAATCATTCCGGGAAAAGGAATTCCATAGGCAGAATCTATAATCAGCGGGATGTTCTTTTTTCCGGCAATTTCAGTCAGTCCCTGGATCTCATTATCTGTCAGCACATTACCGGTGGGATTTGTCGGCCTGGAGACACACATTGCGCCAATATCGTGGTCTGGTTCTATCTTGTTGAAATCGACACGATATTTAAAAAAGGGCTCCTCAACATATTCGATCTGCGGCTTGACTGAGGTAAAAAAATCCCCGCACAGGCCAAGATCTGCGTAACCAATATACTCTGGTGCCATGGGGAGCAGGATCTTTTTCCGGCTGCCGTCAGGATAATTCCCGGCAAACATGTTAAAGAGCAGAAAAAAGGCGCACTGGCTGCCGTTAGTCAGGCATATGTTTGCCGATGTCAGGTCCCATCCATACTGCTGACGGAGAAGTCCAGCCAAGGCCTCTAAAAAAACCAGATCTCCTGTTGGCGGGTCATAGATTCCGATCAATTTTCTCAGCTGGGCGTCTTCTGCTGCAATATTAAGCAGCTGTCGTTTCATAACATCCTGAATTGCAGGAAGATATCCGGGATTACCTCCTCCCATCATAATCATGTCGCCTTCTGCCATGGCGTGACCAAGGTCATCCATCAAGGTCAGGATACCGGCATTTCCCCCAAATTTTTCACCAAACTCAGAATAATTCATATTTTCCTTTTTTACCCAGCCTTTTGTCGTGGTTTGTACACTTTACACGCCATCCCAGAGGTGGACAGAACTACAACTGAGGGTAGGTTCCGACTTTTAAAGCCATAAGCCCTGCAACCATGGGGCTGACTCCCCTCATAGGTTATATAATAATGCCTGCATTGAAAGCAGACAGGCTGAGTTACTGGTTTTTTCAAGGCAAAGGATGACGATAAAAAATTATAAATCTCGGATTACAACTACTCACAGGGCCAGGATTTGGGCAGGCGCGACTGGCGGTCATACCCCGTCTATGCGACCAAAACAGGCCCCGGGTTCACCCTTACCCCGGATTGCTCATCAACATTTTGTCTCCTTTGAGAAAAAACATATAAAAAGATGGATGTGATGTCCGTGAGCAGGGTCAAATTTCGACAAAACGGTCACCAAAGATCAGCTCAGGCGGCACCTGGGCTGATGAGAAATCCGGGTTAACTTCTGTAGTCTGCGTTAATCTTAATATAGTCGTACGATAAATCACAGGTGTATACTTCCGCTGATTCCATCCCTTCATGGAGGTCAATGGTAACGGTGAACCGGTCACCCTTTAAGACCTTACTTGCTGCCTCCTCTTGTTGTTGACCAAGTGCCACCCCCTTCTCTACAAGCATGACATCATCAAAGGCTATGGAAACCTTGTCAGGATCAAAGATACACTCAGAACAACCAAGGGCAGCCATTATCCTCCCCCAATTTGCGTCAGCTCCAAAAAATGCAGTTTTCACCAGGGTTGAATTAGCAATGGACTGGGCGGCATTCATTGCACCTTCACTTTCCCGGGCTCCGGTAACTCGTATCGTGACCAGCCTGGTCGCCCCCTCCCCGTCTGCCACAATCTGCAGCGCAAGATCAAGCAGTATTTCCTCCAGTGCCTCAGCAAACAATGCTGCAGCAGCAGGATTATCCTCGTCTATCCAGGTATTTCCGGCCGCGCCATTGGCCATGACCAGCACCATATCGTTGGTAGAAGTATCTCCGTCAACGGTGATACGGTTAAAGCTTTTCTCTACGCCTCTATTTACGATTTTGTTGAGCACTGGAAACACTATCTGGGCATCAGTCACCACAAAACAAAGCATGGTCGCCATATCCGGCATGATCATTCCAGAGCCTTTTGCGACTCCAAACAACGAGACCTTAGTACCATCAACGACTATGGTAGCACCGGCGGTTTTTGGTACCGTATCAGTGGTCATCATTGCCCTGGCAAGATCAGGGAAGCCTTCGTCTGACAGTCCGGCAACCAGTTTCTCCATATTTTTCTGAAAAGGCTCAAGGGGCATTTGCTGGCCAATAACTCCGGTTGAAGCAAGCTGTATTAACGTTTCATCCACCCCAAGCTGCCCCGCCAGAAGAGCACTGGTCGCAAGTGCAGTTTGCATCCCCTGCTCGCCAGTGCAGGCATTGGCATTACCGCTGTTAATCAGTACTGCCTGTACCTTGCCTTGACGCAAGCGTTCAATGTCAATCTGAATCGGTGCGGCCTTAACCCGGTTAGTGGTAAAAACTCCAGAGGTTACAGCAGGAATCTGGGTATAGATAAGCCCCAGATCGAGTCGATCTTGATACTTAATACCTGCTTCGACAGCGGAAGCACTGAAACCTTTTATCTGCATACGTACCCTGTGTAATTTATAGTGCTCTGTAATGTATAATGTTTTATTTAATGAAGATGTACTGTAATCTACCAGATAATCAGCAAAAGGAAAGCGTGAAGATAAGCTTTCACTCTGCCCTGCCTGACCACAAAGTGACATGCAACCGCAATACTGAAAGCAAAATCAACAGGATATATGAATAAGATTTACTGGGTTTTTACCTCATCTATTTTTATTGTTGATTTGGCTATACGCATTGGCCTGTCTTTACGGGTGATAATGCAAAAACGTAGCCCCAGTGTCTCTCTTGCCTGGCTGGTAGTTGTACTGCTCTTGCCGTTTGCAGGTGCCATCATGTACCTGCTGTTCGGTGAAACCAGATTAGGCGAACGGCGGGCCTCAAAGCTGATCGCCAATGATCCGCTGCTGGTCCAGTGGATGCAGTCCTTCTGTGATCGGGTGCAGGTTGACTGGCAACACGTAAATCCAGAGTGCATCCCCATTGACCAGCAGATAAGAACCACCACCGGTATTCCCACCGTACCTGACAATGACCTGGACCTCATTGACTCAGCTGAACGCTTTTTTGCACTGCTGCTTGAGGATATCAGACAGGCTACATCAAGCTGCTTTCTTGAATTTTATATATGGGAGGAAGGCGGACGGGCAGACGAAGTGATTGAAGAGCTTATAGCCGCCCGTAAGCGCGGAGTAACCTGCCGGCTTCTGCTTGACAGCATCGGCAGTAAACCCTTTCTTGCCGGTCCACAGGCACGGAAAATGCGAGAAAACGGCATCGAAATCATAGAGGCCTTGCCAGCGGGTATCTTTCGCATCCTCTTTGTCCGCATTGATTTAAGAAATCACCGAAAACTGGTGGTCATTGACGGAGCTATCGCCTACTCTGGAAGTCAAAACCTGGTTGACCCCAAATTCTTCAAACAGGACCAGGAGGTCGGCGAATGGATCGACACCATGGTGCGTGTTCGCGGGCCAGTGGTGGAAGTAATGGCAACCTCCTTTGCCTATGACTGGATGCTGGAAAGCCCCAGGGGGCAAGAAGACGTCTATGCTGCTGCAGATATTAAACCAGTAGCCCCCTACGGCAATGCGCCTGTACAAGTAGTGCCGTCCGGTCCGGGCCTGGTTGAGGAAAACACCCTGCACAATCTGCTCTTAACCACCATCTATGCCGCCCGACAGGAAATTATCATTACCACCCCTTATTTTGTACCAGACAATGCCATTCTGGCCGCACTCACCTCAGCTGCCCACAGAGGAGTAAAAGTAACCCTGATTGTGCCGGAAAAAAATGATTCGACCCTGGTTCATTATGCCAGCCGCGCCCGCTACGATTCGCTCACCAAGGCAGGCGTAAAGGTAATGGGCTTTTCCGGCGGACTTCTGCACGCCAAGACCATTACAGTTGACAGTGATTTCTGTCTGTTCGGCTCAGTCAACCTTGACATGCGCAGCTTCTGGCTGAATTTCGAGATGACGCTCTTTATTTACGAAAAGGAATTTACCTGCCGGATACGTGACCTGCAGCAAGGTTTTCTCCAGAGTGCCCGGGAACTTAACTGTGAGGTATTTACCCGGCGTTCCTTCCTGGAGCGGCTCAAAGAAAATGCGGCTTTACTGGCAGGGCCTCTTCTGTAGCATCTTTTGCCGAAGTGACGAGCTTTCATGGTTCGTTTGTGGCTGACAAACCTGATCCAGTCATGCTGGTTAGTCATTCCGATTGATACCTGCGCTCCAGTGCCTTAACTAACCCGTATTTCTCATGAACATTTTGTCTCATTTGAGCAGAAATACATAAAAAACACATGCCTGTGATGTCAGTGAGCAGACTCGAATTTTGCCAGAATGTTCACCAGGGGTCAACTCAGGCAGTACCATCTTTTCGCCAGTATTCTGGCAGCACATATACCCGGGTGTAGTGAGTTACCAGAAACTACCGAACCTGCCACCACCTGAGCTGACGAGAATTCCGGGTTAGGGCTTTTGCACAGTAAACAGGTATAAGGTTCATCAGCGAAGATCCATTCGAGCGCATCAAGCACCGCAACGTCATCATCAATAAACAGTATGTTACCCGGCATGATTGTCTACTTGAAAATTTATCCAAAAATCGGCTCGAAGACAGATGCCAATATTCAAGTTTAACTCGTATAAGGCGCAATCGTACCGTACATCTTTTCCATGTTTTTATGCTTCGAAAACGATTATAGAAAAACTCAGGCAGATGGTGATTGAACTCGATAATAGCGTCATACTCACGTTTTTTGCGAGCCAGAGGTAAAGCCATTTTTGAGACGAATGCAATTGAAGGGTGTTGAAACAATCAATCTATTCCCTTGAAATTGTGTCGTTTTGCAAAGCAAACCTTTTCACCGAGTTTACGCAGAACCACAAGGAGTTACGCTGATCTTTTCAACACCCTTAATTGGAACATCCAGTCGAAATAATGCCTTGAAATACTGGTCAAGTTCGTCTTGATATGAGCCCTTAATAAAGTTCATGAAATACTAAAAAGCGTTTGAAAAGTAAGTGTTCGTTTACGTGTAAAATCTTTTTTGTTTTTTTGGGTGTCTATCGATACATTGCGGTGAATACAAAATAGAGACGGTATAAGCTTGGGGAAATATTATTTGTCCTCTTCTGATTTATACACGCATATTCTGTTTTTTCCTTTGTTTTTTGCCTCATATAAAGCAGAATCAGTCCGATTAATCAATTTTTGTTTGGAAACAAATTTATTGTCTGTACCGTACAGGCCAAAGCTACAAGTTACCTTTCCTGCTATACCAAAATCATATTCACTAATATTTCGTTGAATTCTTTGAAGTAGCGACATTGCATTAATAGCGTTGGTTTTCGGCATGATGATACAGAA
>PDWJ01001546.1_pt1 | contig 32308 bp, 19 predicted proteins | sample 1430881 | NCBI WGS metagenome assembly PDWJ01 (sample SAMN01162460, study PRJNA174530) | Oral metagenome, whole genome shotgun sequencing project. | biome: Marine environment; feature: Marine mammal; material: Swab sample of the gingival sulcus; isolation source: swab sample of gingival sulcus...
TAGCGCGCATAAGATTATTTTGTATACAACCATATTTTCTCTTAAATAAAATAAAAAGTCAATAGCTGAGGGGGTGGTAAAATGCAGCTTGCACACAAGCAATGCAAGCATTTTCGATGATTGTCTAGCGGCTGTGATATGGCTTACGCGGCATGAAATATCGCGCTACTGCGCAATGTGAGATGTCTCGACTCGAAATGACAGCGCGAACGCTCGCAATAACTAAAATTCAAATGCGCGTTATTGGCGCGCTTAAGTCCGACTTTTAGGTGGAGCTTCATACTTTTTTGTAGTTTTTTGCGCCTCTATACAAATGCGCTATAGCAGCGTTACAAAAACGCTACAAAGCTGTTATAATGCGGGCTGTAGCCTTTTACAAAGCTATATTACGTAGTATAATTTAGGCGTTAAAGTATATCTTGCTGTATGATAGTACATAACTATATAAGGAGGTTCATTTTGAAAAGGATTTCAATTAAACGGATGACGGCCTTATTTGTCGTCATTATGTTAATCGGTAATATGTTTGGCTTTAGTGGCATTGGTTTTTATGCCGATGCGCCAACCAGTCAAAATCTCGCCGATTTTTTGATTGGTTTGACGATAGATGCCGAGCAGAACGCCGACGGTAAATACATCGTTAAGCCCGGCACAGAATACGAGATAACGTTTACTTTCAGCGAGGACGAATCGGTACAATTCGACAACGCAAATACGCTAAGCTATGCAATTCCCAGTGGCTTGATTGTCGATAAGATAGACGGCACATTTGATGTAGACGTAGAGGTTGCCGGTTCTAATCACACTATTATGGGCAACACGTATTCGGTTAATGATGCAGGAACAGAGCTGCAAGTGGCGTTTAATGATGAGGACAAAAATTTTGATAAATTGACTTCGGCTGCTAATGTTCAATTTGCTATTGGGATTATATCAGAGTATTCCGTAAATGTTCAAGAGATTACTTTTAGCGATAATTTTAAAGTGCAATTTGAGTATGACAACACGCGCGATTTGTCGATTAGTAAAACGGGCGAATACGATAACGCCAATGGTAGGGTTAACTACACTGTCACTGTTACGTCTAAAGGCGTAAATACCAACCTCGAACTGACAGATAATATTGCGGGAACGGCGCTTACTTATAATAGAGACGTCTCAGTAGCGTCCAATAAGCGCGAAACAGTTGCATTTACTGAAAGAAAAGAAGACGACAACGGATTTAGAGTGGTAATTGCAGAGGCCAAAGATGGCGAAACCTTTACATTTAAGTACAGCGCAGCTATCGACTATGACAAAATCACCTATACGACTTCGCCTTCTGTTAAAGGCACGGTGGAGGAAACGAATAATATAGCAACTGTTAATTCTACAGAGGTTACTGTTGCAAAAAAAGCTGATTTTAATTTGTTAAATGCAGTTGACTACAATCTGCTTAATAAGTTTTACACTAGAGTCGATAGACTGGGCAGCGGTTTAAACAGCGTATGCTGGACAACTATCGTTAACGAAGAGCAAAAGAGAGACTTGAAAGACGCTACGTTTGAAGACTTCATTCGAGTGGGGCAAGAACATAGAATGTATTTTAACGGCAGCGGCATAACTGTTAGCAAGTATGACGGCAATACAATGTTGGGGACAGCTGAGACTATAGCGTGGAACGATTCGAGGATTACGACGACTTTAACCAACGGCAAAATAAGTTCTTGGCAGTACACCTTTCCGCCTGACGCCGGCAATTATAAATACGTCTTCACTTATACGACAGAAACTGACACGACTGGATTACAGGGCTCGATACAGTTAAATAATCACAACAAAATTACTTTCCCAAATGTCGGTGGGTACTATGAAAAAAATGCTAGCGTAAACATTGCCGAAGAAAGCAAGGTTGAGTTTATTAAAGAAGTCGTCTCGTATTCTGAAAGAGAAGTACGATGGAGGATGACAGTCAAAAATGTTTCGTCTGCAGGCTATACCGGTGAAACATTTATTGTCGACGATTTGCCAAAGAGATGGTTGGATACCTTTGGTATGATGAAGGACTTGCTAAAGCCTGGTAGTATTACAGTAGATGGATTGTTGGAAGACGAATCGTACAGTGTTTCCAATGATCAGGAAGGCATCAACAACAGCGTAGTAATATATTTTTATAAAAACCAAGCAAAAACCGAGCCGGGCTTACTGGCAACGCCAGATAATATGCCGCGCACGATTACTGTTGAACTGGTCAGTCAGGTCGACCCAAATTGGTTAGATTTTGCCGCAAACAACAATTATACGCTCGGTAAGGAACATGTGAATAACGTATCTTTCCGTTCTAACTTCTTAAATATCAACGGCGATACGGAACAATTGGTTTGGTTTGCCAATGCGACGGCAATCCCCAAAAAGCAACGCATTGTCAAAGCACTCGAAAAGCGTTCTGAAGTCACGATTGACGGCGTAACATATCCGGTATTTGATTACGTTTTGACATTGGACTATCCCCATGAGGAACCGCTCCAAATAGAAGAAGCTTTTGACACGACATATTTGCGTTTTTATGGCGAAAAGGCGACGCCAATTCTGATAAAAGGCGGCACGGCCACTAATCAAACTGAAGCGGGTACAAATGCCACTTTTGTACCCGACGTAACGGGTGGAACAATAAACGTTGCGGCGTTGCCAAAAGATAGCAATGGTGAGTTTTTTCCAATTTATAAAATTTACTATTCGTTAATCGTTAAAGATGCAGACGCACTACAAGCTTTAAATGCCGCAGCGCTTCAACTTGAAGAGGGGTCGGTACCTCTCATTAACTCTGCTAGTTGGTTAGGGAAGACATCAGGTGATGTTACAGTCGATTACAATTACGATCCCTACGTTGATAAGGTGCAAGTGGTGGCGCCCAAGAAATCAAATCAGTACACGGCGACTTTTAAAGTAACAGTCAACAAGTACGCTAAAGATTTGGTGCCGAATACCGACATGTTAACCGTCGACGATCAATTGTCGAATAATTTAAGGATCTTGCTCGACACAGTCACAATATCGCCAAATACAAACAATGTTGTGCCAAGCTTCGATGACGCTACAAATACAGTATCGTTTGTCGGTTTGCCCGATCGGGAAGTCATTGAAATCACCTATCAGGCAAGAGTGCTCGGCGCCATTGGCGATGCGACGTATTCCAACGCCGTTTCATTGGCGGGTTATTCTAAAATAATAGAAAAGACAGTCGCAATTGAATCGACCGGTGGCGGTAGCGCTTCAGTGCCGAATATTACCGTAGTAAAATACGATGAAACTGACACGACTAAAATGTTAGATGGCGCTGAGTTCCAGTTATTCGTCGTAGAAAACGGCGAAACTAAAGCGGTTAATGACAAAAATGGTAACGCTGTAGTATTCGTAACCGGTTCCGGATCAAACCATACGGGCGAAGCCTTTATTCAAGGTGATCAAGCTGCACTCGGCTGGGTGCTGTGGACGGGTAAAATCTATAAACTGAAAGAAATAAAAGCACCGGCTGGCTATAAAAACGAGTCCAAAGAAGTAAGCTTTGTTCTTTCAGATCAGCCGCAAAACAATGCGGAATACCCAATAAATGGCGCCAAGCTCTTTGTCAGCAATGGCAAGTTTAAACTGGGCGACTACGTTTGGCACGACGAGAACAGAAACGGCATACAAGATAATGACGAAAGCGGCGTAGCAAATGTAAGAGTTGTCTTAAAAGATGAGCGTGGCAATTACATAACTGAAACGTTGACGCATACGGATGGCAAATACCTATTCAAGGGTCTCGATAAAGGCGATTACACAGTAGAATTCAGCAATTTGCCAAAAGGCTATATCATAACCGAAGCAAATCAGGGCGACGATACTAAAGACTCTGACGGCGAATACGATAGTACGAACACTGTAATCTTTGCATCGGGATCCATCGTCGATGGCGATAACCTTACACTCGACCTAGGACTTGTCAAAACGTACAAACTGGGCGACTATGTTTGGTATGACAACAACAGAGACGGCTTACAGAACGATGGCACAAACGGAACTGTCGAGGGCGTAGGCGTAAAGGGCGTTACGGTAGAACTGTTCAAAAAAGACGAACAGGGAACGTATCAAACGACAAATCGCACAGCGACCACCAAGGGCGATGGCTACTACGAATTTGATGGTCTAGTAAACGGCGATTACCAAGTCGCATTCACAGGTTTACCGAAAGGTTATCAAATAACTGATACAGACGTCAACGGCAATGGCGACGACGCTAAAGATTCAGATGGCTTAACGGCAGAGGGCACAATCGCCGATGGCGATACTATGACGCTTGACTTAGGTGTTGTCAAAGAACAGATTTCAGTACAAGTTACAAAAGTGTGGATACAAATGGTTGGACAGATACTTTAGTAGTTGACAAGTACAACGCCAATGGCGATGAAATCAATTACACAGTTACAGAGGAACAAATCGCTGGCTACAGTCCATCAATAACTGGTAATGTAAAAGACGGTTTTGTTATAACGAATACCGAAACTGGAGAAATATCTATACCAGTTGAAAAGAAATGGGTTGGTCCCGAATTAGATAAGATCACTGTCAACTTATTGGCAAATGGCGTTCAAGTGGCGACAAAAGATTTATCTAAAGCAGGCGGCTGGAAACATACATTTGCCGATAAGCCAATGTTCGATAATGGCGGTATTGCCATTACCTATACAATAGAAGAAGTAAGTGTTGCCAATTATGACAGCGTCATCACGGGTAGCGCAGAAAAAGGCTTTGTTATCACCAATACCAACAACGAAAAAACTTCTATTGACGTCGCGAAAAAGTGGAATGGCAAAAAAGAGGATTCAGTAACGATTAAGCTGCTTGCAAACGGCGTCGCGGTGGATTCGGTGACACTTAGTGCGGCAAATAGCTGGAAACATACATTTGCCAAACGCGATAAGTACGACGCTAAGGGCAATCAAATTAATTACCGCGTCAAAGAAGTTCCAATACCGGGTTACGATGTAAAAATCGAACAGACGACCGGTGGCGCTTTTGGCTTTGTTATCACCAATAGCAATACCGAGACAGTTGAGATTAACGTCAAGAAAGAATGGGTAGGTGGGCGCGAAGACGCAGCTGAAATTAAACTATTTGCAAATGGTTTATTAAAAGAAAGTATTTCATTGGTAGCGAATGCTTGGCAAAAATTTGTCGGATTCTTTGCCAAGTACGACAGCGACGGAAATGAAATAGTATATACTGTCGAAGAAGTGCCAATTGCCGGCTATACGGCAAGCTATACGCCCACTACCGGTCCGGCAATAAATAGTACGGGCTCGGCAATTAATTTTGAAGTGACGAATACCAAAGATCTGATTCCGACTTATCAGTTAGGCGACTACGTGTGGTACGACATGGACAATAATGGCATTCAAGACGCTGGCGAAACCGGCGTGCAAGGCGTAATGGTAACTTTGACAAAGCCGGATGGCAAGACAGAAACGACGACGACAGATAGTAGTGGTCACTATCTCTTTACAGACTTGGCAAATGGCAGCTATCAAGTCGTATTTAGCAACTTACCGGAGGACTACAGTGCAACGATAGCGGGAGCGGGCAGTGATGCCAGCAGGGATTCAAACGGTCTAAGCACGACGGCGACGATTGCAGATGGCGATAATATGACGATTGACCTCGGCATTTACAAAGAAGATAAAGCGCCGACGCCGCCGAAGACCTATCAGTTGGGTGATTACGTTTGGTATGACATGGACAATAATGGCATTCAAGACGTTGGCGAAACCGGCGTGCAAGGCGTAATGGTAACTTTGACAAAAGCGGATGGCAAGACAGAAACGACAACGACAGATAGTAGTGGTCACTATCTCTTTACAGACTTGGCAAACGGTACCTATCAAGTCGCATTTAGCAACTTGCCGGCGGGATACAGTGCAACGATAGCGGAAGCGGGCAGCGATGCCAGCAAGGATTCAAACGGTCTAAGCACGACGGCGACGATTGCAGATGGCGACGATATGACGATTGACCTCGGCGTTTACGGCGGCGCAGTTCTTCCGGTTAGCCCCTATAAATTGGGTGACTACGTCTGGGACGATGTCAATAAAAATGGCATTCAAGACGCTGGCGAAAGTGGTGTTAAAGGCGTAACAGTTAAGCTGATTATGCCGGATTCAACAGTTGTGACTACGACGACAGATGGTAGTGGTCACTACGTATTTACCGGTTTGGCAAACGGTACTTATCAAGTTGAATTTAGTGACTTGCCGTCAGATTATCAAGTGACATTGAGCAATCGCGGTGGCGATGACGCGTTAGATTCAGATGGTCTTACAGTGCTAGGCATTATCGCCAATGACGACAATATGACTGTTGACCTCGGCATTTACAAAGAAGATGCTGAGCAGACGACCGAAGAGACAACGGAGTCGACCACAGCGCCGACGACGGAGCCAAAGCAGACGACGACGGAAGCGACAACGCCGCCGACGGAGCCGACCACAGCGCCGACCGAAGTGACAACAGAGCCTACTACGGAATCGACGACAGCGCCAACGACGGAACCGACGACAGCGTCGACGCAGCCGACGGTAAGAACAAACGACGATGACGACGTGCCGGCGACAACGCAATCGAATACTACAAAGCTCAAACAAGAAACGTCTACAAAACCGACAGCAGCGACAACGCCTTGGTCGACTGATGACGCGACGTCAGAAGCACCAACGACAGCGCCAGAGGTGCTTACAGAACCGCTCGTCGAGGAAGATGACGACCCCAGCAAACCGACCTATGATATCGACAGAACGCCCGATCCAAAGGATCCGAACAGTCCTGACGAAATCATTATCATGGCTGCCGACGGCACGCCGCTCGGTGCGTATAAAAAACACACCATGCCAAATGGCGAGGTCATATACATTAGCGAAGCCGGTGTGCCGCTCGGTACGACGTCCATCGTCAAGACGGGCAACGACTTCCCCGAATATCTGTTAATCGCATTTGCAGTATTATCGATTATTGGATTATTCGCAGCCAGAAATATCTACAAAGAGCAGTTTAACGATTAATCAATCGTAAAGTCATTACACGTCAGGTGGAAAGGTAACTTTCCACCTGATATTTTTTTGTTTATATTACTATTACATTATAAATTAACTACAAGTTAAATTTTTAAATATAAAAAGTTTTAATTTTTATTGATTTGGGGTATAATATCAATATTCTTATGTATATCTCGTTTATGAGTGTGCATAGATACCGTTCAGCTCTTTGTGTTGTTATGATTTGGGCATGCTAAACGGTAGGCAGCAATTGATATTACTACAGAAAGGATAACAAAATGAAAAGGAAGACACTCAAAAACAGGCTATCCAAAATTGGCGTTGTATTTCTAGCGCTCCTTTTGGTGTTTGGTAGTGTGCCATTCAATTTAACCGGTTCGGGGCAAGTGTTTGCCGCACCGGAAGATGACGGCGTCTATGCTGAATTTACAAATATTCAGTATTTAGATGGCGGTGGCAATCCAATTACCAACGCGGTTGCGCAAAATGCAGCAACCAAAATTAAGTTTGATTGGCATGTCGTAAACAACCCAAATACGACACCTGGAGGTATTGTACTAGAACCATTAGTCTATACTTTTCCGCCTATTGTAGATTTAGGTGATAATGTAGATACCAGTAGTCTGGGGGCGTATGGTACTTATACGGTCGATCCAGTCGCTGGAACATTAACACTTAACTTTAACGCTTCAGCTTTAGCTGACGCCAATGTATATGGTACAGTTGAAATTGACAGAACGTTCCAGGTTAACGAAACTACAGTCGAAATTCCGTATGAAATTCAGCTACAGACGACTTCTGGACCGGCGGTACAGGTAATCTATTTTATCCCCAATGGCGGCGCCGACGTTTCCAAGTCAGCGGGCAATGTGGTCGACAAAGAGGTGACTTACACCATTGATATTAATACCACATCTAAGGATTATGGCGATAAAAATGTCGTTGTAAAAGATGCCTTTGCTGCAAATGCACCGTTTGAATACGTTGACGGCTCGTTTGAGTTGTATGAATTAACGCTTAGCTCTGACGGCAATCACACGTATGATTCAAGCGCCGACTTATTCGATGCAGCTAAATTGACGGATGATGGCGACGCTAATACGGAAGACTTCGCCTATGATTTAACTGATTTATACGCACTACAGTCGGGCGAAACTGAAAATCGCAAGGCGTATCGTCTAATTTACAAAGCGGCGGTCGAACAAGCAAAGATTAGCGATTTAGGATTCAATTCGATTGACGTCGACAATACGTCAACGCTCGAAGTGCAAGGTCAAGCGCCCGTAACGGACACTGCAACAGTTACGTACGAGCCTGCAGACCTGTTGACAAAAGACGGCGTTGCCGATCACGAATACAACGGCACGGAAATCGAATGGACGATCAACGTAAATAAAGAGGCGTTTAGCTTAAACAATGTAACTATTTCTGACAATATGCCTAATGGCTTGCAACTCGATGTAAGTTCGATTCAGGTAGAGGATAAAGCTGGTAATTCTGTTGCGCCGGATTCAAATGGCTCTAATGCCAGTGCCCTCGATTTATCATTCACTAACATTGATAAAGAGCTAATTATTACTTATACGACTACAACTACTCACGATGCGCAAGACGCCGACGAAACAGTATCATATGATAACACTGTTGATCTCAACTACGTTCGTCCGGTGGATAACAGTCCTGAAAGCGCAACGGCTAATAAAGTTGTCGATATTACTTACGGCGGCTTAATCAAAAAGTCAGTTATCGGTCAAGCTATTAATTTTGGTGACGATAAGATATTAACGTATGAAATCGTAATTAATGCCGCGCAAGATGACTTGGGTAAGGTGTTCTTAAAAGATTACATTGGTCCAACTCATCACTTCTTTAAAGAAGATTCAATTAAAGTGTGGCCGGCTACGGTTAGCTCTACAGATGGAACTGTTTCAAAGGGCACTCAATTAGATGGGGCTAATGGCGACTATGCAGTAAGCTTTGGCACAACTGGTGATATTACGCAAAATCCCGATTTACAGGTGCCTGGTAGCTATTCGGCTGACGCAAACCAATACATGATGATTGAACTCAATCAAAATGTCGATGGTTCTGCTAATTCGACCTATGTCGTTGAATATCAAACGGTTATTAAGCGCAAAGCTGATGGAACCTTTGACGAAGATTACCACAACGATGCGCGCCTTTGGCATACAGCTTGGGTAGAGCCAGGTAATGGCGGCGACGGCAATGGTAATGGCAATGTCGGTTCAAGAGATTGGAATTATCAAGATATCGACACCCTGACGACTACGCCGCCGATTAACAACTCGGGTGGTAAGCACATTTGGAATTATGATATTGGCAACTGGTCGAACGGCTCTGGATCGGCAAGGCACTTCTTGTACAATGCAGATGGCACAGTCACCCAAAAATGGCTGTTACAGGCGATTTTACGAGATCATCAAGTAAGGGGATTGACCTTTACAGACACGCTTTCCGATGGCTTTTATATGACTGATGATCAGTTCAACGCGATTAGTGTACAGAAAATACCTAATACGCCACCATTTCATAGTTTTACTAAGACGGCTACATATGTCGGTAGTAAAATAAAAGGATTTGAAGTCGCTTTCCCATCAGATGTTATCATGGAAAATGCCAAGTATAACATCTTTTATGAGACGACGGTTGACTTAGACGAATATCCAAGTGCTAGCGATTTTGTCGATTACCATAACACTTTGGAACTGACTGCAATCAACGATGGCGCGACGAATCCCACGACGATTACGACGCGTACAATAACGCCGACAATTACCAATTTAGAGAAATACGAAGGTAAGAAAGAAGCGGATTGGATCGATCAAAACGGTGCGGTTTCGGCAACGCCTACAGAGCGTATTAAGTGGTCGGTTTATCTCAATTACTTGAATAAAGATTTGGCGAGTGGTTACACGATAACAGACGAAATTGTAGGCAACTTGGCGTTTGATCCGGCAACGCCGTCGGACAATATTGAGTTCTTTAGTTATGATGTCGATACAGATGGCACAATAATCAACGTGACACCGCTTAATACGCCGCCATCAGGAACATCTTATGGTTATAACCCCGCTACGCGCGAAGTAGAAGTTAAGTTTAATAGCGGTTTGTCGCAGCGCCTTGGCTTTAGCTACGTAACTAAGCGCGAGGGATTGGCGCAGTATGTCTACGAAAACACCGCAGAAGCCAATGGCGTTGACTTAGATGCCAATATAAGATTTGCCCCCGACGACTCGGGCATTCACGTTCAAAAGACGGCTGCTGCTGGCGTTCAATACGACAGCGCTTCGGACACAAAGTACATCGTCTACAATATTACGGTCAATGACGACGGCAATTCGACGATTGACAATTTAGTCATTACCGACACAATGCCACAAGGTATGCAAATTGATGATGTTGCTAATATTACGATTCAAGGTTCGCCATCGGGCACGGATTATAGCAGTTCTTTCGACATAACCAGTGCGGTAGATAATGCGACTGGTGCGACGACGTATACATTTACTTACACAGGTACTGTTGATATTACAGAGCAGCTAGACATTACATACCGCGTAAATATTAATGTAACAGAACTCGTATCGACCAACGGTCAGTCTACGATTGCAAATGGCGTTCAATTTAGTGGCGATTATTCGCAACAGGGAACGACAACCGAAACCGCCGAAGTGACGACAGTATTCAATAACAGTAGCGGTACTGGTACGGGCACGCCGCGCGGTACGATAACAGTTGAAAAAGTCGACGCTTTTGATACTAGTTTCAATATTCAAGGTGCTACGTTCCAGTTAGAGCGAGGCGGCTATATCTACGGACCATTTACGACTGATGCAAATGGTATAGTGACATTTAATAATATGTTACCGGGCACCTATGTATTGCGCGAAATCGATGCGGCTAGTGGTTATCTGTTAAATACCAGCACAATTGAAATTGTGACGACAGATAACACCCCTGACCAATCGGCAACGGTACAAAATTCACCTGATTTACGCATTCAAATTAATAAAACTGACGATCAAGGCACGGCTTTGCCAGGCGTATATTTCAAACTCTATGATACGGACGTATACGGTAATGCCGATATGAACTTATCGACTTTGGCGACCGATAGCAACGGTTTTGTAGAATTTAGAGAACTCGATAATAAGCTTTATATCGTTCGAGAAATAGTGCCTGCCGGCTACCGCACTGCGACGACAGAGTGGTCAGTTGATTTCCGTCAATATCAACCGGGCGTTGATGCAAGTTACCGCATTCGAAGTCTGAATGTCGTAAATAGACCTAATAAATTAGGTGACCGCGTTTGGTATGACACCAATGAAAATGGCATTCAAGATTCTGGTGAAGGCGGCGTTCCGGGCGTTACAGTAAATCTACTAAGTGGTGGTACTATTGTAGCTACGACGACGACAGACGCAAATGGCGAGTATTTGTTTAGTCCGGTAGCAAACGGCACATATACAGTAGAATTTGCTGGCTTACCAGCGGGTTACGCTCCGACGGCAACGGGTGCAGGTAGTGACCCCGTGAATGATTCAAACGGCCTCAGTTCAACGGTAGTAATATTAAATGGCGACAATATGACATACGACTTAGGCATTCATATTCCGACACAACCTACCCATAAAATAGGTAATTTTGTCTGGTATGATGATGGCGATGGCATCCAAAACGGCGAGGTAGGTGTACCTGATATCGTTGTCAAGTTGACAAAACCAGATGACACGACAGCCACGACGACGACAGATGCCAATGGTTACTACGAATTTGCTGGACTTGCCAATGGCGATTACATTGTAGAATTCATGGTGCCGACAGGTTTATATGTGACTTTGACAAATGCCGGTTTTGATGACGCAATTGACTCCGATGGCGAAGTAGTAGACGTTACAATAGCCGATGCCGACGATTTTACAATCGATTTAGGTGTAGTTACAACCCCAACTTATAAGCTAGGCGATTTCGTTTGGTTTGACACAGATGCTGATGGCATCCAAGATTCAAATGAGTTGGGTGTGCCGAATGTATTGGTCGAACTTAAAAATTCGGCGGGCGATGTATTGGCAACGACGACGACAGATGCCAATGGTTACTATGAATTTACTGGACTCGCCAATGGCGATTATGCCGTAGAATTTTTGTTGCCGGCAGGCTTGTATGCGACGCTAAGCAATGTCGGTTCAGACGACGCAGTCGATTCCGACGGCACCAGTGTACCGGTTACCATTGCCGATGCCGACGATCTGACAATTGACTTGGGATTAGTTGATTTTCCAACCTATAGAATAGGTAACTTCGTCTGGTCGGATACCGATGCAGATGGTCTGCAAGGTCCGAACGAGTTGGGCGTACCAAATGTAACTGTAACGCTGAGCAATTCAGCGGGTACTGTGATCGCAACGACGACGACAGATGCATTCGGTTACTATGAATTTAGCGGACTCGCCAATGGCGATTACACAGTAGACTTTACAGTACCGGCGGGGTTAGCGATAACGTTGACAAATGCTGGTGGTAATGATTTACTGGATTCAGATGGAGTCAGCGTAGATGTAACCATTGCCGACGCCGATGACATTACGATCGACTTGGGCTTAATTAAAGCAGATGCGCCTACCTATAAAATAGGTGACTTCGTCTGGATGGATAGCGATCAAGATGGTCTGCAAGATTCAAACGAGCCAGGTGTCCCCAATGTAACGGTTGTACTTAAAGATTCAGTATTTGCCGTCATCGCAACGACGACGACAGATGCCAATGGCTACTACGAATTTACTGGACTCGCCAATGGCAATTACACGGTAGACTTTGTAGTACCGGCGGGTTACACTGAAACGTTGACGGATATTGGCACCGATGACACGATTGATTCCGATGGCGAAAGTGTACTGGTCAACATTGCCAATGCAGATAATATGACAATTGACCTCGGTATATATCGCGTTGAAACGACGACAGCGCCGACGACAACGACGACGGCACCGACCACAACGACGACGGCACCGACGACAACGACGACAGCGCCGACGACAACGACGACGGCACCGACCACAACGACGACGGCACCGACGACAACGACGACGGCACCGACGACAACGACGACAGCGCCGACGACGGCACCGATTGACGATGACGACGATGACGACGACGAGACGACGACAACGCGCTCCAATACAACACAATCGAATACAACGCAATCGAAAGAAGAGACAACGCTTTCATCGACCGATCAGGCGTCGACTACCGATCAGCCAACTACGGCGACAGAGCCGACGACAGAACCGATCGATGATGACGATGAGCCGAGTAAGCCGACCTATGACTTCGACAAGATTCCCGATCCAAAAGATCCGAACAGTCCTGACGAAATTTTAATCATCGGCGCCGATGGCACGCCGCTCGGTGCGTATAAGAAACAGACGTTGCCAAATGGCGATGTCGTATACATCAGCGAAGCCGGTGTACCGCTCGGTACGACGTCCATCGTTAAGACGGGCAATGACTTCCCTGAATATTTGCTAATTGTGTTTGCAGTTTTATCGATTATTGGTTTATTCGCAGTCAGACGCGTTTACAAAAAACAGTTTAACGATTAATCAATTGTAAAGCTTATGATGTATTAACTCATCAGGTGGAAAGGGATCTTTCCACCTGATGTTTTTTAAAAAAACATCTAAAAAACAAATAACTTTTATTCATTCTCGTTTTGGTGTACAATGTTAATACGTCTATTTATTCGACTTTTAGGAACACTTAGACATAAGGCAAATGTGTCAGGTGAAAGAAAAACCTTTTACCTGAACGATTTAGATAGTAAGAGTAGAAAGAGAAAAATGAAAAAGAGAACTTATAAAATTATCAGCACAGTATTGTTATTGACGGCAGTTTTATCGATTGGCGCAGTCGTCTTATATCGCATTAATCTTAAACAGAGCGTCGATCAATTTAGCGACTTAAGCGCTATGCGCAGCAGCATAATGGCTGAAGAAGAAACTGAAAGTGAACCGCCTGAACAGATTTTGGCGACTGAAAGCGCGCAGTCAGATGAACAATCCGAAGACCAGTCAGACGAAAAAGCCGAGCCCGGTTCAGCTTTGCCAGAAAGCGATTTGGCAGTTAAAAATTGGTTTTTAAAACTCAGTTTGATGAATGGCGACATCGCCGCCTGGTTAAAGTGCGATCAGGCAAATATCGATTTTCCCGTCATGTATACACCAAAGCGTCCGACCTATTATCTGCGGCGCAATTTTAATAAAGACTATGCCATTTCTGGCACGCCCTTTTTTGACTATCGCACCGCACCGGACAGCGCGGCGACATCGGCACTCCATTTAATCTATTCGCACAATATGGGCGACGGCACGATGTTTTCGCATTTGCTCGACTACGATACGGTTGAAAGCATTGAAGCCGCCGACGAAATAATACTCGATACGGCGAAGGGCAAACGCGTTTATCAGGTCTTTGCCGCCGTAAAACTACAGGAGTACAGCGCCTTGGCAGACCGTTTTTACAACGTACTGTCATTTAAGGACAGAAGACAGTTTGAAAGCTACATTGACTTTTTAAAGCGCGTCGCGGTGACGTCGCCAACCCTTAATCCGCTTTATGGCGACGATGTATTGGTCTTATCGACCTGTTCAAAACACATCGATCGCGGGCGCTTTGCACTGGTCGCCATTCACCAAAAACCGGAAAAAACAGAAGAATAATTTGGACGACTGTGGTATAATGAGTGGCGACGCTATAAAGATAGAGGAAATACTATGTACATGATTGTCGGCTTGGGTAATCCGGGCACTAGATATCAGGGAACGCGCCACAATGTCGGTTTTGATACAATCGATTATCTGGCGCGCAAGCACAACATAAAAGTCAATAAGTTAAAGCATAAAGCGCTGGTTGGCGAGGGCACAATTGGCGGTAGGCGCACCATGCTGATTAAGCCGCAGACCTATATGAATTTGAGCGGTGAGTCGGTGATGGCGCTAGTGCAATACTATAAAGTCGAACCGTCCAATTTATTCGTCATCTATGATGACATCGACCTCGACCTCGGCGCACTGCGCATTAGAAAAAAGGGCAGCGCCGGTACGCACAATGGCATGCGCAACATTATTTATCTGTTAAAGCGCGACGATTTTCCGCGCTTTCGCATTGGCATTGGCAGATCAGATGTCATACCGCTGCGCGATTTTGTATTGACGCGCTATCAAAGCGACGAAGTGCCGGTTATGGAAAAGGCAATTGAGCGCTGCGCGAGCGCCATTGTCACGGCGTTAGAAGAAAGCCTCGACAAGGCGATGAGCAATTACAATGGATGAGCAAAGACAGCTGGCGGGAATACTGCGGGCATCAACTGAATACAATTCACTGACCGATAACATTGCCGAGGGCTTATTGCCGCAGGCAATTTTTGGCGTCGAGTACGGCTCTTTTGTTCTGAATATTCTGACGCTTTTCCGCGATTATAATAAGTTAGTCGTGATGGTCGAAAACGAAGCAGTCGGTCGCCGCTTGCAAGACGATCTGGCGCCACACGTCGCCAAAATTTACTTGTTCGACAAGTTGGAGATCACTTTTTTTGACGCCTATTCACATTCGCATCAAACCGAAAACGCCCGCTTGAGTTTTTTGTACCACTTAATGGAAGACGACGACGGGCTGTTTATTATGCCGGTAGATAGCACTTTTTTACCGCTCAATCAGCCCCTTTATTATTTAAACGAACGCTTGGCGCTCAGCGTCGGCGACGAAATATCGCGCGATGAGTTTCTAAATCAGCTCGTCGCCTACGGCTATACCGCCGAGGAAGTCGTCGAGGCGACTGGGCAATTCGCCGTGCGCGGCGGCATTGTCGACATATTGCCGCCGCTCTATAAAAATCCACTGCGCATTGAATTCTTCGGCGACGAAATCGACAGCCTGCGCCACTACGATATAACGACTTTGCGTTCGATTGAAAACATCGAAGCGGTCGTCATACGACCCTGCCGCGAGGGATTGCTGTTTGGCGACCAAGTCGACGCGGCGATTGCGAGGGTCGAACAGCGCCGCAATATGGCAAAAAGCGATTTGCAAAAGCAGCGCTTAGCCAAGTTGCTGGATGATTTAAAAGAGGGGCTAAACGCCGATCAGCGCTATCAAATGCTACCGCTTTACTTGACTGAACAGAGCACAATTTTTGACTACATAGGCGATACGTTGACGCTATACTGGCATTTTAATCGCATTGTCGAGCGCAATCGCAGTCGCTATCAAGATTGGCAGGAGCGCTTTAAGCATCACCTTGAAAAGGGCGATGTACTGGCGGAACAAATTCACCTAATGATCGAACCGGATAGCTGGTTGACTGCTGTAGATGGCGCTAAAACACTGATTTTTTCCGGCTTAAAGACGCCGTTACAACAAGTGAAATTAAAAAGCATCATCGATTATCGCTTTAGAGAAGCGCCCAATTATCATCGCCAGTTCGACATGGCTAAAGCTGATATCGGGCACTGGATCAGCAATAACTACGCCGTTTACATCGCATTGAATGACGACGATAAATTGAATGGCGTGGCAGAAGTGCTAGACGAGGGCGGTTTGACGTCGCAAATCGTCCGCGAAGCCGATGGCAGACCGGGTATTCACATCGTAAAGGGCGACTTTCCTAGTGGCTTTAGCACCGATACATTTAAAGTCGCCGTATTGACTGAAAACGAATTGTTTGGCAAGCGCCATGTGCTGAAGCGGCGGCGCATCAAACACGCCAAGTCGATCAAGTCGTTTACCGATTTGTCGAGCGGCGATTACGTGGTACACGACACACATGGCATCGGCAAATACTTGGGCGTCTTTCAGCTCACTGTCGACGGCAAGAAAAAGGACTTTTTAAAGATTAGTTATAAGGCGGATGACGTGCTCTACGTTCCGGTCGAACGCATGGAGGCGCTGCAAAAGTACATTGGCGCCGACGTCGCCAAAGTTCGGCTCAGCAAGCTGGGTGGCACGGAGTGGATTAAAACCAAACAGCGCGTCAAAAAATCGGTCGAGGATATGACCGACGAACTGATCGAGCTCTACGCCGAACGACGCGCCCGCAAGGGCTTTGCCTTTTCCGCTGACGGCGACTGGCAGCACCAGTTTGAACTGGCGTTTCCCTATCGCGAAACCGACGATCAGCTCAAGTGCATCGCCGAGATTAAGCGCGATATGGAATCGGCAAAGCCGATGGAGCGCCTGCTCTGCGGCGACGTCGGTTACGGCAAGACCGAGGTGGCGATGCGTGCCATCTTTAAGGCGGTGACCGACTCCAAACAGGCGGCGGTCTTAGTGCCGACGACGATTTTGGCACAGCAACACTACGATACGCTGACGCACCGCTTTTCGTCGTTCCCGGTGACCATAGCAGTGCTCAGTCGCTTTCGCACGAAGCGCCAAATCGATCAGACGCTAGACGACATTAGAAGTGGCGTCGTCGACATTGTGGTCGGCACGCACCGCCTGCTGTCAAACGATGTTAAGTTTAAAGACTTAGGGCTTTTAGTCGTCGACGAAGAACAGCGCTTTGGCGTAAAGCACAAGGAAAAAATAAAGTCATTAAAATCAAATATAGATGTTTTAACGCTTTCGGCGACGCCGATTCCACGCACTTTGCACATGAGTTTGACCGGCATTCGCGACCTCAGCACAATTGAAGATCCGCCCGAGGAGCGCTACCCAATTCAGACTTATGTGTTGGGCTATCAGCAGACGGCGATTCGCGAGGCAATTCTGCGCGAAATCGATCGCCGCGGTCAGGTTTACTTTGTGCACAATCGCGTTTACGACATCGATCGCGTCACGTCGCAACTGCGCAACCTAGTGCCGGAGGCGCGCATTGAATACGCCCATGGCAAGATGAAGGACACCGAATTAGAAGCCAAGATGTACGCCTTTATGAACGGCGAATTCGACGTTTTGGTCAGCACCACAATCGTCGAAAGCGGTCTCGACATCGCCAACGTCAATACGATGATCGTCAATCACGCCGATCGCTTTGGCTTGTCGCAGCTCTATCAGCTGCGCGGGCGGGTCGGTCGCAGCAATCGCTTGGCATACGCCTATTTGACGTATCAGCGCGACAAAGTTTTGACTGAACTCGCCGAAAAGCGGCTCAGGGCGATCAAGGAGTTTACCGAATTGGGGTCGGGCTTTAAAATTGCCATGCGCGATTTAGAGCTTCGCGGCGCCGGTACGCTGCTGGGTGCCGAACAGCACGGTCACATGTCGGCAGTTGGCTACGAACTCTATACCAAGTTGTTGGAAGAGGCGGTCGTCAAAGCCAAGGGCGGCGAAGTCGCCACGCCGATCGACAGCGAGATTGAAATATCTTGCGAGGCGTATATACCGCAGTACTACATTAAAAATGCCAAGTTTAAAATCGATGTCTACAAGCGCATTTCGGCGATTCGCTTCAGCGACGACAAATATCAGATACAGGACGATTTAATCGACCTTTACGGCGACATTCCGAAGTCGGTGCTGAACTTAATTGACATCGGCTACCTGAGGGCGATGGCGAGCAAGCACCAATTTGCAAAAGTCAGTGCCGAAAAGGGCGTTTTGTCATTTGTCTACGCCGAAACTGCTCAGATTAATCCACTGTTGATTTCTGTGGTGCTCTCGGAGTATAATGGGAAAGGACTTGAATTTAAGGCGTCGCTGCCAATTCAATTCCAATATAAAATGGACAAGAAAAAAAGGTCCGACAACGACGTGTTATCGGCTGCAACGGAAATTATCGAAGCAATCGATCGCGCAGCAGAACAAATTGATAATGAGGAGTAAGTTTATGAAGAAGTTAATTGCAATTGTATTAATGATGGTATTGCTGGTCAGCGCAGTGGGCTGCTCGCAGCAAGACTCAAAAGGCGATGCCCAGGAGACGACGAGGGCGATAGTTGGCGCGGCACCTTCCAATGATATCGTCGCCAAAATCGACGATAAGAATATTGATTTGGCAACTTATGCCGGCGCCTATAAAATGCTGGAACTGAGCTATGCTAAACAATACGGCGAAGAAGTTATGGACCGCGATATCAACGGCAGAAAATTGCGTGACATTATCAAGCGCGAACTGCTCAGCAGCTTAGTCGATGAAGTCTTGGTAATCGATAAACTAAAGGCCGATGGCTTTGCGGTCGAAGATGCTGCAGTCGATGAAAACTATAAGCAATTTGTCGAATTTGTCGGCATCGACGAAGCCAAAATGGCGGAACTCGCCGAGCAGGGCATCGACGAAGCGTTTATCAAAAACCGCATTAGAATGCAAATGTACTTAGTTGAATTCAACCAGAGAATCAACCAGTCAATCGTCGACACCATCGACTTAGATGCGCCCGAAATCGCTGCGGAAATCGTCAAAGTTGAAGCGCAGCACATTTTAGTCGAGACGCTCGACGAGGCAAACGGCGTGATAAAGCGCCTAAATGCAGGCGAGGCGTTTGAAGACTTGGCAAAAGAGCTTTCGAAGGACCCGGGCAGCGGTGCCAACGGCGGTAGCGTCGGCGAATTTGCGCGCGGCGTCATGGTAAAACCGTTTGAAGAAGCGGCTTTTGGCATGGAAGTCGGCGACGTCTCAGAGCCGGTTGAAACGCAGTTTGGCTTTCACGTCATCAAACTCAATAAGAAAATTAGCATTGCAGATTTAAAAGATGCCGAGGATGGCGCAGCTCAGTTGGAGCAAATTAAAAATCAAAAAGCGGAGGCTAAATTTGCCGAAGAAATTGAAAAGGCAATTTCCGAATTGCGCCAAAGTCATACGGTAAACGAATATCCGGATAATATTGCAGCCGTCGGGCTACCGACTGCGCCGGCGGAGACAGAAGCGACTGAGGCAACTGAAACAGAAGCAACTGAAGTGGAAACGACGACCAATTAATACTATGACGATGAAAAAGAACAATTCCTTTGTCAATGTCGCGCTGATATACAGCGCGACGCTAATCGTCGTCAAAATCATCGGCGCCGTCTATAAGATTTTTTTGGGCAATGTGTTGACCGATACCGGCGCCAGTTATTACGCCTTTGTCTATCCGTACTTTAACGCCATGTTGGCGATTACCACCGTCGGCTTTCCGGCGGCAATCGCCAAGATAACATCGGAGCACCTCGCCGAGGACAATTTGTTGGGCGCCGAACAGCTATTTGCCGTAATGAAACGCTTTTTGTTGATCATCGGCTTTGCGTCGACCGCGATACTCTTCGTGGCGGCGCCATTTATCACGTCTTTGGGCGGCAATCCGAAGGCGTCTTTATCGATGCAGGCGATTTCGCTGGCGCTCGTCGTCATCGCCTACATGTCCGCCTATCGTGGCTTTTTTCAGGGGCACTCCAACCTCTTTCCGTTTGGCATGTCGCAGATTGCCGACCAAATCGGTCGCGTCGGCATCGGCTTTTTCTTGGCGATTGCACTACTTAGATTTGGCGACGAATACGCTGCCGCGGGCGCGACCTTTGCCGCTACATTGGGTACGGCATTTGGTCTGTTGACGCTGCTCTTCTTTCGCAAGCGCTATGAAAAGGAGAACGGCATCAAGGCTGCGGTCAAAGTTAAATTAAGTGAACACAAGGCAGAAATTAAACGCGTTGTGATTATTGCGATTCCGATTATCATCGGCGCAATGGTGATGCCACTGGTCAATATGATCGACACTTTAATTGTCATCAATCGCCTGGAGGGCATTGGTTACAGTTCTAAAATAGCGAAGGAATTTTACAGTTATCACGCATACTTTACGGCGTCGATGGTCAATTTTCCGCAAGTTTTATTTACCGCCATTCAAGCCAGTTTGCTGCCGGCGGTGGCATTTGCGATTGCCGCTAAAAACGACAAGGCGGTCGGCAATACGATAAAAACGGGCATTAAAGTCGCCTTTACAATCGGCGTTCCGGCGGCGATTGGCATGTCGATTTTGGCGCAACCGATTATTATGTTACTCTATCCGGCTAAGCCGAACGTCATCTTGTACACGCCGGGCATCTTGTCGATTGCCGCGCTCGCCCTGATACCGCTGTCGCTCTTTCAGGCGACGACCGGTATTTTACAGGGCATGGAAAAACAACAGCTGCCGGCGTTTAACCTGATGATTGGCGCGCTGTTTAAAGTTGTCGTCTGCTATATTTTGGTCGGTGTACCGAGCGTTAATGTCAAGGGCGCTGCCATTTCGACGCTGTTGGCGTTTTCAATTGCGGCACTACTCAACGTCAGGGCGCTATTCAAATACCGCAAACCGGATTATAATCTCTTCGCCATTACCGTCAAGCCGTTTATCTCGGCGCTGGCGATGGGACTAATCGTATGGCTTAGCTATCGCGGCGTATCCGGCTTTATCGGCTATAAGTTGGCGACGCTGGTCAGCATTTTGTTGGGCATGGCGGTCTACGGCGTTTTGATTATTTTGAGCAAGGCGCTCGACGTCGACGATTTGGAGTATTTGCCCGGCAAAAAATTCTTATCGAAAGTGATTAGGTGATACTATGCACAATCTTACAGTTGTCGGGCTCGGTCCCGGCGATTTAAGCTACTTGACGATGCGCGCGCTAGACGAATTAAAGCGCGCTGACAAGGTGCTGCTCAGAACGGCGCGGCATCCGGTCGTCGCAGAGCTGGAGGCACTCGGCATACCCTTTGAAAGCTACGACGACTACTACGAGCGCGGCGATAGTTTTGACGACGTCTACGCGGCAATTGCCGACGACGTCGTCGCGCGCTTGCAAAGTGGCGCTGTCGTCTACGCCGTACCGGGCAATCCATTTGTCGCCGAGCGCACAGTCGAACTGCTCGCCGAGCGCTGTACGACGGACGTCCGCTATGTCCACGGCAGCAGTTTTATCGACGCCGTCATCAGCGCACTGCAAATCGATCCGGTGCATGGCATGCGCATTGTCAACGCGCTCGACCTAAAGCCATTTGAGCAATTAAACGACGATATACTGGTTTGCATTCAGTGTTACGACGCAGTTGTCGCGTCGGAATTGAAAATATGGTTATCGCATGTATTTATGGATGAGCACCCGGTCATTGTGATTCAATCGGCGGGCATTTCAGGCAGTCAAAAAATTGTCGAGATGCCGCTTTATCAGCTCGATCGCTATCCGTCGTTTGACCATTTGAGTAGTGTCGTAGTGAGACCGCAGCGCGATTTAATGCGCCATCAGATTGCGGGTCTGCTCGACATCGTCGCCGACCTGCGCGCTGAAAACGGTTGTCCTTGGGACCGCGAACAAGACCATCAGAGCCTCAAGCCAAATCTCTTGGAAGAGGCGTACGAAGTCGCCGAGGCGCTCGACAACGAAGATATTTTCGGATTAGAAGAAGAATTGGGCGACTTGTTATTGCAAGTTGTCTTTCACGCCCAAATAGCCCGCGAAAACGGCGATTTTGACATGACAGATGTCACAGATGGCATCAGCCAAAAGTTGATTAGACGCCATCCACAAGTCTTTGGCGACTTGGCGCTAAAAGATTCCGACGCTGTACTCGACAATTGGGAAAAGATTAAACGTCAAGAAAAACAGCACCAGACGACCGCGCAAGTGATGTCGAAGTATACCAAGGCGTTACCGGCGCTGTTCAGAAGTCATGAAATTATAAAAAAAGCCGCCAAGGCGGGGCTAGATTGGCAGACGGATCAGCAGGCATTGGCGCAGCTGCAATTTGCCGTACAACAGTTGACGGCGTCGCTTGAAAAAGGCGACTCGTCCGATTTGGAGGCGGCGATTGGTGCCGTTCACTTGGCGACCTGCGGCGTCGCGCGCAAATTCGACGTCGCATCAGAATGCGCTTTACACAAGGCGGCAGATGATTTTGTCAACCGCTTTAGCGACCTAGAAACGTCTTTAAATGAGCAAAAATGCGACTTAAAATCGCTAGATATGAGCGCAATTCGAAAAGTTTGGCAAAAATAGCAAAAAAACATCAAAAAAAACTTGATAAACAGTGATGTTTTAGGCTAATATGTACATAGTCAGAAAAAATTAATTCATACATTGTAAATAAGGAGGTAATGTTGTGAATAAAGCTGAATTAGTATCAAAAATCGCCGAGCAGGCAGGTTTGACCAAGAAGGACGCAGAGGCTGCGTTAAACGCATTTATGAACACTGTAGAAGCATCGCTTTGCGAAGAAGAGAAGGTTCAACTCGTAGGGTTTGGAACGTTTGACGTTCGCCACAGAAAAGCTAGAACGGGTAGAAATCCGCGCGATCCGAAGAAAATGTTAAATATCCCGGCGTCTAAAGCACCGGTTTTTAAAGCGGGTAAAGCACTTAAAGAATCTGTTAACGCCGCTAAGTAGTAAGACGATAAGATTGTAATTGAGCCGGGTTATTCAGGTGCTAGCGCGAATGACCCGGGCGTAAAACAGCGTGGCTTTGAGTCATGCTGTTTTAGATTTTTGTGGCGTAATAATCATTCTGGGTTTATTATTGGAGGGGAAGACTTTGAAAAAGATTAACAATAGTTCGCTACAATCATTGGCAGAAGTGCTGTTTGGCATGCTGTTGTTGGCTTTTGCCATTTCGGCAATACTTAAACCGAACAATTTGGTTACCGGTGGCATTACCGGTATATCGATTATCTTCGAAAAGCTAGTCGGGCTGGACTATACGATTGGTTACTATATTTTGTCGCTCGCCGTCTTGTTGGCGACGCACCTATTTTTGGGTTGGCAAGAGAGCAGCAAAATTATTATTTTGTCGATACTCTTTCCGATTGTGTTGATGGTGTTTAATCAGTTTAATATTGATTTAACGCACGACGACTTATTTTTGGCATCGATTTACTACGGCGTCATCGGCGGTATTGGCACCGGCTTGATACTCAAGAGTGGCTATTCTTCGGGCGGAACCGATTCGATTGGCAAAATTATTCACAAGCGCTTTTACCCCTTTATTTCAATCAACTTAATTATGACGATTATCGATTTGGCAATCGTAGTGGTCTCGATGTTCGTCTACGACATACGGATTGCGCTCTACGCCCTGATCACGCGCATCGTATTCTTAAAGAGTACCGACACGGCGATTTATGGTTTTGGTAATAAATTGATGAAGTTGGAAATTATTTCCGATAAGAATAAAGAGATAGAAAAATACATTTTGCACGATATCAAACGCGGCGTATCAAAGTATAGCATTGTCGGCGGCTATAGTAAAAAGTCCAAAATGAAGTTGGTTACGATATGCTCGCCGCGCGAATCGATGCTGATAAAGGCGTTTATTGCCGATTGCGATCGCTCGGCATTTGTCGCCGCGTTGCCGGTTAGTTCGGTATGGGGCGTCGGCGCCGGCTTTAGAAGAATTGAAGAAGATGAGTTTTAATTAGTGGAATGTAGAAAGCTGAAAGCTGAAAGCAAAGTCAAAAGCGAGATGTCTCCGCTTCGGTCGACATGACAAAACTATTACTGTCATTTCGAGTGGAGCGCGAAGTGCGAAATCGAGAAATCTCGGGTTTAAAGGGAAACTAGTGGAATATGGAGTAGAGTATGACGGAACCAATGATATTAATGAGAGAAGAGTTTGATGCCATCGATAAAGAAATCGTCAAATTGCTGGAAAAGCGCTTTGAATTGTCGGAGAAAATAGGCGTTTATAAGAATGCTATGAAAATAGATATCGAAGACGCGAATCGCGAGCAGCAAGTGCTTAAAAACATAGAGCGATACACCGCCAAAAACTATCGCCAGTACAGCATGATGGTGTATGGCGCGATTATTGACGAAAGTAAAAAAGTACAGCTTAAAATGGTTGAGACGATAAAATAACGGTCGAGTTGACGCGATTTTTGGGCAGTGGTGTGAATACTCTGGGATTAATAAAACCCAAATTACTCACTTTGCGTGGTGAATAATTTGGGCTTGGACTATTAAACAATCGCCGTTTTCACGTCTAGCCGAGTTAGCTCGCCTTAAAAGTGCTTTGTCGTAAACACGTTAGAGCTAGACAATACCTGATAAAAGACGTCGAGCGTCGATTGTCTGGCGTCGATGACATTGAGCACGCCGCGGTCTTCGTAAAACTCTTTGAGCGGCTTTGTGTGCTGACGATAGATGTCAATTTTATGTAGTACGTTTTCCGGACGGTCGTCTTCGCGCCAAACTAATTTTGATTCGCAGCGGTCGCAAACGCCCTCGACCTGAGGCGGATAAATAATTGTGTTAAAGACAGCGTGGCAGGTCGGACAAACGCGGCGCGCCGCCAAGCGCTTGACATCTTCTTCGGCATCGGAATCAAAATAGAGCACCAAATCGATTGATTTGCCGTAGTCTCTTAGCATTTCGTCGAATACTTCTGCCTGATGTAGATTGCGCGGGAAGCCGACGATGACGAGATCGCGCTGGTTGCTGAGGCGTTCTTCTACCATGTCAAATATAATTTGATCATCGACGAAGTCGCCGTGTTCTGCTGCCGCTTTGATTTTTTTACCCAATTCAGTACCGAGGCGGATTTCGCGCCTAATGATTTCACCGGTAGCTAAAATATCAAAGCTAAATGTTTCGCGTAGCTTTCTGGCGACGGCACCTTTACCGGCGCCCGGCAATCCTAAAGTAACAATTAACATAATACACTCTCCTTATCACACTACACTTTATTGTTCTGTAACTATTCAGTTGAAAGGCGCGGAAGCGTCATCTCGACAGAATAGTTATATTGTTCTTAAACATCGAGGTAAAACATGCATAAAATTATCAGCGCCATCGAAAGACAAAACGACAGGGGTAAAAACATTCACTTGTTTGCCCGCTATCGTGAAAATCAGTTTGCGATACACAGTTTTGGCGGTTACGATTGCAATGCGCTGCATCCAATTTTTTCAATTACGAAGGCGATCACCTGTGCTGTCGTTTTAACGTTGGCAGAGCGCGCCCACATCTCGCTCGACGAACCGCTCGTGCAGCGCTTAAATAAAGCAGTTAAAAACCCGCTGCTCGAACAGTTGACAGTTCGCCAGTTCGCCAATATGACAACTGGCTTTGAGTGGTCTGAAATAGCTACTTACGGACAACCGAACAACCCCTTTGAGCAATTTGTCGAAGCGGCGGATCCGATTGACTTCCTGTTTGACAGGTCAATCGATTCAAGCGCGCCGTTTTGTTATAACAGCGCCGTCAGTCACGTGCTCTCTTATTGGGCGGCGGCAGTCAGTGGACAGTCGTTTGACAAATTAGTCGAACGATTAATTTTTAAACCGCTGTCAATCGAACGCCACAGCTGGCAACGCGACGCCAAGGGCAATGTTTTTGGCGGGCACGGTCTAGCGTTGTGCGGCGCCGACTTTGTAAAACTGATGCCCCTACTTAGCGTCGGCAGGTACGACGGTCGACAATTACTCAGCCGGCGAGTCCTCGCCACACTGCACAGCAATGCAGCTAAACCGGACGGCTATTACCGCGGCTATGGTTACGGTCTTTGGCACGGCGACATTTACGGCAATCACTTTATTGCGGCTTTCGGCAATGCCGGTCAACGCATTTATTACTTCCCCGATTTAGCGGTTAGCTATGCTTTTTTAGGCGATACTAAGCCCGAATTTGGAACGCAGGAAGCGCTCTTGCGAAAATTATTTGCCGGATAGTATTTTGGCAATTTCCTCATAGCTCATGTTTGAGCTGATTTCAAATTTACCGGCTTGCAAGCGCCCGCCGACGCCGAGTTTATCTACTACCTTTAAAAATTCGCTGCGACTTTCAATTAAGCCGTTTTGTTCCAGTAGTTTGGCTATACTGTTTCCGGACGATCCACTTGGAATCGTAATGCTCTTTTTGACGACGTCTTGATTCGCCGTTGGCGCTTCAGTCGTAACGGCTTGCGATGCGTCTTGCGCCGTACTGCTAGTCTGCTGTTGATCGACCGGCGTATTAACGCTTTCGCTCGTCGCGAGGTCAATTGATTGGGCTACGACCGAACTGGTTGCCTCAATTTCAGTAGTTGTCTCAGCGTCCGGTGAAAACAAAGTCGCTTGCAATGGGAAGGCGTCGTTAAGCTTCCAAGAAACGATTAAAAAGATGACGGCGATAATTGCCAACGATACGAGCACATCGCCCAAGTCATATAAAATATCTTTAAGTTTTTCCATAGTGCCTCCTATATATTCCATTTTAACATATTGCCGTACAATGTTACATACCTATCGCTTAAATATTGCTAAATAGTTTTAAAAATTCTCTTAATGAGCAGTGCGATGTGTTATAATGACAGTCTGAGATTTAGTTTTTTTAGTCGAGGAGCTTTGATGAAAATATATTTAATGCGACATTATAAAGTGAAAATGGATTACAAAGAGCGCTACGACAGTTCTGGTTACATGCGCGATAGCATCGAGTACAATCAGCGCGACGTCTACCCAGGAGAGCCGAGTGCGCCGGCGGGTGGGCGCCTTTATGCGTCTTGTATGAAGCGGGCAATTCGCACGGCGCAGTTGGCGTTTGGCAAAACGCCGCAAATCTTACCGGGCATTCACGAAGTCACCATGAAAAACTGCGTTGTGACGACGCGCCAAAAATCGTTTATTTGGTGGGAGGCAATGGCGAGACTTCACTGGTTTTTTAACAATCCATCACAGTACGAAACGCGTCATGAAACTTTTGCCAGATTGGCTACTGCACTCGACTATGTAGAGGCGCAGGGCGAAGACGCCACCTTGGTGATGCACGGTCACGCCATGCGCTGTATGGCTTATATACTAAAAAAGCGCGGCTATCGCGGCAAGTATATTCTCAACGCCAAAAACGGCGCCGTATACTGCTATCAGCGGGATAACTTGTAGTCGCCTTTATTAGCTGACGATGTGCCGGCATCGCTTGCGCGTGCCGAGTTTAAAAATAAACCCGGATTGTCTCCGCTAGGTGCGCACAATCCGGGTAAGTAATCGGGCTACAGTTTTAAATTGGCTTGCCAGTCGGCTTCTTTAAAGCCAACTAATACGACGTCGTCGCTCACTAAGAGCGGACGTTTGATGAGCATGCCGTCGGCGGCAAGGCGCGCCAACAGCTGGTCGTCGTCTTCGACCGCAAATTTTTCTTTCATATTGAGCGCGCGATATGCCATACCAGATGTGTTGAAAAACTTTTTGATGGGCAAGCCGCTTTGATCGTAGTACTTTTTAAGTAGTTTGGCGCTGGGCGGCGCTTCTTTAATATCGACGTATTCAAAATCAATATTGTTCGCTTCCAGGAAAGCAACTGCTTTCTTACATGTGCCTCAGCGCGGATAACAGTATAAAATCATAAATCCCCCTTTTCTTTTGAATTTTATCGTTTAGTAAATACCCTAAAAAGAAGTGTTAAACCATTAAAGGCGCGGTGTTGCGAATAATCTGGCATATATTATTGTCCTATCTACCCATTTTAGGTATAATGTTATTGTATAATAAACGCTGCACAAACAGTATAGTTAGGAGGCGATAACAATGGGCGATAAAGTTTTACTCAGATCCGAGGTCGACCAAAAGTACACCTGGGATCTGACGGCAATGTATGTCGATTCAGCGGCGTATCAAGTGGAACTGCAAGTCCTTAAAACTATTGCAAATGAAATCGAGGTTGAATTTAAGGGCGAGTTGACAGACGCCGTAGCAATTAATCGCTGTTTAGACCTTTACAGAGTTTTTCAGGAAAAGTACAATCACTTGTCGTCGTATGGCTTTTTGAGTGTGGCGACCGACCTAACCAATGTCGAAAACCAGTCGCGCATGGAGAATTTGACTAATTTATTGGCAATACTCGACAGTAAATTGAGTTTTGTAAAAGCCGAAATCATCGCCAACGACGATAGCGTTATCGAAGCGGCAGCTGCGGCATCTGCTGAAAATAGCGGCTACTTAAAAGAGGTTTTGCGCACTAAACCGCATGCCCTTTCGCAGCAAAACGAGCGCCTGTTAAGTGCCTTATCGCCGGTGCTGGAGTCGCCCAGAACGATTTACAACAAGGCAAAATTGGCAGATTTAGACTATGAGCCACTGGTCGTCGACGGCAAGACATATCCGATGGGCTTTGTCATTTATGAAAATGTCTACGATATCGAGCGCGACACCAACAAGCGGCGCGCGGCGTTTGAACTGTTTTCTAAAAATTTGCGGCGCTATAATCACACCGTTGCGGCGGCATATAATACGCAATTAAAAAAAGAGAAAATCATCGCCACGGCGCGCGGCTTTGATTCGGTAATCGACTATTTGTTATTTGAGCAAAAAGTCGATCGCGACCTCTACGATAGACAAATTGACGTAATCATGCAAGAACTGTCTGCGCCCATGCGCAAGTACGCCAAATTACTCAAGGCGCAAAACGGACTCGACAGGGTGACATTTCCCGATTTAAAGATGGCTGTCGACTACGATTACGAGCCGCAAATTTCGATTCCCGAGGCATTCCCCTACATTAAAGGGGCGCTTGCCGTCTACGGCGAAGAATACAGTGCTATGCTCGACCGTGCACTGTCGGAGCGCTGGATAGATTTTGTCAACAACAAGGGCAAGTCGAGTGGCGCCTTTTGTGCATCGCCCTATGGCGCACATCCCTATATCCTGATTTCTTGGTCACAGCGCATGCGCGAAGTCTTTGTGCTGGCGCACGAACTCGGGCACGCCGGTCATTTTTATCTGGCGGGTAAAAACCAAAACGTCTTTGACACCAGACCGTCGATGTACTTTATCGAAGCGCCCTCGACGATGAACGAGCTGTTGATGGCAAATTATTTAAGCGGACAGAAACCGGACGATTTGCGCTTTAGGCGTTGGGTGCTGGCATCGATGATTAGCCGTACATACTACCACAACTTTGTGACGCATTTGCTAGAGGCGCACTTCCAGCGCGAAGTCTATCAGATAATCGACGCCGGCGGCAGCGTTCAGGCTGCCGATTTAAACCGACTTAAATTGGCAACATTGCAGAAGTTTTGGGGCGATGCGGTCGAAATGACGCCGGGCGCAGAATTGACTTGGATGCGTCAACAGCACTATTATAAGGGGCTTTACCCCTATACCTACAGTGCCGGTTTGACCGTGGCGACGGCAGTTAATCAACGCATTTTAAAAGAGGGTCAAGCGGCAGTCGAAGACTGGAAAAACGTCCTCGTGGCGGGCGGTACAAAGACGCCGGTCGAACTGGCGGCGATGGCGGGTGTCGACATTACGACCGATCAGCCGCTTAAAGACACAATCGCATTTATAGGCGATATGATTGATGAAATTGTTGAAATAACCGATAAATTGAACAATTAATAGAATGGAGGGAAGTGCTATGTCATCTGCAATACACAAATGTCCCAATTGTGGCGCCAATTTAGCTTTTGATGCGTCGAGTGCAAATGTCTCGTGCGAGTATTGTCTTTCTGAATTCAGCGTTGCCGAAGTCGAAAGCTTTGCCGCAAAAGAGGAAAAAGAGGAAAAACAGTATCAAGCGGATACGCACGGTTACCACTGTGATAACTGCGGTGCAGAAGTCATCACCGACGCCGAGACGTCGTCAGGTTTTTGCTACTACTGTCACAGTCCGGTTATTTTTAGCGACAAGTTGAGTGGTGAGTTCGTACCCGATTACGTGATACCGTTTAAAATAAGCAAGGAAAAAGCACAGCAGACCTTTAAGGATTGGGTTAAAAAATTTAAGTTGGTGCCAAGTGGATTTGCGTCATCTGAGCACCTCGAAAAAATGACTGGTATCTACGTGCCCTATTGGTTGGTCGACGCCCGCGCCAATGTCGATATTGAGGGCAGCGGCGAAGTCAGCAGCACGCACCGCAGCGGCAATAAAGAAATCACCACCCACAAACTGTACAGTTTTGAACGCAAGGGCGACATCGACATCAACCACATTAAGACAATAGCATCCGACAAAGTAGATCAAAAGCTCATCAACAGCGTAGAGAGCAATACTTTAGACAAATTGGAACCGTTTTCAACTGCCTATTTATCGGGTTATTTTTCACAGCGCTATACATTGAGTCGGGAAGAGGTCAAACCGATAAAAGAGCAAAAAATTGAGCAGTATGTCGATGAGCTAATTGGGCGAGAACTCAGCTACGAGAGCATACATTTCAGTCGTAATATAAGAAAACACACAATAAAAAAATGGTCATACATACTATTGCCAATGTGGATTTTGACCTATCAGTTTGAAGACAAGACATACGTCTATGCCTTAAATGGTGAAAATGGCGAGTCCTTTGGCGAGTTACCGATTAGCTATAAGTCGCTGATTAAGCGCGGCTTGATTATCTTTGCCGGCACTGCTGCGGCACTCTTGTTAGGAGGTGCGTTACTATGGTAAAAAAGACAGTATTGTTTAGCGTTTTAATCGTTTTTTTGTTGGCGCTTCCCGGATTTGCCGAACGACATGTATTTGACGACGCTGGGGTCTTTGAGAACCCGGATTTACTGGAAGCCAAATTAGATGAACTGGAAGATATCTTGGGTTACCCCTCGTACATTATAACGACCGATGTGCGCTTTGATACAGACGCAAAAACGGCGACCAATTTACTGTTGATGGACAAAGTGGGCAAGAATCAAAATGGCACTATGTTCACAATTAACATGGCATCGCGCGATTATCAATTTTCGTCGTCCGGTCCCGACTTACAGACCGATAAATTAAGCGATCGCGAGATTGGCAAGATGATAGATGGGCTCGGCAAAAAACTTAAAGACGGCGATTTTGACGGCGCCGGCATGTTTTACTACGAGAAGTTAAGGCGCGTTTTGGATGGCAATTATCTGTCCTTTTTCGATATGGTCATCGCGGCAATAGCTTCGCTGTTGGGCGTTGGCGGCTACAGCGCCAAGCAGCTCGTCACCTATAAGCGCAAGGCGCGCGTCGTGCCGTTTCCGGTCGTCACAAATTCAGTGCTCAATTTGGCACCGTACAACGATGTAATGACCAAGACTTGGGAAACAGTTGTGTTAATTCAAACTAATAATGACAACAACTCTGGCGGCGGAGGGTCTTCCTACTCCAATAGCTCTGGCGGCGGCAGTTTTAGAGGCGGTGGCGGCAAGTTTTAATTTCAATTGAGATTATACAAGCCAGCACGCAACTATTCAGTTAGTTTGTCGTTTTGTAATATATTGTCATCTCGACCGACCGTAGGGAGTGGAGATAATATGAAGTGACCCCCAAGATTTGTAAGAACGTGGATTTACCTGTAAAATAAGTATGAAAACAAAAACCAGGGATTACCGCATACAAA
>PDWJ01002726.1_pt1 | contig 32265 bp, 23 predicted proteins | sample 1430881 | NCBI WGS metagenome assembly PDWJ01 (sample SAMN01162460, study PRJNA174530) | Oral metagenome, whole genome shotgun sequencing project. | biome: Marine environment; feature: Marine mammal; material: Swab sample of the gingival sulcus; isolation source: swab sample of gingival sulcus...
GGCGGGCGGCTGCGGCGCGGCGGCGAAGGGGGCGCCCGTTGGCGGGCTCGCGCCAGGGTTTGGCTCGAGCTGCTCGTCATCGAATTGATCGCCCCAACCCTCGAGCTCGTCGTCGTCGAAGGAGAGGTCACCGTGGGCTAGATCGCGATCTTTGGAGTCGTGGTCGGACATCGTCACTCCTCGGCCACGGGTTGTCCCGGCGGCGGGGCAGGTAGCGCGGATCGAGGCCCTCGTTGTCGAGGGCGCCTTTCCCAAGCGCAACGCATGGTAGATCAGGAAAAGGCGCTGGTGGAAGCATAAATGCCTGGAAATCCGCTGCGATAGATCGGTCCGAAGGGGCTGGCTGGCCCGGGCCGGGGGGGGGAGGCTAGACGGCGCGGAGAATGTGCACGACGCTGGTGCGGTCGTCGCCGCCCATGTTGGCGGTGATGCCGACGGTGGGCGTGTTGGGGATCTGGTAGTCGCCGCACTCCCCGCGCATCTGACGGTAGATCTCCAGCATCTGTTTGACGCCGGTGGCGCCGACCGGGTGGCCGAAGCCACAGAGCCCGCCGCCGGTGTTGATCGGGATCTTGCCGTCGATCTGCGTCGCGCCGTCGCGCAACGGGCGGGCACCCTGGCCAGCCTCGGCGAAGCCCAGCGCCTCAGTCATCAAGAGCTCGTTGCAGGTGAAGCAGTCGTGGACCTCGGCGACCTGCATGTCGGTGGGGCCAAGCGCCGTCTGCGCGTAGGCCCGGCGCACGGCCTCGGCGGTGTTGTCGAGGCGCGTCGGTATTGGATCGGCGGCGAGCGACGCGGTGGCGACCTGCGAGGTCAGGATCTCGACACACTCGCTCTGGGCTCGACCGATGCGCGCCAGCCCCTCCTCGGAGCAGAGCACGATCGCCGAGGCGCCGTCGGAGACCTGCGAGCAGTCGGTGACCCGTAGATAGTCTTTGACCTCCTCGTTTTCGAGGAAGGCGGGGTTCTTCGGCGACGGCGTGTTGGCATGCTCGAGATCGATCGTCACCGCGTGCATATGGGCCAGCGGGTTCTTGTTGGCGTTGCGATAGGCCTTCACGGCTGCCCGCGCGAAGTCCTCCATGGTCGCCTCGGTCTGCTCCACCAGCGCCTTGGCCCGCCGGGCGAAGACCGCCGGGAAGGTGAAGGCGTCGACGCCCCGCTGCCGGCGGTAGTGCGCCGCGCGGGCGAGGTAGTCGGCCCCGACCTTCGCGTTCTGCGTCGTCTGCACCTCGGCGCCGACGACCAGCACCACCTCCGCGCCGGCGCGGATCGCGTCGAAGCCCGAGGCCAACGCGAGACCACCGGACGCGCAGGCGCCCTCGACGCGCGCGATCGGCTTCCCCGCGAGATCGGGGTCGGCCGCCGCGAGCAGCGCGCCGAGGTGACCCTGGTTCGAGAAGAGCTCACCGACGAAGTTGCCGACATAGGCCTTGTCGACCGCCGCCGCCGTGGCGGCGACGCTGGCCAGCGCCTCGATCGCCGCGTCGCAGAGGTATTGCTCGAGGGTCGGGTTTTCCTTCTTGCCGAAGTCGGGGTGTTTCTTCCAGATGAAGTCCGGGTGGAACTTGCCAATGTACGTCGTGTGCGCTCCACCGGCGACATAGACCTTGCGCATCGCGCTCCCTCCTGCTGAGGCGCGTCGCCTCTCGATCATCGCCGCATGCGATCGCCGAGGCCCGACGCGCCCAGGATAGACGTTAGGGCCTGCGCTCGACTCGCGTCAATGGCTCAGCGTGTCGCTCACCGCGGGGGGGTGCAGCGTCCAAAGCCGAGGCTCTGCTGTTGACAGGGGCCCAGGCCGAGCGCCGCGCACTCGAAGCGCACCCAGGCGCCGCTGACGCAGGCCTCGAGCCCGCCATCGGCGCCGCAGCGATCGAAGGCGTCGCTGGTGCAGCTGCCGCCCACCGGTTGGCAGGCGCCGCCAGGGCATTCGAGGTCGGGCAGCGGATCGGGAGGCGAGCTGTCGCCTCGCTTGCAGCGCGCGGTGAAGCCGCCGGAGACCTCGCAGGTGCCGCCGACCGCGGCACAGTCAAGGCGGTAGGTCCAGTTGTCGAAGAGGTCGCAGGAGACCGCGGCGTCGCCATCGCAAAAGGCCGGGAAGCTGGCGTCGCAGGGCTGCCCGCGGCCGTGGCAAGCCGCCATGGCGTTGCAGTCGTCGGCCTCGTTGACGCAGGCGAGCAGCGGTTGGTAGGCGCCGCCGCTCTGGCCGTTGAGCTGCTCGTAGTTGGCCAGGCACTCGCGTACGCGTGGATAGGCGCGGAGCTCGCACGCCGCCGATCGCACACAGGCCGAGGCGATGTCTTCGCCGACGGTCGGTGTAGCCGACGAGGCGTCGCCGCAGCCCGCGAGGTGTAAACAGAGAAGCAAGGGGAGGCCCGCCAGCGGCAGGCGAACGCGAGAGATTGGCATCATCGTCGTCATCCCGAGGGTGTCGATTTGCCCGCTAGAGGGCTGATCCGCTTGCCGGACCGAGCTGCGCGAAGGATGCGGAATCACGGCGTAGGAGCGAGAAGGGCGCCTGCTGGTAGCAAGCAACCGACGAGCAACAACCGCCGTGATTTCGCAGACCAGCGCAGCGACGGGAGGTAAGTTGGTCAGCGCTCTAGAGGGCTGATCCGCTTGCCGGACCGCGCTGCGCGAAGGATGCGGAGTCACAGCGTAGGAGCGAGGAGGGCGCCTGCTGATCGCACGCAACCGACGAGCGACAACCGCTGTGATGTCGCAGACCAGCGCGGCGACGGGAGGTGAGTTGGTCTGCACTCTAGGGCTACTTCTTGCCGCGGCTGGCCAGCGGGGCGGTGGAGCGGTAGCGCTTGGGGCGCGCGGCTTTTTTTCGACGCGCAGCGTCGACCTCGTCTTTGTCGTACTCACCGGTCGGGATGTCGTCGTCCTCGGCGGGCCCTCTCCTGAGGCCGCGCTCGGCGTAGGTGCCCGTCACTCGCCGCTCTCGAGCGTCCTCGCTGCCGGCGAGGGGCGCGTGGGCGAAGGTCTCGCGGCCGAAGTCGCCGGTGCTCTCCAGGCTCGAAGACTTCACCTCGGCCAGCGGCAGCGGGGCCTCGAACGTCGAGACGAGCTCGGGCTCGTCTTTGGCCTCGTGGGCTGGGCGCTCGGCGGCGCCGAAGAGCTCCTGCAGCTCCTCGGTGAGGCTGGTCTGGCGTGGCTGGCGCCGTGGCTTCGCCTGACTCATCGGCTCGGGGCTGTTTTGGAGCAAGCCTGAAGGGACCTCGCCGGGCTGTCGCGGTGGCATCGAGGGCGGCACGATCCCCGACTCGATCGCGCCTGGCAGACGGTGGACGTCGCGGAGGAAGACCCGATCGGTGAAGCAGTCAACCAGCGCCGCGACCATCTCGTCCATCGACTGATAGCGATCTCGCGGGTCTTTCTCGATCGCCTTGAGGATCGTGCGGTTGGTGCCCTCGTCGACGTTCGCGTCGCGCTCGATAGGCGGCAAAGGCGGCGTGGAGACGTGGGCGTTGAGGATGTCGAGGGCGACGTCGCCCTCGAAGGGCACCTCACCGATGATCATCTCGTAAAAGAGGATCCCCAGGGAGTAAACGTCACTGCGCCCATCGACCTGCTCGCCGCGGGCCTGCTCCGGTGACATGTAATGCGGCGTACCGAAGACCATCCCCGCGCGAGTGCCCATCCCCGGGCCGAGGTTATCCTGGGTGAACTTGGCCACGCCGAAGTCGAGCAGCTTGACGAAGTCGAAGTTGCCCTCTTTCTCGACGACGAAGCGGTCGGCGGCGTTGTCGTCGACGCGGCGGACGATCCGGCGGCGACCCTCGCGGTTGATCAGGTAGATGTTCTCCGGCTTCAAGTCGAGGTGGACGATGCCCTGGTCGTGGCAGGCCGCCAGGGCGTGGGCGACCTGGCGCACCACGTTGACCGCGTTGAAGAGCTCGAGGTGGTGGTCGCGGGCTAGCACGTCCTCGAGGCTCTCGCCCTCGAGGTACTCCATCACGAAGTAGATGCAGCCGTCCGGGGTCTCGCCGAAGTCGGTGACGTCGACGATGTTCGGGTGGCGGATCCGGCTCGCCGCTTGGGCCTCGCGGAGGAATTGCTCCATCGCGCCTTCACGGCGCGCGAAGCGCTCGTGGAGGACCTTGATCGCGACGGGCTTGCCGAGTATCGCGTGCTCGCCCTTGTAGACGACGCCCATGCCGCCTTCGCCGAGCAGGCTGTGGATCTTGTAGTTGTTGAGTCGCTGGCCGAGGCGCGCGAGCACCTCCGGGCCGTAGAGCGGTGAGCCGTCGACCGTGCAGCGATCGGCGGGCTCGGCATAGCGTCGGCCACATTGCGGACATGAGAGGTTTTGTTCGGCTTTAATCACGTGCTGGGTCGACGCCTGGAGTGTGAACCTCGAGTGTGAGCCTCGAGTGAGTGTCTGTCCCTAGAGTGCGAGTGGCTCAGTATTCCATGGGCCCGAGGTCTGCACAACCGCAGCGCAAGGGCCCTTCGATCTGCGAAGACGAGCCCTATGGGCCCCCATCACGTAGCTAGAACATCGACCGATCCCAGGGCGAGTTGAGCTGCTCGTGCTTGCTGGTCGCATCTCCCCGCTGCTATCGTCTCGCGTTGGCAACATCCGCCAAGGCGGGAGGTTTTCGCGATGTGCTCGAGGTTGTCTCTGCTCGCCGCTGCTCTGGGTGTGCTGCTGCTCGGCAGCGGCTTCAAGCCCTTTCCGGTGGTCAAGAACGTCTGCCCTCTATGTAAAGGCAAGCCGAGCTTCGACACCGTGGTGCTCACCACGGGCGCCAAGATTCGCTGTGATGTGATCGCGCAGAACAGCGACTACTACGTGTTGGAGCGCTTCGGCGTGCTGCGGATGGTCCGAAAGACCGACGTCTCCTCGGTGGAGTGGAAGTCCAACACGCCGCCCAAGCTGGCCACCGGCGATCAGGTGCTCCTCCACAGCGGCCTCGCGCTCCATGGGACGATCAACACCGTCCAGAAGGGGCGCTTCATCGAGATCCGCTCGGGCAAGCACATGCACACGGTCTGGGTCAGCCAGATCCAGGCGGCCTATCAGGGCGGCAAGGCGCTGACGTTCAAGGCGAGCCCGACGCAGTAGGCGAGCCAGTCGGCGAGCCTCGGCGCTGCCCCTGGCGCGACGGCGCGTTGGCGCGACGGCGCGTTGGCGCGAAATGGCTCGGCAGCTCAGCACCCGGCTCGGTCCCGAACGTGTGGGGAGGCTCTTAGCGCGACGCCCCTCGCGCGGCGTCGAGGGCGGCCTCGAGATCGCCGCGCAGGTCGTCTAGGTCTTCGACCCCCAGAGACAGCCTGACGAACCCATCGACGATGCCGAGCTCGGCGCGGAGGGCGGGCTCGACCGAGGCGTGGGTCATCAGCGCCGGGTGCTCGGCGAGCGACTCGACGCCGCCGAGGCTCTCGGCGAGGGCGATGATCTCCAGCGTCTCCAAGAAGGCCCGCGCTGCCGGAAGGCCGCCCTTCAGCACGCAGCTGATCATCCCGCCGAAGCCGGAGGCCTGGCGCTTGGCCACGTCGTGCTGTGGGTGCGAGGGCAGGCCAGGGTAGATCACCTTCTCGACGCCGGGATGCTGCTCGAGCCACTCGGCTAGCGCCCGCGCGTTCTGCTCGTGGGCGCGCATCCGCAGGTGCAGCGTCTTCAGCCCGCGGAGCACCAAGAAGCAGTCGCTTGGCGAGGGCACCGCGCCGATCGAGTTCTGGATGAAGCGCAGCTTTTCGGCCAGCTCAGGGCTCGAGGTCAGCGCGACGCCGCCGATCGCGTCGGAGTGGCCGTTGAGGTATTTGGTCGTCGAGTGGACGACCAGGTCGGCGCCGAGGGCCAGGGGCTGTTGCCAGCAGGGGGTGAGGAAGGTGTTGTCCACGACGAGCAGCGCCCCCGCGTCGTGGGCGAGCTTGGCGACCCGGGCGATGTCGATCACCTTCAGCATCGGGTTGGTCGGCGTCTCGATCCAGACCATCTTCGCGCCCTCGAAGAGGGCAGGGCGCAGGTTGCCCGCTTCGGTGAGGTCGGCGAAGGCGAACTGCAGGCCGTGCTGCGAGAAGACCTTCGAAAACAGCCGATAGGTGCCGCCATAGAGGTCGTCGGAGCAGACGACCTTCTCGCCGCTCTTCACGAGGTGCATCAGCGCCGCGCTCGCCGCGCAGCCGGACGCGAAGGCCACGCCGTGGTCGGCGCCCTCGAGCGACGCGATACAGGCCTCCAGGGCCTCGCGGGTCGGGTTTTGAGAGCGGGAATACTCGTAGCCCTGGTGCTCGCCGGGGCTCCTCTGTACATAGGTCGAGGTTTGATAGATCGGGGTCATGATCGCGCCGGTCAGCGGGTCCGGACGCTGTCCAGCGTGGATCGCGCGGGTGCCGAAACCTCCCGCCTTGATCTTGGTGCGTGTGCTCATACTCGTTCTCCTTCTGACGCCTTCTGATCGTCGGCGCGAGCCTCGGGCGCCTTACCTTCTCGCTGCGGCGCGCCCTCGCTTCGCAGCCGGCGCGCCGATCCCGACCCGGCGCCCCGCGACAAAACACCGTTGAGAGCAGCCCCCATAGGCCTCCCGTCGCCGGGGACAGCGCCGCCGGCCGCTTTCGAGGCCTCAGAGCGCTCGCCAGACCGCCCGTGTGGCTCGTCTCTTCGGCAACGAGAGCGGCTCGGCACTCAGCCCCCGGCTCGGCCCCGTGGGGAAGCGCTCGAGGTCCCACGTTTCGGGTGACTCGAGGGGACTAATCGAAAAAGCCGTGCTCTCGCATCCAGGCGTCGTTGTAGAGCTTCGACAGATAGGCGCGGCCGCCGTCGGTGAGGATGCAGACGACGGTCTTGCCCTTGCCCAGCTCGCGGGCGACCTCGAGGGCGATGTGGACCGACCCGCCGCTCGATCCGCCGGCGAAGATCCCCTCCTCCCGGGCCAGCCGGCGAGCCGTGTGGAAGCATTGCTCGTCGTCGACCTGCCGCACCTCGTCGAGCACCGAGAGGTCGAGGGCGCCGCAGATCATGTCTTCGCCGATCCCCTCGACCTTGTAGACGTGGGGCTCGGATGGCTCACCGGTCGTAAAGAGGCTGTAGTAGACGCTGCCCACCGGATCGACGCCGACAGTTCGCAGCTCAGGGCGCTGCTCTTTGAGGTAGCGTCCGGCGCCAGACATCGTGCCGCCCGTGCCGAGGCCCGCGACGAAGGCGTGGACCTCGCCGGAGGTCTGTCGCCAGACCTCGGGGCCGGTGAACCGGTAGTGGGCCTGGATGTTCTGCTCGTTGTGGTACTGGTCGAGGTAGTAGCCGCCGTGCTCTTTGGCCAGGCGCTTGGCTGTCTCGTAGTAGCTCTCGGGCGAGTCGGCGGGCACCGCCGTGGGGCAGACCACGACCTCTCCGCCCATCGCCTTGAGCGCGTTGATCTTCTCGTCGGACATCTTGTCCGGGATGGTGAAGACGCAGCGCACGCCGCGCACGGCGGCCCACATGGCCAGCGCCGCGCCGGTGTTGCCGGAGGTGTTCTCGACCACCGTGCCGCCGGGCCGAACCTCGCCGCGCTCCCAGGCGCGCTCGAGCGTATGCAAGACCAGCCGGTCCTTGATGCTGCCGCTCGGGTTCATGAACTCGCATTTGCAGAGCACCGTGGCGTCTTCAGGCCCGACCAGCCGGCGCAGCCGGACGAGCGGGGTGTCGCCGATCGCCTGGAGGATGGAGTCGATCGGACCACCCCGCCCGCTGGCCGTCTCTTCGCTCGTCTTCCTGTCTGTCATGGCGCTGCTCTACCAGCGCTCGGCGGGTGGAGCAAGGTAGGGTTGACTCGTCGTCTCTCGCTCAGAGCGGCCGGCAGCGCTGTGCCCGGCGACGGGAGGCATGTGTAGGGAAGCTCCTAGGTCTTCTCGCTCTAGATATTCTCTCGGTAAAACAAGGTGATCGCCAGGCAGTGAAACGCGTCGTCGGAGGACTGCGTCACGACGGAGTCGATGATCTCGAACTCCGGGTGGGCGCGCATCCACTGCGTGACGCGGTCGCCGAGCTGGTCGCGCTCCTTGGCCATCGTGGCCGAGAAGATCTGTACGCCGTTGAAGGCGCGCTCTGCCGTGCCGACGCGGCCGCTCGAGGCGGTTGAACTCGATGTCAGGGCCATGGTCCGAAAACTCCTCTCACACGGAGACTATGAGCTATCCAAACACCCCGCGCCGTGCTCTGCAAGTGCCGCAGGTCCCTTTTCATGGTGTGTCTGTCGAGGCGAAAGCCCAATAAAAGATTGATAAATCTGCTCTCGGTGCTCGAGCGCGCGGGCCCGATCGGGGAACCCGTTGACTTAACGCGTCATTTCCCAGTCGAGGTGGGAGATCTCGGGCTCGATCAGGCGCGTCCAGGCGAGCCTCACGGCGTCTTGGGAGCCGGGCATGGCGAAAACGAGCGCGCCCTGGAGGGTCCCGGCGATCGCACGCGAGAGCATCGCGGCGGCGCCGATCTCGGCAAAGGAGAGCGAACGGAAGAGCTCGCCGAAGCCGGTGATGGTCTTGTCGAGTCGTGGGGCGAGGGCGTCGTAGGTGCGATCGCGCCTCGAGATGCCGGTCCCGCCGGTGACGAGCACGCAGCGCGCGCCCTCGTCGATCAGCGCCTCCACCGCGGCGATCACCTGCTCGGGCTCGTCTGGCACCAGCCGATAGCCTGTGAGCCGATGGCCCGCCTCGCCGATCGCCCCGCGCAGGTAGGCCCCGCTCTCGTCGGTCTGCTCGTCGCGGGTGTCCGAGACGGTCAGCACCGCCGCGGGGACGGGGCCGCGCTCGACCGCGGCGCGCTTGTGCTGACGGTGGCTCACGCGCTCCTCCCGCCGGCGAGGGTGTCGGTCCAGCTGTCGGTCTGCGCCGGGACATCAACCGCCGGCCCCTCGCCCTGGATGAAGAGATGATCGAGCAGCTGGGTCGAGAGGATCCCCACCAGCGCCATGTTGTCGGCGTTCGAGGGCGTCTTGTCTCGATGGCGCTTCAGCTTGGCGAAGAGCCGCCGCACGCCCTGCGGGTGGAACACACCGGCGCGCTCCACGGCGGCCTCGGAGGTGACCTCGGCGACGAACGCCGGCGCGTCATCCTGAACGAAGCTCTGGGCGTCGGGGGCGCGGTAGGGCTGCTTCGGGCGGCGCAGGATCCCCTCCGGGATCAGATCCGCGGCGGCGCGCTTGAGCAGGTGCTTCTCGTCGAGGACACGCAGCTTGGTCTCCGGCGGCAGGCCGTTGGCCAGCTCGATCACGTTCGGATCGAGGAAGGGGAAGCGCCCCTCGACGCTGTTGCCCATCAGCATCCGGTCACCCTGCGTCGACAGCAGGTAGCCGGCCAGCAGCGTGACGATCTCGACGGTCTGCGACTTGCCGAGGGGCTCGAAGCCGTCGATCTCGGCGGGCAGCTGAGCCTCGAGCTCGGCGATCGGGTCGAAGCCCGCGAGGGTCGTCTGGAGCGCCTTGGTGAACATCCGCTGCAGCGCCTGAGCGCTCTCCCAGCGCGGGATATGGGAAAACCACGGCCGGTCGAGGCGATCCATGCCCTTGCCGAAGAAGGTCCGCGCGAGCGCCTTGGCCTGGGCGGGGGAGCGCCCCAGCCAGGGGTAGAGCGCCTCGAGCAGCTTGGGGCGGATCGTGGAGCGCTGGTCGCGCCCCCAGAAGCGGCGCACCCGGTCTTCGCGAAAGATATCGTAGCCGGCGAGAAACTCGTCGGAGCCCTCGCCGGTGAGGACGACCTTGTAGCCCTTCTGGCGCACCAGCCGCGAGAGCAAAAAGAGCGGCGCCGGCGCGGCGCGCAGCATCGGCGCCTCGGCGAAATAGGTCGTGTCGTAGAAGGCGTTGGCGATGTCTTGGTAGCCGACCTCCACCGAGAAGTGCTCGGTGCCCAGGCGCTCGACCATCTCGCGCTGAAAGCCGCCCTCGTCGAAGTCTTTGTGGGCGAAGCGCAGCGAGAAGGTCCGCAGGTGCCCCTCATGAAAGCGGCGCACCAGCGCGCCGATCACCGAGGAGTCGATGCCGCCGGAGAGGTAGACGCCGACGGGCACGTCGGCGCGGAGCATCCGCAGCTTGGTCGCCTGCTCGAGGGCCTCGCGCAGCTCGAGGGCCAGCTCGGCGCAGCGCGTGTTGTCGGCGTAGGGCTCCTGCCGCGGCGCGCGGAACGTCGGCTGCCAATAGCGGCGCGTCTCGAGGGGCTTGCCCTCCTCATGGATCAGCAGAGAGCCAGGCGGCAGCTGTTCGATGCCCTCGAAGACCGTGCGCGGGGCGACGGGGCCCCAGAAGCCGAAGACGTGGGCCAGGCCGCGGGGATCGAGGCGTCGCGGCACGTCCGCGTCTTGAAAGATCGCCTTGATCTCGGAGCCGAAGTAGAGCCTGCGGCCGAGCTTGGTGTAGTAGAGCGGCCGGATGCCGACCCGGTCTCGGGCGAGCATGAAGCGCCGCTCGCGCCGATCCCAGATCGCGATCGCGAACTGGCCGTTGAAGCGCTCGACGCAGGCCGGGCCCCACGCCTCGTAGGCGTGGACGATCGTCTCCGTGTCGCTCCTGGTCGCGAAGACGTGGCCCGCCGCCACGAGCTCCTCTTTGAGCTCGACGTAGTTGAAGATCTCGCCGTTGAAGACCAGCCAGACGTCTCGGGTCTCGTTGCACATCGGCTGCCTGCCGCCGGAGAGGTCGATGATCGACAGGCGCGTGTGGCCAAGCGCCGCGCGCTCGTCCCGGTAGCCCCCGTTCTCGTCGGGGCCGCGGTGGCGCAGGGCGCCGATCATCTTGCGCAAGAGCGCGGGCTCTACTGGAGCTGCGCTCTCATCGAGGTTGAACACGCCGCAGATGCCGCACATCGTCGCTGCTCCCGGTCTTTAGGTTGGCTCGCCTCGAGGGTCGGCGAGCATCATACGGTCGCGCCGAGGCGGGGGCAAAGGGGATGCTCCACCGGCGGCGCTCATGCTCGACGGCCGCCGGCGCCCTGCGGTCTGACGGCCGTCGGCGCCCTGCGGTCTGACGGCCGTCGGCGCCCTGCGGTCTTGGGTCGGGGAGGCGAGCGCTGGGTGGGGTGGCCAAGCCGCCGATTCCACGCTATCAGCCGTTCGCGGGGAGCGTGGAGCTGGAGCCGGGGGCTGAGGTGAGATGACGCGTCGCTTCTATATCGAGACCTACGGCTGCCAGATGAACCTGGCCGACTCCGAGCTGATCGCCGGCGTGCTGGTGGGGCGGGGCTACGTGCCGGTGGAGACCGAGGACGAGGCCGACGTCGTGCTGCTCAACACCTGCGCCGTGCGCGAGAAGGCCGAAGAGCGGATCTTCGGCCGCCTGGGCTGGCTGAAGAGCAGCAAGGCCGAGCGCCCCGGGCTGGTGGTCGGGGTGGCCGGCTGCATGGCCGAGCACCTGAAAGAGAAGCTCGTCGCGCGGGCGCCTTACGTCGATCTCGTGATCGGCCCGGACGCCTACCGGCGGCTCCCGGAGCTGCTCGACGCCGCCGCGCCAGCGGCCGATCCGCTGATCGACGTGCGCCTCGAGAGAGGCGAGCTCTACGAGGGCGTCGAGCCCAGGCGCGCGTCCGGCGTCAGCGGCTGGATCGCGGTCTCTCGGGGCTGCGATAAGTTCTGCACCTTCTGCGTGGTGCCCTATACCCGCGGACGCGAGCGCAACGTCGCGCCGGAGTCGATCGTCGAGCAGGCGATCGGGATGGAGCGCGCGGGCTTCTCCGAGGTGACCCTGCTGGGGCAGACGGTCTCGAGCTACCGCCACGACGACGCCGACTTCGCCGGCCTGCTGCGCGCTGTCCACGCGCGCACCGAGCGGCTGCGGATCCGCTTCACCTCGCCCTACCCCACCGACTTCAAAGATGACGTCCTCGACACGCTGGCCGAGCTGCCGCGGGTCGGGCGTCACCTCCATCTGCCGGTGCAGAGCGGCAGCACGAGGGTGCTCGAGGCGATGCGCCGACAGTACACCGCCGCCGACTACCTGACGCTGATCGAGCGCATCGAGCAGCGCCTGCCGGACTTCTACCTCACGACCGACTTCATCGTCGGCTTCCCCGGCGAGACCGACGACGACTTCGAGCGCACCCTCGAGCTCGCAGAGCGCGTCGGCTACGACAGCGCCTTCATGTTCATGTACAGCGAGCGCGAGCTGACCTACGCGGCGAAGAAGCAGCCCGACGACGTCCCCGAGGAGGTCAAGCGCGCGCGCCTACAGCGGCTGATCGAGGTCCAGGAGGCCCAGAGCAAGCGCCGCGCCGCCGAGCGGGTCGGCCGCGAGGTCTGTGTGCTGGTCCACGGAGAAAACCCAAAGCAGCCCGGCCAGGCGATCGGCCGCACGAGCTGCTTCAAGACCGCCGTCCTCGACGTCATCGAGGGCCGCCCGACCCCGCAGCCCGGCCAGTTCGTGCGGGCGAAGGTCCACGGCGCGGCGGTACACCGCGTCTTCGCCACGCCGCTCTAGCGCGGCTGCTGTCGCGGATCTGCTCCGTGCAGCGCGTTCACAGGACCTCGCCGGCGGGCGTCGATCGGGCGGGCGCCGACCGGGCGCGTCGATCGGGCGGGCGTCGATCTGGCAGCTGGGGGCCTGCCTGGTGTAGCGTTCGCGCACCATGAGCGATCCCTTCACCGTGCACATCCGCGACCCGATCCACGGGTCGATCCTCTTGACCGGCGACGAGCTAGCCCTGGTCGAGACGGCGGTGTTTCAGCGGCTGCGCGGCATCAAGCAGCTCGGCTTCGCCGATCACGCCTTCCCCGGCGCGACGCATACGCGCTTCGCCCACAGCCTCGGCGCGATGGAGATGGCGACGCGGATGTTCGACGCGGTGTTTCCGGCGCGAAGCGCGGCGTCTTTGGCGCGGGGCGCGGCGTCTTTGGGCGTGGGGCACGAGGCCAGCGAGCCTGCCAGCCCTGGCGAGGCCTCGGCGCTCTCGGAGGAGACGCGGCAGCGCTTTCGCCAGGTCTTGCGCCTCGCGGTGCTGCTCCACGACATCGGCCACGCGCCGCTCTCCCACGCCACCGAGGGCTGTATGCCGCTGCGCCGCGAGCTCGGCCTGGCCTGCCTCGGCGCCGATCCGGCAGACACGACGCGGGCGACCCACGAGGACTACACGACGCTGCTCTTGCTCGACTCCCCGCTCACCGTCGAGCTCGAGCGACGCTTCGCCCCGCTCGGCATCAGGCCAGCGGACGTCGCGAACCTGATCACCGGCGTGCTCCCGGAGGAGGTCACGCCGCTGACCTCCGCCGGCATCGACTACGCGCCGCTGCTCACGCAGATGGTCTCGGGTGAGCTCGACGCCGATCGAATGGACTACCTCCAGCGCGACTCCTATCACGCGGGCGTCGACTACGGGCGCTTCGACCAAGACTGGCTGCTGCGCAACCTCGGCCACCACGTGCACGAGGGGAAGGCCTACCTGGCGCTCTACCACCGCGCGATCTTCGCCTTCGAGGACTTCTTGCTCTCGCGCTATCATATGTTCGCCAGCGTCTACTACCATCACTCGTCGATCGCCTTCGACACGATGCTCTCGCGCTACATCGAAGAGGAGCCGAGCTTCCGCTTCCCGGTGGACTCGGAGGAGTACGTGCAGTTCGACGACGTGGCGTTCTGGATGCGGCTGCGCAGCTCGGCAAACCGCTGGGCGAAGCGGATCGTGCGCCGTGACATCTACCGGCGGGTCCTCGAGCTCAACGCCGGCGACGACTCGGCGGAGCTGGCCAGCGTCGAAGAGGCGCTGAGCGACGCGGGGATCGACTACTACGTCAGCCGCGACGAGAGCGTGCTCAGCCGCTACTACGCCTTCGGCGGCAGCGGGCGGGCGGCGATCTTCGTGATCAACCGCGCCCTCGGCCGGGCGCGGCGCGTCGACACCTACTCCAAGCTCTACGAGCGCTACGCCCAGCCGGCGCGGCTGCAGCGGGTCTACTGTCGGCCGGACCAACGGGGCGCGGCGGAGCGCTGTCTGCGCGAGCTCTTGCCGAGAGATGAGCAGCTCGAGCTCGCCTGGTAGCGCGGCGATCGCCGGCCGAGCGCGACGAGCGCGGGACGCTAGCGCCGGCCCCCGCGGGACGCTAGCGCCGTCCCGCGGGACGCTAGCGCCGGCCGAGCGCGACGAGCGCGGGACGCCAGCGTCGGCCCCCGCGGGACGCTAGCGCCGGCCCCCGTGACCGTTGTACCTTGCGCGCATGGTGCCTTCACGGCGCGGGCGGAGGCTGCGCGCCCGCGGGGCGAGCGCCGAGAGGAGCCGAGAGGAGCCGAGATGAACGACAGTGGGCCGGTGCTGGCCGGGTTGCGAGTAATCGAGATCGACTCTCACGCGGGCTTGGCTGCGCCTCTTGCCGGGCTGCTCCTCGCAGACCAGGGCGCCGACGTGCTGCGCGTGGTGCCCCTCGATGCGCCGGTCGATCCGGTGCTCGACGCGCTGCTCGCGCGCAACAAGACCGAGGTCGCCCTCGACCTCGAGAGCCCGGAGGGCCGCGCCGAGCTCGACACCCTGCTCGGGCAGGCCGACGTGGTGCTCGAGGACGCATCGCAGCGCTATCGTGTCGACGTGGAAGGCGCCCGCGAGGCCCACCCGCAGCTGATCAGCTGCCACATCCCGGCCTTCCCCGACGACGACCCGCGGCGCGTGCTGCCGGGCCACGAGGCGCTCGCGGGGGCGGCGGGCTTCCTCTACAACAAGCCCCTGGGCAAGCCGCGCTACCACACCTTCCCCATCGGCTCTTTGACCGGGGCCCTCTTCGCCGTCAACGCCATCGCCGCGGCGTTGATCGCCCGCCACCGCAGCGGGCGAGGCCAGCGCGTCGACGTCTCGCGCTACGGCGGCAGCGTGGTCTCGCAGGTGGTGCAGATCCTGGTCAAGGCCGGCGTGCCCCGCGGCTTCTTGCCGCTGAAGATGATCGGCTCCCCCTTCATGCGCTGCTGGGAGTGCGGCGACGGGCGCTTCGTTTATCTGCATATCACCCTGCCAACACATAACGCGCGGATGCTCGAGCTGCTGGCCGACCACGGCTACGCCGACGAGGTCGAGCGGCTGCGCACGTCGATCATGTCCGAAGAGACGATGCGCGACCCGAGCCAGGTCAAGAGCATCCCGGAGGCGAAGACGATCAAGGCGGTCTACTCGGCGATCTTCATGACCAGGCCTGCGCAAGAGTGGGAGGAGATCCTGGGCGGCGAGCTCTGCTGCATCAAGGTCCGTGAGGTCGAGGAGTGGCTGCAGGACAGCCTCGAGGCGGGGATGACCGACGCCTGCGAGGTCGACGATCCGGTCTTCGGGCGCCTGCTGGGCCCCGGCGCCAGCGTGACGCTCTTGGAGCATCTGGTGCCGCCGGCGCCGCGGCAGCTCGGCGCCGCGGCGGCGCTGCGCGAGCGCTGGGGCGGCGAGGTCTCGCGGCATCGACCGCAGGGCAGAGGCAACGGTGAGCGCGGGGGCGGCGGCGAGCGCGGCGCCAACGGCGAGGCCGGAGAGCCGGCGGCAGGCGAGGCGCGCCTCGAGCACGCCCTCGAGGGCTTCAAGGTGCTCGATCTCTCGCGGGTGATCGCCGGACCCTGCGCGGCGCGGACCCTCGCCGAGTTCGGCGCCGACGTGATCTCGCTGCAGAGCGAGACGCGCCTCGACTGGGCGCTCTCCTTCCACCTGATCTTCAACGCCGGCAAGCGCTCGGTGACCCTCGACTTCACCGACGACGCGGGCAAGGAGACGCTGTGGAAGCTGATCGACTGGTATCAGCCCGACGCCTTCATCCATAACTACCGCCACCTCGACCTCGCGCGGACCATCGGCGTCGGCCCCGAGACGATGCTCGAGCGCTTCCCCAAGCTGGCCTACACGCACCTCAACGCTTATGGCAACGAGGGCGTGTGGAAGGAGCGGCCGGGCTTCGAGCAGGTGGTTCAGGCCGTCTCCGGGATCCAGCTCGCCTATGCAGAGAAGGGTCGCCCGAAGCTCTTGCCCTCGCCGATCATCGACATCGGCTGTGGGCTGCTAGGCGCCTACGGCACGATGCTCTCGCTCTACAAGCGGCTGCGGACGGGCGAGGGCGCGGTAGCGACGACCCACCTCACCAACGTCTCCGTGCTGATCCAGATCATGCGCGTCGCGGGCTTTCAGCGCGACGCCTGCCTCGCGCGGGCGCGTCAGTCAGGCCATGTCGCGCGCTACGACCCGGATCGAGAGGTCATCGCCGGCGTGTTCTGGGCGCTCGGAGGGTTGGTGATGCTCGCCGGTCCGCGGGGCGACCTGCGGCGCTGGCTGCGGCATATCGGCCTCGTCCGAGAGGGCGAGGCGGTCGAGGGCAGGGAGCTCGAGCTCGTCGAGCGGGCGCTCTTGTTCCGCCCTCTGGCCCATTGGCGACGCACCGTGGTCGAGGCCGGCGTCGCTGACACCGTCGCGCTGCTGAGCTACCCGAGCGTCCGCGCGGTGATCAAGGAGATCCGGCGCACAGACCCCCGCCCCAAGCCGATGGTGCGCAAACGCGACTTCCCCGGCTGCCCGCAGCAGCTGACCTTCGTCGCCAACCCCGTGCGGATGTCCGCCACGCCGCTGCGTGACGTCGCGCCGCCTCCCGAGCGCGGCGGTGACACCGACGAGGTCCTCGGTCAGCTCGGCGTGGCCGTGGCGCCCGGCGCCGGCGTCCAGCGCTACCCGCCCAATAAGCCGCTGCCGGTCTGGCTGGCGAGCTTCATCCGCTGGGGCTACTTCGCCTGGAAGAGCGGGAACATCTAGCGGTCGAGCGTCCCGAGGCGTCGCGGGCGTCGTAGCGATCGGCGCCGCCGCTCGTGTGTCGCTGCTCGCGAGCGCCGCCTCTTTGGGATCGTCACCTTCCCTCTTACCGTCGACCTGATGTCCCAACCGAAGCCGACGTCGGCAAGACTAGAGCGCTGATCGGCAGCTCAGCACCCGGCTCGGTCCCGAAGCCGTGGGGAAGCTCTTGAGCGGTCTGCTTGCGCAGGGCAGCGCGTCCGTCGTGGTTGTCAATCGAGGGGCGCTGGACGTGTAGCACTCGTTGCTACCCATGAGGTCTTCGCACAGCCGAGATGACCGTCGTCGACTCATCAATACATGGCCCGTTCTTCAAGTACACAGAAAAATCCGTAGAGGCTAACGGTGCGCCTGGTAATGGAATTTGCATCAAATGTAAGTCAAGATCCATGGCAGCTAAAAGGGGTTCCATAGTACAAGAATTCAGATGCGCATCTGAGGACTTGAGATCTGCGAGAGGGAAAAGACACGCCATCGAGGCATGTGGCGTATTGACAAGATGATGGATAAGGCTTTATCCTCGATGGATATGGAAGCCGATATAGCGCGCTGGTCGTCTGTTGCCGTGTATGACAAGACGCTTCTGGCGCGAAAGCGAAACGCCTCTGTGGATATTTTGATCAACGAGGTGGAGTCCGCCGCGCGCTTCGCGGAGCACTACTGGGCTCCCCAAGACGACCTGCCAGGCCTGGTCGAGGCCGAGGCCCTCTTTCAGGGGCGCGACATCGTCGACGAGCTCTACAGCTTGGCGCGCGCGGCCCGCGCGCTCGACCTCGAGCGGCGGGTCCCGCGCCGGCCGGACGACACGCTGCCGCGCGCGCTCGGCGGGGGTCGGCGGCTGCTCGTCGACCTCGACCGCGCCTGCGACGCGGTGATCACCGTCGAGCGACGGGAGGTCGAGCGGGAGGCGTTGGCCCAGGCCCGGGGGCGGCGCCGCGCGTCCTCATCGCCGCTGGCGCTCGCCCAGGCGCTGCGCGATCTGGTGGGCCTCGCCGAGCGCTTGAGGCCGGGCCTCGAGCGCCTCGGCTTCGCCCTGAGCCAGCTCGACGAGGCCGAGGCCGCCGCCGAGGCGCTGATCTCCCTCCCCGGCTCCGAGGTCGCCCGCACCCGCCGGGAGGCCCGCGCCCTGCGCGATCAGGTGCTCGCCCTCGCCGACGAGCGGATCCGCGAGCTGATCGCCGTCTGCGCCTACGTCTTCCGCCACCACCCCGAGCTCCGCAAGGCCGCCCGCCGCAGCCGCTTCCGCGCCTAGAGCGCTGATCAGCTGACCGGACCGAGCTGCGCGAAGGATGCGGAATCACGGCGTAGGAGCGAGGAGGGCGCCTGCTTTTAGCAAGCAACCGACGAGCAACAACCGCTGATCACGGCGTAGGAGGAGGGCGTGCTGGTAGCAAGCAACCGACGCGCAACAACCGGCGTGATTTCGCAGACCAGCGCGGCGACGGGAGGTACGTTGGTCTGCGCTCTAGCGCCGCCCCCCGCGCCGCCGCGAGACGGGCGGGGTCCCCCTCGGCCGCAGGCCGTCACGATTGACAGCCGATCTCGACCTCTCGTATCTTCGCTTGGTCCAGCACAACGTCAGGGTCGGAGGGCTCTCACGGCGGCGCGCTCGCGCCGCCAGGCCGAGAACACCAGGCCGAGAACACCAGGCCGCAAACACCAGGCCGCAAACACCAGGCCGCAAACACCAGGCCGCAAACACCAGGGAGGGACAGCCCCATGCCGAAAGACACCCTAGCTCAGATCGAAGCGCTGATGAGCCAGACCACGCCGGTCGACCCGCCGCTCCCCGTGCCGCGCTACCTCGGCCTGCTGATGGCCAGCGCCAAGTACTGGACGGCGCACCAGGCGCCGAAGGCCGGCGTGCATCCAGGTCTCGACGTCTTCAAGGCCTTCACCGATCCCCACTCGCCGGAGCTTCTGGAGGCGATCGCGGAGCTGATCTCGGAGGCCCACACCAACGCCCTCTTCCCCAACGCCAGCCCGTCTCTCGAGCTCAAAGCCCTCACCGACGAAGCCAGCACGCTCTACGAAGAGCTGGACGTCACCCTCACCTGCGTGCTCGACGACGGCGTCGAGGATCAGCACGACAGAGCCCTCGCCGTCGCCAAATCCCGCGGCACCACCGACAGCACCGAGTGGACCCTCGCCCAGGCGCTCAAAGACCTCGCGGCGATCGGCAAAGAGCTGGAGCCGAGGCTCAGCCAGCTCGGCGACTTCGAGCGCGCCCTTTTGGACAAAGCGGCCGCCGTCGGCACCAAGCTCGCCAAGCTCGGCGAAGCCGCGACCCGCGCCTCCGCGGCGATCGCGAAGCGCAACACGTTGATCGGCGTCGCCGAAGAGACCCTCGACGAGCTCGAGCGCGCCGCGCGGTACGCGTTCCGCAACACCCCGGCGCTCCTCGACGAGCTGCCGACCCGAGCGCAGTTCGCCAGGCGATCGCGGAGCCGATGAGGCCGCGAGCAGCCCGGTGATGAAGGCGCACCCCGACACGCGCCTCCCGTCGCCGGGAGCGTTCGGCCCTACCGACCGGCGAGACGACACGAGCGAGGCAAAGGAGAGCAACGAGCGAGGCAAAGGAGAGGAGACCCCATGTTATCCAAGGCTCATATCGCGATACCGGTCCTTGTCGTCCTCACGTCGTGCGGAGGAAATGACGCCCCCTCCACACCCGACCCAAAAGCGTACACGATCACAAGAACGATCTCACACAAGGGCGTCAGCGTCGAGGCGGTCATCGACAAGCCCGCGTTGCATGAAGTGGACGTGTTGATCACGTACCATGGGACGAACTTCCTCGACAGCCTCATCCTCAAGGCAGCCGAGAAGACGCTCACGTATTTCAAAGACATCCTCGACAACAAGAACATGATGATCGTGAGCGTCGCCTATCCTGAAGAGAACCTCCTGATAGGTGACAACGTCAAGCACTCCGAGGCGGCCCTCCTCTGGGTTCGGAAGAGCGCAGAAAAGGAGCTCGCGATCAAGGTCAGGAGGGTCTTTCTCGCAGGCCATTCTCAAGGCGGGTATATCGTAACCCGCTTGAACACGATGCATCAGACGAACGGGGTCATCGCCAACGCCCCGGGCCCGTTAGACCTGGTGTATCGATGCCAGCTGGAAGAAAACGGCCGCGTCCCCGAGACCCCGACCTGCCGTGACTTGTCCCAGGCTCATGGCTCGACGACGGAGGCCCCAGACGCCTACACCGAGAGATCGCTGCTGAGCTTCACGACAGGCTTCAAGGCCGACATTCTCTTCACTCAAGGGTTGGACAAACAAAAGGTGCATATGCACTCGTGGCCAGCGTTCAAGGAAAAGGTCCTCGGATGCACCGACTGCAAGGGCACGGACTTCGCAGACATCCCAGGGCATGGACATCAGGCCTTGTTCACAAGCGACGTTGCGAAAAAAGCATTCAACGCCTTCATCGATGCCAGATAACGCTAGAGCGCTGATCAGCTTACCGGACCGAGCGGCGCGAAGGATGCGGAATCACAGCGTAGGAGCGAGGAGGGCGCCTGCTTTTAGCAAGCAACCGACGAGCGACAACCGCTGTGATGTCGCAGACCAGCGCAGCGACGGGAGGTAAGTTGGTCAGCGCTCTAGGGATCCCTTCCAACGAGCGCTCTTCGCGAGTCAGCTCGCGTCGCGGCAGCAGCGGAAGCCGAGGTTCGGGTAGGCGAAGCTCTCGGGGAAGATCGCGAAGGTGAAGTCGCAGCGCTGGCCATAGGCGCTGGTGTCGTAGGCGCCGCCGCGGACGGTGTAGCCCGTGGGGCCCGGCGCCGCGCCGCGGAGCTCGGAGGTCCACTCGCGGGCGTTGCCGGACATGTCGAAGACGCCCTCGGTCCCGGCGGTGCAGCCGCTCTTGGCGCCGGTGGGGAGGAGCACGTCTTGGTTGCCGGCCTGAGCGCCGTCGCCGTCGTTCTCCTTGCCGTTGCAGGTGTTCGGCTGGTGGACGTCGGCGTAGGGGTAGACGGTCGCCGCGACGCCCTGGCAGGCCTCGAGCCACTCGTTGGCCGAGCAGAGGCGCCAGCACGGTGGCTGCCCCGCGCCGCCGCAGGCGGGCTGGATCGCGCGACAGGCGGCCTCCGCTGCCGAGCGTGTCACGTTGGTCCAGGGCAGCACGCTGGGGCTGCTGCAGGCGCGGTGGGTGAGGGCGCCCGCGCTGGTCGCCGTCGCGCCGGGGCGCGAGGCCTCGTAGCGATAGATGTAGAAGTCCTCACCGCCGCGCGTGATCCGAAGCGTCGCGTCCTTGACGCCGAGGCCGGCCGCGTCGTCTTCGGCCTCGTCGACCTTTCCATCGCAGTCGTCGTCCAGGCCGTTGCAGAGCTCGTTCGTAGGGGGCTGGCCCACGTTGGTGATGCTGCAGACGGTGCTCAGCTGGTTGGTCGCGCAGACGAAGGTGCCCGTGCCTTGGCAGATCCCCTGCTGACCGCTCTGGGCGCACGCCGAGCCCTTGTTGGTGAAGGGCTCGTCCGAGAGGCCGTCGCAGTCGTTGTCGTTGTTGTCGCAGAGGCTCTCGTCGTCCGGCAGCTCGCCAGGGCAGATCCCCAAGGTGGTGTTGCAGGGGACCAGAATGCAGTCGCTGTCCTGGGTGCAGGTGCGCTTCTCCACCGGCGAGGGGTAGCCGCAGACCCAGCCGTAGATGCCTTGGCAGGTCGCCGTCGTGCCCGCACAGGGCCCGACGCTGACGCAGGCGTTGCTCGGCACGGTGAGGTCTGCGGCCTCGTCGACCTGGCCGTCGCAGTCGTTGTCGATGCCGTCGCAGATCTCGGGCCCGGTCGGCGTGCACTTGTACTCGCAGCCGGGGATCGTCGGATCGTTATCGACCCAGCCCTGCTCGCAGACGGCGATCTGGCAGTGGCCGTTGACGCAGCCGGCGATGGCGTGGGGGATGCTGCAGCCAGCGCAGTTTTCGCAGTAGCGCGGGTCGTTGAGCTTGTCGAAGCCCTCGTCCGAGAGGCCGTCGCAGTCGTTGTCTTTGCCGTCGCAGATCTCGGCCTGCGGCTCTTGGCCGCCGACGCAGCTCTCGACGCCGTTTTGGCAGGTCAGCGTGCCCGAGGAGCACTGGCCGATGCTCGACCCACAGGCCGTGTTGGTGGGGAAGTTCTCGTCGACCTGACCGTCGCAGTCGTTGTCGACGCCGTCGCAGCGGGTGGCGGCGGAGGTCTCGTTGGTCGTCGGTGGCCACACCGGACAATGGTATTCGCAGCCGGGTACGGTGGGGTCGAGGTCTTTGAAGCCAGCGTCGCAGGCGCCCATCACGCAGGTGCCCGCCGCGCAGCTCGCCGCCGCGTTGTTGAACTGGCAGACCTTGCCGCAGACCCCGCAGTTGTTGACGTCGGTCTGTTTGTCGAAGCCCTCGTCGATCTGGCCGTCGCAGTCGTTGTCGGCCTTGTCGCAGGTCTCGACGCCGTTGTTGCTTCTGAGGCAGTAGTACTCGCAGCCCGGCTGAGTCGGGTCGTTATCGTAATAGTCCGGGTTGCAGGGCCCCTGAGCGCAGACCCCGGCCACGCAGGTCGCGGTGGCGTTGGGGAAGCTGCAGACCTTTCCGCAGGTGCCGCAGTTCTTCGGGTCCGTGTTGAGGTCGAAGCCCTCGTCTTTCGTTCCGTCGCAGTCGTCGTCTTTGCCGTTACAGACCTCGAGGACCGTCGGGAAGACCTCGCAGGTGTGCTCGCAGCCGGGCTTCGTCGGATCCAGGTCGGCGAAGCCGTTGAGGCAGCGGTCGATCTGACAGATCGTGTTTACGCACTTCGGGATCGCGTTGGGGAACGCGCAGGCGTTGTTGCAGGTGCCGCAGTGCTTGACGTTGGTGTTGAGGTCGAAGCCCTCGTCGGTGTCGCCGTCGCAGTCGTTGTCTTTGCCGTCGCAGATCTCCGTTGACGCGGTCTTGTCCTGGACGCACTCGAGCTTGCCGCCATGGCATTGGGTCTTGCCGTCTCGGCACTCGCCGAGCCGCTTGGTGTCGCAGTAGACGCCAGAGCCGGGGGTGCCCTCGTCGATCAGCCCGTCGCAGTCGTCGTCTTTGCCGCTGCATTGCTCGGCGGTGACGGGCCACACGGGGCATTTGTACTCGCAGCCGTCGGCGTCGTTTTTGTTGTTGTTCTGAAAGCCCGCGGCGCAGCCGGTGATCACGCAGGTGCCCATCTGGCACTCGCCCGTGGCGTTGGAGAAGACGCAGCGGTTGCCGCATTTGCCGCAGTTTTCCTTGTCGGTCATCAGGTCGAAGGTCTCGTCGATCTTGCCGTCGCAGTCGTTGTCGGCGCCGTCGCAGACCTCCACGCCGCCGTTGGAGACGAGGCATTGGTACTCGCAGCCGGGCTTGGCCGGATCGATGTCGTAGTAGCCCGGCGCGCATTTATCGAGGGCGCAGGTGCCTGCCTCACATGTCGAGAAGGCGTTGATGTACACGCAGGCGTGGCCGCATGTGCCGCAGTTGTCGATGTCGGTCAGCAGCAGCGCGGGGTCGACGTCGTCGACCTTGCCGTTGCAGTCATTGTCGAGGCTGTCGCATGTCTCCTTGCCCCCGTTGGTCGGCACGCAGGCGTCTGCGTCGCCGCCGTCGAGGCCGTCGCCGCTGGCGCCGTCGCCGAGGCGGTCGTCTCCGTCGGGCCCAGCGTCTCGCGGGAGGCCGACGTCGCCGAGGCCGCCCTTGGTGTTGACCACATAGGGATCTTGGCTGCAGGCGGCGATCAGCAGCGCCGCCGCGGCGAGAGCAGCGATGGACAGCTGCCTGCTCGGTCGATGCATCATCGTCTCCTCGACCAGCTGGGGAGGCCGTGAGTGGAGGCTCATGGGGGTACTGCTCTTACGCATCGCGCGGTCCTCGACGTCGCCGCGCCAGCAGGCCGAGGCCGAGCAGGGCCAAGAGCGACCACCAGGTGCCGACGCCGGTCGTGCGCGAGGCGATGGCGCAGCCGAAGCCGCCGCCGCCAGCGGCGAGCATCTTCTGGGTCTTGGGGAGGTTGGCGCCAGGCTTGGCCACGCAAGTGGCCAGGCCGTCGTGGGTCGCCTCGCATTGGAGGTAGACCGGGCATTTGGCCGTGGCGCAGGGATCGTCGATGCACTTGGCGTCGCGGCAGACCTGCCCCGGGGCGCAGGTGATCACCGCGCAGGGGTCGGCTTGACAGTGGGGCTTGTCGTCGACCAGGACGCAGCGCTGGTTGTCGGGGCAGGGGTGCCTGGCGCAGGGGTCGTCTCTGCACTGGCCCTGGACGCAGCCCTGGTTGTCGGGGCAGCTCTTGTCGACGCAGGTGTCGACACATCTGCCATCGACGCACATCTGGTCGTCGTCGCACGTGGTGCCACCGCAGGGGTTGTCGACGCATTGGTAGGCCACGCAGACCTGCGTGCCGGGGCAGCCCTTGGTCAGGCAGCTGTCGTCGACGCAGCGCCCGCTCTTGGGGTTGCATGTTTCATGCGCGTTGCAGGTCACGCCGGCGCAGCGGTCGATGCATTGGCCGTCGACGCAGCGCTCGGTGTCTTTGCAGTCCACGCCGAGGCAGGCGTCCGGGATACAGTAGCCGTTTTCGCAGCGGGTGCCGCCAGGACACTTGAACTCGCCGGTGCCGCAGGGCAGGACGCATTGGCCTTCGATGCAGGATGACGAGCCCGGACAGACCGCGGCGTTATCAGCTTTGCCGTCACAGTCGTTGTCCTTGCCATCGCAGATCTCCGTGCTGGGCTGGGTGCCGCCGGTGCAGATGAACTGACCGCCGACGCATTTGTTGGTGCCGGGGAGGCACTCGCCGACGGCCTTGCCGCAGGGCTGTCCTTCGCCGGGCACGTTGTCGTCGATGGCGCCGTTGCAGTCGTTATCCTTGCCGTCGCAGTCCTCCGGCGTTGGGCCCGTGCCGCCTTCGCAGACGAGCTGGCCGGCGGTGCACTTCCAGGTGCCGGCCTTGCACTCGCCGGCGTTGGTGCCGCAGATCTGGCCTTTCTCGGGGAAGTCCTCGTCGGTGTCGCCGTCGCAGTCGTTGTCCTTGCCGTCGCAGATCTCGGGCTGCGGACCGACCGAGCCTTTGCAGACCAGCGCCCAGCCGCTGGGCGTGCTCTGGCAGGCCATGGTGCCCTTCTGACACGCGCCGGTGTCGACACCGCAGGCGGCGCCGGAGCCCGAGATGTTGTCGTCGATGGTGCCGTCGCAGTCGTTGTCTTTGCCGTCGCAGATCTCGGGCTTGGGCCCTATGGCGCCGACGCAGACGAGGCCGCCGTTGACGCATTGGTGCTTGCCCGGCACGCAGGTGCCGTCGCTCTTCCCGCAGGCCGTGCCGGCGTCGGTGGGGTTGTCGTCTTTGATGCCGTTGCAGTCGTTGTCCTTGCCGTCGCAGATCTCGGCGCTCGGGCCGATGGCGCCCTGGCAGACCAGCGCGCCGGCGACGCAGGCGGTGGTGCCAGCCTTGCACTCGCCCACGTCCGAGCCGCAGGCGGTGGCGGTGATGTTGTTGTCGGCGGTGCCATCGCAGTCGTTGTCTTTGCCGTCGCAGATCTCGGGCTGCGGGCCGACGCCGCCGACGCATGTGATCTGGCCAGCGACGCATTGGTAGGTGCCCTGGCTGCACTCGCCGGTGTTGGTGCCGCAGGGCTGGCCGAGGGTCGGGTCGGTGGGGTTGTTGTCGACGGCGCCGTCGCAGTCGTCGTCTTTGCCGTTGCAGGTCTCCGCCGTCGGCCCGACGCCGCCGGAGCAGATCGCCTTGCCCGTGGCGTCGCAGGCGGTGACACCCTTTTGGCACTCGCCGGTGTCGGTGCCGCAGGGCTTGCCGGTGATGTTGTCGACGGTGCCGTCGCAGTCGTCGTCTTTGAGGTTGCAGACCTCGGTGGGGGTCAGCGCGCAATTGGCGCAGGTCTGGAAGGTGTTGCAGGTGGTGTAGTCGGTGCAGGTGTTCTGCACGCCCTCGTCGGTCTGGCCGTCGCAGTCGTCGTCCTTGCCGTTACAGATCTCGGCGGTGGGGCCGATCGCGCCCTGGCAGGCGCCCCAGCTGCCGTTGGTGCAGAGGCGCAGGCCGAGCTGGCAGACGCCGACGCAGACGCCGGTGTTGGTGTCGCAGCCCGCGGTGTAGGCTGCGCCGGTGGGGCTGGCGTAGCAGCTCTCGTTGAAGGCGTCGACGACGGTGTCGCAGTTGTCGTCTTTGTTGTTGCAGAGCTCGCTCGTTGGCGGCGTGCTGCCGTTGCAGACCACCGCGCCGTTGACGCAGGCGGTGGTGCCCTTTTGACACTCGCCGATGTCGGAGCCGCAGGGGATCGAGCCGTAGCCTTCGTCGACGGCGCCGTCGCAGTCGTTATCCTTGCCGTCGCAGATCTCGGGCTGGGCCACGCAGGGCTGGCAGCCCTCGTCGACCTGGCCGTCGCAGTCGTCGTCGAGGCCGTTGTTGCAGATCTCGCCACCTGGCGCCGGCGGTCCAGGGGTCACGCTGCACTCGGTGCCCGTGCCGTCGGCCCTGCAGGCGTAGGTGCCGGTGCGGCGGCAGATGCCGAGGCCCGCGGTGCATGGGGAGCCGAGCTCGGGCCAGGTCTCGTCGATCTGGCCGTCGCAGTCGTCGTCTTGGCCGTTGCAGCTCTCGCGCAGGATGCTCTCGCTGATGATCGCCGCCATCGCCAGAGCCAGGCTGACCTCGTTGTCGACGATCACCGCCTCGGTGGTGCCGCCGGCGGCGGCGATGCCGTCGAGGGCGGGCTTGAGCGCCGCGTCGCCGAAGCCGATCACGTGGACCTGGACCTGCTTGTTGTTGGGCAGGCCCGTGCCGCCGAGGAGCGCCGCGGCCTCTGCCGTCGGGTTCCCCGGGCATTGGGAAGACTGCGCGCCATCAGAGAGCAGGATCACCTTGTAGGGGCGGCAGGCCGCCTTGCTGTCGGCGGTGATCACGCCGGGGAAAAAGGTCGTGCGCAGGTCGTAGAGCGCGCCAGCGATCGGCGTGCCGCCGCCGCCGCGGAGCTCGAGGTCGCAGCCGCCGGCGCAGTCGGCGCAGAGGCTGCAGCCCGTGGCGGGGGTCGCGGGGTGGTTGTTGGTGCCGGGCGCGGTGCCTGCCGGGCACATCGCCCCGGAGCCGCCGTTGTAATCGTCGCAGTTGTTCATCCAGGCCAAGATCGAGCTCTGGTTGCTCGCCCCGAAGGGCACGAGCACGTCGGCCTGGTTGCCGTTGGTGCCGATCGCCTGGCCGCCGCACCAGGGGCCCCCCCAGCCGCCGCGGTGGTAGGCGTTCCCATGGACCCGCAGGCTGCAAGCCGAGGCGCCGTTCATCGCCACCGGCTCTTGGTGAAAGCGCGAGAGGCCCCAGGTCACCTCCCCGAAGGCGTTGACCACGCTCGAGGCGCCGGCCTTGACCTTGAATATCCGGCTGTCGTCGGGTTTGCTGTTGCCGCAGTTGGGCGTTTGGCAGCCCCCGGTGCCGGTGCAAGGGACGTCGTCGCCGGGGCACTCGGCGGTGTTGTCGCCGTCGATCGCCGAGTAGCTCCCATAGCAGACCGGAAACATCATGCTACCCGAGGTGTCGACCAGCAGCATCACGTAGGGCTTGACCTCTTGAGCCTGGGCCGATCCGGGGACGCCGAGCCCGAGGGCGAGGGCGAGGGCGAGGGCGACGAGCGTTGATTGGGTTTGGGTGCTGGTCATGCGCGAACCCCTAAGAGCTGTGGTCGTTGCGGCCGGAGGTGTTGTAGGCATACGCGTCTGAAGAACGGCCGGCCTCGACCAGCACGTCGATCGTTGGCGTGGCGCTCAGCGCCCAGCGCGTGTGAAGCTTCCGCATCACCTCTACCATCGGAGCCTCCTCGCCATCGTGTAGTGCTCGTGTGAACCACCGGTGTCGTGCTCGCGTGAACCACCCGGGCCGTTCGCGCGTGCCACGCGTGAGCGGTGCGTTCTAGGTTTCAAGGCGATCATCAGCGTATCATGTGACGTGTCGTCTCATCAAACCCGAATCGGAGTTGGATGGGTGGAATTCCCGTGGCTTACCTATGGAGTCGGTGTGGGTCAGGGTGTCTGCTGAGCTGTCTTTTTTGGATCGTTGGAGGAGCCGATGACGAGACGATGGATCGCGTATGGAGCGCTCACGGCCCTGGCGGCGCTGCCGATCGGCGGAGAGGCTCGAGCGCTGACCCGCTTACCTTCCGTCGCCGCGCTGGTCTGCGACATCACAGCGGTTGTCGCTTATCGGTTGCGTGCGACCAGCAGGCGTGCGACCAGCAGGCGCCCTTCTCGCTCCTACGCTGTGATCCCGCATCCTTCGCGCAGCTCGGTCCGGAGAGCGGATCAGCGCTCTAGTCCGCGGCTGGGGGCCACGGGCCTCCGGACGCCCACCACCCAACAAGCGGCGAGGCGTTATCGCTGGAGGCGTCGCCGCGAGGGCTACGAGTCGCTCGCCGCCCGCGTCGCGCCGCCGACGGGCTTCACACGGGTCGCGGCGAACGACAAGAGCTACGCCGCCTGGTTGCGCCACCTGCCGCTCCTCTCGCCGGGCTCCCCCGTGCGTTCGTATCGCGGACGCCAGATCCTCTCTCCCGGCCATCCCGCGCTGCTCGCCGTGGTCGATCTCGACGTGGGCAAGCGGGATCGTCAGCAGTGCATGGACACGATCATGCGGCTGCGGGGGGAGTACCTCTTTGCGCGAGGGCGGGCCGATCGCGCGGCCTTCGGCTGGGCCGGCGGTCGCCGCTTCGGCTACAAGCACTGGCGTCGCGGCCTTCGCCCAATCAAGAGGGGGCGCCGCTGGCGCTTCGAAAAGACGCGCCGTCTTTGGTCCGGGTATCGAAGCTTCCGGCGTTATCTCGACTATATGTTCAGCTGGACCGGGACCATTCATCAGGGCGGCGAGCGCAAGGTCAAGCCCTCCGCGGCGCGCGCGGGAGACTTCTTCATCCAGGCTGGGTCGCCAGGGCATGCCGTGATCGTGCTCGACATCGCCGTCAACGCCAACAGCCAGCGCGTGGCGCTGATCGGCCAGGGCTTCATGCCTGCCCAGGACCTCCACGTGCTGCGGGGACCCAGGGCGGGCTGGTTTCCGTTGGATCCGCCCAAGGCTGTCGTCACGCCGCTCTGGCTTCGTCCCTTCGCCTGGAGCGAGCTGCGGCGTTTTCGCAGCTGATCGAGGACGGTGTCGCCACGCTCACCTCTTTGCTAGAGTGGCTCGCGATGTGGCGCCTGTCTCTGGTCCGTCTGTCTCTGCTCCGTCTGTCTCTGCTCGGTCTGCCTCTGCTCGCTCTGCTTTTCCCCCTCGCCAGCTGCGAGTGTGGCGGCTCGAGATCCAGGGGCAGCGAACGGGCAGCGGCGATCGAGGTGCACGACGGCAAAGGGCGCGCGCTGCGGCTCCCGGCCCCGGCCCGGCGGATCGCGGCCCTCTCACCGTCGGCCGTGGAGGTCCTCTACGCCCTCGGCTGTGGCGAGCGGATCGTGCTGCGCTCCAAGGCGGCCGACTTCCCGGCGGCGGTCGAGACGCTCCCGGCGACCGACGGCCTTCGCCTGGCGGCCGAGCATGTCGTCGGCTTCCGCCCCGATCTGGTACTCCTGGCTCACCACGACGCCCGCGGGGTGCAGGCCCTCGAGGCGTTGAAGCTGCCTGTCGGGGTCTTCGAGCCGCGGACGGTGGCCGAGGTCTTCCGTGACATCGAGACCATGGGCAAGCTCTGTGGGGCGCCGCCCTCCAGACGCTCGGCGCTCCTCCGACCGCTGCGCGCTCGGCTGGCGGCGCTGAAGCGGCGGGTGGCGGCGATCCCGAGGCGTCCATCGGTCTATGTCGAGCTCGACGGCAGCGATCCGCTCAAGCCCTGGACCCTCGGTGGGGGCTCGTTTCTGGCCGACCTGCTGCGCCTCGCGGGCGCCCGCAACGTCTTCGCCGGGCTGAAGCGCCCCTACATGCAGGTCAGCGCCGAGGCGGTGGTCGCCAAGCGCCCGGAGGTGATCGTGCTCGCCGGCGGGAGCCGCCGCGGCGGCGCCAAGCTGCGGGCGCGTCGGGGCTGGCAGCAGGTGCCGGCCGTGCGTGACGGTCGCGTGATCGACAGCGTCGATCCCGATCTGCTCAGCCGCCCAGGGCCGCGGATGATCGATGGGCTGGCGGCGCTCGTCGAGGCGCTCTATCCGCGGCGCGGCGCGGCCAGACCATGAGCGCGCGAGACCTCGCCCGGCTGGTCGCGCTGCTCGCGCTCACCGCCGGGGCCGCCTGGGCCGCGATCGCCTTCGGCAGCCGTGACGGCGCGGTCATCTTCGATCCGAGCTGGCCGCTGACCTTTCGTGACCCATCGGGGTCGACGCTGCTCACGGCGGGGCTCCTGCAGCTGCGGATCCCGCGGGTGCTCGCGGGGCTCGTCGTGGGCGCCGGGCTGGCCACGGCGGGCTTGGTGTTGCAAGGCATCACCCGCAACCCGCTGGCCGATCCCTATCTGCTCGGCGTCTCCGGCGGCGCGGGGCTGGCGGTGGTCTCGCTGCAGGCGATCGTCCCCGAGCTCGTCGGTCTTCAGTGGTGGGCCGTCCCGCTGGTCGCCTTCGTCGGCGCGGCGCTGGCGATGATCGTCGTGCTGCAGATGGCGCGGGGCTCCGGCGGTCGGCTCTCGCTCTTTTCCCTGATCCTCGCCGGTGTGGTGATCAACGCGCTCTGCGCGGCGCTGATCAGCTTCCTTTTGGCGCGCTTCGATCCCCACCACCTGCGGATCACCAGCACCTGGCTCTACGGCGGGCTGGGCTTCACCGAGGTCTCGCATCTCGCCGCGGTCGCGGTGATCACGGCGGGGACCTGGATCGCCGTGCGGGCCTGGGCTCATCGGCTCAACGCCTTCGCGCTCGGTGTCTTTGGAGCCGAGCAGGTCGGCGTCGACGCCGAGCGGCTGATGGTGCGGGCGGCGCTGCTCTCGAGCCTGCTCGCGGCGCTCGGCGTCTCGCTGGCGGGGCTGCTCGGCTACGTGGGGCTGATCGTGCCCCACGCCGCGCGCCTGCTGGTCGGCAGCGACTTTCGGCGCACGCTCTCGCTCTCGGCCCTCGGCGGCGCGCTGCTGCTGGTGATCGCCGACGCGGCGGCGCGCTTGATGCTCGCGCCCGAGGAGCTGCCGGTGGGGGTGCTCACGGCGCTGGTGGGCTGCCCGGTGCTGCTGTGGCAGCTGCGGCGTCAGCTCCGCGAGGGCTCGTCATGAGCGAGGCGCGGGGCAGGGCTGATCGCAGCGAGCTGCGGCTCGAGGCGCTCTGCTGGGGCTACGGCGAGCGCCTCGGGGGTCCGCTCGACCTGACGCTCTCAGCCGGCGAGTCCCTCGCGCTCGTCGGGCCCAACGGGGTCGGCAAGTCGACCCTGCTGCGCACCATGGCTGGGCTTCAGCCAGCGCTGGGAGGTCGCGTGCTGCTCAAAGAGCGCCCGCTTCGGGTGGGCCGCGATCGCGCGCGGCAGGTCGCCCTCCTCGAGCAGGGCAGCGGCGTCGATCCCTCGCTGACCGTGCGCGAGCTGGTCGAGCTCGGCCGCACGGCGCACCTCGGGCTCTTCGGCCGCCTGCGCCCCGAAGACCGAGACGCGGTGGAGGGGGCGCTGGGCTCCTGCGACCTGCTGCCGCTGGCGGCGCGCGCTCTTGGAGAGCTCAGCGGCGGTGAGCTGCAGCGAGCACGGCTGGCCCTGGCGCTGGCGCAGCAGGCGCCGCTGATGCTCCTCGACGAGCCGACGACCCACCTCGACCTGCGCCGCCAGCAGGAGCTCTTCGAGCTGCTGGCGACGCTGCGCCAAGCGCGGCAGCTCACGCAGGTGCTGGTGCTCCACGAGCTGGCCGCGGCCTACCGCGAGGCCGATCGGGTGTTGGTGTTGGCGGGCGAGGGCGGCGCGCGGGAGCTCCCCGCCGACGCGCCGGAGCGTCGCGAGGTGCTCGCCGCAGCCTTCGGCGTCGAGCCTACGCGGATTGTGCTGGGCTGAGCGGCGCCGTCGCGGGGCTCGAGAGCGCTGATCAACTTACCGGACCGAGCTGCGCGAAGGATCCGGAATCACGGCGTAGGAGCGAGAAGGGCGCCTGCTGGTAGCAAGCAACCGACGAGCGACAACCGCTGTGATTTCGCAGACCAGCGCGGCGCCGGGAGGTGAGCTGGTCAGCGCTCTAGCTCACGCGGGCCTTGAGCGACTCGAGGGAGTTTTTGGGGTCGAGGTAGTCCGCGATCTTGCCCTTGACGTAGGCGCCGCCGGCCTTGCGCGCGATGAAGTTGGCCTTGACCGACGCGCGGACGCGGCTGGCGTCGACGCGGATCTCACCTTCGAAGCTGAAGCCCTTGACCTTGCCCGAGATCGTGCCGCTGTCGCCATCCCAGCTGGAGCTGACGCCATGCCTTCGCCAATAGTCCGTCAGAGAGCGCAAGCGCTCGAGCGCCTCTTCCTTGCTGAACGAGTGGTTCTGTTCGATGTCCATGCGAGCATCCTCGATGATGGGAACCCGTGTGAGATGGGAACCCGTGTGAGATGGGAAACCGTCTGAGATGTGAACCCGTGTGCTAGTCGATCATGTTGAGCTGGGCAAGCCCGCATGTCGAGCCGGGCAAGCCCGCATGTCGAGCCGGGCAAGCCCGCATGTCGAGCCGGGCAAGCCCGCATGTCGAGCCGGGCAAGCCCG
>PDWJ01001249.1_pt1 | contig 32241 bp, 29 predicted proteins | sample 1430881 | NCBI WGS metagenome assembly PDWJ01 (sample SAMN01162460, study PRJNA174530) | Oral metagenome, whole genome shotgun sequencing project. | biome: Marine environment; feature: Marine mammal; material: Swab sample of the gingival sulcus; isolation source: swab sample of gingival sulcus...
ACAAATATTTACAATTCATCATCATTCCATATCAATATATAAGTTACCAAAAAAAACATTCACCATTATAAAAACAAAAGATGCTATAACCTTAACTTTAAAACCCTAATAATTAATCTTACTCTTAATCTATTTTACACTTGAATTACTTAACGAAACAAATTTAAAAAAAATTAACAAACTAATAACACCATCACAATTTTTTATGTGCGTTTTTTTTGAGGCTCATATTCCCCTGTACACAGAGCACCTTTTCCCTACAAATACGATTCAAATGATTACTTTTGCCAAAAAACAAACAATGGTATACACTTGGGGCAACAACAGAAGATTCAACTCCTATGCTGCATATTTTAGAAAAATCTTTGGCACAAGGGTTCAGAAAGTATCAATAAACGCAGGATTCACTTGCCCGAACAGAGATGGCTCGTTAGGCACGGGAGGTTGCACTTTTTGCAACAATGATGCTTTCCACCCATCCTATTGTCAACCTGAAGTGAGTGTAACGGATCAAATCAATGCCGGAACAGAGTTTCATCTCAAACGCTATCGCACGGGTAAATTCTTGGCATACTTTCAAGCCTATTCCAACACTTACGGCGCACTTAACACTTTCAAAAGCAAATATGAAGAAGCACTAAAACACCCCAACGTTGTAGGCTTGGTCGTAGGCACGCGTCCGGATTGTATAGACGAAGAAAAACTTGCTTATTTCAAGAGTTTATCAAAAAAACATTATATAATTATAGAATACGGCATTGAGTCTGTTTACGATGAAACACTTTTAAAAATTAATCGCGGACACAACTTTCAAGCCAGTATCGATGCCATCAAAAAAACAGCCGAAATGGGACTCAAAACCGGAGGTCACATTATATTCGGCTTACCGGGCGAAACCCGAACACAGATGCTCGACTCAGCAACCATCCTATCTGAACTACCATTAGACACTATCAAATTCCACCAATTACAAATTATTAAAGGTACGGAAATGGCGAATGATTTCAAGAAAAATCCCGACAGCTTTCAACTATTCAGTTTTGAAGAATATCGAGAGTTTATAATCAAGTTTCTCGAACGCCTAAACCCCAACATCGTGGTAGAGCGGCTTTCGGGTGAATCTCCTCCACAATACATCCTAAACAAACAATGGGGAGTAAGAAGCGACAAAGTACTGGTAGACATCGAAAAAAGAATGGCTGAGCTCGACACTTGGCAGGGTAAAAAATATTCAAAATAACACAACATGAACAAAACAATTCGATCAAGAGATTTCTTCACGGACAACAAGACAACAAAAAACAAACATGCTTCTTGTTATGTACTTGGATTAAACCTGAGAACACCTGACAATATCGGAGCCTTGATTCGTCTTGCCGATAACATTGGAGCTCAAAAGGCTTTATTTACGCTAAACATTTCTGATTTCAGCTTGAAAAAAATCAGAAGAAGAGCAACAACCGCTGCCGCATCAATGGAATGGGAAATTACAAACATAGAAGCTATCAAACAACAAATTCCGGAAGACTATGTATGGCTAGCCATTGAAACCTCGGAGCAAGCAACGAATCTCTTTGAAACACAACTCCCTGAGAAGGTTGTTTTTGTGGCAGGAAACGAAAGCTACGGACTCTCAAAAGAAGAATTGGCTTATTGCGATCAATCGGTATACATCCCCATGCCCGGACATACAGTTTCAATGAATGTTGCCCAAGCAACAGCCGTAACAATGTTCGAGTGGTACAGACAAACACACTACAAAAAATAAAAACAACGCAACCCGAAATATGGCATAGAGAAAATTCCATGTTCATATTTCGGGACAGGGCTCAAGCAATTACTCTTTTTCTTTAGTTTTCTCCCTCCTCACCTCAGATCGCGTTTTTGTAATTCGTCCGGCTTCCTTCATCGCCCTATTCAAGATCCATTCAATTTGCCCATTGGTACTGCGAAATTCATCGGCAGCCCACCGCTCAATGGCAGCATACATATCAGGATCTAATCTGAGTACAAATGATTTTTTCTTTGACATATTAATTGTATAAAGTCCCCGTATTGACTATTGGTGTAGCATCTTTATCAGAACACAAAACCACCATTAAATTACTAACCATAGCGGCTTTTCGTTCTTCATCCATGACCACAACTTCTTTGTCATTTAATTGTTCAAGTGCCATTTCAACCATCCCAACAGCACCTTCCACAATCTTGGTTCGCGCTGCCACAATAGCTGTAGCTTGCTGACGCTTCAACATTGCCGTAGCAATTTCTTGAGCATAGGCAAGATACGATATTCTGGCTTCCAAAACAGTAATCCCCGCCATAGCCAATCGCTCACGTATCTCATCTTCCATCACCAAATTCACTTCCTCACCTCCCGATCGAAGTGTTATCTCTACTTGCTCATCATCAAAATTATCGTAAGGGTAATGTCCCGCCAATTTACGAATTGCAGCCTCAGTTTGAATATCTACAAAGTGCATATAATCATCTACCTCAAAAGCCGCCTTAAAAGTATCTTCAACCTTCCACACAAGCACAACACCAATCTTAATCGGATTCCCCACCTTATCATTCACTTTGATCGGGTCACTATTCAGGTTGTGTGCCCGCAACGATATCTTCTTCTTCGTAAACAATGGGTTAACAAAGAAAAAACCATTCTTCTTCACTGTCCCGACATACTTTCCAAAGAAAACCAACACCGCTGATTCGTTAGGATTCACAATCAACAATCCATTAATCAGTCCTAAACCTACAGCCACAAAAACAACAGTAAAAACCATCTTCATAAAAATGATTGCAAGTATTGGCAAACCTACCAATAATAAAATCAACAAAATTCCAACACCCCCGGAAATCGGGCTAAATAATTTTTCTGTTTTCATAATAAATGTTTTTAATATTACTATAATATCAATTTAACATCAAAACACAAGAATTGTTTTAAAATTGAAAACATTTAATTTTTATACTATTTTTGCTGCCTCAAACTTAAAAAGGCATGAAATATCATCACGTATTCTTTGATCTTGACAGAACCCTTTGGGATTTGGAAACAAACTCCTTAAACACACTAAAGGCGATGTACGAAAAGTACAAACTGAAAGAAAAAGGACTGAATGAGTTTGAAACCTTTATTAAAGAATACAAAAAAATAAACCATCAACTGTGGGATCAGTATCGTAAAGGACAGGTAAGCAAAACATTTTTGCGTGATGAACGATTCAGCAGAACTTTGGAAATTTTCGGGATAAAAGACAAAGAACTGGCTGCAAATTTGGGGAGAGACTACATCCACTACAGCCCGAGACAAACGCGCTTGTTCCCGAACACCATTGAGATTCTCGACTATTTGAAAAACAACTACCGACTACACATTATCACCAACGGCTTTGAAGAGGTTCAAGACACAAAAATGAAGCATTCCGGACTGCGAAACTATTTCGATCAAATTATTACTTCGGAACGTGCGGGCAGCAAAAAGCCAAATAAAGAGATTTTCAAATATGCAATCGAAGCAACAAACGCAAACATTGAAGAGTCAATAATGATTGGCGATGATCCGGAAGTTGACATAAAAGGAGCTGCCGACTATGGCATGGATCAAGTTTTCTTCAACCCCTTGAATCATGCAATCAACTTCACGCCAACATACACCATTCAAGATTTAATTGAATTAAAAAAGATTTTGTAGCAAAAAAAAAGTCTTAAACCCGAATCAAAAAGATAAGGTTCAGAAACTAGGAAGACACATCGAACATACCCAAAGAATAATCTTGATCGTCCTGTTCTCCTTCATCAACAAAGTCTTCGTCCATTATTATCAAACGAACGGAGTCATCAACTCTCATATTTAACAATTGAGACGCATTTCCCTTATTTATAGCCAACTCAAGATAACCGGAACTCCCAACAAGAGCGACCAAATCCGGCTCATGAACACCACTGTAAGCTTTATGAATTTCACGAACCGAATAAGAATTATCAAATTCTAAACGAATTGATTTATGCCCGACAATTTCAACGATTTGTTTTTCGGTAATATTCGTTACAAGGTTTCCAAAACTGTCAATATAAATAACAGCTCCTTTAATAATCCGGCTCTGACGATCAAATACAGACTGAGGAATATACATTGGTCTCGTACTATCCACAACATGACCCAGATCTTCAATACGTCCACCTTCGGCAATATGAACAGCTACTTCAACAAACACATCTCGCGATGAAAAAGTGCTATACGAAGTTTTCTGCACAATATCAATATTGACTATTTTCTCGATTTTATCATTGAGCATTGTAAAAACGCCATTATCAGCTCCTATAAAGTAGTGCCCGTCAGCACACACAACCGTATGCGGTCTTTTCACCCCTCCTTCGGTATCAACACCAATGATATGAATACTTCCTTTGGGAAAATCCTTATACATCGCAGTGAGCAAAAAAGCTGTTTCACGAAGGTTAAACGGCTCTATACCATGCGTAACATCCACAATCACTGCATCCGGCATACGACTCAAAATAGAACCTTTTACCGCTCCGGCATAATAGCTGCTATATCCCCAATCACTTGTAAGTGTTATTATCGGCATAGAATTTTCGTTTGTAAATAATGAACCAACACCAAAAAAAACTAATTTTGCCGCACAAAGTTACAAATTATAAGACAATTATACAGGATATAAGATGTGCAAGTTTCTTTCGAATCTTACAATAAAAAAGAATTGAACTCTTGATCCTTGATTCCTAATTAAATGAGTGAAAAACTAATACACATCGACTCGCTAAACCCTGTTGACATATACGGGGTTAATGACAAACATCTGAATCAGATAAGAAAATTGTTTCCCAAACTAAAGATTATTGCCAGAGGGTCGCAATTAAAGATTATTGGTGAAGAGTCTTCCTTGATTGATTTTGAGAAAAAATTCGGACTTTTGTTATTGAGTCATGAAAAATTCGGACGAATTTCTGATCAGGATATTGATCGGCTAATGAACCCCAAGGAAGTGCCCACAACTCCGATTGTCTCTTCACTGAAAGAGGATGTGCTTATACACGGTAAGAACGGCTTACTCATAAAAGCACGCACGGAAAATCAAAAACGCATGGTTGAAGAGAACCAAAAAAACGACATGCTTTTCGCCATTGGTCCTGCCGGAACAGGAAAAACATACACCGCCGTAGCACTTGCTGTGAAAGCACTTAAAAACAAAGAGGTAAAAAGAATCATCCTTACCCGACCGGCAGTTGAAGCCGGTGAGAACTTGGGATTCTTACCGGGCGACCTCAAAGAAAAGCTTGACCCTTATTTGCAACCGCTCTATGATGCCTTGCGAGACATGCTCCCTCCCCAAAAGCTGCTAAGCTACATTGAAGACAGAACCATTGAAATAGCCCCTCTAGCTTTTATGAGAGGTCGAACTTTGGAGAACGCTTTTGTGATTCTTGACGAAGCACAAAACACAACGCCAAATCAATTAAAGATGTTCTTAACCCGAATGGGGAAAAATGCAAAGTTTATCATCACAGGTGATATTTCCCAAATAGACCTCCCAAGAAATCAACTCTCGGGACTTAAACATGCAATGAATATTCTTCGCAACATTAATGGGATTTCCTTTGTTATGCTAACCAATAATGACATTGTCAGAAATAAACTGGTCACTAAAATTATTAGTGCATACAAAAATGATAGTGACGAAAAAGAAAAAAAATAAACCTAAATTAATACTATGAGTAATTCAATCAACATTACCAACTTCGATTTTCCCAACCAAAAAAATGTTTACAAGGGAAAAGTAAGAGATGTGTATAACATCGGGGATGATCTGCTTGTAATGATTGCAACAGATCGCATCTCAGCTTTTGATGTTATTCTTCCGGAGGCTATTCCTTACAAAGGACAAGTGCTCAACCAAATAGCAGCAAAGTTTCTTGATGCTACAGAAGACATCGTTCCCAACTGGAAAATTGCCACTCCCGATCCGATGGTCACCATTGGACGCTACTGCGAACCATTTCCGGTAGAAATGATTATTCGCGGTTACTTAACAGGCAGCTCATGGAGGTCGTACAAAAATGGTGCTCGCGAAATTTGCGGCGTAGCAATTCCGGACGGAATGAAAGAACACGAACGCTTTCCGGAACCAATCGTAACGCCAACAACCAAGGCTACCGAAGGACACGATGAGGACATCTCAAAAGAGGAAATCATCGCTCAAGGTCTTGTTTCTGCCGAAGATTACGCGCTTCTCGAAAAATATACAAAAGAACTTTTTGAACGCGGCAGCAAAATGGCTGACGAAAAAGGATTAATCCTTGTTGATACAAAATACGAGTTCGGTAAAAAAGACGGTAAAATCTACTTGATTGACGAAATTCATACACCGGATTCCTCACGCTATTTCTTTAAAGAAGGCTATGAAGAACGATTTGCTAAAGGTGAAAATCAAATTCAGCTTTCAAAAGAGTTTGTTAGAGAATGGCTGATGGAAAAAGGATTCCAAGGGCAAAAAGGACAACAAGCTCCAAACATGCCGGAGGAGTTCATCACTTCTGTAAGCGAAAGATACATTGAACTCTACGAAAACATTGCCGGAGAAAAGTTTGAACGCGCTGACATATCAGACGTTATGAATCGTGTAGAAACAAACATTCGCAATTTTCTGAAAGTATACAACAGATAATTAAAATTTGTCTTGAAATAACGATTATAAAGCGTTTGTCTGAACGTTCGAATTTAAGCTTTGCAAAAACAAACATGTTGAAGCCAAGCCTAACAAAGAAATCGGACTTTAACAGACAAACGCTATTTGCGTAAAATAACCCTTCCCCCTATGAGAATACCTTTTTCCCCCCCAAGAATGGACGAGAAGATTATCAACGAAGTTGTTGATACACTTAAATCAGGCTGGATCACAACCGGCCCCAAAACCAAGCTGTTTGAGAAAAAAATTACTGACTTCTGTGGACACAAAGCAAGCTTATGCACTTCTTCCGGCAGTGCCGGTCTGGAACTGATGCTACGATGGTTTGGCGTAAAAGAAGGTGATGAAGTGATTATCCCTGCCTACACCTATGCGGCAACAGCCAATGTTGTTGTCCATTGCGGTGCCAAACCTGTTATGGCAGACATTGATGATTCTTTCAACATAAACCCCCAAGAACTTTCCAAACTGATCAATCCCAAAACAAAAGTCATAATACCCGTAGACATTGCCGGAAAGCCTTGCAACTACGACGAAATAAACAAACTGGTAAGAAAAAAGGAAATACAAACACATTTTGTTGCCGAGAACAAAAACCAAGAAAAATTAAACAGGATTCTCATCCTTTCGGATGCAGCACACTCACTGGGAGCTAAATACAAGCAAAAACGTACCGGAACACTAACCGACATAACCGTTTTCTCATTCCATGCCGTAAAAAACCTGACCACGGCAGAAGGGGGCGCAATATGCCTCAACCTGCCCGACACCTTCGACAATGAAGAGGTATACAAAGAACTAAACATCAAATCATTACACGGACAAACCAAGGACGCTTTCTCAAAAACAAAAGCAGGAAACTGGCAATACGACATTATTGAAGCCGGATACAAATACAACATGACGGATATTGCCGCTTCAATGGGACTTGTTGAACTCGATCGCTACGAAAACGACATGCTAATAAAAAGAAAGCACATCTTCCATCGTTATGCAGAAAAACTAAAAAATCATAAATGGGCAATCATCCCCGAATATAAAAACGAAATCTTCGAGTCTTCATACCATGTATTCACACTTAGAATCAAAGACTTTGAAGAAGAAGAAAGAAACATTCTCATCCAAAAAATGCAGGAAAAAGAAATTTCGGTAAATGTACATTTTATTCCTCTTCCGCTAATGTCTTTCTATGCTTCGTTGGGTTTCCGCATTGAAGATTACCCGAATGCGTACGCGATGTTTAAAAACGAAATTAGTCTTCCTGTTTATTATGATCTGAACGATAAACAAATTGATTTTTTGTTGACACATTTGATTGATTCCGTTGAAGAAATATTAGAAAAATGTTAAAGCGATTTTTTGACATATTATTTGCGCTTGTTGGTCTGCTGCTTTTAGGCGTTCCGATGTTAATAATCAGCATTTTTATTGTTTCAGAATCGAAAGGCGGTATTTTTTTTCGTCAGGTACGGATAGGGAAAAACAAAAAATCTTTCAAGATTTTCAAATTCCGAACAATGCGGGTAGGTGCTGACAAAAAAGGATTACTCACAGTTGGCGGAAGAGACCCAAGAGTAACTAAAACGGGATTTGTTTTACGAAAATATAAACTTGACGAACTACCGCAGCTATTAAATATTCTTTTGGGTGACATGAGCTTTGTCGGTCCTCGTCCGGAAGTGAATAAGTATGTACAATTGTACAACGAAGATCAAAACCAAGTTTTCCAAGTCAGACCGGGACTCACCGACTACGCATCACTGGAGTACATCGACGAAAACGAGCTACTCGGCAAATCTAAAGACCCGGAGCGCACTTACATCGAAGAAATTATGCCTGAAAAACTCAAACTAAATCTAAAATATATCGAAGAGAAATCCTTGCTTACGGACGTAATAATTATCCTTAAAACAATTAAAAAGATTGTAAAATAGACGGTATTTGGAATAAATTCAGATCACACTTTATCGGAACAAAGTCACAGTTTTTTAAGCATCAAACATAGCGATCATCTGCTTACAGACAGCCACAGATCTTAAATCTCCATTCAAGTGGTATTCGCGCTGCACAGCCTCAAGCACCCTTCGCACGACCATCAAATTATTCATCGGTTCAAAATACTCATCTTTGATGTCCAATTCCATTTCTTTGAGATAAAGTCGAATTTCGTTGCGAGTGAATACAATACCATCATATTGCGGACTCAAATAAAAAAGTACTTGTTTTGATAAGTCTTCATCAATATTGAAAAATACCTCCCTATCGAGGTAGGTAAGAATAAACTGCCTCGGCACATTTCCACAATAAATCGGAAGTTTCAAACTTTGAGCAATGATCAGATAGAGAATAGAAAGACTTAGAGAGCTTCCTTTTTTATCCACAAAAATAGACAGCAAATCATTTTCCGTCAACAGAACATCATTGGAGTATGTATAATTATGCACTTGAAAAAGAATATGATTCAGCACCTGCACCTTTTCAAGAGCTGTGAGGTTATCATTGAGTTCGAGCCAAACATCACGTTGCAATTGAGCAAAGGCATCGCGAACACTGTTTTCTTCAAAATCCGGATTCAAGATTTTACTGACAACAATAAATCCTTCAAAAAGATTTTTCTCCTTCCCCAGAAGCCAAAGTCGGAAAGACTCCCCATTGTCCTCAGAGTTTAACTTTGAAATTAATTCCTTTAAACGGGATGACTTCAACGGCTCAACAGTATGACAAAGAGATTCTTTTAGATAAAGAATTGCATCAGAACCTATATCCAATATTTTTTTTTGGACAACATCATTCATTAATTCGTCGGGATCGTCCAACAAATCAATTAGGGCTTCCAACTCTTTATTTCTTGCTTGTTTAATCATAAATCACCTTAAATATCCCCACCTAAAAAATTCAAAAACAACCTTGTTCTTGTTTCGAGAAAGTAGTTTTAGCTTCCCTCCACCACGACTCTGACAAACACAAAATATGAAGGTGTAAAATTACGGTGATTTACATCTATTCCCACCGAATAATTATCAACATCCCCAACTGTTTACTAACAAAAGACTACAAAAGCGCGAGTTTATCAAGCACCAAACGAATCATTTCCTCCACCGTTTTTTTATAATCTTTACTATAAGTTCGACTCAAACGGTTTGCAATCACGGCACAAACAGTAGCTGCATGATGCCCCATCAACCCACACATACTATAAATGGCGGAAGTTTCCATTTCAAAGTTTACAATGCGCTTACCATGATAATTAAATGCGTTCAATCGCTCATTCAAATCAGGAAAAGCAGCTTTCAATCTCAACACTCTTCCCTGCGGACCATAAAAACCGGGAGCCGTAGCAGTAACTCCGACAGTCAGTCCGTCTCGCAATTTATCAAACAACACCCCCGGAGCTTTAACAATATAAGGTTTTGGCAATGAACAAGACCAGTCCGTTTGAGAAATAAAAGCATCCGTCATTTCATGGTCGATAATGGTATTTCCACCTTCATAAAAAGAAAGCAAACCATCGAGCCCGAGACCATATTCCGACAGAACCAATGAATCGACCTGAACATCCTTTTGCAAAGCTCCGGAAGTTCCCAACCGAATGATTTTTAACGAAGTATGATCTTCCTTCAGCTGTCGTTTTTTCAAATCAATATTCACCAAAGCATCAAGCTCATTAATAACAATATCTATATTATCCGTACCCATACCGGTTGACATAACCGTGAGATGCTTCCCTTTATAAACACCTGTATGCGTAATTATTTCTCTATTGCTTCGCTGAACATCAACACGATCAAACAAAGAAGAAACAAGCGAAACCCTACCGGGATCACCCACCAAAACAATGGTATCTGCTATTTCCTCAGGATGCACATCCAAGTGATAAATTCTTCCATCAGGTCGAAGAATCAACTCCGACTCTTCCAAATTTCCCATAACTGCAATTTTTATATCGGCAAGATAAGGGAAAATATATTAAACACTGTTACATTTGCTGAAAAATAAAAAATCCAGGTATGATTCAAGCTGAGATAATAAACATTGGAGATGAGTTACTGATCGGGCAAGTAATCAACACAAATGCTTCGTTTATGGCAGAACAATTAAATTTGGCAGGTATTCGTGTCAACCGGATCACCGCGATTGCTGACACCGAAGAAGCTATAAAAAATGCGATCAACCAAGCTTTTGAACGATCGGACATTGTTATAAGTACGGGAGGCTTAGGTCCGACAAAAGACGACATTACCAAAAAAGTGCTTTGCGAATATTTTGACGACACGCTGATCATGAATCAAGAGGTTCTGGAACATGTTGCTACATTCTTCAAAAACAGGAATCATGCACTAAGTGAGGTAAATCGCCAACAAGCAATGGTTCCGTCTCGTTCAAAAATAATATACAATCAAAACGGCACTGCTCCCGGAATCTGGTTTGAAAAAGAAGGAAAAGTTTTGATCTCGACTCCCGGCGTTCCGTTTGAAATGAAAGCAATGCTGACAGACACGATTATTCCGAAACTAAGAGATCATTACAACATAAAGACAAAGATATGCCATCGTACCATCCTCACGAGTGGAGTTGGGGAATCGGTTCTTGCGGAAAAAATAGAATCGTGGTCTCGGAACTTAGGTGAAATAAAGCTTGCTTTTTTACCTCAACCCGGCATTGTACGACTTCGTCTTTCATTAATTTCATCGGACAACGCTGATGCCGACAAAAAAATAAAAGAGCAAATAGACAAACTCTACAAGCTTATCCCCGACTTAATCTTCGGAGAAGAAACACAGACACTTGAAGAAATTTGCGGTACGCTTTTGAAGACACACAACAAAAGCATGAGCACTGCTGAAAGCTGCACCGGAGGTTACATCAGCCACCTGCTCACTTCCATAGCCGGAAGCTCAAACTATTTCAAAGGAAACATTACTTCGTATTCCAATACGGCTAAAATTGAGTTATTGGGAGTCAGCGAACTCGAACTCGAAAAACACGGAGCTGTAAACAAGGAGGTTGTTGAACAAATGGCTCAGGGTGCTCGAAAGGCACTTCACAGCGACTATGCCATCGCCACATCGGGAATTGCCGGACCGGGAGGAGGAACTGAAGAAAAACCCGTGGGAACCGTATGGATTGCTGTCAGCTCTTCGAAACAAACCATCAGCAAACGCTTTCAGTTTGGCGAACACCGAGGTAGAAATATCAGAAGATCCGCAGTAACAGCATTGAATATGCTCAGGAAACTGATTATTGAGGAAAATAAAGGCTTTAACAACAAATAACGACTTAAAAAAAACGGGTATTACAGAACAACAAAATCATATTCAACCCATTATTAAAAAATAATTCTCATTTAACTTGAATTATTGGATTAAAATGACTTATTTTGCACTCCAATTTTGAAAAGTAACAAGAAAAATATAAAGCGATGTCAAAAATTTGCGAAATCACTGGAAAAAAAGCAATGGGAGGTAACAAAGTATCTCACTCAAATCGTAAAACTAAGAGAAGATTCAATATCAATCTTCAAACTAAGAAATTTTACATCCCAGAAGAGGACAAATGGATTACACTTCGCCTATCTATGGACGGACTAAGAAATATCAATAAAAAAGGTATTTCTGCATGTTTAAAAGAGGCAAGAGAAAAAGGATACTTAACAAAAAAATAATCCGGTAAGAAACATTGAAAGAAGGATGCTGTTGTAGAGATTACAACAGCATCTTTTTTGTTTACAAATTTTGGTTACAGCATAAAATATTCTTTCACCCCTATCGTTTAAATTGTTGCAAACAATAGGCTATTTGTGGGCAGCAAGGGTAAACCTAGAGATTATGAACGGCTGATCCGGAGATTAACAGCCAAAAGTCAAGACCCGAAAATAGTGATGAACTGTTTTTGTAAAACTTTAAGCGCATGAAACAGCAATTAATCCTTAGCATATTCTTTTTTCTTTCGGTTGTGATGGTAAATGGGCAAGAAGCAACCATTTACGGAACAATAAAAAATGAAAGTAACCAAACTTTAGAACTTGCAAATGTTGGGATTGCCGGAAGCTCCGAAGGCACAAGCAGCGATAAAAACGGAAAATACCGAATAACTATTCCTGCCGAAAAAAATGTTAAGATACTTGTTTCATTCATTGGTTATCAAAAAAAAGAGATTCGACTAAAGCTCAAAAAAGGTGAAGAGCGGCGTGTTGACCACGTTTTAATAAGGACGACCACAGCATTGGAAGAGGTGGTGGTAGAAGATAAAATGCTTCGTCGAACAACTATGAAGACCATCAACCCGAAGTCTGTGGTTAAACTACCCAGTGTTTCGGGCAGCATCGAAGCATTGGTTATTGCGCAGCCGGGTGTTGCCACATCCAACGAGCTGAGCTCTCAATACAACGTACGAGGAGGTAACTTTGACGAGAACCTTGTTTATGTGAACGGCATAGAGATTTATCGTCCTTTATTGATTCGGAGCGGACAACAAGAAGGATTAAGCTTTCTAAACTCAGACCTTGTTTCGTCGGTGCAATTTTCCGCAGGAGGCTTCAACGCTAAATATGGCGACAAGCTCTCATCTGTTTTAGATATTAAATACAAAACGCCAAATAAGTTTGCTGCATCCGTAAACCTAAACCTTCTTGGTGCGAACGGACACGTGGAAGGGGTTTCCAAAAACAAATCATTCAGCTATTTGCTTGGGGTTCGCCGAAAGACCAACCAATACGTATTAAATTCGCTTCCCACAAAAGGAGACTACAAACCGGCATTCACCGACATACAAACTTACATGACCTACAAACTCAGCAAAAGATGGTCAGTAGATCTTTTAGGGTATTATGCGAACAATAAATACAATTTTAAACCATCAGACCGCGAAACTGATTTTGGAAATTTCAGTGAAGCCCTGCGTTTAAAAATTTACTTTGAAGGTCAAGAACAAGATCGTTTTGAGAACTTTATGGGCGCACTGAATTTCACTTTTCAGGCTAATGAAGACACCCGACTGCAATGGACTGTATCATCATTTAGAACTATCGAGAGTGAAACTTACGACATTATTGGTCAGTACTGGATTGGGCTTGTTGAAAGCAATCCGGGAGACGAAGAGTTTGGAGAAATCGTAGAAAGTAGAGGTGCCGGAACTTATTTTGACCACGCACGAAACTATTTGGATGCGCACGTTATCAACGCCCAACATAAAGGGATTTTCTTGAACGGCAACACCACAAGTGAATGGGGACTGAAATATCAACATGAAACAATTGACGACGAACTAAAGGAGTGGCAATTGATCGATTCGGCTTTTTACACACTGCCATACAATCCGAATCCCTACCCGGGAATGAATACAGAACCGCAAGATTTAGAACTAAATAATTTTGCACGCTCAAACAACACATTGACATCAAACCGACTAAGCGCATATTTCCAAAACAATTGGAATTTTGATATTAATAACTCCAATTTTGGTATCACGGCAGGAGTCCGAGCCAACTATTGGGATTTAAACAAACAATTCCTACTAAGCCCTCGTGCTGCGATGGCTTATAAGCCCGATTGGAAAAATGACATCTTGTTCAGACTTGCCGGAGGCGTTTATCACCAACCTGCATTTTACAAGGAATTACGCGACTTGGACGGAAACATTCATAAAAACCTTAAAGCACAATCCTCATTTCAGGTCGTTTTGGGCAGCGACTGGAACTTCACAGCTTGGGGACGACCATTCAAATACGTTACCGAACTGTATTACAAAAATTTACACAACCTTATCCCCTACGAAGTCGACAACGTACGATTAAGATATTACCCCGAACTGAAAGCGAAAGGCTATGCCTACGGCATTGATATGAAGGTTACGGGAGAATTTGTTCAAGGTGTGGATTCATGGATTTCACTGTCGCTCATGGACTCAAAAGAAGACATTGAAGGAGATTTTTACAGAAAAAAAGAAACAGTGAAAGACCCGATAACAGGAGAGTCAAGCACAGAATATAAAACCATAGAAATAGGATACCGTCCGCGACCATCACGACAAAACGTTGTGTTAAACATCTTTTTCCAAGATTATTTACCCAATAATCCAACTTACAAAATGCACTTAAACTTAATGTTTGCAACAGGAATACCAAGAAACTTCCCGGGATCGAAAAATTATTTTTCAACTAAAAATGTTTCGGCATATCGAAGAGTTGATATTGGTTTTTCAAAAATGATAAAAGATGAATATTCTGCTGTCAACCTTCCCGGCTTTTTAAAGAAATTTAAAAATATCTGGATTTCATTGGAAGTGTTCAACCTCTTTGATATAAAAAACACGGCATCGTACATCTATGTCAATGATATACAAAACAGAAAACTTGCTGTTCCTAATTATTTAACAGAAAGACAAATTAACGTAAAGCTTAGTATGGATTTCTAAAAATCGGCACTATCTGAAGTTTGTACAGACACTTTTCTACAACTTTTTTTACTATTTCTTGTTTATAGGTAGAAGTTCTACTGCGAATAATTAAATTCTATTCCTATTTCCGGTTTGGTTACAAAACTCTAAACTGTTGGGACAGACAATGTCTGAGAATAAATATTAAGATAAGACATATTGTGGGATGATTCAAATCCTACACTAGATCTCGGACTTGCTTGTAAAACTTTAAACGCATAAAACAGAGAATATCTGAATAAGACACAAAATTTTAAATATATGAAAAAATCAATCCAAATTCTTCTTGTAATTGGAACATTTCTCTTTGCAAGTTGTGCAGATGCAAAAACAAAAAAGAACGACAAAGAAAAGAACACGAATAACACCACTCACAAGGATGACAAAAGCAATTTTCACAAAGCACCTGTCCTCAATTACGACTATGCTGCTTTAGAGCCTGTTATTGACGCAAAGACCGTAGAAATACATTTTAGTAAGCACACATTGGGCTACTACAAAAAATTCCTGAACAGCATTCAAAACACCAAGCTTGAGTCGATGCCGATGTATAAAATTCTTATGAATATCAGTAAATATCCTGCATCGGTACGGAACAATGCCGGAGGCTATTACAATCATGTTTTGTACTGGGACAACATGACGACACAGAACAGAAAAGCAATGCCAAAAGAAATTGTGGAAGCGATAAAAAGAGACTTTGGTTCGTTTGATACTTTCAAAAAAGAATTTGACAAAGCTGCAAAAACATTATTTGGTTCAGGTTGGGTATGGTTAAGTATCAACAGAAACGGCAAACTATTCGTCAGCACCACAGCAAATCAAGACAACCCGATGATGGATGTGATAGATGTTGAAGAAAGAGGCTACCCGATTTTAGCTTTTGATGTTTGGGAACACAGCTATTATTTAAAGTATCAAAACAAAAGATCGGACTACATCAGGGCTTTTTGGTCCATCATTAATTGGGACGTTGTAAACGACAGGTACTTAACAACCATGAAAGCCGGTAAGAAGTACGCAAATAAAAAAGAATAAACAAAGAGAATAAGTCAGAAAAAAGGCTGTCTGTAAAAATGCAGACAGCCTTTTTCGTTAAGCAATTTTTTTGGAATCCTATTTTTTACTCAAAAGACAGAATAGCTTCCTTGATGCGCGCAACGGCATCTCTAAGTTCTTCTTCGGAAATCACCAATGGAGGAGCAAAGCGAATAATATGACCATGTGTCGGCTTTGCAAGAACACCCAGTTCAGCCATTTTCACACAAACATCCCAAGCTTCAACACCATTCTTAGGTTTAATAATCACGGCATTAAGAAGTCCTTTACCGCGAACAAGCTCAATCAACTCAGAATCGATCTTCTCAATTTCTTCACGGAATATTTTACCTAAAGATTCTGCTTTTTCAGCCAAATTTTCTTCTTTCACAACTTCAAGAGCTGCCATTGCAACACGACCCGCCATTGGGAAACCGCCAAAGGTAGAACCATGTTCACCCGGCTTGATTACAAGCATAATATCATCATCAGCAAGCACGGCAGACACAGGAATAACACCTCCTGAAAGTGCTTTACCCAAAATAAGAATGTCAGGACGTACACCTTCATGATCACAAGCTAAAAGCTTACCCGTACGAGCAATACCGGTTTGCACCTCATCGCCAATGAAAAGCACGTTATGCTTTTTACAAAGATCATAAGCCGCTTTCAAATAACCATCTTCCGGAACATAAACACCTGCTTCACCCTGAATAGGTTCTACCATAAACCCTGCTACGTTAGGATCGGACAATTCTCGCTCCAAAGCTTCCAAATCGTTGTAAGGAATCTTAACAAATCCGGGAGTAAAAGGACCAAAACCACCATAAGCTTCCGGGTCTGTCGACATAGAAACGATTGTTACTGTTCTACCGTGGAAATTATCTTCACAGCAAACAATCTTAGCTTGGTTTTCAGGAATTCCTTTTTTCTCATAACCCCACTTACGGCAAAGCTTGATTGCTGTTTCATCAGCCTCAGCACCCGTATTCATAGGGAGCACCTTATCGTAACCAAAATATTCGGTAATATATTTTTCATAAACGCCTAAAACATCGTTGTAAAAAGCACGTGAGGTCAGCGTGAGAACATCTGCTTGTTCCTTAAGAGCTCCGACAATTTTTGGATGACAATGCCCTTGATTAACAGCCGAATATGCTGATAAAAAATCATAATACTCTTTACCTTCAGCATCCCACACTTTTGCACCTTTACCCTTCGACAATACAACCGGTAGTGGATGGTAGTTATGTGCGCCATACTTTTCTTCCAGCTCAATAGCTTGCTTAGAACTAACTTTTTCAGCCATAATTATATTTTTATTTTTGTTTCACAATTGGCACAAATATAATTGAAAAAACAGCAGCCAATGTATAAAAATTCAAAACATACAAAGTCACCGAAAAATCCTTAAAAAGGATTCCAAATCACAGTGTTTTTCAGCAAACGAAAAACAATAAGCATAACAAAGCAGCCAAAATTATCACTTCAACAGGAAGTCGATCAACTTAGAAATTGCACGTCCTCTGTGGCTAATTTCATTTTTTAATGCCATCGGCATTTCGGCAAAACTCTCTGCATATCCCGTCGGTCGGAAAATCGGATCGTAACCAAAACCATCCTTACCGGTTCGCGATTCAAGAATCTCACCCTCAACCACTCCTTCAAAACTGTGTGTTTCTCCGCCAAGAATCAAACTTATCACCGTTCTAAACCTTGCTTGTCGATTATCCTGACCGTTCAATTCTTCGAGCACTTTGTCCATATTATCTTCGGAAGAGCACTGTTCGCCGGCATAGCGGGCAGAGTAAACACCCGGTCGACCATCCAATGCTTCCACCTCCAGTCCGGTATCATCAGCAAACACATCAAGCCCATAACGATCGTGAATATATTTTGCCTTAGCAAAAGCATTTTCTTCCAAAGTTTCGTAAGGCTCCGGAATTTCTTCGTCAAACCGGAGATCTTTCAAACTTACAATTTCAAATTCATTTCCAACCTTAGACTGAATTTCAGCCAATTTGTGTTTGTTATTTGTAGCAAAAACTAATTTTCTCATAATCAATGTTTTTAAATTAAACAGCTCACCTCCGAGATCGCAACAATAATCTGAACTTAAACATTATGATACGGCTCACCCCGAAGTATGGTAAAAGCCCGATACAATTGTTCGGTAAAAAATAGACGTATCATTTGGTGGGAAAAAGTCATTTTACTGAGACTCAGCGTTGCATGTGCTCTTTTGTACACCTGTGGTGCAAAACCGTAAGGACCGCCTACAACAAAAACAAGATTCCTAATTCCGGAATTCATCTTTTTTTGCAAAAACTCAGAAAAACCCACAGAACTGTATTCCTTTCCATTCTCATCAAGCAAAACAAGTACGTCATCAGGTTTAAGTTGCTTAAACAACAACTCAGCCTCTTTCGCTTTAAACTGATCGGGGCTAAAACTTTTGGTGTTTTTCAAAGCAGGAATAACAAGCTGCTTGAAACCCACATAGTGTTTCAGACGCTCCTCAAAAATTGTACATCCTTGAATCAGATACTTGTCATCTGTTTTCCCATTCACAATGAACGTAATTTTCATATATTAAAATTTTAATCATCCTACTGTCTGTCGCATACTTACCTCAGACATGATCGGTTTCATTCCGTAAAAATACAAATAAAACACTCCGAACAAGAGGTTACACGCCGAGAGCTATCCAGCCTTTTTATTCAGTTATTTTAATGTTTGAATTTATTTTTATCAGCTCACTTATAAAATTTTGTTTGTCCTTTGGTGAAATTATTATTTCTTCAAATTTTCCATATTTGATTTTAATTCGGTCAAACGATGGTGCCGGTGACGAAACGATACTTTTAGTGTTAGATATTTCTTTTATTTCTTCAATATCAATTGGGTTATATGAAAACACGCCACATTTTATCTCAAGGTTATTTTTACTAATCGTGTATTGAGTTTTAAAAAACAGGTGTAAAACAAAACCAAAGATTAATGTTAGAAACCCAATTGTTCCAATCACTCCTCCACTCCATTCGCCTCGAATCAAGATAGGAAACAAAGGTCCATAAAAAACCAAAAAGACAAAAGCCAATAAGCCGTAAGACACTTTCGATGAATATTTTTTTATCATATTAATTTTATTTTGATGTCAGCTTTTTTCAAATACCACCTTAATGAACTTAAAACAACCCAAAATAGAATTAGTTTCGAGACCACGAAAAGCAGAAAAACAAATAATAAGAACAACTATTTGTTTTTCTTATCGGCAGCCTTACCATTCTTGGTATTAGCAAAAACCGCCAAACCTCCAAGCGCTGTTTCTTTGTACAAACTTGGGAGATCATGTCCGGTTTGGTTCATCGCCATTACAGTTTTATCGAAACTAACACTATGTCGCCCATCCGAAAGCATAGAATAAACATTGGAATCGATAGCGCGTGCGGCAGCAAAAGCGTTTCTTTCGATACAAGGAATCTGCACCATTCCCCCCACGGGATCACATGTGAGCCCCAAGTGGTGTTCCAAGCCCATTTCCGCAGCATATTCAATCTGAGAAGGAGTACCTCCAAACAATTGAATAGCAGCAGCCGAAGCCATAGCGCAAGCAGAGCCGATTTCGCCCTGACAGCCTACCTCAGCACCTGAGATGGAAGCATTCTGCTTAATCAAATTTCCTATAAGTCCGGCAGTAGCCAATGCGCGATATATTTTTCGATCGGAAAAATCATACTCCGTTTTATATAAATACAAAACCGCCGGCAACACTCCCGAAGAGCCACAAGTTGGAGCCGTAACAATTCTTCCTCCTGAAGCATTCTCCTCCGAAACGGCAAGAGCATACGCAAACACCAAACTTCTTCTTCGCAGCGACTTAAAATGACTTTGAGCTTTTATGTGATAGGTTGCCGCCTTACGAGGTAAATTCAGTCCACCGGGAAGTACGCCTTCATTTTCCAAACCATTACGAACAGATTGCTTCATCACCTCCCACACCTGTTTCAAATCATCCATAAGCGAGTCATCCTCAAACTCAAAAACATATTCCCACAAAGATTTCCCATTGTCGTAACACCAATCAACAATTTCACTCAAGGTTGTGTGAGGGTATATTTTCGTATTCTCATTGCTTGATAAATACCCGGCATCATCCAAAATCTTCCCGCCTCCCACACTGTAGACAGTCCATTCCTCTTTCATCTGCCCTCCAACAAAGGCTTTAAAAATAAGTGCATTCGGATGAAAATCGAGAAAGGTCTCAGGTTTCCAGATAATAGTATTTGAGATGGGTTCTAATGTTTCAATAATAGCCCTATCAGTAAGGTGTCCTTTTCCTGTAGCTGCCAAACTGCCCAATAAATGAACTTCAAAATGATCTGCGTCTAAATTTCTATTTTTAAATATCTCCGCAGCTTTTTTAGGTCCCATAGTGTGACTGCTTGAAGGTCCAAAACCTATTCTAAATAGTTCACGTATTGATTCCATATCCTATTTTTTTTGCAAAAGTACTACAATAAAAGGCATAAAAAAATGAGTGTTTTACAAAAAATAAAACACCCATTTTCAAAAATTATAATAAAAAATTAATCTTTAATACATCGTACTGATTTACCCACCAACTTACTATTGAATGAATAATAAACACCTTGGTACAAATTAGATAAATTCACTTCAAAGGCATCCTTATAATCTTTTTGAGTCGAAGACCAGAAATATGCCGACTGTCCGTAAGACTGGAAAGAACCTTGCTGAACACGCTGACCGCCAAACAAAGCATCAAAGCCCGTAGTTCCGTCTTGCTTCAGGTGCTCACCTGCAACATTATTTCCGCCCAAGTGAATAACCAATTGATTCCATTCACTTTCAGAAGGAAGGTGGAATCCTGACGGACAAATACCGCGGGTTTCGGCAACATCAGTATAATTCATTGCTTCACTCCATTGATACAAACCACCATAAGTATCAACATTTGATTCATTATTGTTCATTGCATAGAACTCAACAACGTTATTATTGATCTGATTATCCGTAGGAACATTTGACTGAACAAAAACACCATATTTCAAGTTCTCAGCCATCCAACATTGGTTACCGATCTGAACAATCTTATACGTTGTACCATCTCTATCATCAGTATACTCTGACGGACAATGGAACGCGTCCACAGACGTACGATAAACCCAAACAGGGCTAGATGTTTCATCCTCATTATCCTTCGCTACAACCTTCCAATAGTATTCTGTTCCTATTTCAAGATTCAAGCCCGGATCATAATATTGATTTGTAGTATTCTGTTGCACCAATGGTGGAGGGTTGGTTGCTCCAAAATAAATATCAAATCGAAGGTCATCACCATCAAAGTCACTTGCAGACCAATGGAGGTATTTACCTATTGTTACATTTTCAGCTCCATACTGAGGGTACGGATTCGTTGGAACATTAGGCGGACGGTTAGGAAGCTCACCATCACCTTCTGTTGAGAAAGTCCATATTGGGCTATAAATCACATTTCCATTTCCATCATCAGCAACAATTCGCCAGTAGTAATAAGTACTTTCACTTAAAACTCCCGGTGCAAAGGTGTTTGTTTTAATACCTCTAATCTTAACTTCCGGAGGAGTAAATTCACTAATATACACTTCATAAGTAAGCTCATCGCCGTCAGGGTCTGAACAATTCCACTGCAATGTTGGTCTTGTAGACACATTGGCATCATGATTTCTAGGAACTACCGGGACAGGGACTGTTGGCGAATTTCCATTGTTTCCGCCGCCACCGCCGCCGCCTCCGTTTCCGGAAACGGTAATCTCTCTGGTATAATCCTCTGACAGATAACCCATGCTATTTCTCACTCTCAAAGTAACTTTGAACTTTCCTGACTTATAAAAAGTATGAGTAGTGGTATTATTTTTGGTTCGCACCCACTCAGAGTTCTGATCTCCATAGTTCCACAAATATTCATAAACTTGGCAATCTTTACACCCTTCATCTTCCACTCTCGCCGTAAAAACAAAAGATGTTCCATTGCCACCGTTTCCCGGTGAATAAATATAAGTAGCTACAGGGTTTTCTACGTTCTTTTTACACGAGCCTAAAACCAGTGATAAAAATAGAACAAGCACTAAACTTCCTAAAGGAATAGTATAATTTCGGTTCTTCATCTAAATAAAATTTAATGTCGACAACAATTCGTTTAAGTATGTATGAATACACCATATCAATATCATGCTAAAATACTAATTTGATTTCACATTTCACACATTGATTGATAAATATTTACAAACAAATTCATCAACACCCAAAAATTGAACAAACATGAACAAGAAGTTCACAAAAAAAAGCAAGATTAAATCGCGAAATTATAACACAACTATCTCAAAACAAACAATATAACAAACCCAAACAACACAAAAGCAGCCAAGTGCTCACTAGCGGGTATACCAATACGCAGCCCCCACAAATAAAGAACCTCCCACAATATTTCCCAATGTTGCCGGAATTAGGTTAGACACAAAGAACAGTTCCCAAGTAATATCAGCACCCTGAAAGATAGCCAATGGTATAAAAAACATATTCGCAATGGAGTGCTCAAAGCCAATTGTAACAAAAGCCATGACCGGCCACCAAATCCCAAGCATTTTTCCTCCGGCATCTTTCGCACTCATACCCAACCATAGCGACAAACACACCAACCAGTTTGCGCCAATCCCCTTTAAGAAGGTTTTATAAAAAGGGTTTCCGGTTTTGGATTCGGCAATGGAAAAAACAGCATTGTTCCAACTATCCCCATCAACAACCCCCGTAAGATGTGTAATAAAATAAGCAACGAACAAGGCTCCAACAAAATTGCCGAGATACACCAGCAACCAGTTCTTCAAAGGTACGCCAAGCTTTTGTTTTCGATCCAAAACATTCGGAATAAAATACGCATTATTGCCCGTAAACAATTCTGCTCCCGTGAGGACTACCAACATCAAACCAAAAGGGAAAACTGATCCGGCTAAAAACTTTGGTATTCCGGGATTCTGAGCAGCCAAACCGGGCACGCCTCCTCCCACAATGATCGACAATAACCCTCCAAAAGCAATGTAGGCTCCCGCCATGATAGCTAACACAAAGGTTTTGTTATTTTTATACGATGCCTTCTTAATCGCAAGTGTAGAAACGATATTTAATATTTCCTGCGGTGAATTATACCCCATAATGTAAAGCTTTATTTGATTTTCAAATGTGCAAAGTGAGGAGCTAACAAATCTTTAACCTCATCCAATTTATCCTGAGAATTTTCGCTAACGCCTTCGAGCGGATATTCCCAACCTAAATTTTTCCATTTATACTTACCAAGCTGATGATATGGCAAAATTTCCAAGCATGTTAAATATTCATAAGACTTAAAAGTATCAACCAACCACATCAAGCTGTTTCGACTATCGGTGTATCCGGGAACAAGAACATAGCGCAACCAAAACTCTTTTTTCATTCTTTCACGAAGGTTGATGTTTTCCATCAAAATATTCAAACCATGATGTCCGGTCATTTTCTCAAAGCCATTTTCGGTAACAGACTTAACATCAAACATGACCAAATCAGCCAAATCAGCAATAAGTTTCTTGCTATAAGCTGTATTTATAGTTCCATTGGTATCAATATTTGTATGGATTCCTTCATTTTTCAAAAGAGTAAATAAATTGACCACACTCGCTCCCTGAAGCAAAGGCTCGCCTCCGGAGACGGTAACCCCTCCCCCATCATTAAAATAACCGATCATTCTTTTTGCTCGCTCCACCAATTCAATATTCTGATACGGTTTTCCACCTGAATACTCAATAGTATCCGGATTCTGACAATACAAGCACTTCAAATTACACCCTTGAAGAAAAATAACAAGCCGAAGTCCGGGACCGTCGTGTGTTCCAAAAGATTCAATGGAATGTACATTTAATATATTTTTCAAATCCTTATTATTCATACAAGTCCCCTCCCGACAAAAAAAAGAGTTTCTGTCACCAGAAAGCTAGCGACAGAAACTAAATTAATCACATTAAAACAAGTTTTTACAACTTCTTACAAAGTTTCGTGGAACGATCTTGACAACACTTCCTGTTGTTGCTCCCTAGTTAGTCGAACAAAATTCACAGCATAACCCGACACCCTGATAGTCAACTGAGGATAATCCTCAGGATGATCCATAGCATGCTTCAAAGTATCTCGATCCAAGACGTTTACGTTCAAGTGTTGTGCATTTTGACCAAAATATCCATCCAAAGTTCTAACAAGGTTTGCAATTCGATCTTCAGGAGTTGATCCCAAAGACTTCGGAACTACGGACAGGGTATTTGATATACCATCCATCGAATCTTTATAATCAATCTTTGCCACCGAGTTCAACGATGCAATAACACCATTGGTGTCACGACCATGCATTGGGTTTGCGCCCGGAGCAAAAGCAATTCCTTTTTCACGACCATCAGGAGTTGCACCTGTCTTCAAACCATAAACGACATTAGATGTGATTGTCAATACCGACATGGTCGGATAAGCATTCTTATAAACAGGCAACTGACTCAATTCATTATTAAAATGATTTACCACATCTCTAGCAATATGATCCACACGATCATCATCATTACCATATTTTGGAAAATCACCTTCGATATCAAAACCAACAGTCAAACCTTGCTCATTTCTTCGTGGCGTAACTTTTGCATATTTGATTGCTGATAATGAATCAGCTACAATTGAAAGTCCGGCAATACCATAAGCAATATTAATCTTTGGATTGGTATCAACAAGAGCCATCTGAGCCTTTTCATAATAATATTTATCATGCATGTAATGAATAATGTTCATGGATTCATTGTACACTCGGGCAACTTGCTTCATCGCAATTTTAAATTTATCCACAATTTCATCGTAGTCGAGAACCTCATTCTCTAACTCAGAAATCCCCTCAACCATCTGTGTACCTGACATCTCACACTTACCGCCATTCAAGGCTAACAATAATGTCTTTGCCAAGTTAGTACGCGCACCGAAGAATTGAATATGCTTACCAAGTTCTTGCATAGACACACAGCAAGCGATTCCATAATCATCACAATTTGAAGAAGTTCGCATTAAGTCATCATTCTCATACTGCACAGATGATGTTTCGATAGACACTTTTGCACAAAATTCTTTAAATCCTTTAGGCAGTTTTGACGACCACAGAATTGTAATGTTCGGCTCCGGAGAAGGTCCTAAGTTATAAAGTGTGTTTAGGAAACGGAAGGATGTTTTCGTAACCTTACTTCGTCCATCAATCAAAAGACCACCAATAGATTCAGTAACCCAAGTAGGGTCTCCCGCAAATATTTCATCGTAAGCACCCATACGTAAATGACGAACCATGCGTAATTTCATTACAAAATGGTCGATATATTCTTGTGCCTCTTCTTCGGTGATAAGCCCTGCTTCCAAATCTCTTTCAATAAAAATATCGAGGAACGAAGAAACGCTACCCAAAGACATTGCTGCACCATCCTGCTCTTTAACAGCAGCAAGATACGCCATATATGTCCACTGAACGGCTTCCTTAGCATTCGTTGCCGGACGTGAAAGCTCTAAGCCATAACTTTCCCCCATTTGAATCATGGCTGCAAGTGCCTTTATCTGCTCAGCAATCTCTTCGCGCAATCGGATCTTTTCATCAGTCATAGGACCGGTCTGATTTTGAAGATCCTTCTTTTTACTTTCGATCAAGCGATTGATTCCATACAAAGCTACACGTCGATAATCACCGATTATTCGTCCGCGAGCATAATTATCAGGAAGACCTGTAAGAAACCCGAGAGATCTGAACTTTCTTATCTCATCCGTATACGTATCAAAAACACCGTCATTATGTGTTTTAACATAATTTTCAAAACTCTTGGTAATCTCCGCTGACGGCTCCATACCATGCTCTGATAAAGCTTTTTGAACAACCTTAAAACCACCATAAGGTTTCATTGCTCTTTTCAGCAATTGGTCTGTCTGCAAGCCAACTATAACTTCAAGGTCTTTATCGATATACCCCGGTTCAAAAGCTGTGATAGAAGATACAATCTCAGTATCTACTGCAAGCAATCCTTTATTAGCTCTTTCCTCTTTAAGATTTTTCAAACATATATCCCAAAGTTTTTTAGTTCTTTCGGTAGGACCTACCAAAAAGTGGTGGTCACCCTCGTAAGGTCTAATATTTAAAGATACAAAATCCTTAACCTCAACCTTGTCTTTCCAAACTCCGGTTTTAAAATCTCTAATTTCTCCCATCATACAATTATTTTGTTAACGAATGTTTTGTCATAATTGAAAATATTCAATTGTTAACCTTAAAAAATTACGGCAAAATTAACATTAGCACTTCGAGCAACAATCACTATTTGTTTGGAGAAGCAGAAAGACACAATCAATAAACAAGAAGCTATAAAACAAAAACTTAATATAAAAAAATTCACATCGAAAGCCAAACAAAGCCTTTACACAAATGAAACATCACAACAAATAATTAGCGTTTGTCTACAAAATCAGGCTTCTTCACAACTCGCATCTAAAAAAACGGTCATTGACTTCGTTTCAGATCAGAGAGCAGTTCTCGCTAATCGCTCAACATATCTTGAAAGCCTTCGGTAAAGCTTACCAAAAAATTTCCCGACGCATCACTATAAATAAAGTATGCGTCCAAGTTTTTCTTTTTGTCGGCAAAGGCTTTTGATTTCTCAAGCCCCATAACCATAAAAGCAGTAGCATAAGCATCTGCCAAGCTGCATTCATCAGCAATCACGGTTACGCTCAACAAAGAGTGCTGCACAGGGTAACCGCTGTGTGGATTAATGGTGTGCGAGTATTTCACCCCATTTTCAACAAAAAACTTTCGATAATTTCCGGAAGTTGCAAGGGCTTTGTTGTGGAGGGTAACTTTTGCCTGAAACTGATTGGTCATCACCTGACTGTCTTCCGGTTTTTGTATGCCCACTTTCCACTTATCATCATTCGGTTTCAGTCCTTTTGCTTTCATTTCACCTCCAACATCAATAAGATAACACTCCAAGCCTTTGCTGTCGAGATACTTCGCCAGCAAGTCAACCGAATATCCCTGAGCAATGGAATTATAATCAATTTGCACACGTGGGTCTTGCTTTAGAATGGAATCATTTTTGAGTACAATTTTTTCATAGCCCACAAATTCAAGAACAGAATCAACTTGAGCTTTATTCAATCGGGTACGATCTTCAAAGTGGAAGCCCCAAGCTTTCACTAACGGCATAACGGTTATATCAAAATCACCATTCGTTTCGGCACTCACTTGCTGTGCTTGATTAAAAATATAAACAAAGTCCTCATTTAATTCCGTAGTATCGTTGGCGTTAACACGAGAAATAATTGAGTTTTGCTGATAGGTAGAAGCCGTGTAATTAAACATATCCAATAAGGAATCGACCTCCGACCTTGTTACCGAAAGTTCATCATTGTAAAAGATCAATCTGTAATAAGTTCCCTGAGCAGTCCCCATAAGTTCAAAGCGTTTTTCCGAACTGCCACAAGAACTAATAAGTGTAAGCAGAAGCAACAATAGCGAACAATTATAAACCGTTTTTTTCATACATCTAGATTTTTGTAACCAATCCAAAAAGTCATACTGCAAAACAAAAGTACAACAATAGTTTCATGGAAGGAACACTTTTTCATCTCAGCAAAAATGGCAAACAAAAACCCCCGAACCAAGGTTCGAGGGTGATATAATAAGAATTAACCTCCAAAGTCGTCAAAAGCAATGTTTTCAGGTGGAACACCAAGGTCATCAAGCATTTTCTGAACGGCATCATTCATCATCGGAGGACCGCAAAGGTAATATTCAATTTCTTCCGGTTCAGGATGATTTTTAAGATACTCATCAAATATAATCTGATGAATAAAGCCCGTTGAGCCTTCCCAATTATCTTCAGGTAAAGGTTCTGAAAGACCTATATTAAATTTAAAGTTTGGATTTTCATCTTCAATTTTTCTAAACTGATCAATATAGAAAAGTTCTCTCAAAGAACGACCACCATACCAGAAGGTAGCTTTTCTATCGGTTTTTTCAGTGTTGAACAGGTGGAAAATATGCGAACGCATAGGCGCCATACCGGCTCCACCACCAATGAACATCATTTCCTTTTTCGTATCTTTAATAAAGAACTCACCGTAAGGTCCAGATATAGTCACCTTATCTCCCGGTTTACGTGAGAAAATGTAAGACGAACAGATTCCCGGATTCACGTTCATAAATCCATTAGCTTTACGATCCCACGGTGGAGTAGCAATACGAATATTCAACATGATAATGTTGTCTTCTGCCGGGTGATTCGCCATTGAATAAGCTCTAAAAATCGGCTCAGGGTTCTTCATTTTAAGATCCCACATATTAAACTTATCCCAATCTTCGCGATATTCTTCTTCTACTTCAATGTCTTTATAATCAACTTCGATAGCAGGAACATCTATCTGGATATAACCACCGGAACGGAAGTCAAGTTTTTCACCTTCCGGAAGTTTAACAACAAACTCCTTAATAAAAGTTGCAACGTTTTCGTTTGAAACGACTTCACATTCCCATTTCTTAATACCGAATATTTCGGCAGGAACAGCGATGTCCATATCCTCACGAACTTTCACCTGACAACCAAGTCGCCAGTTATTTTGCTGTTCTTTTCTGGAGAAGAAACCTTTTTCAGTAGGCAGTATAGATCCACCGCCATCATTTACCTGACACTTACACATACCACAAGTACCACCGCCACCACAAGCAGACGGAAGGTAAATGTCTTCGGCACCAAGAACCGACAAAAGTGTATTTCCGGGTTCAACTTCAAGTTCTTTCTCACCATTTATTTTAATTTTCACTTCACCCTGCGGCGTAAGCTTCTTTTTAGCAAAAAGCAAAATCATTACCAGCACTAAAATAATTACCAGAAAGACGATAATACTTGCCAAAAGTACAGGTCCGAGTGTTACTTCTAAAATCATAATTTAAAAATTTAGTTCTTATAATGATTAAAACTTAATACCCATAAACAACTGAAATGCAATACCCATCAAACCTGTTATTATAAATGTAATACCCAAGCCACGAAGCGCCGGAGGAACATTTGAATAACGGATTTTCTCACGAATAGCAGCAATACCAACGATGGCTAAGAACCATCCCAAACCGGAACCAAGCGCAAATGAAGTAGCTTCGCCAATAGATTGGTATTCTCTTTCTTGCATAAACAAGGAACCACCGAGGATGGCACAGTTTACAGCAATCAACGGCAAGAAGATACCCAAAGAAGCATACAATGCCGGAGAGAACTTCTCAACAATCATCTCAACAAGTTGCACCATGGAAGCAATAACTGCAATAAACATGATAAAACTCAAGAAACTCAAATCAATTTCTGCCCATTCAGGTCCTACCCATGACAATGCTCCTGCTTGAAGCAAATACTTATTCATCAGATAATCAACCGGAACGGTAATGGCTAAAACGAATATAACGGCAAGCCCCAAACCTACAGAAGTTTTTACAGTTTTAGAAACTGCCAAATACGAACACATACCAAGGAAGTATGCGAATACCATATTATCAACAAATATGGACTTTACGAATATATTAAATAAATCCTGCATAATAATTTCCTTTTTTAGTCTTCAATTAATTCTTTATCACGGCTTCTATGAACCCAAATAACAGCACCAACAACAATCAATGCCATCGGAGAAAGGATCATAAGTCCATTGTTTTTATATCCAAAATCATAGAATGCCTGAGGAATAATTTGAACATCAAATAACGTTCCTGAGCCGAATAATTCACGGAAAAAAGCAACAACGACCAAAATCATTCCATAACCAAGAGCATTTCCAATTCCATCGAGGAATGAAGGCCACGGCTTATTGGTCATTGAAAATGCCTCAAATCGTCCCATGATAATACAGTTGGTAATAATCAGACCTACGAAAACAGACAGCTGCTTACTCACATCGTAAGCAAAAGCTTTTAGGAATTGGTCAACAAGAATCACTAATGATGCAATAATCACAAGTTGAACAATAATTCGTATACGCTGAGGGATGGTATTACGCAACAACGAAATAACAACATTACCCACCGCGAGTACGAACAACACAGATAAAGACATCACAATAGCAGGCTCAAGCTTGGCAGTAACAGCAAGTGCTGAACAAATACCGAGTACCTGAACTGTAATTGGATTTTCCTTTGAAAGCGGATTGGTGATCAGCTTTCTGTTCTTAGCCGAAAATAACGGCTCTCTTTGTTTAGCGTCAGCACTCATATCCTATTTATTTTTTTTAATGTATGGAACATAATTTTCTAAGTTATCCTTTAACATAGCGGTCACACCGTCAGAAGTAATTGTACCACCGGATACGGCATCAACACCATGTATTTGCATATTTACGGGCAATGTACCCACACCACCTTTCTTTACGGTAATTGATTGAAATTCCATATTATCGTTAAAGATTTTTTTGCCCAAGAACTGTTTTTGAAATTTCTCAGTAGAAATCTCAGCACCAAGACCCGGAGTTTCACCTTTGTGGTCAAAAACTACTCCGGCAACGGTATTGAAATCATCTCTCAGAGCAAGGTGTCCCCAGATAGGACCCCACAAACCTTTACCTCTCAAAGGAATCACATAAAAATTCTCACCATCTTTTTCGCAAACAAAGATAGGATTCAAGAAACTTTTACCTTTTGCCTTATTGCTTACTTCTTCATTCATATTGATATCAAAAGCTCGGACATCACCATCAAGATTATCATCCTTAAATACGGAAATAACATTGCCCTGAGCATCAATTACCAACTCCTCTTTTATGTGTTGAACATAAAGAGTTTCAGCATTAGAGGCATTTGCTTCAACATTTGCAGAAGTCAATATTGCTTGCATCTTTTCTACCTTTTTATTCTTTTCCTGAAAAGGTTTCAAGACTGTAGCTGCAGTTGCAAGTATTGAAGCAACAACAGTCACCATAATGATGGCGTATATAAATATATATATATTACTATTTTTATTCATCTCGCTTCAATTTTAATTATGCAACAGCTCTTTTTAAACGCTTCTTAATATTTGCTTCCACAACATAGTGATCAATAAGTGGAGCAAAGACATTCATAAACAGAATAGCCAGCATCATACCTTCCGGGTATGCAGGGTTCACAACTCGAACCAAAACAGCCAGTACTCCGATCAGAAAACCATAAATCCATTTTCCGGTATTGGTTTGAGATGCTGACACAGGATCTGTTGCCATAAATACTGCACCAAAAGCAAATCCACCCAAGATTAGATGTTGATATGCCGGAAGGTTCATGTAATCATTAGCTCCTACAAGGTTAAAAACCAACCCCATAGCAAAACCTCCTGCAAATACGGAGAGGATAATTCTCCAACTACCGACACCTGAAAGGATTAACACCAATGCACCAAAGAGAATTGCCAATGTAGATGTTTCGCCTACAGACCCCGGAATAATGCCGACAAACATATCCCATGCGGAAGGCATATTTCCAAACTCTCCAATAAGCGCATCGCCCAGCGGGGTAGCACCGGAAAAGCCATCAACAGCTGTTCCGTCACCTAAAGACACCCACACCTTATCTCCTGACATATCCTGAGGATAAGAGAAAAACAAGAATGCCCGGGCAACTAATGCCGGATTCATAATATTCATACCGGTTCCCCCAAACACTTCTTTGGCAAAAATCACCGCAAAAGCGACAGACACTGCGAGCATCCACAACGGAATATCCGCAGGGACAATCAACGGCATAAGGAAACCCGTTACGAGAACTCCTTCTTCAACTTCATGCCCTTTTATTTGGGCAAACGTAAATTCAATTCCAAGACTAACAACATAGGACACAACAATCAAAGGCAGAACCTTTAGGAATCCATAAAAGAAGGTTTCCCAAAAACCTACGGTTTCACCAATTGCATGATAATGTTGATAACCGGTATTCCACATTCCAAACAACAAAGCA
>PDWJ01001250.1_pt1 | contig 32218 bp, 32 predicted proteins | sample 1430881 | NCBI WGS metagenome assembly PDWJ01 (sample SAMN01162460, study PRJNA174530) | Oral metagenome, whole genome shotgun sequencing project. | biome: Marine environment; feature: Marine mammal; material: Swab sample of the gingival sulcus; isolation source: swab sample of gingival sulcus...
AAGAAAAGATAGTTATCGGGCTAGCCCGATAACTATCTAATTAAATTAATTTGTATTTTTGTCCTATAAATCTGTAACGCTTATTCAGGACTAGTCATAGAAGATGTTGCAAGGCATCTGCTAATTTGGGATACTTAAATATGTATTGGCGGTTTAATAATTCATTAGGAAAAACAAAAGAACCTTCAGAAACTAATTTTACAGCATTTTTATATAATAATCTTATCATAAAAGGAGAGATGATAAAAAAAGCTGGTCTTTTCAATATTTTTCCTAATATTTTATTAAAATCTTGATTTGAAACAGGGTAGGGGGATACAATATTAAAGATTTGACCTTGGTTTATTGTTGAATAATTTTCAATAACATGCTGGTATATATTTAGTAAATCTGATAAATGAATCCATGAGAAACCTTGTTTGCCCAGTCCAATACGTCCGCCTAACCCAAAATTATAAATACGTTTTAAGGGTTTTAACATGCCGCCATCTCCTAATATAACTCCAAATCTAAAAATAATAGTTTTGGTTTGGGTATTTGCTTTTAAGGCTTCTTTTTCCCAGGATTTACATACCTCTGCTAAAAAATTATCGCCAAAATCTTGAGAAGTTTCATCTACTTTTGCATTATTCTTATAAATACCTATTGCCGAGGTGGAAATAAATAATTTAGGTTTGCTGTCTAACAAATTAATAGCTTCAACAATTTTTTTAGTCGTATTAATTCGGCTGTCAAATATCCTTTTTTTGGCTGCTTTTGTCCAACGTTGAAATATTGGAGCGCCGGCTAAATGAATCATTACATCAATATCATCTAATTTTTTAGCAAAATTATGGGTAGTTAAAGCAAAATCCTTCCTAACTAAAGGTTTGATGTTGTGCCCTTGAGAAGATAAAAAATCAGAAAGTGCTTTCCCAACAAATCCGCTACTACCTGATATTGCAATATTCATATTGTTAGAAAGTTAAATTAATGCTGAAATTGGGTAAAATAGGCAATTGATTAACTCTTTTTTGTTCTATTCGATTAATATAGAAAATATTTTTTCGATTATAAATATTAGTAATGCCAAAATTAAGGTTCAATTTAGAGTGTTGGGATAGGAAGAATATCTTTTTTAATCCCATATCCAATCTGTGATAGTAGGACAGGCGAGCGTTATTATAGTCTGCATAAATAAGTTCAAAATCTTCATTTACAGTTGTGTAATCAGTTTCAATGCCATTTGAAAAATCAACCATACCATAAGCACCTTGTGTTTGTGTAAAAGGAAATCCTGAACCCAGATTCCATCTAAAACTTAATTCCCAGTCATTTCTTTTACCTAATTGATAATTAGCTGTAAGATTAACATTATGTCTTCTATCAAAAAGAGGAACATATTCGGTGATACCATCATTTCTATTTACAAAACCAAGAGAATAAACCGCCCAAACATATAAGCGATTGGTTTGATATTTTAACAGAAAATCAAGCCCATAGGCATTTCCTTTTTCTACAATAAAGTCTTTTTTGTATTGATCATCAACATCTTGATGAGTGTTTTCATCAAATAATTTATTACGGTTAATGCCTGTAATTTGAGAGAAATTCTTAAAATAACCTTCAACATTGGCGGTTAATTTATCTGTAAGGTCATATTCCATACCTAAAATAACATGTTGAGCATGTTGAAGTTTTGAGGTAATTTTTTTTCCGTCAAATTCTTTAGGAAGATTTTCAGGACTGGATAAAATACCATAGAAAAGATTTACAACATCGCGTTGATTAGATGCGCTGATAAGGTTCTGAGCATATATTCCTCCGGCTAACTTGAATCTTAATTGGTTAGATGCATTATATTTAATCGCGAGTCTTGGTTCTGGTGAAAATTCTGATAATGAGGCGTAATAGTGACCTCTTAGGCTTGGTTCTAATATCCATTTATTGATAATGTATTTCATTTTTACATAGGCTGCCATTTCGGTAGTATATTCTTTTTGTTCAATAACTTTAGCAACACTGTTGGTAAAATGAAAATCAGTAGTAAAAGAGTTAATCTCAAGACCATATTTAATGTAATTATTACCTTTTACATCTAAAAGATCAAACCCTATTTGGTAACCACTAACACTACTTGTTCTTTCCGGATGAGTTGACTCGTTAAGTGAAGATAAATAGCTGGAATATCCCACACGTCCTTCCAAAAGAATAGAGCTTGTTCCGGGAATGATAATAAAAGTTGAACCTAATCCTTTGCCTACCCATTTGAAATCGGATAATGCTTTGTACTGATTCACTTCGTCATTAAAATTAAAACCAAATAGACTTACTTTACTTCCGTTAGGAGCGCTATAAGTCATTTTTCCGTATAAATCGGTAAAATTGAATGGTAAACCATTTTTATCTACATATTTATAGAATATTTTAGAGGTTTGTTCTAAATAAGAATGTTTGGCAGAAAAAATAAATGAAGCGCTACTTTTGGAATTATCTGATAATTTTTTTAGTGGACCTTCCAATGTGAGATTGGTACCAAAAGTTCCGGCGTTAAACTTTCCCCCAATTCTTGATTTATTTCCGTCTTTAGTTGAAATGTCCATAATAGACGATATCCTTCCGCCAAATTCAGCACCAAATCCTCCGGTATAAATGTCTGCTTTTTTAATAATTTCATTATCAAATACTGAAAATAATCCAATAGAGTGAAAAGGATTATAAATGGTCAAACCATCTAATAGTACTTTGTTTTGTATAGGTTCTCCACCTCTTATATAGAGTTGTCCACCTTGATCTCCGGTAAACACTACACCTGGTAATACTTGCATATATTGTGCAATATCTGCTTGTCCGCCTATGGTAGGGATTCTTTCAATATCTTGAGGTGTTAGTTTTATGACAGAGGCTTTGGTTTCAGTTTTAGCTTCATATTTAGAGGCGGTAATATTGACGGTTTTTAGTTCAACAGAATTTTTTTCGAGATAGAAATTCTTGCTGGTAATTTTTCCTTTTTCGATGGTTATTGCTTCTTCAATTTCTTTATATCCGATATATTTTATCATAAGCTGATAGGAGCCGGCTGATAATTTGGAAATCACAAAATATCCATTTTCATTGGTTGTAGAGCCTTTTGAAGTGCCTTTTAAAATAACATTAGCAAAAAGTATAGGTTCTCCGGTAACTTTATCATAAACAAACCCTCTAATGGTTCCGTTTTGAGAAAATCCTAATAAGGAAATAAAGATAAAGCATAGAGATAATATGATATTTTTCATCGGTTTAAGATTTGTAAAATATCTGATTATATTTATTTGTATGATTTAATTTTTATAATTAATCAGATATGAATTGTTTTTAATAAAAAATTTTTAATCCACAATAAGAGGCAAATTTAAACAATATTAATTATAAAAATGAAAAGAAAGGGTTAATTTTTTCGCCCGAAAACCGAAAAGTGAACATATTTTTTAGGATTTTTATGAATGTCGTCCAAAAGAAGGTTTAATTTGTTAGAAACATCTTCAAGATTTCGATAAAGGCTATCATTATTGATAAATAATGCTGCAGAACCATTACCATGATTAACTTTTTCAATCACAGAATTTAAGTCTTTTACAGTTTGATTAAGATTATTGATTGTCTTATCAATTTCTAATTTACTCAAATCATTGCTCATTTGGCTGATATTATTGATAGATTGATTGATATTTGTTTGCTGACCTTTCAGGTTTTTTGTAATATCATCAATATTTGAAAGGATTGAAGATAGTTTTTCTTTCTCTTTATTTACCATTTTGTTTAGTCCGGAGGTAGTTTGTTTGATATTCAAAAATGTTTCTTCGATACTTGACAAACTGTTTGATATTCCAACTTGTGTCTTTTTACTAAAAATACGATTGAAAACATTAAAAATACTATCCAAATTTTGCATCAGGTGTTCAGCCTTTGCTTTTACCGGCATAATATGTTCATTGATTGTAGCTCTAAAACCTAATTCAATTTTAGAATTTAAAGTGTCATTGTTTTGAACATAATTTTCGGAATTGCCCAAACGCAGGTTAATTTTCTTAGATCCCATAATATCTCTACTCTCAATAACAGCAATGGAATTATCAGGAATTAAGAAATCACTTTTAATATCAACTTTTACAATGATATATGGGTTTTTAACCGAAGAGAAGCTAATATCAGAAACTTGCCCTATTTTAAAGCCTCTAACCGTTACAGGATTTGATACCATTAATCCGTTTACCCGATTATATTTGATGTAATATGTTGTTTTTTTGTTAAATAGGTTTTTGCCTCTTAGATAATTAATGCCCCAACCGAATAAAAGTAATGTGGCAATAAATAAAATACCTAATGTAATTTTTTTATTATTTTTCAAAACATCTTAATTTTTTGTGTAGGAATTATAGGGTTTACAAAATCAATATAATAACCGTAATTCCAACTTTATTTTCAGCTAAATTACAAAAAAAAGTCAAGAAAATTGGAGTTTAACCTTGATGGAAAATATAAAATGATATTCAAAAGCAATAATTTTAGGTTTAAAATAGAAGGGTTTTATGATACTCTCACCTTAAAGAGTTAAATAGTATTAACTTCCAAAATTTTTAAAATATCTTTAAAATTGGAAGTAATTACCGTTGGATGATATTGATTAATATCTTCACCATAATTATATCCATACGTTAATCCGATAGATTCTATTCCGGCACTATGAGCGGCTATAATATCGTTTTTAGAATCGCCCACCATAACGGTATTTTCCGGTTTTATTTGCAACTGCTGGCATACATGCAATAGCGGCAGAGCATTCGGTTTTTTCTTTGGTAAAGAGTTGCTACCAAGGTATATTTTAAAATAAGATTCAATACCACATTGTTTAAGCAATAAATCAACTACTTGTTCCGGATTATTGGTAATTACTGCCATTTGGAATTTCCTTTCGGATAATATTTTAAGTGTTGTTTTTACATTCGGATAAAGTCGGGTATTTTTATAGTTTTGTTCATTATATTTTTCAATAAATAAAGCAAATGCTGTTTGAAATAAAGAATCATTAAAATCATTATCTACATCTCTTGTTCCTGTCAAAGCTCTTTTTACTAACATTTTTAGTCCATTTCCCAACCATTTTTTGATAGTCTCATCAGAATATGATGCTTTTCCAATATCCAACAACATATTATTTATGGCAATGGCAATATCCGGCAAACTATCAATAAGTGTTCCGCCCAAATCAAAAATAATGAGTTTCTTATTCTTTAAAATCACAATCAAAATATTTCTTATGCAAAGATAAATAAACCATTAAAAAGAAAGATAAGGTATCATTATTTTGATTTTCATCAAAAATCCTAAAGTGAATATTTCATCTTTACATGTTTTTTTTGTTAATTTGTAAGTTGATAAATAGTTACTAAAAAATAAAAGAAAAAATGATAAAGAAATTAGCTGAACTTATAGAAATAGCAAAAGGGAAAACAACCCGAAGAATTGCTGTTGCCGCTGCTGAGGACAAGCCGGTATTACAAGCCGTAAAAGAAGCCATGTCTTACGGAATTATTAAGCCAATTTTAGTAGGAAATCAATCTGATATTGAACGTATTGCCAATGAAGTAGGTTTGAATTTAGATGAGGTAAAAATTGTTCATAATGACAAAGGAGCTGTTCAATCTGCAAAAATTGCTGTTTCGTTGATAAAAAATGGGGAAGCAGATGTATTGATGAAAGGTTTTGTAAGCACAGGCCCTTTATTAAAAGCAGTACTTGATAAAGAAAAAGGATTGAGAAAAGGTGGAACATTAAGTCATGTTGCTTTTTTTGAATCTCCATATTATCATAAATTATTGTGTGTTACAGATGCTGCAATGAATGTAGCTCCTGAATTTGGCGACAAAGTACACATTGTAAATAATGCTGTAGAAGCTTTTCATAAATTAGGCGTAAAACAGCCAAAAGTAGCTGTAGTAGGAGCTGTAGAAACCTTAAATCCAAAAATGGAAGCAACAGTTCATGCAGCCATGTTAAAAACCATGAGCGATAGAAAGCAATTTAAAGGATGTATTATTGATGGGCCTTTAGCCATTGATAATGCCGTAGATAAACATGCTGCAGAGCACAAAGGCATAGAAAGTGAAGTGGCCGGCGATTGCGATGTTATTTTGGTGCCGGATATTGAAGCGGGAAATATATTATATAAATCACTTAATTTCTTAGGTGGTGCATCTTCTGCCGCTGTAATTATGGGTGCTACAGTGCCTATTGTATTAACATCTCGTTCGGATACTGATAAAAGTAAAATGTTGTCGATAGCATTGGCGGCAGCTATGGAATAATAAATTTGATAAAATTATAAAACAATGGAAAAAGGTTATAGAATATTAGCGATTAATCCGGGTTCAACTTCTACAAAAATTGCCGTATATCAAAATGAAGAGGCAATTTTCTTAAAGACGTTGCGCCATTCAACTGAAGAGTTAAGTAAGTTTGATAAAGTAACAGACCAATACGAATATCGAAAAAATATTATCTACAAAGAATTAGAAGATGCTGAGATTGCATTGGACAAGATAAAAGTTGTAGTAGGTAGAGGTGGATTGGTAAAACCTATTCCTTCGGGCGTGTATGCGGTAAATGATGAAATGAAAAAAGACTTGATTAACAACAGACAAGGAGAACATGCCAGCAACTTAGGTGGTTTGATAGCTGATGATATTGCTCGTTCTTTAACTGATGCAAAAGCCTATATTGCCGATCCTGTAGTTGTGGATGAGTTTTGTGATTTAGCCCGTTATTCAGGACATCCTGCATTTGAGCGTGTATCTATTTTTCATGCCTTAAATCAAAAAGTAATTGCTCGTACTTATGCAAAATCAATTGTTAAGAAGTATGAGGATTTGAATTTGATTGTAGTGCATTTGGGAGGAGGAATCTCTGTTGGTGCGCATCAAAAAGGAAAAGTAATTGATGTAAATCAAGCGTTGGATGGTGATGGCCCATTTTCTCCGGAACGTTCCGGAACATTGCCGGTTAATCAACTTTTGAAAGCTGCTTTTGGAGGAAAATACACATTTGATGAGATGAAAAAAATGGTTAAAGGACAAGGTGGTATGGCTGCTTATCTGGGTATCAATGATGCTTATCAAGCTGAGTTGAAAGCATTGGATGGCGACAAAAAAGCTACAGAAGTATTGGAAGCCATGGCTTATCAGGTAGCTAAGGAGATTGGGGCAATGTCCGCTGTTCTTTCAGGAGATGTTGATGCTATTTTGATTACAGGTGGTATGGCAAATAGTAAATGGTTCTGCAAATTTATTATTGATCGTGTGTATAAAATTGCACCTGTACATGTTTATCCGGGTGAGGATGAGATGCGTGCATTGGCTCAAAATGGTTTATTGGTATTGAAAGGTGAAGTTGAGCCTAAAGAATACAAGTAGCAATTAGTTAATGTAATTTGTTTGCATACATGCTATTTGACAAAATAAAAAAACTCCTAATTTAGGTTGTCTCAGACTTCCAAAATTAGGAGTTTTCTATTATAATATTTCGCTAAAAACTCATAACAGAATGAATCAAAGAATTAATTTTTAATTCTTAATTTTTCATTTAGCGAAGCGTTTACATTATTTTCTTCCGACAAATTTAAAATTTCTGCCTAAATATTGAGCTTCATCACCCAACATCTCTTCAATTCTTAACAACTGATTGTATTTTGCAATTCTATCAGAACGACTCATAGAACCGGTTTTTATTTGTCCTGTAGATAATGCTACCGCTAAATCTGCAATGGTAGTATCTTCAGTTTCTCCCGAACGGTGACTCATTACAGAAGTATAAGCATTTGTTTTAGCTAAATTAATGGCATTAATAGTCTCTGTTAACGAACCAATTTGATTTACTTTAATCAAGATAGAGTTGGCAATGTTTTTGTCAATACCTTCTTGTAATCTATTGGTGTTTGTAACAAATAAATCATCACCTACCAATTGAATTTTCTGACCTAATTTATCGGTTAATAATCTCCAACCGTTCCAGTCATCTTCTGCCATTCCGTCTTCAATAGAAATAATAGGATATTTCTTTACCCATTCAGCCCAATAATCCACCATTTCTTCCGGTGTTAATTTATCGCCTGTTGACCATTTAAGGTGATATTTATTTTCTTCCTCAATGTAATACTCCGAAGAAGCAGGGTCTAAAGCAATGCAAATATCTTCTTCCGGTTTGTATCCGGCTTGCTCAATAGCTTGTAAAACAAATTGAATCGCTTCTTCATTTGATTTCAAGTTTGGCGCAAAACCACCTTCATCACCTACGTTTGTAGAATAATTATTGGCTTTTAATACTTTTTTAAGATGATGGAAAACTTCAGCTCCCATTTTTATGGCAGAAGAAAAGTTTTTAGCACCTACCGGCATAATCATGAACTCTTGAAAATCAATGCTGTTGTCTGCATGAGAACCGCCATTTAAGATGTTCATCATCGGTATAGGAAGCAATGTAGCATTTACACCACCTACATAACGGTATAAAGGTTGGTAAGTTTCTTCAGCTGCTGCTTTGGCTACAGCTAATGAAGCCCCAAGAATTGCATTAGCACCTAAATTTGCTTTATTAGGGGTACCGTCAAACTTAATCATTGCATGGTCAATGGCAGCTTGATTAGTTACTTCCATTCCTTGTATTAAGTTTGCAATCTCTGTGTTTACATTATGTACAGCTTGCAATACACCTTTTCCTAAGAAAGCATCTTTATCATCATCGCGAAGTTCTACCGCTTCATGAATCCCTGTAGAAGCTCCTGAAGGAACAGCAGCACGTCCCATAACGCCTTCATCTGTATATACATCAACCTCAACAGTTGGGTTTCCTCTTGAGTCTAATATTTGTCTTCCAATTACTTTTACTATTTTTCCCATAGTCTATTTTAAATTTATTGATTACTAATTTTTAGCGAAAATACAATTAAAAAATCATACGTTTGCAATATTATTCATATATTTTCAAAAAAATATTGTTAATTAAAAAATCCCTCAAAGAGTTTTAAAATCTTTGAGGGATTTAAAAAGTAAATCTTTACAGTATTTTATACTACACTGGCTTTTCCACAACACTGCTTATATTTTTTACCGCTACCACAAGGGCAAGGCTCATTTCGTCCCACTTTTTTCTCCACTTTAATCGGTTGTGTGATTTCCTGTTTTTGAGTGTTGCTGTGGGCTTTTGATAATAAATCATTTCTACTTTCTTGAAGTTTAGATTTGTCTGTTGCACGTCTTCTAGCTTCATGTACTTGATCTTCATTCTGCAATGGTAACTGACAACGAATCAAGAAAGTAACAATATCTTTGTTTACCCGTTGCAACATACTCTTGAACAATTCAAAAGACTCCAATTTATAAATCAACAACGGATCTTTTTGTTCGTAGGTAGCATTTTGTACCGATTGTTTCAAGTCATCCATATCTCTCAAATGCTCTTTCCATGCATTATCAATAATGGCCAATGTGATACTTTTTTCAATAGAAAGGGCAATTTCACGTCCTTTATCGTTGTAAGCTTTCTCAAGATTGGCAATCGCTTGTACGGCTTTTGAACCGTCAGTAATTGGAATAGCAATGTCTGTAAATTGATCCGATTGTGTAGTAAATACACGCTCAATAACAGGATAGGCTTTTTCAGCTATCAAGTTAATCTTAGTTTGATAGTTTTTATAAACAATATCAAATAATTTATCGGTTAACACATTGATTTTTTCCGATTTAAAATCATTCTCAGAAATTGGATTTTCTGTAATGGATAAAGTTGAAAAGACATCCATTTCCAGTGCTTCAAAATCACCTGAGGCTTGTGCATCTTCAATGATTTTTTCACAAAGGTCATAAATCATATTTGAGATATCTACCGCCAAACGTTCTCCATACAGTGCATGGTGGCGTTTTTTGTAAATTACTTCCCTTTGGGCATTCATTACATCATCGTACTCCAACAAACGCTTTCGAGTACCGAAGTTGTTTTCTTCCACCTTTTTCTGGGCTCTTTCAATGGATTTGGTAATCATGCTATGTTGAATTACTTCTCCCTCTTCGATGCCTAATCTATCCATGATTTTTGACATTCGCTCAGAACCAAACATACGCATCAAATCATCCTCAAGCGAAACAAAAAACTGTGAAGAACCCGGGTCTCCCTGACGTCCGGAACGACCTCTAAGCTGTCTGTCCACACGACGAGAATCATGTCTTTCCGTACCCAAAATTGCCAAACCGCCGGCTTTTTTGGTTTCCGGACTCAACTTAATGTCCGTACCACGACCTGCCATGTTGGTGGCAATGGTAACCGTTCCTGATTTTCCGGCTTCAGCTACAATGTCTGCCTCTTTTTGGTGTAATTTGGCATTCAATACATTGTGTTTGATATTTGCCATAGATAACATACGGCTTAATAACTCGGAAGTTTCAACAGAAGTGGTACCCACCAATACAGGTCTGTCTTGTTTTACCAACTCCCGTACTTCGTTAATTACCGCATTAAATTTTTCACGCTTGGTTTTATATACCAAATCCTCCCTGTCATCTCTGATAATCGGTTTGTTTGTAGGGATTACCACTACATCCAAATCATAGATATCCATAAATTCTCCGGCTTCAGTTTCGGCAGTACCCGTCATACCCGAAGATTTTTTATACATTCTAAAATAGTTCTGCAATGTAATGGTAGCATACGTTTGTGTAGCGGCTTCCACTTTCACTTTTTCTTTTGCCTCCAAGGCTTGATGTAGTCCGTCAGAATATCTACGGCCTTCCATAATACGTCCGGTTTGCTCATCAACAATCTTAATTTGATTATTCATGATCACATACTCCACGTCTTTTTCAAAAAGGGCATACGCTTTTAACAATTGGTTCACCGTATGCACCCTATCCGCTTTTAACTGATAATTGGAAATTACCTCATTTTTCTTTTCTATATAAGCTGTTTTATCCAAATTTTCTTTTTCCAAATCAGCAATTAAATCCCCAATTTCAGGCAATATGAAAAACTCACTATCTCCTGTAATCTTTGTCAGCAAATCCAATCCTTTATCTGTTGGTTCTATGGTGCTATTTTTTTCATCAATCACAAAATAAAGCTCGTCATCAATAATGTGCATATGCTTATTATTTTCCTGCATATAAAAGTTTTCCGTTTTCTGCATTAAGGTTCTCATACCTTGTTCGGACAGGAATTTAATAAGTGCTTTATTTTTAGGCAAACCACGGAAACTTCTAAATAGTTTTACGGCACCTTCTTTTTCTTCTTTAGAACCCGGTTTAGCATCTTTCAAAAGCGTTTTAGCTTCAACAAGAATTTTATTGACTAATGTTTTCTGTGCGTTATATAACTGTTGAACAATAGGTTGATATGCTTCAAACTCCTGTTTATCGCCTTTTGGCGTAGGTCCTGATATAATCAATGGTGTACGTGCATCATCAATCAATACAGAGTCAACCTCATCCACAATACAATACATGTGTTCACGCTGTACCAATTCATCAGGATTTCCGGTCATGTTATCTCTCAGATAGTCGAAACCAAACTCATTATTTGTTCCATAGGTAATATCTGACAAATAGGCATTTCTTCTTTCCTTAGAATTTGGTTTGTGCTTGTCGATACAATCCACAGACAAACCGTGGAACTCAAACAAAACACCCATCCACTCGCTATCACGCTTTGCCAAATAGTCATTCACCGTAACTACGTGTACCCCTCTTCCCGTAAGGGCATTCAAATAAATTGGTAAAGTTCCTACCAATGTTTTACCTTCACCGGTTGCCATCTCAGCAATTTTCCCTTGATGCAATACCACACCACCAAATAACTGCACATCATAATGCACCATATCCCAAGTGATGGTATTTCCTCCGGCAACCCATGAGTTACTGAAAAAGGCTTTGTCATTTTCAATCTTAACCCAGTCACATTTTGTCGCCAACATTCTGTCAAAGTCTGAAGCTGTTACTTCTATTTCTTCGTTTTCTTTAAAACGTCTTGCTGTTTCTTTCATTACAGCAAAAGCCTCTGGAAGGATTTTGTTTAAGACCTCCTGAGTTTTGTCATATTTTGTTTCTTCCAGTTTATCAATCTTATTGTAGATATCCTCTTTTTCGTGGATGTTGATATCTTTGGATTGGGTTTGAAGTTTTAATTCTTCAATGGCTTTTGCTTCCTCTTTTACATAGTCGGCAATCGTGTTTTTAAATTCGGTGGTTTTGGCTCTCAGCTCATCATTAGACAATGTACTAATGGTTTTGCTTGCTGCTTTTATTTTGTCAATATATGGTGAGATTTCTTTTAAATCTCTATCCGCTTTTGTCCCAAATATCTTTTTGAATATTGTTAGCATATATAATTTTATTTTATTCTTCTGATGTCTTGCTACACAAATATTGTGCATTTTAGGCTACAAATTTAATGTTTTTAATAGAAGAATAACGAAAAATGCTATTTTTTAGAGGAATGTTTTTGTTTTCAGGGGATTTTCAATGTTTTTTTATTGAAATTTTTAACCATCATGCTATTTTGGCAGTATAATTTATTATTTTTGTGTTTAAAAGTCGGAAGGCCGAAGTGCGTTAGCCGGAGTTGAAGTGGTGGGGAGGCAAAATTAAGAATTAAAAGTTAAAAATTAAGAATGAGGGATGAATTATGTTAAAAACATCTCGATACAAATTTGCTCGTAACCTCACAAATTCACTCGATGTGACAAGCTTAATGTTACACAAGTGGTGTCGGATCGAGTAGGTTTGAGGAACGAAAACCATATCGAGAGCAATTATAAATGATAAAATTTAACCGCAAGGTTCGCGAAGTTTTTTCGCAAAGAACGCAAAGAAGGTCAGCCGGTCACTGAGCGGAGCCGAAGTGGTGGGAAAGAATTATAAATGGTGAATTATGAATTATGAATGAAAAGCCAAAAGCTAAAGGCCAATAACCAAAGGCTAAAATAAAAATATTTATATATGAAAGCATTTTTACAAGAGAAATGGTTTGTGATTATTCTTGTTGTCAGCATAGGGGCTGTAATAGGATGGATATTGATAAGACCTTTATTAGGAAGAGTCGAAAAATGGTTATTAGGTCGTAATAAGATTATAGCTGCCAGTTTAGTCCATGCACTTAGAAAGATTGCACCGTTTTTTAGCATTGTATTTTTCTTGCATTTTATCAATTTATATCCAATAACTGTAAAATTTGATTTTACCTCAACGTATGGAACAATATTAAAGGTATTGGATGTAATTATATTGACTTTTATCGCAGCAGAGTTTTTGATTTTTGTTTATGATAACTATTCTAATAGCCGACTTTTTAATAAAACGTCTTCGCTATTCCATATTGTTATTAGGATATTGGTATATACTGCAGGTGTTTTTGCGGTTTCCAGTATATTGAAATATGATGTTAAAGCGCTGCTTACCGCAATGGGAGTTGGAGGTTTGGCAATCGCTTTAGCTTTACAAGATACATTGGTAAATTTATTTGCCGGCATGCAGATTTTAGCGTCCAAACAATTGAAAACAGGTGATTATATATCTATTGAAAATGCGTTTGAGGGATATGTAATTGATGTGAATTGGCGAAATACTGAGGTTAAAACATTAGAAGAAAATGTAATTATGGTACCCAATTCCAAGATTTCATCTTCTATCACCACAAATTATTTTACACTACAAAAAAATCTCTATTTTCCGATATTTGTCGGAGTACACTACGATAGTGATTTGGAGTTTGTAGAAAAAGTAACCTTAGAAGTAGCCGAAGAAGTATTAGCCCAATATCCGAATTTACCCAAAGGTTTTAAGCCACGTGTTCGTTTTTATGAATTTGCTGAAAGTAGTATCAAGCTGAAAGTATTTTTAGTAAGTGATTTATATGAAAGACAACGTGTTATTCGTCATGATTTTATTAAAAAACTTCATCAACGATATAATAAAGAAGGTATTACTATCCCATTTCCAATTCGTACAGTTTATATGCATAAAGATGAGTAAATATAGATTTAACCTTTGACAGAAAAGCCAAATATTGGGAAATCGCCTGATATTTGGCTTTATTTTTATTGGAAGTTGGTTGTTTAGCCAATCTAAAGAGGACAGATTCTTAAAAGTTTATGATATAACCGAATATTATTGATAATAGCACATATTTTCCTACTTTTGTAATGAAATTTTAAAAAGATAAAAATGCTTAAAAAAACTACACTTATTTTATTATTACTATTATCCTCTTTAATGAGTTCAGCTTTTTCTAATGACACATTGAGGGTTGCTTATACGATAGAGCCACCGTTTGTGGTTAAATTAAAAGACGGTACGCTTTCAGGGCCTTCGGTATGGTTGTGGGAGAATATCGCTAAAGAAAATGACTTAGTATTTGAGTATGTGAAAATGCCATTAGACTCGTTATTGCAAGCGCTTAAAAATAATAAAGTAGATGCAAGCTTGTCGCCTTTGACCATAACGGCTAAAAGATATCAGGTAATAAAATTCACTTCTCCATATCATGTGGAGCATGCCTCTTTATTAGAACGTAATGTGTCGTCATTGGAAAAATCATGGCAATTTGTAACGTCATTTTTTTCAATCAACTTTTTGCGTGCTTTAGGTGCACTTGCGTTTATCATTTTTGTGTTTGGTGTTCTTATTTGGTTTTTTGAGAGGAAGAAAAATAAGGAAGAATTCCATAGTGGAATTAAAGGAATCTGGGAAGGTTTTTGGTGGTCGGCAGTAACGATGACTACCGTTGGGTATGGCGATAAATCTCCAAGAACTGTTGGAGGAAGAATTATATCTCTTATTTGGATGTTTACAGCTGTTATTATTATTTCAGGTTTTACAGCGGGTATTGCATCGTCGTTAACGGTAAATACGATTAGTTCTTCTCATGATAAACTCGCTGATTTTAAAAATCGGGATTTAGGAACCATAGAAGGCACTGCAACCAGTGAGTGGTTAAAGAATAACTTTTTCACTAAAAAGAAAGAGTTTGCAACGATAGAGCAAGCGGTTAACGCTCTCGATAAAAAAGAAATAGAAGCCATTGCTTATGATCGCGCCACACTGCAATCGGTAATAAAAACAGATACGCTTTCAAAGTATCAATTGATTGATGTTAAGTATAATCCTCAGTTTTTTGCTTTTGGTTTAAGCAAAACATTACCGGACACATTGGTAAAATCTATTAATTATTCAATGTTGTCGAATATTGAAAAAATGGATTGGAAATTATTACTGTTAGAAAATGGTTTGAAATAAAGTGTTAGCTTGTTTAGAATTTATTAAAAAACATCATATCAATGAAAACAAATTCGATTACAATATTTTTTCTTTTGGTAATATCCTTGTTTTTAACTAATTGTGCTACTCAAAGAACTAGTACTATTGTTGGTGTTGATTATAATGAAACAAAAAATGAGACTGATTACCTGGTTTTTCCATATGGTTCTGTTACTATACCCGGGAAATGGGAAAAGACAAATTATAATGCGACCAGCAAACAGCAGTTTTTTAGGAATCAAGATTCTATAAGCATTGCTATAGCTTTTGGACGATTTGACAATTATAAATTTAATACTGATGGTTCAAAGAAAGGACACGAGTTTATAAAAGCATATTATGAGTGGGATTCCAAATATTTTGTAGATTCATATGGGGTGGAAAGGCAACTTTTTGAGGATGACAGTACAAATAATTTTATAATCTATAGGATATATGGCCAATCTGAAAAAGATAATCTTAACACATATTTTCTTATCGGTGAAAAAAATGGAAATATCAGTAATTTTTCTATTTTTTTCACTGATAAATGGGATGAAAAAGAAAAAATTGATTTCTTAAAAAAATTATTTTTGACTAAAAAAGAGGAGTAAAAGACACTTAATTATCTATAAAATATTTTTTAGCTAAAATTTAACTTCACAAAACACTTAAGAAAATGAAACAAATAATTTTAACCTTAATGTTGGCTTTAGCGGCAATGACAATTTGTAATGCACAAAAAATTGAAACGAAAAAAGTATTTGGAGGATATAAATACACATTAGAAGGAAAAAACATGACAATGAACAACTTAGTGAATGTGATGAAATCAAATCCGGAAGCTTTGAAATTGATAAAGAAAGCTAGATCGAATAATGTTATTGCTTCAATACTAGGAGGTGCCGGTGGTGCTTTAATAGGTTTTCCTCTTGGAGCTGCTGTTGCAGGAGGAGAGGCTAATTGGACTTTAGTGGGAATTGGGGCTGGATTAGTTGCTGTTAGTATTCCGATTTCTACCGGTGTAAACAAAACCACCAAAAAAGCGGTTGAATTGTATAACTCTTCTTTGACATCCACATCTTATTATCAATTTAAACCTGAATTTAAAATTGTTGCAAATGAAAATGGAATTGGATTGAGTATGAATTTTTAATCTACTATACATTAATAAAGTAAAAATGAAAAACATATTCAAAATAGGATTAATCGGGATAATACTCATCATGATATCTTCTGCTTATGCTCAAAATTGTAGTGAAGTGGAGGGGAAGTTAAAAGGTAAGGTTAAATCTTATTCGGAGATAAAATATGGTGCGGAAAAACAAAATGGGAAAATCGTAAAAACTGAAAAACTAGATGAAGAAAAAGTATATCATTACAATGAGAAGGGAGATTTGATTCAGTATGAACTCTACTTTAATCAAAATGGTAAAAAAGTGGTGTCAAAAGAAAGCTATTTTTATGATGAAAAAGGAAATTTGATTAAAACAATAAAGATGAAAGGTGAAGATGTTAATATCTACAATGATAAAGGACAGCTCATCGAAAAAAGTGAAGAATACACGTCAGGTCGTTTTAAAAGTAGAAACACGTATAAATATGATGAAAAAGGAAATAGGGTTGAACAAATTGAATATGACAGCAAGGGTATAATAAAAAATAAAATTCAAGATGAATTTGATGAAAATGGAAATATAATTAAAACCCGTTTATATGATGCCGATGGTATTCTAAGTCTTAGCTTTACCTTTAAATATGATGAAAGTAATAAAATTGAGACTAACTACCATTATTCAGATGGCAGTTCAAGAAGAATTGTTAATGAATTTGACAGTAAAGGTAATAAAATTAAAAGTTATTCTTATAATTCTGATAATATCATTAAAAGTAAATATTCTTATGAATATGATGATAAAGGTAATATGATTCAAGAAGTGTCTTATTACGAAAATGATGAGGGAGAATTTATTCAGGATTATATAAAAACCTACAAATACGATGCTATGTGTAATTTAATAGCATTCAGAAAGCATGAAGAGGGTAATATCTATGGTGATGACATTTATAAAAGTTATCATTATGATTATGATAAGCAAGAAAACTGGATAAAATTAGTCTTTGATTTTAATGATATTTCCTATTATATAATTGAGCGTAAATACACTTATTATCAATAGTACTTACCAAAAAAAAAAGTTATTAAAAAATTTCATTTAATATTTTTAAAAGATGATAAGTAAAAAACCAATCCTTTTTCCAGCAATAGCAGAGGTAATTCAAGCATTAAATCCACAAATAATTTCAAAAGAGCGTAAGGCAACGTTACAACCGCTAATTGATTTTATTCAATCGAAAATTTCAAATAATGAAGCAATTAGATTGAATTTTATTTGTACTCATAATTCCCGAAGAAGTCATCTTTCACAAGTTTGGGCACAGACCTTGGCAAGTTATTTTAATATTAAAAATGTATTTTGTTATTCGGGAGGAACAGCGGTAACAGCTCTTTTTCATATGGTTGTCAAAACTTTACAAGATTCAGGTTTCCAAATCAATAAAATTTCAGAAAGTGATAACCCTATTTATAGTATTAAATATGCTGAGAATGAACATCCAATTATAGGATTTTCAAAAAAGTGGGATGATACATTTAACCCAACATCAGAATTTGCTGCCATTATGACTTGTGATTCAGCAAACGAAGCTTGTCCGTTTGTTCCGGGTGCTGAAAAACGGATTCCAATTATTTTTGAAGACCCAAAAGCATTTGACAACACACCTCAACAAGCTGAAAAATATATGGAAAGAAGTTTGCAAATAGCCACTGAATTATTTTATGTATTTTCTCAATTAAAATGGAAAATGACTTAGGAAAACTTCTAAAAACAGCAAAAAATGCAACGAATAGCAGGTTTATTCGTTGCAAAAAACGCAACGAATAATTTGTTTTTGACATGAATAAGTCTTACTTTTGCTACAAAAGCAACAAGGAATGAGTATTTACATACATCAAAGAAAAGAATGGGCTAATTTTACTTGGAACGCACATGAGTTGATCGATTTATTAGGTAAAGTAAGAAATCGACAAGGGCAGCTTATAGGCAAAATGGAAAGCCTAGGTTTGAAGTTAAGGGAAGAAGCTTTATTAGAAACACTATCATTAGATGTTTTGAAATCTGCTGAAATAGAGGGAGAGATGTTAAATGCAGAGCAAGTTCGTTCTTCATTAGCTCAACGATTAGGTTTGCCATATGCCGGAATCACTGCGTCTGATAGAAATGTGGACGGAATGGTAGAGATGATGATAGATGCTACTAAAAATGCTTTTGAACCACTAACTACTGAGCGACTTTTTAATTGGCATGCAGCACTGTTTCCAACAGGTAGAAGTGGGATTTTTAAAATAGTTGTTGCTGATTGGCGGAAAGATATTACAGGAAAAATGCAAGTTATATCAGGAAGTGCGGGACAAGAAAAAATCCATTTTGAAGCACCTGAAGCAACATTAGTTCCTTTTGAAATGGAACGATTTTTAAAATGGTTTAATGAGGAACATTCAATTGATTTAGTTATAAAATCAGCCATTGCCCATCTTTGGTTTGTTACGATACATCCTTTTCAGGATGGTAATGGAAGAATAGCCCGCTCAATTACAGATATGTTATTGACACGAGCTGATAAAAGTACGCAACGGTTTTATAGCATGTCAGCTCAAATTAGAAAAGAAAGAAAGGACTATTATACGATATTAGAGGCTACACAAAAAGGCGACTTGAATATTACAGAATGGATAAAATGGTTTTTAAATTGCTTGTTAAATGCTTTAAATGAAACAGATAATATTTTGATAAAGGTCCTAAATAAGGCAGATTTTTGGAAAAAACATACTAATACCTCAATTAATAAAAGACAAAATAAGGTATTGAACAAACTTTTAGACGGATTTGAAGGGAAATTAACATCATCTAAATATGCAAAAATTGCAAAATGTTCAAAAGATACTGCTGTAAGAGATATTAACAAATTGATTAACAATGGGATTTTGCAAAAAGAAGATGCAGGAGGACGAAGTACAAGTTATCAGTTAAAAAACGATGCAAGTTAGATTTTTGAGAGTTCAATAAATTAAACTGATATTGAAAATATGTAATACATCAGAAAAAATGAGATTTTTTGCAACAATAGTTTTTATTTTTGGATTTTGGTCAATGGGTTGGGCACAAATTGAAAGTAGTGATACTTTAAAACAGAAAATAGTTAGACCTTTTGATTTGGGAATATATGAAAATACATCATTAATACGATTAATTGCCACACCGGAAAAATATGATGGAAAAACAATTCAGGTTATTGGTTATTTACACCTTGAATTTGAGGGAGATGCCATTTATCTAATAAGGAAGATTATGAACATGGAATAAATGAAAATTCTTTTTGGGTTTCTTTTTCAAAAAAGCTTATCAAACAAAAAAATTTAAGAGAATACAATGATAAATATGTCATTATTATTGGGACTTTCAAGATGGATGATAAAGGACATATGGGATTATTTGGCGGAACTCTTAAAAATATAGTCAGGCTTGACACTTGGGATTAATGAGATAATTTTACTTTTTATCAAAACTTTTATGTAAAACACTGATTACAAAATGAAAAAATATTTTTATAGATTAGGATTATTAATAATTTCAATAACTTTTTTGCTTGTATCTTGTGATACAGCTCCTCGGGTTTCAAAAGAATATTTATCGGGAAAGGTTTTTGAAGAAAGAGGTTATGCTGAAGATCAGCTATCTCCCGAAGAGGCAGCGGCAAATCCGGTTTTTGCAAAAGAATTTTTAACAAGCCTTGCACAGATTGAGTTTGTTGACGAAAAACATGTAAAAGTATCATATTGGATATATTCACAAGGGAAAATGTCATCAGAAGGAACTTATGTTGTGAAAAATAATGAAATCATATTAAGATTAAACAAGTTAAATGACTTGTTTGGATATTCAGGTAAAATGAAAGACGAAGAAACATTAGTTACAAATGGACAATTTGAGGGGTTTAAACTGAAATCAAATTAATCCATTTTATAAGTAGGGTTTTTCTTTTAGGGTTTAATTTTTTCTATTTTTACGCAAAATAGTATCGTTATCAAATAGTTACAGTATTTAATGAATCATTTTATATTTCTTGAGAAACGTATAAATGGGATGTCCAAAAAGTTTAATTTGGAAGATATAAAACCAAAAGCAAAAGGAGAAATTCAAGTTGCTTCAGATACTTTTTTTATAAAAGATACTAAAAAGAAATCCTTTTTTTATTGTTTGTTAAATACCTTTTTTGTCTTTTTAATTTATTTCTTTTGCTCTTTTGGGATAATGGAGGTGCTTGAAATAAGCTATGATAATGTGAACAAATGGGGTGTTATAACCACTATTTTATTTGCTTTAATAATTGCTATTCAGACTTATATTTATTTTAGAATTGACAATAAAAAGTTAATATTAGATAGGATGAAGGGTATGGTTACACTGCCAGGACCTTTTTTTCTAAAAGGAGAAACAATTGATTTCAGACAGTTAGAAGCTTTCAAAAAATTAAGAGGTATTCCTGATGGGAATGGTGTTGGAAAGATTGTGATGAATTTATACCTTAAAGCGAAGTATGGCAACTTTAAACATAAATTAGAGGTTATTTATACCGATATACCTGTTACCCAATATAAATATTTGAATACAAGTGATATTGAATCTTATTGGAATTTTATAGTTTGGTATATGGACAAAAACAGGCCATTGCCTCCGGGTACAGCCTTTGATAAATACAGGCAACGTGATTTTGAGCGACGAAAAGCAGAAGGATTTCCGCTTCCTCTTTATGAAAGCGTAATAACAATCTCTGAATTTAATGATGTTCAACAATTGGAATACAATAAAAGTAAAAAATGAGTGATATTATTATAAATGAAAAAGATATTTTACATATTGGTATGCTTAATTTTAATGACTTCTTGTGCGACAATTATAAATCAACCGTATAAAAGTATTACTATTTATACCACAGAACCTACTGATATTATTTTGAATAAAGACACGGTTAAAACTATTAACAACGAGGCTCGGTTAAAAATTGCAAGAAAAAAAGAGCCCTTAATTATAACGGCTCATACTGATAGTTTAAGCAAGACCTTTAGTGTGAAACCTAAAAATTCATGTTGGTATTGGGGTAATATTTTTTGCAATTATGGAATAGGAATGCTTGTTGATAGGAATAATCCAAAACGATATACTTATCCTAAAAGGATTTATTTAAATTCAACAGATACGATTGATAAATATTATACATATAGACCTTTCAATAACAAGGGGGAGTTATATTTACACATATCATTACCTCACATCAATTCATTTTATCTAATACCTGAAAATGAAGAGCCAAAAATAAATACCGGTTTTTTTGGATTGACTATTGGTGTTGACTATTATCATTCAAGATATCAGTTTGTTAATTTTGGTATTTCGGCGGTTTCAGACTTTTTTCTACCTGTACCTGCTCCTATTGATATAAGTGGAGAATATGAATTGATGAGCTCAAGATATATTAGTTTGTCAAATAATTATAAAATAAAACGTTTTACAGTTGGATATGGACTTTCTTATGCAAAAAATACTTGGGATTTTAGATATTATGATAGATTTGACCCTCCACCACCAACAAGAGAGCCGGTTAAGAAAAGCAATCATGCATTTGGATTAATTTTTCCGATTTATTTTCAACTTGGAGAATTTTTTAATATTGGAGTTGTGTATAGACCCACTTTTTATAGACCAAATGTAACAGAAAAATTTGAATATGAACATGTAATAAGTCTTGATTTTGCTTGGAAAATAATATTAAAGAAAAGCTAATCACTAAAAAAATAGAGTTGCAACACAAATGAATGCGCCACAACTCTATATAAAAAACTAAAAAAGATAACTATTTAAATAAACTTAGTCCATAACTAAACTCAAATCCTATATAATTAATGTTTTGAGATACATACCCCCAATTTTTTCTACCTAAATTTGAAAATTCATATTTACCAATACCGATTTCCGAGAAAGAAAAATTACATACTAAATTAAAATGAAAAGTATTCATTTTACGGTTTAGTTTAATGAAACCTATTTTCATGAAATAACTCATAATTGTCTCTTTTCTAGTGTCATATAAGTTCATTTCAAAGAGTAATTTATCATCAATTATTTCTCCGGTAGTTATACGATATGGTGTATTTAAATAATAATTGAGTTTTGCCCCAATCTCCATATTATAATATTTATTGGAATTTGATTTGGGAATTAGTTTTTGAAAAGATAATGGAAATGTAAGGATATCATAATTAGGATATTCTATCCAATAACATTCCATTTTCTCATACGTAGATGTTGAGAATGCACTGGTTTCAGGATTGTCAAAACGATAGCCAAACCACATAGGGAGTGCTGTTAACCCTATCCCTATATTTATACCCATATTATTTTTTATATGTTTATAATAGGATAACGAGATTTCAGCACTGGGTGCCAAAAATGATTTGGGATATATTTCTTCCAATTTACCACATTCACCATCTATTGTACATTGACCATTTTCCCAATCTGCCATTTGATTAAATGTCAGAGTATTTTGCATTAATCCTGTTATGGAAAACCGAATTTGATGGTCTAACTTATGATTTATTGAAATATTATCTATTTGAGCATTTGTATTATATGATAAAACCAATAGTACAAATAATGATAATAAAATGATTCTTAGAGGTTTCATAATTTGTTAGTTTAACGTACTTTCATAATATATTCCTCCTGCTCCATAATGTTGTCCTTTAACCCACCCTCTTTTTGTTTTTCTGCTTACATTTATTTTATGAATTACTTTTTTTGAATGAGATCTATAAGCTCTTGACCCATTTGGACTATTAAACATTTCTTGAGTACTACAATCTCCTTCAGGTCCTGAAACATAACCATGAACTCTAGCCCAACATTTAGTTCTGTATTTCTTCCAACCAAACCATGATCTTTTTTTATAATTTTTGGTCTTAGCGGCAACTCTTCTAGGAGACCATATGTGTGACCAATGGCTAACTACCCATTTTATCCTTTTACTACCAGACCTTTTCCACCAAGAATTATGTAAACCACTTCTGCAATCTCCCCGATTTTCATTTCCATTTCCTTCAAATAAAACATTTTCAGATAAATTGTTTTCATCTAAATTTGCTAAATGACTTGTTTTCCCATCAGTGATTTTAAAAACCCCATTTTCTGTAAGTTTGTAAATAGTGTCTCCTACCATTATTTCATTATCAATATTAAGAACAGCACGTTCTACTTCATCAATAATAAAATGATTATCAGGATCATTTTCTATATCCAACTCATCATTATTTAACCATATTTCTTCTTCATTTGCGATTTTTTGATATAGAGAATTAAAATCTAAGTTATTTGCAAAATCAATTAAAGGCTTTTCTTCATTAAAATTAAGTTCTTCTTCTTTTTGGTTAATTCCTTCATCATCCAAATCTTTATAAGTCTCTACAAAAACAGAATCTAATTCTTCTACTTGTCTTGATAAATCATTAAGGGTTGCTTTTAATACAGCTAAATTTTTAAAAGAAAGTAAATAGTTACTTCCTTTTTGTCCTGTAACTTCCTTTTTAATTTTTTTAATTTTAGTATAATCAATATTCGATTTTACTGTTGCTTGAAATTTACTTTCTTTTATTGTATTTTCATCTTTTTTACATGATGAGATGAAACCAATAAAACTTAATGCTATAAATAGCATTGTCCATTTTTTTAATTTAATGTTCATCATCTTTTAATTTTAATTTGTTAGTTTTTTAATTTAGTAATAATTTTATGCATAAAATTTATAATCGGCGAATTTATTATTTTTTTTAAATCTAAATAAAAAAATATTTTTTATTTAGATTTATTTAACATTTTTTTTTTGTTAAAAATTATAATAATATTAAATAACATTTTTTTAATTAAGTAAATTTAGTTGTAAAAAAATGATTATATAAGCGTATAATTTTTTATTTATCAAAGTATTGTAAATAAAAAAACGTAACTTTGTTGAACTATAAACTTTTAAAAATAAAATATTATGACTACACGACCACAACTAGAGATGTATCGCAAAGGCGATTTGGTACAGTATTTTAATAATGTATTGGAAATTGTAACCGCAGAACGAGCTACAGCTTTAAACATTGCATCGCAACGTAAAGCCCTTGCCGATGTAATGGAACGTTTTAATGCTTCTTGGCAACCCAATAAGGGGAGCGAACTTACGCCTCAAATTCAGCAATTAGATGAGGAGCGTGATAGCTTGTTTATGGGGCTAAAAATGACCGTAGATGCATGGGCAATGCATCATTATGATGAGGAAAAGAAAAATGCTTCGTTTTTGATTGCCGATAAAATAGGTGCATCAAACGATAATATTCCTCGCTTACGTTACCAACAAGAAACCGCAACACTCAATGCCCTTATTCTGGATTTTACCGGCGAGCTTGCAAAAGCTATATCCCTATTGGGACTTACCCAATGGGTGGAAAAGTTACAAACCGTAAATACTGCATTTAACGAAAAATATTTGGAACGAGCCAAAGCTTTATCTACCGAACAAGAGGGTGTAGTTTTGCAACTTCGTATAGAGGCTTCGGAGGCATTTCGTAATTTGATTAATATTTTTGAAGCCCGAATGGAGATTGCAAAAGTAGAAAGAAAAGATGTTAATGCGTATGAAACGGCCAATAACGAATTAAATGAAATAACTGAGCAGTATAATGAGGCTGTACAAAAAAAGACTCCGAAAGAAAACAAAGAAGACGCAGCTAATTAGTTGATTTAACTAATGCTGCATTCGTTCAGGAAGCTCTCGGCACTTGCTACAATACTGTAGCAAAGATGCAGGGAGCTTTCTGCATTTACTATAAGCCTGTTGCAGAGGTGCGGGAAGCTTTCAGTACTTACTATAAGCTTGCCGCAGAGGTGCAGGAAGCTTTCAGTACTTACTATAAGCTTGCTGCAAAGGTGCAGGAAACTTTCAGTACTTACTATAAGCTTGCCGCAGAGATGCAGGAAGCTTTCAGTACTTACTGAAAGCTTGTTGTAAGAGATAGGTAAACTTTGTAATCTTTATGGTTGATTCTTATTGTTTATATTTTACATGTGTTGTTCCGCTCATAATATTTTTTTCAATTTCATTACTGTTTTTCCTAAAACAAAATTATCCGTAGGTGTTTTTTTACCAAATCGATTAACGACTTCCACATTAAATTTAGACAAAATTAAGGTGTCATTCCTAAATACCCAATTTAACGTCTTAGTCTTATTATTAGATGTATTGATTAATCGAACAAAATCTAAATTATTATAAGGATGTAACGTGCCAAAATAATCTCCAATTTTATACGAATGATAGCCTTTCATTCCTTTTATTTCTCCCTCTTTTGTAAATGTGATTTTTTCATTTGTATGAAGGTTTACATATTTCCCGCTAAGGATTTTTCGGTTAAAATATTTTGTGATATTCTTACTAAACGTATTTTCATAACTTATTTTTACCGGTACATCTTTAAGTAAAAAGCTTAAATCATTTCTTTTTTTATAGGTGTATTTTTTTGTTTCTTTTTTTAAAGAATCATACCTGATTAATGTAAGTAAACTATCTTTTTGTATTAAGTGCCATTTATGGTCAAAATGACTAAAAGTGGCTATTGTATCTGAGGTGGGGTGTATTGTCTTTTGCCTTTTGTAGATAGAGCCATAAGCATATAAATTGTTGTTTTTTACCTTTAAAAGTATAGCAAACCAAGTGGGTTCTTGTAGTCTGTATTTTGCAATTTCTTTTTTCGCGATAATGCTATCGAAGTAGTTGGTCATTCCCCAAACCCCATTTAAACTATTTTCTTGTTTCGGTTGCGGAGTTTCAGCAATAGGTTGTTGAGGTGTATTTGATGTTGTTTTTGGATTTTTACAAGCAAATACAAGAACAATTAAGAAGTAAATTAAGTTTTTCGTTTTTATCATTGTAGATATTTTTATTCAAGGTTATGTTCTTTACCATATGCAAGCAGCATTTTAAGAAAATTTTCGTTGGTTGTGGTTTTTAGTAATACTGTGTACAGTTCTTTGGCTTTTCCCAATTCGTTATGAGCCACCAAGAATTTCATTTTTTCGGAATTGTGTGCAAAACCATGATTATTCGTTATAAATTCAATCAATTTTTCGATGCTGTTGAGTTTCTCAAAAAAAGGTAAAATAAAATCGTTTAAATCACTTTTTATGGTGTTTTCTAACTCGTCCTCCTGGTTTACATCGTACCATATATCTCTATCTGATTTTAGTTTTCCAATTCGTAATCGTAAAAAACATTCATATTCTTTTGGAAATTTAGGTATCTCTTTTGCTTTTGAAGAACTCCAAAATTTAGGTTCAAAAATCCCGATATTGATAGTAAAATGAATATCATTTTTTGAGTAAAAACTACTTTTCTGAAAGTTGATAACTTGTCCCACCTCGTCAAGTTGTCTATAAAAGTTATTTTGTTTCTTTTTAAACTTTAGTGGTTTTAGAATTTGGTGAACAAATTTGATTATTTCATCAAACTTTGTTTCGCATGCTGTTTTCATGTTTTTTTATTTAGTAAAATCTTGTTTTCTTGGCTAACACTAATTACAAATCTATTAACGAGCTCCTAAATCATATATTTCTCTAATATTTGAAATAACTTGATCAAAATCAATATCCAATTCTATTAATTTACCTGAATGAATATCAAATACCCAACCATGTACAATAGGTGTTCCGGTAGCAAGAAAGCTTTTTTGCCAAACGGCCATTTTAACTATATTCACACATTGTTCTTGTACATTAAGTTCTACTAATCTGTTGTATTTTTGAGCTTCATCGGTAATAGCATTCAGCTCTTTTTTATGAAAACGATAAACATCGCGAATGTTACGCAACCAAGGATTCAGAATACCCAAATCTTTTGCTTGCATAGCCGATTTTACGCCACCACAGAAATAATGACCACATACAACAATGTGCTTAACCTTTAAATGAGCAATGGCATATTCAATTACAGAGGCAGAACTATTATCATTATTTGGCACAAGATTGGCAATGTTGCGATGTACAAACATTTGACCGGGTTCTACTCCTGTCATCTCTTCCGCAGTAACTCTACTATCGCTACATCCAATGTAAAGAATATCCGGGTTTTGTCCCTTTGACAGATGTTCGAAGAAATTATTGTTAGTGGCTTTTTTTTCTTTAATCCAGTTTTTGTTATTTTCAAAAATTTGTTGGTATAAGTCCATAGTGTATTTGTTTTTATAATGAACTCACTTAAATTCAAAAGCTTAAATGAATTCTATACTTCATTTTTCGTTAAGTATTCCTCAAAACTACTAAATTTATCTTGTGCTTTTAAATATATTTTCCAATGATTTGCAATATATTCCCATTCTTTAACTTGCTTAGTCCATTTATTTTTATTGTCAGATTTTTCATAATAATATTTGAACTGATTAATTTCTTCCATAAAAACATCTGCATCAGCAAGTATTACATTGGGCAATTCGTGCGTTTTATAATAAATATCTTGTGCCAATCGCTCTAAAATTAGATTTAATGTAATTGGGTCAGGACTGATTTTAAACGATTTGATTAAAAAATGTACTGTTGAAAAATATCGGCATTTTATATCAACATCCTCATTCTTTTCTGATGAATACTGTACCGCATCTCTGAATTCGTCATTAATTTCTTCTAAAAACCGATTGGTTGTTTTGTGATCTGAATAAAAAAATTGCTCAAACTGTGCTATCCAGCGAATATATAATGGGTCTTTTTCTTTATATTTTTGAATCAAAATAGGAAGTATAACTTTTTGGAAAAGCTGGTGTTGTATTCTAATTGGCGTATTGGAAACTTCTGTTCCATTGTTCGATATAAATTTGTCTTTTAAGGCAATAGAACAAACTTGATAAACAAAGTCTTCAATAATAACCTTATCATATCCTAAAATAGATTGTATAAAATCATTTAACAGCTTATTGGCTGTTTTTTTATTACCGGCTAATCTCATTTTATGATAATCAGACCATTTTTTATCCAAAATTTCATTTTTCAGTTTCATCTCATTCTTTTACTGTTTTGATACAATACATAATCGTCAAACATTTCTTCAAGTGTCTTTAGTTTAGCTTTTGAAAATTCTTTAGTGGTCATGAAGTTTAGTTTTTCTTATGGGTTAAAGTTCATATTTATATGCGTTTAGAGCAATATGTATTGCTTTTCCAAATAAATTAGCACCATTCTTAAACTCCTGAAATCCATTTGCTTTAAACGGTAGAATATGTGTTATAACTGCTATTACATCTTGCTCTCTGTTGACTTTTCTTTTACTTAATTAAATTCATTATTTCAATGGCTTTATACCAATAATAAAAACTAGATTTATCAGGTAGCTTTTTTAGTCGATTCAAGAAATTCCAATCTTGGTTTCCAATATTCAAATCATTTATATCTTGCCCATTATAATATTCTAATGGAGAAAGTTGTTTGTGTAATATTTTTGCAGATAAATAAGCAACTTTAGCAGATGCAAGAATAGCTTCATCAATTCTAAAATTGCCATTCATTAAAAATCCGGTACCAAATGCACGTATTCCTTTTTGAAGTTCTTTAAACTTTTGTTTTTCATCATCTGAACCTTTTCCTCTTTTAACAATAATTATACAAGTATCGATTGTATCTTGTAATACTTTATCCCGTGTCAAGTCAAATGTTTCAGTTTTGCGATATTCAATCTCTTGATTTGCAAAAATCTCAAAACTTTGAGCTACAATTTCAATATTTTCAATTCTTTCAAAAAGTTTACTTAAATCAAATAATTGTTTACAAATCTCCATAGAGAATGATGTTTCACCTTTAAAATAAGGGATTCCAATAGTATTCGGAGCAAATGCTGTAAGCTTATCTCCTGTAATAGCATCAATTGTTGGAACTGTAATATTAGTTTCCTTTTCTGTTTCAATCCATTTGGTTTGAATAGATTTTTCTATTAGTTCAGGATAGTTTGATTCTTCAATTAGTATATCCAAAAAAATAGTTCCTGAGTATTTGCTTTTAGTAGCAGAATCAAAAGAAAATGAATAATGAGCTTTTGGAACACCTTCTTTATAACTGCGATGTTCATCAAGTTTGAATGATTTAAATCTTGATGTATTAATTACTTTATTAAGTATAGTTTCAAGAATTTCTCTGTCAGTTTTGCAGATAATATCAATATCAATTGAAAATCGGTTTCCTTCTTCTAATAAAAGAATAAGGCTTGTGCCACCTTTGAATATAAAGTCTAGACCATTTGTTTTAATACGTTCCAATAAATGTAAGGCATAAATCATTTTTTCTAGAATGATTTTGTCTATTCTTCTGTATTCCTTTTTTTGTTTAAAAGAATTGAACCATTCGTCTGTAAAGCAATGTTCTTTTATCATTCTATTATATCTTTTACAAGATGATACATATTATTGTTCATAAACTGCTGAATATCTTGTTCTCTTTCTCTACGTTTAGCGTAGTTGAATAGTTTGGTGTAGTTAATTGTATAACTTTTTAAAATATTTTCATAAATATACATTAGTTCACCACCTTGATAGAAATAGAACAGTTTGTTTTCTGTATATAGATCTACTAAAATTTTTTCAAGTAATGGTGTGTAAAGTTTTATTTGTTTTTCAGTCCTTTTTGAAATGGGAGATCGAGTAATAAGCTTCTTAATTATTACAGGTCTTTTACTTTCTGAAATATAAAAATCTATAGTTTTTTTGTCTGGATTTAAATAAAAGTCAAGTTTGAATGAATCTTTTAATTCGTAATAAAGAGATTCAACAAAATCTTTCTCAATTTCAATAATTAACATTTTTTTACCTGATTGATGTTGTGTAAATTCATTTATCCAATGGGTGTCCCAAATACAATATTTCACATTTTCAAAACGCTTGGAAATTACTTTGGCTATTTTTAATATTTCACTGGAGATTTCAGGCTGATACTTTGGTTTGTAAAAAATAGTATAATAACCTCTTTGAATAGATTTAATAATATTTTTTTTCTTGAGGTCATATATTCTCCAGCCAAAAGTACCTTCTTTTAATTCTGGTTCAAAATATTTAAAAAAGTTAAATAACTCTTCTCGAGAGAAAGTGTCTTTATTTTTAAATTCTTCTATTAATCTGTTCTCAATAATTTTAGGCATTTTAAATCAAATTTTTGCCAAAGATAGTAAATATTGGCGAATATTTGAAATCAAAAATATGCCAGTAATTATTTTTACTGGTAATTTTTTGAATTTTATATTTTTGATGTAAATGGAATTTTTTAAACAGTTTCTATACTCAACTCTTTAAATGCAAGATTTTTAAATTCTTTTTTTTCAATTTTTCTTTTCATCTCCTCATTGATAAATATTCCTTTTAGTCCATCAATACACCCAAATAAATATTGATTTATTTCCTGTGTTACTTTTATGGTATAAAAAACATATCTTTTTTCATCTTTATCGAATAAATCAAACTTAGATGAATGCCAATTAAGACAATCTACTGTAGTTTTAAAATTTATAATTTTAAAATCGTGTGAAATCTTTTTATCATCGCTATTATACAATTCAAAATCTAACCATTCAATATCTTCAATATTAATGATATTTTCTAAATAACTCCTTAATTCACGGTTAAATATAAAAATATTTTCAATATTCAATATACTTTGTTCTTTTAACACATGCTCATTACCATAGAATTTTATATTAAAATATTTTTGATGATAATCTAAGTCCATTCCATAATTAACTAACCAACTATTATGATTTGGGTCGTTTATTTCTAATACGAGGTTATGAGGATTTACTGCCGAACTAAAACTTTTTATTAAAAAATATTTCATCTGTTTTGCCTTATGTCATTAATTTCGGAACTATCTCGTTAAAAGTGTTATTCCTCCAAATATGGTGATTTAAACTCACTAATATTTAAAGAAAACAACTTAGTATCTATTTTTAATGCTTTTTCACTTACAAAATACATATAATAATCATATCCAAAATGGATTTCATTTTTCTCAAATACCAATTTGCACCATATCTTTTCCCTAAGAATATGTTTCATTATAGAAGACAATTTATCAATCTTAATCAGTTGTCCTTCAGTATAAACCGAATGCAACTCGTTAGAAGAGTATTCTATGCTTTTTATAAAGTATTCCTTAATTCCAAGTTGGTTAGAGATATACAAAACCACATCAATATATTGCTTTTCTGTAGCTAAATATTCTTCCAAAGATACGCTTTTCCCTATATCGGAGAAACTTGTCCACTCATTTTTTAGTTGCTCTAAATTACTATAATCGTATTTTACTATTCTGTATGAATACATGGTTTTGTTTTTATTTGATTTGATTAATTAAAATGATACAAACCGGCTTTTTCAATCAAATCTTCCAATTCGTTTATAATATTTTGTTTATACCAAATAATATATGTGTAATCCCAATCCTCACTTATCACACAATTTAATTCAGGAACAACATAATAAGAAAAATCTGAGGCACTTTTATTCATCGATGTTTTGTAATCAGAAAGCGTTGTTTCAATATCATCTATTTGGGTGAGTGTTTTGTTTTTAAAATCAACAAGCAACATATCGTATTTTGCTGAAATTAATCTGATTAAATTGTTAAATCGACTCCATTCTTCTTCTGTAACTTCATCTAATTTATGAAGAGCTTTTTCTCCTAACCAACCACTCCAAAGACTAATAAATTCTTTTTGATATTCAGGTTTAACTTCAAGTTCCTTTT
>PDWJ01004508.1_pt1 | contig 32216 bp, 25 predicted proteins | sample 1430881 | NCBI WGS metagenome assembly PDWJ01 (sample SAMN01162460, study PRJNA174530) | Oral metagenome, whole genome shotgun sequencing project. | biome: Marine environment; feature: Marine mammal; material: Swab sample of the gingival sulcus; isolation source: swab sample of gingival sulcus...
GATGAAAACGTTACAAGAGCAATATCCTCTGTCAAAAATTTTTGCCAAACAGGCAGATGTCTCGAAGCTGGAAGACATTGAAGCGCTGGTACAGTTTGTTGAGGAGCAATTCGGTGGACTTGACATTTTAGTCAATAACGCCGGCACCGGATCGGCCAAAAAAAACATGACTGCCTCTGACGAAAAATGGTACCATTATTGGGATTTACATGTCATGGCGGCAATCCACCTGGCTCGTCTGTGCGTGCCTTTGATGCGCAAACGCAAAGGAGAAGGCGTCATCATTCACACAGCGTCGATCTGTGCCACACAGCCATTAGATTATGAACCGATTTATAACGTAACCAAAGCAGCCCTGGTGATGTATTCGAAATGCCTGGCCAATGAGCTTATCTCAGAAAATATCCGTGTCAATACCATCTCACCCGGACTTATCCGTACCCCTGACTGGGATAAGACAGCAGGTATTGTGAGCCAGAAAAAGGGCCTGACCCCTGACGAATATCTGAGTAATATTGCCAGGGAAAACGCACCGATTGCCAGATTCGCCTCACCGGAAGAGTTGGCACAATTCTATCTGTTTCTCTGCTCCCCGCGGGCTAGTTATTGTGTCGGATCAAATTATTATGTGGATGGCGGCTGGTTAAAAGTGATCTCATAAAACATACCGACAAACCTTGCTGGATGACTGGATTGTTTGACAGAACCATCATCCAGGAAGGTTAATTCGTCGAAAGGACTCTCCGCTGACCGGCAGGGCATTTAATCATTTGGAAGGACGATCTTTCAGCAATAAAAGAATTGGCTTTCCAGCTGTTTGCCCCTCATCTAATCCTTGACAGAACACAAGGCTTTGGGCCAGACTGTTTAACACATTCTTTTATACGCCACAAAAGAGCGGAAAGTCCAAAGACGTTTTATACACATCACCTGAAATTGCTACCTGACACAACATGTGATGCCTGAGCGAAATGCAGGAATAAAACTTTGCACGAGAGTTACGTTTTTACATTTCCCACGAGGGCAGGAGGAAAACGATGAAAGCATTAGTACTTGAAAAAGTCGGAGACTTGTCGTTACGCGACATCGAAATTGAAGAACAACTCGGGACAGACGATGTAAGAATCGCTTTGAAATCTGTCGGTGTGTGTGGGAGCGATGTCCACTATTATACCCATGGAGCCATCGGGCCGTTTGTCGTCAACGACCCGATGGTGCTCGGACACGAAGCTGCTGGCGAGGTGATCGAAGTCGGTGCTAATGTGACACATCTCAAAGTAGGCGATCGTGTCTGCATGGAGCCCGGCATTCCGAATCCCCGCAGCAAAGCCTCGAAGTTGGGTCTCTACAATTTAGATCCGGCGGTCGTCTTTTGGGCCACGCCGCCTGTGCATGGGTGTCTGCGAACCAGCGTCGTACATCCTGCGGAGTTTACCTTCAAGCTGCCGGACAATATCAGCTATGAAGAAGGTGCGATGGTCGAACCCCTGGCGATTGGCATGCATGCGGCCGTCAAAGCTCGCATCACACCGGGCGATGTCGCTGTTGTCACCGGAGCCGGAACGATTGGGGTGATGACCTGCCTCGCCGCCTTAGCCGGAGGATGCAGCCAAGTCATTATCAGCGATATTCGACAGGAAAAACTCGATCTCTTGCAAGGCATGGCAGGAGTGCATCGGGTGAATGTCGCTCAGACCGATCTGCTGGAATTTGTGCAGAATTTCACCGAAGGCTGGGGAGCCGACATCGTATTCGAAGCCAGCGGCAGCGCCAAAGTGGCCTCGACAATCTTCGACTATCTGAGGCCGGGCGGTCACCTGGTGTATATTGGGATGCCGGTCGAGCCGATTCAGCTCGATATCGTTCAGGCGCAGGCCAAAGAAATTCAAATGGACACGATCTTCCGCTATGCTAATGTCTATGACCGGGCCTTGCAACTGATGGCGAGCCGCAAAATCGATCTCAAACCTTTTATCACTGAACGTTACAGCTTTGACGACAGCATCGCGGCCTTCGAATATGCGAAAGACCCGAAGCCGTCCTCTGTGAAAGTTCAGATTCTGTTCGATTGAGTATGGAAGTGAGTAAGGCGTTTACCTTATAGCATAAAACATTCCGCGAGGACAAAGCAGAGTTTGTTTCTTCAGACGTCTTCGCGGATCATCGGCTATGGCGCGTCAGAGCCACTGAATTGCCGTTTATAGGGCGAATGAAAACCGGGCAGGAATCAGATTTATGAAAAACAGGACGAAACAGCGTTTGAAAGAAGGCAAACACACATGCGGACTCTGGTTGATCCTCGGGAGTGATATGGTTGCAGAGGCAATGGCTCAGGTCGGTTTTGACTGGCTGTGTATCGACACAGAACATGGAGCCGGAGATTTTCAGGAGACCCGAGCTCAACTTCAGAGCATCGCCACAAGCTCAACAACCCCGATTGTGCGACCGGCGGTCAATGATTTCACCATGATAAAAAAAGCCCTCGATATCGGCGCACATGGACTCATCGTTCCCTGGGTGAATACGAAGGAAGAAGCTGAAGCTGTGGTGCAAGCCTGCAAATATCCTCCCGACGGTCTCAGAGGCTATGCCGGCGGCATCAGGGCCGACCGTTTCGGCGCTGATACGGACTATCTGCACACGGCCAATGAGGAACTCTTGATCGCGATCCAGATCGAAACCCGTGAGGCTGTCCAAAACATTGAAGAAATCGTGCAGGTTCCCGGGATCGATGTGATCTTCATCGGCCCCTGGGATCTGTCATTTTCACTGGGATGTCCGTTGGATTTCGACCACCCCGATCATCGCGCAGCCATGCAGCGCATCGAAACGGCGGCCAAAGCCGCCGGTAAAGTTCTCGGTACGGTGACAGGCGACCTGAACGATCTGGCGACATATTACGAACGCGGCTATCAATTTGTGGCAATTGGACTGGATACAGGGCTGCTGATCAATGCGGCCAAAGCCCAACTCCACAACGTGCGTGATGTCTTGAACAGAGAGCTCTGTTGAAGATAAGACACTATTTGTGGTACAGGAGTAACCGGATAATGTCAAACGTTCAGTAGAGTGTTTACAGGAATGGGGAGTCTCATCAGATTTTCTCATCACGACAACGCTTTTTCTAAGGAACAGACATACAAGCAACTTCTCCTGTTCTCATCACCCCTGCCAGGGTTTGTAACCCTGGCAGGAATAAAAAAGATCGCGTAATCAGACGACGTCAGCCTGCGGCAACTGGATCAAAAACTGACAGCCCGTTTCGAGATTCTCAACTTTAATCGTGCCATTATACTTTTTAAGAATGCCATAGCTGACCGAAAGTCCAAGGCCAAGGTTCTGATCGATCCCCTTTTTGGTTGAGTAAAAGGGGAGAAAAATATTGTCCGAATTCTCGTCATCAATGCCAGGTCCGGTATCCTGGAAGCGGACCTGGACAACATTCACCTCATCGTCCCTAACCAAACTGCTTTCGATAAAAATTTCCCCTCCTGAAGGCATGGCTTCAAAACTGTTTTTCAATAAATTGAGAATAACCTGTTTAATCTCATTTTTATTTGCGGAAATCACAAGAGTTTCTTCACAACATGCACAAGAAATCCTAATACGCTTGTGTCTGGCATTATGCTTCACAAGATCAAGCATATTCCGGAGGATCTCATTCAGGTCAATCTCCTCACTGATGCTGTGCTTATTGTCTGAAAAGGAGTGTAGATTACTGACAATTGCAGCAATATCCGAGACTTCTTCGTGGACGTTGTCTATAGCCTCATGCAATTTTTTACCATGGAAATTATACTTTATATAGCTGAGATAATTATAGATAATTTCCAACGGATTGTTGATTTCATGCGCGACGCCTGCCGCCAAAAGTCCTACTGAGGCAAGTTTTTCAGACAACATCACCTGCTTTTGCAGATAATCATATTCGGTAATGTCTTCGATAACGATGATATGCCCGATTAACACAGTTCCATCAAAAATCGGAAATGTTCTGAGATTGCTGATCGCCTTGATGTCATGGAGCTTTATCACCACCTGATAGAACGTTTTTTCCTCTTTCGATGAAAAGGCATCATCGAGTAACTCCAGAACCTTTTTGTTGTGACTGGAGAAAAATTGTGCTAAAGGAACATTAAGGTAGGAAGGCTTGTTAAGATGAAAAGAGCGCTTACAATAGTCATTGATCATTTTGATCCGATCATTATTATCTGTCACCAACAGATTGACCGGAAGATTGCGAAGAATGGCTTCATTATATTTCAGAAACTGGCGAAACTCCGTGTTAAGGTTCTCGATATTCTGCTCTGATGAGACCTGGGTATATGCGACCTTAATGAGATTGAATTTGTCAATATTTTTGACATAATCGCTCACTAATACTTCGCCGTTTTTGATAATGCTCACCTTATCGGCAAAATGATAGACATCATCGATTCTATGAGTAATAAACAGAATAGACATTCCCCTCCGTTTCAAATCCATCAAAATATGCATAACCTTATTCAAGACAGGAGAAACGAGCCGTTCCAACGCTTCATCGAGGATTAAGAGCTTAGGTTGAGCATGAATATTTTTCAAAATTTCAACCAGCGTCTTGTCGGAGAGGTTTAAATTTCCCAGGAGAGTCGACGGGTCAAGTTCAAATTCGTACTGGGAGAGGAGGGAGTTTGTCGCGTCGATAAACCGTTTCGTTTTATTCCAGGCAAAGGTATCGACGGCTTTATTGGATAAAAAAAGATTTTCGGCAACGGTAAGATGATCGTATAAACTCACTTGCTGATAGATCATTCGAATGCCGATTTTTAAGGCGCTGGTCACAGTCAGAGAAGGACAATTTTTTCCTTCGAATGTCATCGTGCCGGATTTTGGTTTGAGCATGCCGTTAATAATCATGCCAAGAGAAGATTTTCCTGCCCCATGCTCACCGACAACCGCATGAACTTCTGAATATCCGAGCGTAAGATTGATACGGCGCAGTGCTCTGAGTTGTTTGTAGTCCAGACTGATATCTGTTAATGTCAACAACGACCCATGCTTATTTAGGGGTAACGATTCCATACTTCTCCAGCTTGTTGTAAAGGGTCTTTCGGCTCATATTCAAGAGTTCAGCAGCTCTTTTTTTATTATACTTCGATTTTTGGAGCATTTTGAGAATGAGGTTCCTTTCTGTCTCTTCCCAAATGTTTTTTGAAGCATGATGTTGCTCAATATTCGCAAAATTCGGAGGAAGATCCTCGACATCGATCGTATCATTCGATGCAATTGCTGCTGCGTAGTTCACGGTGTTTTTCAACTCTCTGACATTTCCAGGCCAGTCATACTCCCAAAACAGTTCCAATACAGCTTCACTCACGTTTTTCATTGTGCCTGATCTTTTATGGGGATTTTCGGATAAAAAATATTCGACGAGCAAGGGGACATCTTCTCTCCTTTCTCGAAGAGGAGGAAGATGAAGCATTGCCGTATTCAACCGGTAAAAAAGATCTTCTCGAAAGGCATGGTCTCCGATAAGCGCTTGTAAATTTTTGTTTGTCGCAGCAATAAAACGAACATCGACTTTAATAGAACGAGAGCCCCCTATTCTTCGGATTTTATGGTTTTGAAGAGTCCGCAGAATTTTTGCCTGGATCGTTAGAGGCATATCTCCAATTTCGTCCAGAAATAACGAACTGCGGTCGGCTCGTTCGAAGACCCCTTTAAATGCCGAATCCGCTCCGGTATATGCGCCTTTTTCATGACCAAATAATTCATTATCGAGCAGGGTTTCAGGAAAGGCGGCACAATTCATTTTGAGCATTTCTTGAGTGCTTCTCGCTGAATGGGCATGAATAAAATCGGCAATCACCTCTTTTCCAGTGCCATTTTCACCGGTAATCAGAATGGGTAAATCCGTGATAGCTAATTTCTTCGCTTTCACATACAACTCTTTCAATTTCTGATTCTGAGTAATAATTTCAGGAAGATCTCCGATACTTTCCCCATGACCATGAGAATTCTTTTCGTCGAGTCCGGCAGTGTTGACAGCGTTTTCGACGATTTTGAACAGTTTTTCAAAATCTAAGGGTTTCGTGATATAGTCGAATGCGCCGATTTTAATCGATTGGACGGCACTGTCGATAGACCCATAACCGGTAATCATGATAATCGGAACCCCGAGATTCAACGAGAGTAACTCTCTGAGAATATCGATACCGCTCTCTTCGCCAAGCATAATATCAAGCAGAACGACATGAATGGAATGCTGTAAAAATAATTGAATCCCTTGTTGGCCATTCACCGAATAGAGTGTCTGATAGCCTCTTTGATCGAAATTAGCAGCAAGGCTTTTACAGAGTTTTATCTTATCGTCGATAATAAGGAGGTGTTTTTTTTCATCTGTCACCTTTTTACACATAATTTCACTCCAGAAACGTGTAATATTTATACACGCGTTATGCCTTCTGCATCAGAGGAATGTCAAGTCATTTTTTTGACGAATCTAATTATCTGTAATATAAGAGCTTAGGGGTTTCGTAGGCATAACCGTCTTCTCTGGCATAGCGCTTGCTATACTTAAAAAATGTCGAGTAGAGCATTGACCGAATAACAGTTTTAAAACAGGAGGTTTTCTCTCATGAAAAGGTTCGTAAGTCTTGCTGTGTTGTGTCTGTTGGTTTTCGCCATGACGACTGCTTTTGCGGCAGAGAAGAAGTACACGATCGGAGCGATTGTGCCAACATTAAACGCCCAGTTCTGGAATCGATATTACGATTTTATGAAACAAGGCGCTGAAGAGCTTGGCATCGAATTAATTACTCTGAATGCCGATAATAAAGCCGATGCCGTGACAAAATACCTCGAAGATCTGGTATCGCAGGGAGTTGATGGGATTATTTTTGTCCCGTACTGGTCGAGTGGACGTAAAGGCCTGACCCTGGCTGCTGATGCAGGCATTCCGGTCATTCTCACGGACTGTTATCTGGATAATATTGAACCTCAGGGGAAATTTGATAACTACATCGCCTTTGTCGGACCGAGCGACGCCGAAGCAGGTTATCAAATGGGGCTGGCGCTTTTCGAAGCCACGGCTGCGGCAGATGATGGGAAAAAATATATTGGTGTCGTCAACGGAACTCCAGGGACATCCGTAGCCATCGACAGACGATCAGGTCTTGAAAAAGCCTTAAAAGAACATCCTGAAATTGTCGTAGTTGGTGAAGTGAACGGTAATTTTGTCCGCGATACATCACAAAAAGTGATGGAAGATTTGTATCAGGCGCATCCCGAAATTAATGGTGTGTGGTGTGCCAATGGCGGCACAGCAACCGGTGTGATCACCGCGATCAAAAATGCTGGGAAGGAACCTGGCAAAGATGTCATGATTGTTGCGATGGATTTGAATCCTGAGAATGTCGATGCCATCAAAGCCGGCGAACTGTTGTTCGATATTGGCGGCCATTGGCTCCAGGGAGGCTTCGCGCTCGTGATGATGCATGAATACCTTAGCGGACTCGAGATCCCTAAAGACCAATCAAGTGTAAAGCTCGATCTGCTTCCGTTAACAGCAGAACAGATGGATCAATTCGAGAAAGATTTTCCGAATGGCATGCCGGAATATGATTTTAAGAGTCATTCCCGTGTCTTTAATCCCTCAGCTCCCCCAGCGGTATTTGAGCTAAAATATACTGAATAGGGATAAATATCCATAACAGCTAAGGCAGAGAGAAAGAAAAATATTCTCACTCCTCATCATTCTTTGCTCTTTGCCTTACTTCTCTAAGCTTCAAACTGTCCATGCAACTTATTGCGGAAAATATTTCTAAATCTTTTGGGGCCACAAAAGCCCTCGATCGCGTTTCAGTGGCATTTGAATCCGGCCAGGTACGGGCTCTTGTCGGAGAAAACGGCGCTGGGAAATCAACCTTACTGAAAATCCTGACGGCTGTTCATCCAAAGGACACCGGGATAGTGACATTACAGGACACCTCTTACGATCCATCGAACGTTCAGGATGCTGCCAGAAAGGGGGTGGCCATCGTCTTTCAAGAAACAACAATCAATCCGTATCTCAGTATTGCGGAAAATGTATTTATCGATCGGTTAAGAGAATTCAAACGGACCGGCGGTCTTATTCATTGGAAAACCTTAAAGGAATCCACCCAGCGCATTTTCGACGAAATGGACGTCAATATCGACGTCAACCAGAATATACAACAACTCGATCTGGGCCAATGGAAAATGATAGAAATTGCCAGGGCGCTCTCGTATAATCCCCAGTTTATTTTTCTTGATGAATCGACGGCATTTTTAAGTACAAAAGAAGTTCATGCATTTTTAACTGAAATAGAAAAATTGAAAAATCGCGGCATGGGAATCGGTTTTGTGTCGCATCATTTAAATGAGGTGTTTAAGGTCGCCGACACGATAACTGTTTTAAAAGATGGGGCCTGGGTGTGTGACCGTGACGTGAAATCCAGTACACCGAATATGATAGAAGCATTGATGGTTGGGCGAGAAATCGGGGAAGATATTTACCCCGAAGGAACGAACGTTGTCTCTGACGAGATTGTCTTATCGGCAAAAAAATTGAGCATCAACGGAACCGTTCGTGACATTGACTTAACACTTCATAAAGGTGAAATTCTCGGAATCGGTGGATTGAAGGGCGCTGGAGGAGAACAAATCTTACAGGCCATCTATGGAGATATTTCCTATCAAAAGGGGGAAATTTATAGAAACAAGACTCCGTATCATGGAAAAAGCCCGGGAGATGCGTTACAGTCGTCTATCGCCTACGTTCCGGGAGAACGAACACTGGAAGGACTGATCGTCAATTTCAGTGTCATGCACAATATCTCGATGGGGGCTCTGCCCAAGAAAGGTCTTTTTATCGATAAACCGGCGGAATTGGACATGGCGACCCGCTATATCTCCGATTTAATGATTAAAGCGTCAGATCCCAAAGCTTTATGCTCGTCACTCAGCGGAGGAAATCTACAAAAAGTTGTTCTGGGGAAGTGTTTGGCCACAAACCCACAGATACTCCTCCTCAATAATCCGACCCGGGGAATCGACGTCGGGGCGAGGTTTGAAATTTATAAATTGATAAGACGATTGACCCAAGAAGGTCTGGCCATTGTATTATTAAGCGAAGATCTTCCCGAATTATTACATATGAGCGACCTGATTGTCATTATGCGTAAAGGACGCATCAGTAAAATATTTCCGAAAGAAGAGCAGCCGTCGGAAGAAGATATTATCACGTATATGGTCTGATTCACGACTTTCACATGTGCTCCGTTCATGCTGAATTTGTCGAAGGCTCTCCTCAGGCTTCGACAAGCTCAGCATGAACGGCGGATACGATAACCAATGAACTCCAGGCAATGACAAGGTAAGAGGTTGTATCGTAGCCTGTCATCGTCTGGTCCTATTTTTATGAATCGCTTCAGCTTACAGACATTATCGACGAGAATATCCACATTCCGAAAGACATTCTCCTTGAAAGAGTATTTTCCCATTCTTTTATTGATCGGGTTATGCATCATCTTCACAATCATAACCCCACGATTCTTTCAATTTCGAAATTTCATGATTATTTCTCAACAGGCCGTCGTTTTGCTGGTGACAGCGTTAGGAATGACATTTGTCATTATCGGTGGTTCTATTGATCTTTCGGTCGGTTCACAGGTCGCTTTATCAGCATTAGTTGCTGCATTGTTTTCCAGATCGATCGGCATTGCCGCCATCATTCCTGCGTGTCTTGTAGGCTCTCTCTGTGGCTTTATCAACGGCATTATTTTTGCAAAAGGGAAAGTTCCCTCATTCATTGCCACGATGGGAGGTCTGGTCGTGTATCGGGGAGTCGTGCTTTTCGTCACCAGAGGTGCACCTGTCGAAATCACGAATGGTATGTTTCTGTCTGTCTATTCAGGCAGGACGGTCGGCATTCCCCATTCTGTTATTGTGACGGTCTTCATTGTCATCATTACAGCGATCATTTTTAACAACACTCCCTTCGGAAGGGAAGTTCGGGCAATCGGGGGAGGAGAACGAGTCGCTATTTTAACGGGCTTGAAGGTCGATAAGATTAAAATTATGATGTATACACTGGCCGGGCTCCTTTGCGGTCTTGCCGGACTTTTACAAAGCGCTCGCGTCTTTGCTGCGACCGCTCAGTTAGGCGAAGGTATGGAATTGGATGTTATCGCGTCGGTCGTGTTGGGAGGAACACCGTTAACAGGCGGCGTTGGAAGTATACAAGGGACAATTCTTGGAACCCTGATTATTACTGTCTTAAGTAATGGTATGAATATGATGGGGCTTTCGCCATATATTCAATACATCATTAAAGGCGCTGTTCTGGTGCTTGCAGTTTTTGCGACGATCGACCGCACAAAAATTGGTATTATTAAATGATCTAACATTTTCATCGTAGAGGACACGGAGGGTCACAGAGAAAGGCACAGAAAATATACACCTCTGCGTATCTCTGCGCCCTCTGCGGTAAGAAGGCGACTCACACAAGAAAAACATGAACACTGAGAAATCCCACCCTCTATAACTTTAACATAATCTAAAGGAATTGTCATGAGCGGAACGTTCACCCGGTCTGATGAAACTGGCTCGGAGTGATTCTTGCTTATCCTCAATTCCTGTCTTTTCCAAGGAGGAAACATCATGCGACAGAAACCCAGAATAGGGATCATTGGATTTTCAGATGGCGAACCAGAAGTACATGAACAGCTCAAAGATTTCGTACAGGCCCAATTTGACGCAATTGCCGATGCTTTAGACGCGACCGGAGAAGTTGAAATCGTGCGAGCTGATTGCCTGGTAAACTCTGTCGAATCAGCCAAAAAGGAAGCTTTAAAACTCGTCGGGCAGGATGTAGACGGCACTATCTTCTCCTATGGCGTCTTCAGTTTTCCCAACTTTTCTGCCGTGGCAGCAAAAAATGGCAAAGGCCCCTTTCTGCTAGCCGCAAATTTGAACCCTGATTGGCCGGGCATGGTCGCGATGTTAGCGAGTGGCGGCGCGTTAAATCATCTGGGATTCGATCACTTCCGCGTCGCGGGCGACGTCAAAGAGCAGGATGTGCTCGATAAATATCTCGAGTTCAGCCGCTGCGCAATGGTCGTCAGCCGTCTTAGCGGTCAGAAGTATGGCCTGATCGGAGGCAGAAGCCTGGGCATGTACAGCGCAACAGTCAGCATGCAGGATTGGCAGCAAAAATTCGGCGTTGATATCGAACATGTCGATCAATCCGAAATTGTCAGACTGGCAGAGAACATCCCTGAAGAACAAGTCGAAAAAGCATTTGACTGGCTGAACACATATATCGGAAAAATCAATTATGACGATGATCGGCTGACAGAAGAGAAACTCAAGACTCAAATCCGCCACTATGAAGCCACACGAAAGATTATTGAAAAGAACAACTTCGATTTCATCGGCGTTAAATGCCATTATGAGATGAGCCGGCATTATTGCACGCAATGTCTGGGGGCCGCATTTTTTAACGATCCCTACGACTGGAACGGTCCAAAAGAGCCGACAGTATTTGCCTGCGAAGCCGACAGCGATGCTGCGCTCACGATGCAAATTCTCAAGCTTCTCACCGGCGATCCGATCATTTTTATGGATATTAGGCATTTTGACCCTGAATATCAGGTCATGGTGTTCTGTAATTGTGGGTCCCAATCGACCTACTATGCCGGACGGTCCGATGACTTTAGAGAGAACCTGAAAAACGTCACACTCTACCCCTGTCTGGAAATTTATGCGGGCGGCGGCGCACATGTCAACTGTATGACAAAACCCGGTGAGGCCACCATTGCCCGGTTACAACGTAAAAAAGACACATACCGGCTGACTGTTATTCCGACGGAATTTGTGGAACTCCCCAAAGAAAAAATGGCGGAAACGACTGAGGAATGGCCCCATGTGTTTGCTAAACTGCCGTTCGATTACCGCTATTTCCTGGAGAAGTTCGATGCAAACCACTGTCATGCAGTCTATGGCAACCATGTCAAAGAGTTGGAAATGATCTGCAAGATGTTGGATATTGAAATGGAACTGTTAGAATAAATCTATTTATGCTGTCTGCGGCAGTTGAATCACAAACTGACAGCCGGAGCCTTTGATATTTTCGACAGTAATCGTCCCCTGGTATTTGGTGATGATACCATAGCTCACAGATAACCCCAGTCCAAGGTGACTTTCCGCTCCCGTTTTCGAGGAATAAAAAGGGGAATAAAAAGGCTGGAAAATATTCATCGGGTGATCATCGCAAATGCCGGGGCCTGTGTCTCTAAACGTCATTCGGGCAGTATTTACGCCATTCTCCTGAACGAGGGCTGTAGTGATAAAAACATCACCACCCGACGGCATCACTTCGAAGCTATTTTTAAACAGATTCAACAACACTTGTTGAATCTCCGTCGTATTTGCATGTAAACTAAGCACTTCTGTCTCTTTTTCAAAATGGATACGGATCTGTTTATGCCGGGCATTGGGCTGAATTAATTTAATGGCCTGTTCGAGCAGAATATTGAGATCGCAGGTCTCGATCTGATCGGTATAATCGTCGGAAAAGATGATTAAGTTACTCACGATATGAGAGATGGTTGCTGTTTGATTTTGAAGAATCTTCAGGATCTCAAGTTGTTTTCGATCTGAAATTTCATATTTGAGAAATTCGATGTAGTTGTGCATAATTTCCAGAGGATTATTAATTTCATGGGCGACCCCAGCCGCCAGGAGCCCGGTAGAAGCGAGTTTCTCGGAAAAAATCATCTGTTCCCTCAGTTCTTCCTGCTCTGAAATATCCTCAATAATCACGATCGTCCCGATCAGAAAACTTTCATCATAGATGGGATTGATGACAATATTATTCCGCTTCAACGCATCATTTGTGCGGAGTGTCACATTGTAAAAGGTTCGATCTTGCTCTTTTTGGAGCGTACCATGAATCAGATTATAGGCATCGCTATTATGAGGGAGAAACAGGTCCTCCAACGGAAGGTTATAATAGATGCGATGTTCAAGATGAAAAAATGATTTTGCCCGTTCATTAATCAGTTTGATCTTGAAATCTGTATCGATTACCAGTAAATTGACCGGAAGATTTTGTAAAATAGCCTCATTATATTTAAGTATTTGATAAAATTCTTCGCGTGTAACACCGATTTGGCCAACTTTCGTCATCTCAGTATAGGCAAATTTGATAAGATTGATCTTATCAATATTTTTGACCGAATCCGACATGAACACTTCACCCTCTTTCAAGATCGTGACCGTATCGGCAATCTGATACACCTCATCGATTTTATGGGTCACGAACAAGATTGATGCATTCAGCTTTTTCATGTCAGTCAGGATATTGACGACTTTATGGAGGGTTTCTGTATTCAGATTGTCCAGCGTTTCATCGAGAATAAGGAATTTCGGTTGTAAGTACACGTGTTTAAGGATATTCACCAGACTTCTGTCTGAAAGATCAAGGGCCTTGACTTTTATTTCCGGATCGAGCTGAAAACCTGACTGAGCAATATACTCTCCAGCTTTTTGAAAGAGTTTATTGCGATTATACACAGGCGAAGGATGAGAATCTCGACTCACAAAGAGATTTTCTGCCACACTGAGATTTTCAAAAAGAAAATTCTGCTGATCGACCAGTTCAATACCATTGCGTCTCGCACTAGGGAAGGTCAGGAAATGATACGGATTTTTTTTGATGACAATCTGCCCTGACGCAGGACGAAGCAACCCGGAAAGTAACGCACACAACGATGATTTTCCAGCGCCATGCTCGCCGACAAGGGCATGAATTTCCCCTCGATGAAAAGTCAGATTGACATCTTTCAAGACCCGCACACGACCATAATTGTGAAACACATGTTCAACGGACATAAAAAGAGAGCTTACGAAATTATTTTCCTTCAGTGATGCCATATTTTTCAAGTTTATTGTATAATGTTCTTCGACTGATGTGAAGGATTTCTGCGCTTTTTTTCTTATTATAATTTGTCTTCTTTAAGGTGGAAATAATGAGGTTTTTTTCCACCACATCCATCACTTTCGTCTCGTTCGTCTGAGCATTACTGTTCAGAAAGATCGCCGGAAGATCGGATAAATCGATAAAATCTTTCATGCTGATGGTAGCAGCATAATTGATCGTGTTTTTGAGTTCACGGACATTGCCGGGCCAGTCATAATGATGGAAAACATCCACAACTTCCTCACTGAGGACCTTCAGAGTTGTGCCATGGGCTTTGGCAAATTCTTGCAGAAAATGTTCGGTCAGCACAAGAATATCCTCTTTGCGCTCACGAAGAGGCGGGACAGAAAGGGTCGCGGTATTAAGCCGATAATAAAGATCCTCACGAAAAGCATTGCTCCGAATACGCTCTTGAAGGTCTTTATTGGTTGCTCCGATAAACCGTGTGGTGATTTTAATCGTCTGTTTACCGCCGATTCGTCGGATTTCTTGATTTTGGATCGCTCGGAGAATTTTAGCCTGCGTGGTTAAAGGCATCTCCGCGATTTCATCAAGAAAAAGAGAACTGCCGTCAGCGCGCTCAAATACGCCTTGGAACTCAGCATCCGCCCCGGTAAACGCCCCTTTTTCATGACCGAACAGTTCATTATCAATAAGAGATTCCGGAAAGGCAGAACAATTGATTTTTACAATCTCCCCGGATGAACGCGAAGAGTTGTTATGAATAAAATCAGCAATCAACTCTTTTCCAGTTCCGCTTTCTCCAAGAATAAGGATCGGCATGTCGCTATTCGCCAATTTCTTTGCTTTCACGCACAACTCTATGACACGATGGTTCTGGGTAATAATTTTTGACGTAGCATCGATCAACTTCGATTTGATCGCATCATTTTCCCGTCTTGTTTGTGAAAGTTTTATTGCATTATCCAACAAAGTTTGTAACTTCTGGAAATTGATCGGTTTTTGAACGTAATCATAGGCCCCTAATTTTATCGAATCTACAGCCGTCTGGATGCTGGCGAAGCCAGTCAAGATGATAATCGGGACCTTCGGGTTTAGGGAGAAAAAATGCTGTAACAGGTCCAGACCGTCATCCTGCCCTAATCGCAAATCCAGCAGCACAGCATCAACCTGATGCTGAAGAAAACGTTGCAACGCATCGGGTTTATTGAGAGCATAATAACTCGTGTAGTTAAAACGATCAAAATTATGTATCAAACTTTTACAGACTTCGAGGTTATCGTCAACAATAAGAAGAGTTTTGGTCATGGTGTGCAGAATCCTGTTTACATATTTACAAAAATTGTGTAAATTTTTTACACTTTATACATTTCATTCAAGCTCTGTCAACACATTTTTGATAAAGGGAAAATTTACTCTTGCACTCTTCTTCCTCGACAAACAGGAAATCTCTCCCTAACTTTCCATTATAGGAAGATTCGGTCTTCTTCGCTTGGCATCTGATTTGCTATGTTAATAGCTGTCGTAAATTTCATTAAAATATTTTTGTAATATTTTACTAAAAGGAGTTTTTCTTATGAAAAAGCTTATTGTAAGCGCTCTTGTCGTGTGTCTCGTCCTCCCGTTAATTTCCTGGAATGTCGCCCAGGCCAAAGATCCGAAGGATCAATTGTACATTGAAGTGTCGGCATTGGGAAATATCGATTATTTTTACGACCATAAACTTGGCATGAAGTTGGCCGGAGAAGCGCTTGGCGTCAAAACCGAGTATGTCGGTCCTGCAGAATATGATATGAACGCGATGATCGCCGCGTTTGAACAAGCGATTGCTAAACAACCAGACGGCCTGGTAGTTGTCGGTTTCGAGCCTTCACTCGATCCTATCGTTGATAAAGCGATCGAAGCCGGAATTCCGGTTGTAACAGTTGATGCCGATCTGCCGACCTCAAAACGCATTGCGTTTGTCGGAACCGGAAACTTTAACGCTGGCATTACTGGTGGAAAAAAGCTGGCAGAGCTTATTGGTGGTAAAGGAAAAGTGGCCGTGATGACCAAGCCGGGTCAATCGAATCTGGAAGAACGTGTTGCCGGTTACAAACACGCTTTGGCCGCGTATTCGGATATCGAACTCGTTCAAATCGCTGACACACAGTCCGATCCGGTTGTTGCAGCGCAAGTAGCTTCGGCTCTGTTACAAAAGTTCCCGGATTTGGCAGGTATTGGTTGCGTTGAAGCTGCTGGCGGTTCAGGAGCCGCTACGGCTGTTAGAGAAGCCGGCAAAACCGGCCAGGTAAAAATCGTATCAATGGATCGCGGTAATGAAGTGCTGGAAGCAATTGAAGAAGGGGTGATTTCAGCATCGATCGCTCAACAAACCGCCCTCATGCCATATTATGCCGTGCAAATCATGTATCAACTCAACAACCACAATATCGATATTACGACCGACAACCCTGCTGCCGGCGTGTTAGGCGTTCCTGCTGTCGTAGACACCGGTGTTATAGTTGTTGACGAGAGCAACTACAAATATTTCATGCGGTAGAGAGAAGTCAACTAAAGTGAGCTAAAGTGTACTAAAGTGAGCTAAAGTTATAAGTGAACCGGAGAGACTAAAGTGGGAGGAGTAGCCAATCACTTTCAACTTTCAACTTTTAATTTTAGTCACTTTAGTCATTTGAGTTCACTTCACATTGTGTCAGATATCATTCTAGAAGCACGAGGTATAACTAAAATCTTTCCCGGAGTGAAGGCATTGGATCGTGTCGATTTACAGGTTAAACAGGGAGAAGTACATGCGCTGGTCGGTGAGAATGGTGCCGGAAAAAGCACCCTGATGCTGACGCTGGCCGGTATTCATAAGCCGAATGGAGGAGACATTTATCTTAACGGCGAAAAGGTGGCATTTGACTCGCCCTATGACGCGCATCAAAAAGGGATTGGCATTGTTTTCCAGGAGCTCAGTCTCGTTCCGAATCTGAGCGTGGCTGAAAACATCTTTACGCATCGTCAGCCAATAAAACGCTTCAACATGATCGATTCGAAACGCCTGTACGACCAGACGCGTGACATGCTAGCATTGTTCGAGATCATTGAAATCGATCCCGCCACTCCGGTTAGGGAACTTTCGATTGCCAACCAACAAGTCGTCGAAATTCTGAAGGCAATGTCGCTTCATCCCAAAGTCTTAATTCTCGACGAACCGACCTCATCGTTGACTGACATTGAGGTAAAGGAATTATTTAAAAATATTAAAATTTTAAAAGCCAGGGGGATTTCTTTTATTTATATTTCGCATCATTTACCGGAAATTTTTGAAATCGCCGATACGGTCACCGTGTTACGAGATGGAAAATATGTATGTGATGCCCAGGTACAAGAAATTGATGAAGATTTTCTGGTCACGAAAATGGTCGGAAGAACCATCGGAAATATTTACGGCCAGCGAGAAGAAGATGCCAACATTGGCGATCTGCTGTTCGAAACAAGGAAGCTCTCACGACACGGGGTTTTTCACGATGTATCCTTTCGAGTCAATGTCGGAGAAATTGTCACCTTTGCCGGTCTTGTCGGCGCAGGGCGAACGGAAGTCGGGCGAGCGATTTTCGGGGCCGAACCGGCGGATTCCGGAGAGCTGTATCTGGAAGGCCGGAAGCTTTCCATCAAAACGCCACAACACGCCATCGAGCATGGGATCGGCTACATGAGCGAAGATCGAAAAAATCAGGGACTTTATCTCCGTTTTGATCTGAAGGCTAATTTTGTCGCGAATCGGCTCAGCGATTTTTGTGATTCCCGCGGATTTCTGAATGATACCGAAATTGAAGCCTATGCCGAACAATGTGTGCGAGAATTTGGGGTCTCCACGCCGAGCATCCATCAGAAAGTCGATAATCTTTCCGGTGGGAATCAGCAAAAAGTACTGCTGGGGACATGGTTCGGGATTCGTCCGAAACTCTTGATTGTCGATGAGCCAACAAAAGGGGTTGATGTCGGCGCGAAAAGCGACATTTACGATTTGTTAAGGAAACTTGCTAAATCAGGAGTCGGCATTCTCATGATCTCATCCGATCTGAATGAAGTCCTCGGCGTAAGCGATCGCATCCTTGTCATGCAAAACGGGAGGATTGCGGCCGAGCTATCACGTAAAGAAGCCACAGAAGAAAATGTTATTGCGATCGCCTCCGGAGTTCAGGCGTAGAAACGTCCACCGCAGAGACGCAAAGACGCTGAGAAAAAATAGAAGATGGTTGTCTGTCGGAAAAGCCGTTCTATGCTATTACTCTCGTGACATATCTGTTTCTTTTACACTCTGCGTACCCTTTGCGTCTTTGCATCTCTGCGGTGGATATGTGAATTTGGAGTAACATTATTATGCTAAAAAGACTGACAAAACAACGCGAATTTATGATTTTTATGATTGTGGCCGGGGTGTTCGTGATTATGAGTTTTGCCTCGCCCTATTTTTTGAATACCGCCAACATTCTGGCCGTTTTATTGGGTCTGTCGCTTGAGGCGATCATTGCTGTCGGCATGGTGAATTTGATGGCAAGCGGCGGATTCGATCTCTCGGTCGGTTCGGTCGTTGCATTCAGCGGTTCCTCAACAGCCATGTTTATCAGAATGGGTACGCCGGTCCCGATAGCCGTGTTGTTGGGCTTGACGCTGGGTGGCCTGATCGGCCTGTTTAATGGGTTTATTGTCTCAAAAATCGGAATTAATGCCTTTGTGACGACGCTTTCCAGCTTAAGTTTATTCCGCGGTTTAACGCTGATTATAACCAAAGGCCAGAATCTCACCGGCTTAGGACGAACCTTTAAGTCAATCGGACAGGCCAAATTTTTGGGAATTCAAATGCCGATTTGGTATGCGCTGATTCTCGTTGTGATAGGGGACATTCTGTTACGCAAATCCCGATTTTTCCGTCAGAGCTATTATATCGGAGGGAACGAACATGCAGCCCGGTTGTCCGGAATTAACGTCGATAAGATGAAAATGTTGAATTTCGTGATTACCGGTTTATTAGCCGCTGCCGCAGGGATTATTATGACAGCACGGTTAGGTGCGGCATCCGTGACAGCCGGAACTGGGATGGAATTACGTGTCATCACCGCTGTCATCATTGGTGGAGCCAGCCTGCAAGGTGGAGAGGGGACTGTCTTGGGCGCATTTCTTGGGACCTTTTTAATGGCGCTGATTACAAATGCGCTCACTCTGCTGGGCGTTGATGTCTATTGGCAAACATTCGTCATTGGCGCGACGCTTCTCACCGCAGTCTTGATCGATCGGGTCGGGAAAATGCGGGAAGAAGGCCGATTGACATTCTTCGAACGATTATTCAAAAAAGCTTAATGTTTCGTGTTGTGTGTTGTACGGGTTGGACACTTGCAATTTTCCAACAATTTTGCGAGTCCTCTGCGTCTCTGCGGCGAATAGTGTATCCAAACCAAACACCAAACACCAAACACCAAATACAAACTTCCATGCACTATACAAGTTATGAACGAGTAAAAGCAGCGTTAGAGCACCGCGAACCGGATCGAGTTCCCTTCGATCTTGGCGGTTCTGTATTGACAGGCATGAACCGAATTACCTATCAAAACCTCCGGAAATATCTGGGGTTACCTGAGAAAGAGATCGAAATCTATGACGTGATGCAGCAGCTTGCCCGGATTGATGACGATGTCATCGAGCGCCTGGGCGTTGATGTGCGCTGTGTCGATCCCAGCCCGCCATCCCAGAAAGGGCTTACTAAAGATATTACTCGTGACGGTAATTATTACCGGATGAACGATGAATGGGGCATCGAGTGGCGCATGCCGGTTGACGGCGGTCATTATTTCGATATGGTGAATCCTTCAATGAAGGATGTTACAACAATTGAAGAGATCGAACATTTTCCATGGAACGATCCAGAAGATGATGCGCGTTTTGCCACCATGAAACAACGAGCAGATTGCTTCGTATTTGAAGAAAAACGAGCATATATTCTGGGTCGTCAATATGCCGGAATCTGGGAAACAGCCCTCTGGATGAGCGGATTCGAAAAATTCTTTACCGATATGGCGTTGAACAAAAAATTTGCTCATGCTCTAATGGAAAAAATTACTGAACTGAAAATGCAATATTGGGGTAAAGCCCTCGACACGGTCGGCGACAATGTTCTGATCGTTTCCGAAGCCGATGATTTGGCGACGCAACGCAATCTCCTCTGCTCGACCAGAATGTATAAGAACATGGTTCATCCGTATCATAAACAACTGTTCGAGTTTATCAAACAACGCGCCCAAGCCAAAATCTATATTTTTTATCACACCTGCGGAGCGTGTAAACCGCTGATTCCATATCTGATCGAGGAAGGCGTGGACATTCTCAATCCGGTGCAGGTCAGCGCCGAAGGGATTGATACAAAAGAATTGAAGCAAGAGTTCGGAAAAGACTTGACTTTCTGGGGCGGTGGCGTCGATACTCAGTATGTGCTGCCTTTTGGCAGCCCGCAAGATGTCAGGGATGGAAGCCTTACAGGAATATGGGACCTATTGTGCAACATGAAACAATGAAGAATCCGCTCTCTATTCTTCATTGTTTCATGTTACACTGCTCTTATTATGAACAGTTTTGAACGATACATGGGAATATTACAAGGTGAGGCGGTCGATTTTCTGCCGCGCCTGCCGATTTTGATGCGATTTGCCGCCGAATATATCGGATCAAATTATGGAGCCTTTGCCGCCGATTATCAAGTTCTGGTAGAGGCCAATAGACGCTGTGCCGAAGATTTCGGAATGGATCAGATGAGCGCGATCTCTGACCCGTATCGAGAGACCCAGGGATTTGGCGCAGAGATCATCTATCCCGAAGACAGCGTGCCGAAATGTTCGCACTACCCACTCGAAGCCGGCAAAGATCTTTCCGTGTTAAAACATCCGGATCCCTACCAGTCGGAAAGAATGCTCGATCGGGTTAATGCTATTCGATCATTTAAGGGTCAATTCGAAGGCCAATATTCCATTATGGGTTGGGTTGAAGGCCCGGCAGCCGAGGCTGCCGATCTGCGCGGTGTGGCGAACTTTATGGTCGATCTGATCGAAGATAAACCCTTTGCCGGACATCTGATGGACTTGTGTGTTGATACCGGAATCGAATTTGCGAAAGCTCAAATCGAAGCCGGGGCCGACACGATCGGCATTGGGGATGCTGTTGCCAGTCAGGTGTCGCCACGGGTGTATAACAAACTGATCCAGCCTCGCGAAAAAAGGCTGATCACAGCCATCAAAGAGATGGGCGTATTTGTGCGCCTGCACATTTGCGGCAATATCACCCATCTTCTGTCAGGAATCTCCGAACTGCCGATCGATATTCTGGATGCCGATCACATGGTGGATATGGCGACTGTCCGGAAAATTGTCGGAACCGGAGTCGTGCTAGCCGGTAACATCGATCCGGTAGGGGGCGTGTTACAAGGAACACCGGAATCAATTAAACAGACATTACTCGAAATCTATAAACAGGTCGGTAATCCTTACATGGTGACCGCAGGCTGCGAAATCCCATCAGGAACTCCTGAAGACAATTTAAAGGCCCTGTGTGAAGCGATTCCATTTTTATAGAAGTCATGACGATACAACCTATTTCGACAATGTTAGATTGAAATGTACACCGTTCGTCCTGAGCCCGTTGAAGGATGTTCATGTTTCGATACGCTCGACACGAACAGATAAGAGCCCTCTTGCTCCGGGAATTTAACATTGTGTCGAACGACTTATGAAGCAGGTCCCATCTTCACTGTGCGGAATATGACCTGACTCATCATATTAATATAACTGCCAGCCTCTCTTCTTCCACAAATCCCGTTTCTTGAGCAAAACGCGCTGCGCCTGCCCCGACAAGCATTGCGTGCGGCAACTGTTCCATGACTTTCGATTGGGACTAAACGCCAGAGTAGGAAGGATTCGTGACATCGGGGATCGAATTTCTCCCTCTTGCAACCTTCGTATTCTGCGATCACCAATCTGTCATTGAACTGCCTTTTTTATAAGCATGAACGTGATTCCGGCTACGATATAACACAGTCCAGCACAAACGATGAGAAACTTCACACAAGCGCAGCACCATGCTAGTCCGGGCCATCCGGACCATTGAGCACCCGATAAAAGGTTCATAAGGGCTGCATTCTCAATAGAATCAAGTCCTGCGGCCCCAAATTGCGACCAACTCAGGACAATTCCCGCTACGTCGTACAAAGATCGACGCTGTGCTGTTTTATCGACAATTAATGCGCATCCCAGAGCAAGAGCGCTCGAATAGAGCAGAAGAAACAGATAATCGAGACCAAGATGAAATGCGGCAATTATCTGTCCGGTTGCCCCCCATTCCGCTATCATCTGCCGGGCTTTTACAGGAGTTTTAGCCAACTCAAATGATACGATACCGAGTGGCGCATTTTGCGTGTGTAAAGGTTCGCCAAGTACTGTTAACACCGCCATAACGGCAATCGAGCAAAGTATGAGGATCAGGGACACTTTTTTTTGCTCGGAAGGTGGCAGCCGGGTGAAGGGATGTTGCAGCATAAGCACACTCCTTGTTCAAACCTATAGCAATCCTAAATGAGGATGTAATATTTGTAGATATCGCATCATGCACTGAATTTCTTCGGTTAAAGATACTATGACATAATTGGTTATGAGTGCGTTAGCGTCATCTTCGGAAATGCGGGCAGAATATCAGGAGTCCCGGAGAATTGTCAACAACATTAAAAATGTGCAAAAAATCTTGCGCAAACAGCAGGTTCAAGTAAAGAAGGTGATTACACTGTCTCAAAAGCATGAGAAATACGAAAAACGATCCATGAGTGAGCTGTTATAATCCCGCGTGAATGTGAGAACCTGTGGGATCATCCCGATGATCGCGAGAGCCGTTTTGATCTCATGAAACAGAGTTTTGATGCCCTGGACTTTACCGTTGGCATTGGGCCAAAACAGAAGGACGCATGACCAGATCCGCGCGCCGAATTTTCGGCAAATGCACTTGTCTAAAGGTTTCGTGCATGCGTCGGGTATTTTGCCTTCGACAAGAGCGCGAACCTGTCAGCTTATTTGCAAGCGATCGGCGTACTGTATTATGCTAAAATATAGAGTAAGGCAGGCAGCTTGAGTTATCTGTACAGTATTGCGAACTAAAAACTTGACGTCCCTGAGCAACGGTGCTACTCAGTAAGCTAAAAAGGGAAGAAGAGCGCGTATAGGGGCAGCCATGACGGTTCAGGATTATGCCTGATGGCATGGGGTCTATAAGGTCAAACACCGGTATATCACATTCATGGAAGAAACGAAGATGTCAACCGTATATCCGGTATGTCCAGGGAAATATCAAGAGGATAAAAAAAACATGACACAATGAGCATGTACGTCGGAATTCCGATTTCGATGTCCGTATCACCTGAACATATGGTGCCGGCGTGAATGAGATCGGAATTTCGTGTTGTATGCACAAAGGAGGCAGCCAATATGGTCGATCTTTCAACAAGCTATTTAGGAATACCAATAACAAACCCCATCATTGTGGGGAGCTGTGGTTTAACTGCGTCTGTTGACAGCGTGCAAGCTCTTGAGCAGAATGGCGCAGGGGCGGTGGTCTTAAAATCAATTTTTGAGGAAGAAATCGCCCTGGAATTTGAAAAGCTGTTGCGCGAAGAATCCCCTGATGGCCGGTACACAGATCATTTTGATTATTTTGATTATGTCATCAAGGATAACAATTTAAAGGCGTATAGCAACCTTATTGCAGGATGTAAACAGGCGGTGCCGATCCCAGTGATCGCAAGCATCAACTGTACCTATTCGCATGAATGGATCTCTTTTGCCAAAACCCTTGAAGAGGCTGGGGCTGATGCCATTGAATTGAACATGTTCTTCCTGCCGTCTGATCTCAGTCGCAGCAGTGAGGAACAGGAACAAGCCTATTTTCATGTGATTGAACGGGTGAAAACCGAACTGTCGCTCCCGATTGCGCTCAAAATCAGTTCCTATTTTTCCAGTCTGGGTCATATTATCAAACAATTGTCCCAGACCGGCATCGATGGACTAGTGCTGTTTAACCGTTTCATGCAGCCTGATATTAATATTGACACATTTCAGGTGCTCCCCGGCGCTACACTCAGTACTCCGGAGGAACACCTGTTTCCGTTACGTTGGATTGCACTGATGGCAGATCAAATAGACTGTGATCTGGCCGCCTCGACCGGGATTCATAATGGCAACGCGGTGATCAAACACCTCTTAGCCGGGGCGCAAACCGTCCAGGTGGTTTCAGCGCTGTATAAACATGGAAACGGGCATCTTCAAACAATGCTTGCAGAACTCAGAAATTGGATGGAAACCAAAGGATTCGAAAGGATTGACCAATTTCGAGGAAAAATGAGCCAGGCGCACATAGCGAATCCTGCCACCTATGAACGGGCACAGTACATGAAACAATTCGGCAGCCACAACGCCGGTGATGAGGGCTAAAGAAACGTGTGCTCACGTTAACTCAAGCATGCTGCACTTCCCCTTGCTGGTTGTTTCGAGAATTTCATTCGCGAGACAACCAGACTTGAACAAGGAGGAAGGATTATAATGCCAATTGGTTCATTAATGATAGAACATAGATTCATTGAACGCATGATGACGCTCATGAAGAAAGAGTGGTAACGGATAGAAGCGGAAATACCGTTCAGGTTACTTTTATTGAGAACGTGGTGGATTGTATCAGAATGTATGCGGATAGTGCCGTCACGGAAAAGAAGAAGAGATTCTTTTTCGTGATCTTGAGAAGAAGCATCTCAGGGGCCAACCTCGTCCCTGTCATCTGGAGGAAACGGCAGGCATTGAGTATTCTTGCTTAAACTCAATGCCTGGAGTTGTATCAGGAGATTATTGTATGGGAATTTCCGAAATAGAACAAGATATACGACTGATCCGGAAAGTGATGGAATCGGCGTCAAGATACACGAACATCCCGGCTTCGGGGTATGTGGTGACTGGTGTTTTAGGAGTCCTCGGTGCTTGGAGAACATCGTTTTTTCTCAAAAGCCGACACATTTCAGAGGTTGCCCAAATCGATCTCTGGGAAATAAAAGGTCTCACCGTTACCTGGTTCCTGATATTTCTCTCTGCAATTGCCGTTGTGGTCTTGTTGTCGTGGCGAAAAGCCAAAAAGTATCAGGCCGTCGCCTGGAATTCGCTGGCTGCCCGCATGATCTTATCGCAAATTCCTCTGGTCATCGTCTCCGGTGTGTTGACAATAGCCATGGGCCTCAGAGGCGACTATGATCTGATTCCATGTATGTGGCTTGGAATCTATGGAGCGATTCTCTATTCATTTTCATATTTTACCGGGATCGAACATAAGGTCGAGGGGAGCCTCTTTATAGGGCTCGGAACTCTTGCGGCCTTTGCGCCGATACAGACCTTACCGCTCCTGTTAGGATTGGGGTTTGGCGGGGTCCATCTTATGGCCGGTATTGTCAGGGCATTGTTAAACAAGAAGGGGATGCATGTATCCGAATCAACTGAATAAAATTATTCATGAACGAGTCCGTTTGGCTATTATGACGGCGTTGGTGACCCGCGACAAGCTGACGTTTCCTGAATTGAAAGATATGCTCCGGGTGACTGACGGCAACTTGAGCGTTCATGCCTCTCATTTGGAAAAACATGGCCTGATTCGCGTGGAAAAGGATTTTGTCGGGAAAAAGCCTCGAACGACATTCTTTATCACTCCTGAAGGAAAACAACAATTTCGCCAGTATATCACAGACCTGGAACAGATGCTTGAACAGGCGAAAAAAGCATGAACCTGTGACGACTTTACGGTTTGATCGAAAGTCCTCAACAAGCCCCCGGAGGGAATGTGCTTCGCTGTTTTCAGGCATTTTTAAAGACGTAATGTCGTACTTTTTAGTATCCGAACGCTTCGCCGTATAAAGTCCTTTAAATTTTTTGATGGTTTTGCCTTGACAAAGATAGTGAATGCTCTTAGACGCACACATGATCAAATGTCAGTGTTGCTGTATCAAACGAATAAAATGACAGCTTAGGGAGCATACAGCCGTCCCTGCCATCAAAAAAAATCCAGGAGTGCTACAAGCCGTTAAAGCGTCGCTTTGACACTCCTGAGTTTCCAGGAGGAAACGCTCCGTGCATACAACACGAGTTATTACGAGTATTATTGGTGTCATTGCGCTCATTGCGATCATCGGACAGGGAAACCTCCTGGTGTTCTGGCTCGTGGTAAGCTGCGCTACAGTGGTTGGCTTGTTAGAATTTTATACGATCGTTCAGGCGCGAAAATTACCCGTGTATCGTTTACCAGGAGTGTTATTGGGCTGGCTGCTCTCACTCAATTTCCTGCTCGTTTCGACCTTTGAAAACAAGCTGTTAACGAATTTTACCATCACATTGCTTGTCCTTGCCCTTCTGTTGTACGCTCTTCTGACCAAACGGTCTCTGGCAGACTCTATTCCTGCGCTCGCAAGTACCTTGCTTGGTATTTTTTACGTGAGTTGGCTTTTCAGCCATCTTATTCTTCTGTACGACTTCAAATACGGACGGGAATTTATTTTCTATCTGCTCTTGGTCGTCTGGTCTGGTGATACCGGAGCTTATTACTGCGGAAAGGCCTTTGGGAAGCACCGGCTTGCACCAGTCATCAGCCCCAAGAAGACCATTGAAGGCTCGATTGGCGGAACCGTTGCGAGTCTGGCAGCATCATGCATTGCAAAATGGACATTTTTGCCGTTATTAGGCTATAAAGACTGTGTGTTCCTTGGCCTTGGGCTAGCAATCATTGCGCAGTTGGGCGATTTGTGTGAATCGATGATCAAACGAGGGGCCGATGTCAAAGATTCCGGTACAATATTACCAGGGCACGGGGGAATATTAGATCGGGTTGACGGCGTGTTGTGTGCCGCTCCCGTGCTGTATTATTATTCACTGGTCTTTCTGGTCATGTAAAAAGCAGATACGGATCATCGCAATGTTCTGGTGGGTTGAAAACCAGGCCTAACCTACCCTCCGCGACATTATTTTTCAAATGCTCTGCAGCAAAGACGAGGCTGATAAAAGCCGTATGATCTCAGGCCGTCTTTCTTTTGAAAACAATTATGAAAAAACATATTACAATTTTAGGCTCCACAGGTTCAATCGGTATCAGTACGCTTCAGGTCATCGAACAGTTTCCTGAACGCTTTCAAATTGTCGGACTGGCAGCGCAACAGAATATCGACCGCTTAGAAAAACAAATACGGCAATTTCACCCGCCAATTGTTGCGGTTGCTGATGAGTCTCGCGCTCAGGAATTACGACAGCGCTGCTCTGATGTAGTTGTCGAAATTTTGACAGGCGAACAGGGTGTGATCGCCGCGGCAACTCACCCAGAGGTTGATCTGGTGGTGTCGGCGATTGTGGGATTTGCCGGGCTCATTCCGACATATCATGCTGTTCTGGCTGATAAACAGATTGCATTAGCCAATAAAGAAACGCTGATCGTCGCAGGCGACTTAATTGTTCCTGAAGTCCGAAAGCGAGGTTTATCGCTGCTGCCGGTCGACAGTGAACACAACGCCATATTTCAATCACTCCAGGGACACCGGGCATCGAATATCCACAAAATTCTCCTGACATGTTCCGGGGGACCGTTTCGAACATATTCACAGGAGCAACTACAGTCGGTTTCTGTTGAAGATGCGTTACGCCATCCCAATTGGGCGATGGGGCAAAAAATTACCATAGATTCTGCAACCCTCATGAATAAAGGGCTGGAAGTCATCGAAGCTCATTGGCTCTTTGATGTGGATTTCCCGGAGATTGAAGTCGTCGTACATCCTCAGAGCCTGGTGCATTCGATGGTCGAATATGTTGACGGATCGATCATTTCGCAAATGGGTGTGCCGGATATGAAGATTCCGATCGGTTATGCGCTCGCCTATCCCGACCGTCTGAATCTGAATGTGCCGAGCCTGAACCTGCCAAAAATCGGAGCGTTAACCTTTGAAAAACCCGATGACGAGAAATTCCCGTGTTTACGACATGGGTACGAGGCCGGAACAATCGGAGGCACGATGCCGGCAGTGTTGAATGCGGCGAATGAAGTGGCCGTCGACCTGTTTTTACGCCGCAAGATTTCGTTTATGGACATTCCACGAACCATCGAAGCTGTGATGGGACAGCATGATGTCAAACCGGTCACATCTCTCGACGTTCTCCTTAAGACAGATACGTGGGCAAGAAAGCAAGCGAGAAATTTCAGTTTACATCATAAAAAACGTACGGTGTCATTGAGCCAGGAATGACGAAACAAGGACACAGTAAAAGTGCGCGGGGTTCACGCAGTTCCGTATATGAAACATAGAACGGCTCTCTTGTGAAGAAACCACGCTTTTTTGAGTTCTCCGACTCTGCAGAACTGGTTCAGAAAAAACCAGAGATCATATTTCTGTAAGGAACTTGACAAATTCATAAGAATTTAAATAGTGCGTCACGTATATAAAAAATTCCATAAAGTTCTTGTTTATTTTAGAAATAGTACTATATTTCTTGTATATCGACCGTGAATTTTTTGACAGCCTTATGTGGTATGTCGTTTCACAGGTATATATTTTCGTAAAATATTGTTAAATACGTGCATCGTCGCGCGATAATGACGCGATTTTAAAGTGTATGGCTCATAGGCAACAATGTGAGGGGTTTTTGGATTCACACTGCTGTCTGCTAAAGGTGGTACGATTTGGTAACGATAATATCTTTTCTGGTAGTATTAGGCATTTTAGTATTTGTGCATGAATTCGGGCATTTCATCGCGGCCAAGCGAGCCGGAGTATATGTCGAAACGTTTTCTTTGGGTATGGGACCCAAGTTAGTAAAGAAACGGATCGGAGAGACCGAATATTGCATTTCTGCTATTCCGCTCGGCGGATATGTGAAAATGAAAGGCGAAAACCCGGATGAAGAAATGACCGGCGCAGAAGATGAACTGACATCAAAATCGATTCTGACCCGTTTCAGCATATTTTTTGCCGGACCCTTAATGAATGTGCTGCTGGCGATTTTGTTGGTATCCCTGGTGTTTTACATCGGAATTCAGATGCCCCAATATTTGGACGAGGCCCCTGTGATCGGCTGGGTGAATGAGGATTCGCCCGCTGAAGACATGGGCTTACAGCCTGGCGATCGTATTCTGACCGTCGGTGGACAGAGTATTTCGACCTGGGAAGAGGGCATGCTTTATATTGCGTCATCCGGTGATAAAGCTGTCGATATTGAAGTCGAGCGTGATGGCGCTTCCTTGACAATGACGGCTCAACCGGAACTTATCAAATCCATTGGCGCAGGCTATATCGGGATTCAACCGGTCATGAAGCCTGTTGTCGGAGGCGTATCAACAGGCTTTCCTGCCGAAGAGGCCGGGATACAAGTCGGCGACGAAATCATCGGGATTAACGGGGAAAAAATTGTTCATTGGGTTCAAATGGCCAACATTGTTCATGCTCACCCGGAAGAAGAGTTAGCGGTCACTATCTTACGCGGAGATCAGACGATTGATATGAAGATTACCCCGAAGAAACAGGGTGAGTATGGCTTGTTAGGCATTACGTCGAAACAGCAGACCGTATTGAAAAAGTATGGAATCCTCGAATCATTTTCAAAGGGCATCAAACGCTGCTGGGAGATCACGACCATGACCTTCGATATGCTGCGCCGTATTGTAACCTGGCAGGCGTCGGCAAAAAGTATCGGCGGACCGATCATGATTGCGCAGGTATCCGGTGAAATGGCCAGACAAGGGTTTTCGGAATTTTTAAATTTCATGGGGATCGTCAGTTTGAGTCTGGGGATTTTTAATTTGCTGCCGATTCCCGTTCTCGACGGAGGGCACATTTTCCTCTTATTTATCGAATTCCTGAATCGAAAACCTCTAAGTATGCAGAAACGAGAACTGGCGCAAAAAATCGGATTGTTAATTCTGATTCCGCTCTTTATCTTTGTCTTTTATAACGACATCGTGCGCGTTCTCGGCTGGTAACGTTTTTTATTTACCACAAAGGCACAAAGAAAAATTTTCTGCAAAATACTCTCTTTGTGCCTTTGTGTCTTTGTGGTAAAACACTGCAACACTGAAACACCAAACTCGTTGAAACGACATCAAACCCAAAAAATTTGGCTCGGAAGAGTAGCAGTCGGCGGAGATGCGCCGATCACCGTGCAATCGATGACGAAGACTGACACACGTGATGTCGAGGCCACAGTCGAGCAGATCCGTGCGCTTCAAAACGTCGGTTGTGAAATTATTCGCTCTGCTGTGCCAGACATGGAGGCTGCGAAAAGTTTAGGGGCTATCAGACGCAGTATTGACATTCCTCTTGTGGCGGATATCCATTTTGATTACCGACTGGCTTTAAAAGCCATCGAAGAAGGCGTCGATGCCATCCGATTTAACCCTGGCAATATCGGTACGGAAGATCGGGTAAAAGCATTGGTCGATGCTGCCGGCTCAAAAAATATTCCGATCCGGATTGGTGTTAATGGCGGGTCATTAGAAAAAGATCTATTGGAAAAATATGGTTCGCCGACGCCGGAAGCGATGGTTGAAAGTGCCCTCCGTCATGTGGAATTGTTGGAAAAATTCGGGTTTACGGATATAAAGCTCTCGCTCAAAGTCTCTGATGTATCTCGCACCCTCGACGCTTACCGCCTGATCGCCCAAAAAGTCGATTATCCGCTGCATATCGGCATTACAGAAGCAGGAACCGTCAAAACCGGGATCATTAAATCTGCTGTCGGTTTGGGCATTTTGCTGGCGGAAGGTATTGGCGATACGCTACGCGTGTCCCTGACCGGTAGTCCGCTGGAAGAAGTGCAGGCCGGCTATGAAATCCTCAAATCCCTCGGCTTGCGTCAGCGTGGCCCTATCATAACGTCCTGCCCGACCTGTGGTCGTACCGAAGTCGAGTTGGTGTCTCTGGCGAATCAAGTCGAACAGCGCCTTTCGCATCTCACATATCCGTTGCACATTGCCGTGATGGGATGTATCGTGAACGGACCAGGGGAAGCGCGAGAAGCAGATATTGGCCTTGCTGGAGGGAAAGGTTCGGGCTTAATTTTCAAACAAGGCGAGATCTTAGGAAAGTTCTCCGAACATGAGTTGCTCGATGTCTTTTGTCGCGAAGCCGAACAACTGGCGGCCTCGCTGGGGAAAAGTTCATAGCGCTGCAGCTCTGTTCGAACAATGCCCAGGAATGCCAAGTCGTCTTTCCAGCAGGGCGAAGCTCTGTTGGGATTGTTGCGACTTCGTTCGCGGAGCAATCATGAAATTGCATTCCTGAACACACGCAGCAGTATTCTTATTCGGACGCAATGTCCGAAGTCGTTTTTTCACCGTTATTTGCTGGGAAGCAGAGTCTTAAGAAGCAGGACAGAATGACAGGATAATTTTTTTACGGCAAGGGCACGAAAGACACAAAAAAACCTCTGAAAACCCTTTGTGTCCTTTGTGCCGTTGTGATGCATAACACCATACACTTATCGAGTTGAATCTCTCAACACCATGTTTCATCGCCTACAAAGTAAAATTCAGCGTATTTTTTTTGCAGGACTTCTGGTCACGATCCCTACGATGCTGACGTTCTTTTTGCTCAGATTTCTCGTCAATTACATCGACCAGGTCAGTGCCCCGATCGTCACACGCTTTTTTCACACCAATGTGCCAGGTATCGGTTTTTTGGTGACGATTCTGCTTGTGCTGCTCGTCGGAATTATCGGCACCAATTTTCTCGGGAAAAAATTAATTTCCTTCGGCGACCGGCTGCTCTCCCGCATCCCTTTTGTCCGGAGTATCTATCTGTCAGCCAAACAGGTCATCGAAACCGTGATGTTTGCGACCGAAAAACCCTTTCAGCAAGTTGTGCTTGTGCCATACCCGCGTAAGAACGTCTATGCCATCGGCATGGTCACGCGCAAAGCCTCCAGGGAGATTGCATCGAGTTCTCTCGTGCCGATCAGCCAGGCAGAAGAAGAACGAAAGGGCGATCAGCTTCTCAGCGTCTTTATTCCGAGTACGCCGAATTTTACATCGGGCCTGCTCATCATGTTTCCGCGCCGAGACGTCATTCCGCTTTCGATGAGTATTGAAGAAGGCTTTAAATATTTGATGAGCGGCGGCATTCTCAAGCCGGAACAGAAAGAAGGAGAGCACTCACTCGAAGAGTGGGAATTATATCTTTACTAGTACAGGATTT
>PDWJ01001251.1_pt1 | contig 32202 bp, 26 predicted proteins | sample 1430881 | NCBI WGS metagenome assembly PDWJ01 (sample SAMN01162460, study PRJNA174530) | Oral metagenome, whole genome shotgun sequencing project. | biome: Marine environment; feature: Marine mammal; material: Swab sample of the gingival sulcus; isolation source: swab sample of gingival sulcus...
GATTGAGCGATTAGGCGTTATTGAAGACGATAAAATCTCGGATGTTGGCGCTGATTTTTCATCCCAACAGGCTGTTCTGATCACACTTGGAGAGTTGGGTGACAATGGTGAGTTTGTAAGCGTACAGCTTAAGCAGGTAAATGAATCCGAAGATTTTGTCACGTTAGAGACAGAGCTGTCACTACTTAAATCGACCAATAATTGCGCGGTGTCTTCAACATTGGTGCCCGTTTACCTGATTTTAATAGATACCAGAAAACCGCTGGTGATTAAGGAAAGCGTAATTACTAAGGGTGCTAACTGTTAAAGCCGGCTTGGCTCTATTGCGTGCAGTGCTAACAATAAAGGGAACCTCTCTGATAAAAGCAAGTCGAAAGCGAAAGATTTGACTTATACTCAGGCTGTCGGCCCTATTATCCGAAATAGGCGGGCCAATAAATCAAGCCACAGTAGAACACAGGTAAACCGCATTGAACGCCGCACAGAATAATTTTTATATGCACGTATACAGGCTCGCACTTCAACCCGTGAAATTTATCTCGCTGGTGTTGCTTGCCCTCTGTTTTGCGGCCCCCGCGCTGGCTGATTCCCTGTTTTCAAATACGCAACGAGCCTCGCTTGGCGCTACCGATACTCAGAAATACGATTTTCTTCCCGCTGAACAGGCATTTCAGGTGTCTGGCGAAATTAAAGACAACCTGCTTCATTTTAGCTGGCTGATCGCTGACGGCTATTACCTTTACAAGCACCGTTTTCAGTTTACTGTCGAAAGCCCGGAAGGCGCTGTATTGGGCGAACCGCAGTTTTCCCAGGCGGGCAAGCCCAAGAAAGATCCAACTTTTGGCGATGTCACTGCCTTTTATCATCAGGTCGATATTACCCTTGCGTTACAGGAAATTTCCGGTAGCCCATTAACAGTGAAAGTGCGCTATCAAGGCTGTGCCGATCAAGGCCTGTGCTATCTGCCACAAAAACAGACCCTGACATTTGCTGTACCCACAACAAACAACGCCGGCGTGGATACCAGCAGCGTAAAAAAAAACAGCCGTGATACAGAATCAGCGACCGGATTAGCCTCGATACTCGCCGAAAAAGGTTTTTTATTTAACCTTGGGTTGTTTTTTATTCTTGGTGTAGGCCTTTGCTTCACCCCCTGCGTACTCCCTATGGTGCCTATTTTATCCAGCATTATTATTGGCCAGGGCGAAAGGGCTTCAGCTATTAAGGGCTTTTTATTATCGGGAGCCTACGTACTGGGCATGGCCTCGACCTACGCCATTGCCGGTATGATTGTTGGTGTCAGCGGCGAGCAGATTCAGGTGATTTTGCAACAGCCGGCGGTACTGTTCAGCTTTGCCGCTATTTTTATTGTTTTATCGCTTTCGATGTTCGGTTTTTACGAACTGCAACTACCCAACAGCCTACAAAGCAAACTGAATGCCATCAGCCAAAAGCAACAGGGTGGCACCCTTATAAGCGCAGCACTGATGGGCGTGCTCGCCGCGCTGATTGCTTCCCCCTGTGTATCAGCCCCTTTGATGGGGGCGCTGCTTTATATTGGCCATTCCGGCGACATGTGGTTTGGTGGTGCCGCTTTATTAGCTCTTGGGCTGGGAATGGGAGCCCCGTTAGTGGTGTTAGGAACCACCGGAGCTAACGCCTTACCAAAAGCAGGGCCCTGGATGGATAAGATCAAAGCCATTTTTGGCGTGCTGTTATTAGCCACCGGGCTTTGGCTGACCAAACACCTGGTGCCAGACAGCCTCGAATACATGCTATGGGGCTTTTTACTGATACTGGCAAGCATCTACCTGGGTGCTTTTGAAAACAGCAGCAACCACAAGCACCTGTTATTTCGCGCCATCGCAATCAGCACACTGGTGGCTGGCGCTGCATTGATTTTTCACAGCATCAACGGTTACACACTTGCCAACAACTCTGCCGACAACAGCATCAGCCATACCGGTACCGACAATCAGCAGAACCCGCTGCCTTTTGAGATACTGCGCGATACGCCAGCGCTGGAAGCCGCCCTGCAAGATGCCCGCGACAAGGGCCAGCCGGTGATGCTGGATTACTTTGCCGAATGGTGTACATCCTGTATCGAAATGGAACACACCTCTTTTAGCGACCCCACTGCCCGACAACTGTTAAGCGGCCATCGCTGGCTGCAAATTGATTTAACCAACAACGATCATGCCAAAAAACTACTGGATCGTTATCAGCTGATCGGCCCACCTGCCATTTTATTCTTTGATGAAAACGGCAAGGAAATCAACCAGGCCCGTATCTACGCCTATAAAGCGCCGAAGCCCTTTATTAAACACCTGCAACAGCTTTTCCAATAAGTTTAAATTGGCCAATCACTCCAAACCGGCCAGCTTGGTAACTGTCATTGACGATACTTTTAGAAATTAGTTACTATTATGTGGCTAATTTCGGCTAACATGCGGTTAATGGCACTGTAAATCCATTTAACTTGTAACCATTTGTAATATTGGCGCAATAACGGAAGATGCTTTAAAAAACGCTCGTTATAATCGACAGCATTACCTTTGGCTGGGTATAAATCTCAGTACCGGATTGTGAGGAAGCATTGAATGGCGACATTGCTAGTGTTAAACGGGCCAAATCTTAATTTACTGGGCCAACGGGAGCCCGGGCATTATGGTAACGACACACTGGAAACCATTAACCAGCGACTGACAGCCCTGGCTAACGCCGCCGGATACCAGCTAGACGCCTTTCAAAGCAATACCGAAGGGGAGATCATCAATAAAATTCACAGCACACTCGGCAGCGATGTTGAGTTTATTATTATTAACCCCGGCGCTTTTACTCACACCAGCATTGCCATTAGAGATGCCTTATTAGGTGTCAGCATGCCCTTTATTGAAGTGCATCTTTCCAATGTTCATGCGCGAGAACAATTCCGTCATCATTCCTATTTTGCAGATATTGCAGTGGGAACCATCACTGGTCTGGGCGCCAAAGGCTATGAATTTGCATTACAGGCGGCAATCGCTCAGCTTGCTGACAAGCCCCATTAAAACCAATAAAAACAGTATTAAAACGATTAAAAGAGATACCACTTATGGACATCCGTAAAGTTAAAAAGCTGATTGAACTCTTAGAAGAATCCGGCATTGACGAAATTGAAATAAAAGAAGGCGAAGAGTCTGTAAGAATCAGCAGAAACAGCCAGGCAGCCGCCCAACAGGTAGCCTATCATGCCGCACCGGTTGCACCACAAGCTCCTGCACCGGCACAACCAGCGCCGCCCCCAGCCCCAAGCACTGCACCAGAAACACCCGCCACCGACGAACCCGAAGGCAGCAAAGTGCGCTCGCCCATGGTGGGAACCTTCTACCGCTCCCCTTCACCCGAAGCAAAAGCCTTTGTGGAAGTTGGCCAAACCGTCAAAACCGGCGACACCCTTTGTATTGTTGAAGCCATGAAGATGATGAACCAGATTGAAGCGGATCGCTCCGGTACTATTCGCGCCATTCTGGTGGAAAACGCCGAGCCGGTCGAATTCGATCAGCCTCTCTTTATTATTGACTAACAGCCCTGGCCACTGAAAAAGGACAAGACCATGATTGAGAAAGTCTTGATCGCCAACCGTGGCGAGATTGCGCTACGTGTACTCCGTGCGTGTAAAGAAATGGGCATAAAAACGGTTGCGGTGTACTCCAAACCCGATGCCAACCTTATGCATGTAAGACTGGCCGATGAAGCCGTGTGCATTGGGCCTGCACCTGCCGCAGAAAGCTACCTGAACATTCCCGCCATTATCAGCGCAGCAGAAATTACCGACGCTGATGCAATCCACCCCGGCTACGGCTTTTTAGCTGAAAACGCCGATTTTGCCGAGCGTGTTACCGATTCCGGATTCACCTTTATTGGCCCACGGGCAGACACCATTCGCTTAATGGGCAACAAGGTATCGGCGATTGAAGCCATGAAAAACGCCGGCGTACCCTGTGTGCCGGGTTCCGATGGCCCGCTAAGCGACGACCCTGATGAAATCATGCAGCTGGCAAGGGATATTGGCTTCCCGGTTATTATCAAAGCCGCATCTGGCGGTGGTGGCCGCGGCATGCGCGTGGTTCACAGTGAACAGGAACTGATTGAATCGGTATCCATTACCCAAACCGAGGCCCGCGCCGCCTTCGGCGACCCCACCGTGTATATGGAAAAATTCCTCACCACCCCACGGCATGTTGAAATCCAGGTACTGGCCGATGGCAATGGCCATGCCGTTTACCTGGGCGACCGCGATTGTTCGCTGCAACGCCGCCATCAAAAAGTGGTTGAAGAAGCCCCTGCCCCCGGCATCCCCGATGCGCTGCGCAAAGAAGTGGGCGAAGCCTGCGTAGAAGCCTGCAAACGCATTAACTATCGTGGTGCCGGCACTTTCGAATTCCTGTATGAAAACGAACGCTTTTATTTTATTGAAATGAACACCCGCGTACAGGTGGAACACCCGGTTACCGAGATGGTCACCGGCATCGACATTATTAAAGAACAACTGATTATTGCTGGCGAAGAAAAGCTTGGGCTACAACAGGGCGACATCAGCATTAACGGCCATTCCATTGAATGCCGAATCAACGCTGAAAACCCGGATACCTTTTTGCCCAGCCCCGGTAAAATTGATTACTGGCACTGTCCTGGTGGCAACGGTGTAAGAATGGACACCCATGTTTATCAGGGCTACAGCGTACCGCCTTTTTACGATTCGTTGATTGGCAAGTTGATCACCTGGGGTGAAAATCGCGACATCGCCATGCAGCGGATGCGTAACGCACTGGATGAAATCGTTGTTGAAGGCATCAGTACCAACGCGATCCTGCACCGCAATATCATTATGCAAGACAGCGATTTTGCAAAAGGCAGTGTTGATATCCACCACCTGGAAAAACTTATTAACACGGTGACATAACACAATGGCATGGGTACAGCTGACACTACAGGTTCCCGGAACCAGTGCAGAACAGTTTGAAGACGCACTTATAGCCACAGGTGCCAGTGCCGTTACCCTGAGGGATAACGCGGATCAACCCTTATTGGAGCCACCCCCGGGAGCCACGCCCCTATGGGACGACACCCTGGTGACTGGTTTGTTTGATGCATCCGTTGACACCGACCTGTTAACAGCCGCCTTATGCAACGTTGCCGGTGTCGACCAGCTGCCACCACTAAAAATACAGGCTCTGGAAGACAAAGACTGGGAAAGAGAGTGGATGACCCACTACCAGCCCATGCAATTCGGCAAACGCCTGTGGGTTTGCCCCAGCTGGTGCCCGCCGCCACAGCCCGATGCCATCAACCTGCTGCTGGACCCGGGGCTGGCCTTTGGTACCGGCACTCACCCCACCACCGCCTTGTGCCTGGAATGGCTTGATGGCCAGCAACTGGAACAGAAAACCCTGATTGATTTCGGCTGCGGCTCCGGCATTTTAGCCGTTGCTGCTGCCTTACTGGGTTGCACCCGGGTTCTGGGCATTGATAACGACCCCCAGGCTCTATTGGCATCAAAGGATAACGCAGCAAGAAATCAGGTCACAGAACGCATCAACGTATACAGCCCGAATGCCTTTGCCCAAAACAATATCAATTTCAAAAACAACACCGGGCAACAGGCCGACGCCCAGGGCCAGGCCGATATAGTCGTAGCCAACATTCTGGCAGGCACCCTTATCGACCTCGCACCACAAATCAGCGCCTTACTGAAAACCGGTGGCAAGCTCGCACTTTCAGGCATTCTGGAAGAACAAACGGCCAGCGTGCAGGCAGCCTATGCACCCTGGATTGATTTTGACCCCACGCGGCAGCGGGAAGACTGGGTGTGCATCAGTGGCAGCAAACGTTAACACGCCATAAACGCTTACTTTTTAATCGAATTTTTATTGATTTTGCACATATATCAACAGAATTAACGCAAACTCAGCGTTTCCCAACTACATTTAGTAGGGTTAATGCTCGTAAAGCAATTTTAAAATAACTTGATCTGAAAAGAGTCCTTGCCCCGAGAAACCAGCAGCCGTATGGAAGAACAGTTACTAACCAAATGTCCGCATTGCGGCACAGCCTTCAGGCTATCCAAAGAGCATCTAGAAATTGCTGGTGGTGCCGTTCGTTGTGGCTCCTGCTACCAGGTATTTCATGCCAAAGAAAACATTATCAAAGCCTCTGTGGTCGAAAAAGCAAAGCCGCAAGCGCCTGCTGAGCAAGAAACTTCCCCAGACCCGCTAGAAGAGCCTGGATTAAAAGACGGTGCTCCCTACGCAGAAACGACATCAGACTGGCCAACCGAAAATAATTTTGCAGCGACTCAAGCATCAAACAACCTGTCAGATACCCCAAAAACAACCAAAGACAAATCACAAAACAGTGTTGATGAATCCTGGGCAGAAGCGTTACTTGAAGAACTCGGTGACAATATCCCGGAAGACGACGACGAACTGATCCAGGACAATCCGGAAGAAGATAACCCTCACGCCACATCCGATACCGGGTTTGACAGCATCCACAGCTCTGAAAACGCATTTGTAGAAGGGCAAACCACTACAAAGAAAGCCAAAGACAGCATTGATGATGGTTTCCTGGATTTCGACCACACATTCGAGACAGTTATCTCGGAAGAAATGGCGGCTGAAACAGACAGCGGCCATAAAGATGAAGCCTGGGCGCAAAAAATGCTAGAAGAGCTGGAAGCAGAAGAATCGCCCAAACCGCCCTCAATGGAAGAACTTTCGATTCTAGACAACACAACTGTAGAAGGTCTTTCTGACAACCCCTTCAGTGCAAAAGAACTTTCCCGCTCTACTGAAGACGCCGTACAACAGGCTCGCACGAAAGCTAAAGAAAATGCCAAGAAACAACGTGAACTGGAGAAGGCTGAAAAAAGCAGCCGTCTGAATAGTGTATTCCCCGAGGGTTTCGATGCGGGAGAAGGTTTTATTGAGGAAATAGACCTTGGCGAAATAAGCAACATCATTACTGATGAATTCACACCCACACCTTCCAGCAATCGTACACCTGGCAACGATATACTTGAACAGCAGATAGCAGCAAGCGAGCTTCATTTTGGTGATGAAAAAAACATTAAAAAGCGGTCACGCTTGAAAGCCATTAGCCTCGTTTTCCTGAACATTATTGCTATTCTGGGGCTGATTGGGCAGCATGCCTATTTCAACTTTGACGAGCTTGCCCGCGAGGACGCATACCGCCCACTTTATAAACTTTTCTGTGACCAGCTGGGCTGCCAGCTGCCCACACGCATCGACACATCGAAAATACAGGGCACTAACCTGGTAGTTCGCTCTCACCCCATGGAACCTAATGCCATCGTTATTGATGTCATTGCTTATAATCGAGCAAAATACTCCCAGCCTTATCCTGATTTAAAGCTGGCCTTTGAAGATCTTAATGGCAAACCGGTAGCCTCACGAAGATTCAGACCACAGGAATATATTCAAGACCAGAATATTGATCTGGCAAACATGCCACCAAACACCCCTGTACATATCAGCCTTGAAATTATCGATCCCGGTCCACAAGCATCTAACTATCAGGTTGAATTCTTACCGCAAACATAAATTTGCATCAATTTGAGGCAAAGTAACAAAACCTGCTTACATCGGCTGCCCCTTATTTCATGATTTTTTTGTGAATCCTTTAATTTGCACCTTTCCCCCTGAAAAACTTCCCGCTATTATAGGTTGATCTTTGAGCTACGCTTAAATTCATTAGGTAAGGGCTTAGTTTGAGCCTGTATTCTTTAAGTTGATCAATTTCACAGCACCCGATCATTTTATGAAAATAGGCCCATACCAATTACCCAACCCTGTGTTGCTGGCTCCCATGGCCGGAGTGACTGATTTGCCTTTTCGAAGGCTCTGCCGACGCTTAGGCGCCGGTATGGTGGTTTCTGAAATGCTGATCAGCAACAGCCAGCTGTGGAACACTCGCAAGTCCAGACAACGGCTTGATCACACAGGTGAGCCAGAACCGCGATCTGTCCAAATTGCGGGGAACGATCCTGAAATGATGGCCGAGGCAGCTCGCCAGACGGTTATGCATGGCGCCCAGATTGTTGATATCAACATGGGGTGCCCGGCAAAAAAAGTCTGCAAAAAGCTGGCTGGCTCAGCGTTACTCAAAGATGAAAAGCTGGTCGAGTCCATTCTCACTGCGGTTGTGAATGCTGTAGATGTACCTGTCACCTTAAAAATGCGAACCGGCTGGGATACCCACCATCGTAACGGCGTAACGATTGCTCGCATTGCCGAGGATTCAGGTATTCAGGCATTAGCAGTTCATGGTCGAACACGAGCCTGCGCTTATAAAGGCGAAGTGGAATATGACACCATAGCAGCCATTAAGGAAAGCATTTCGATTCCGGTGGTCGCAAACGGTGATATCACAACACCTGAAAAAGCCAAAGAAGTGCTAGACCACACTGGTGCGAATGGTATTATGATCGGTAGGAGCGCTCAGGGAAACCCTTGGATTTTCCGAGAGATAGCTCACTATTTAGCGTCCGGGGAACAGCTCCCCCCACCTGGTTTAGGGGAAGTCAGGGAAGTTATGATGGAACACCTGTCGAGCTTACACGACTTTTACGGAGAGTATTTGGGGGTCCGCATTGCCAGAAAACACCTTGGCTGGTATGTCCAAAACCTTCCAGAGGGAGCCAACTTCAGGAAATCATTTAACCTTCTTGATTCAGCTTCAGAGCAAAATAAGACTGCTCAAAACTATTTCGAGCAACTGATCAAGAAAGAGGTAATGGCGGCATGAACGAAACTAACTATAACGAAGAACCTGCATTCGAAACCAACTCTGAATCAGCAAGCAGCAAGTTACTGCGCGAGCACCTTGTAGCACCTGGCGATCACGAAACCCAAACGCTTCGTGATCATGTGCACAAATCACTGCGTAACTATTTTGCCCACCTTGATGGTCAGCCTGTCACAGATGTTTACCAAATGGTACTTTCAGAAGTGGAAGCACCTTTGCTGGAAACAGTCATGGAATATACCCGCGGTAATCAAACCAAAGCGGCTATTTTGCTAGGCTTAAACCGTGGCACTCTGCGCAAAAAGCTGAAGATTTACGGCTTAATCTAGTCAACAATCGGGTTTTCTATCTCCTGTAGAGCTGGTCGAAAGCCCGATATCAGCCCACGGCTATTCATCCTTAGCCGTGGGCTATGGCAAATTTTAAGTGATATTTGCTGATAATGGATCTTTTCTTGTGCTCCCCCCCTTAATTCCTGACTCAATAACGACTAAAATTGCGTCCCCGGCCGATTGGCATTAATCGGCAGATTTATTCCTATCACCTTAACTTAATCGTCAGGGCACACCACATCATGAGCAACCCGATCAAACGCGCTCTTATCAGCGTTTCCGACAAAACCGGCATTGTTGAATTTGCTTCCGCATTGGCAGAAATGGGCGTTGAAATTCTTTCAACCGGCGGCACCTTCAAATTATTGAAAGATAATGGCGTAAACGCTATCGAAGTGTCTGACTATACCGGCTTTCCTGAAATGATGGATGGCCGTGTCAAAACCTTACACCCCAAAGTGCACGGCGGCATTCTGGGGCGACGCGGGCAGGACGATGCGGCCATGAGCCAGCACAACATTACCCCCATTGATATGGTGGTGGTTAACCTGTACCCCTTTGAAAACACCGTTGCCAACCCCGATTGCGACCTGCCCACCGCCATTGAAAACATTGATATTGGCGGCCCGACCATGGTTCGCTCGGCGGCCAAAAACCACCGCTGGGTCAGCATTGTAGTTAATGCCGGCGACTATGACCGGGTATTGGCAGAAATGCGCGAAACCGGCGGCCAGGTGAAAGACCGCACCCGTTTCGAACTGGCATTGGCTGCCTTTGAGCACACCTCGGCATACGATGGTGCTATTGCCAATTATCTGGGAACCATTCAGGAAGATGGCACCAAAGCTGACTTCCCCAACACTTTCAACACCCAGTTTGTGAAAGCCCAGGACATGCGCTACGGCGAGAACCCCCATCAAAAAGCCGCCTTTTATGTAGAGGCCAACCCGGCAGAAGCCTGCGTCGGCACCGCCAGGCAGCTTCAGGGCAAAGAACTTTCCTATAACAATGTCGCTGATACCGATGCTGCACTGGAGTGCGTAAAAGCCTTTAGCGCACCCGCCTGTGTCATTGTTAAACACGCCAACCCCTGTGGTGTGGCCATCGGCACCGATATTAACGCCGCCTACGAAAAAGCCTTTCAAACCGATCCTACCTCGGCCTTTGGTGGCATTATTGCCTTCAACCGCCCTCTGGATGCAACCACCGCACGCAACATTGTTGATAAGCAGTTTGTCGAAGTCATTATTGCGCCATCGGTAAGCGATGACGCCGTTACCATCGTGGCAGAAAAGAAAAACGTTCGCTTGCTGGCCTGCGGTGAGTGGCCGGAAGCCCGTGTTCAGGAGCTGGATTACAAACGTGTTAGCGGCGGCTTGCTAGTGCAGGATCGTGATAACGGCATTGTTACCGAAGCTGATCTTAAAGTGGTGACCAAACGAGCACCAAGCGCTGAAGAAATTCGTGATTTACTGTTTTGCTGGAAAGTCGCCAAATTTGTGAAATCCAATGCCATTGTGTACGCCAAAGCCGAGCAGACTATCGGCATAGGCGCAGGCCAGATGAGCCGTGTGTACAGCGCAAAAATCGCCGGCATCAAGGCCGCTGATGAGGGCTTGCAAGTGGCAGGATCGGTCATGGCATCCGATGCCTTCTTCCCCTTCCGTGATGGCATTGATGCAGCCGCTGAAGCGGGTATTAACGCCGTTATTCAGCCGGGCGGTTCCATCCGCGATGAAGAGGTCATCGCTGCGGCAGACGAAGCCGGTATGGCAATGGTCTTCACCGGTATGAGGCACTTCCGCCATTAATTGAGCTCTATTCCCATTTAAACATTTGCAAAGGATTCATCAATGAAGGTACTGATTATTGGTAGCGGCGGCCGCGAACACGCCCTGGGCTGGAAAGTAGCGCAATCGCCGCGCATTGAAACCGTGTTTGTGGCTCCCGGCAATGCGGGCACCGCACTTGAACCCAAACTGGAAAATGTCGCCATTGATGTGCTGGCGGTCGATGAGCTGGTGGCCTTTGCCAAAGACAACAACGTTGAACTCACCATTGTCGGCCCGGAAGCGCCACTGGTGATTGGTGTTGTCGATGCCTTCACGGCAGCAGGCTTAAAGTGCTTTGGGCCCACCCAGGGAGCCGCCCAACTGGAAGGCTCCAAGGCTTTCACCAAGGACTTCCTGGCACGCCACCAGATTCCCACCGCAGCTTACGGCAACTTCACCGATCAGGCAGCCGCCATAGAGTACGTCAAGCAGCAAGGCGCTCCCATAGTGGTAAAAGCCGATGGCCTGGCCGCCGGTAAAGGCGTGATTCTTGCGCAAACCGAAGAGCAAGCCATTGCCGCTATCGAAGATATGCTGGCGGGCAATAAATTTGGCGATGCCGGACACCGGGTAGTGGTTGAAGAATTCCTGACAGGCGAAGAAGCCAGCTTTATCTGCATGGTCGATGGTAAAAATGTATTACCCATGGCCACCTCACAGGATCACAAAGCCCGCGATAACGGCGATCAGGGGCCAAACACCGGTGGCATGGGTGCCTACTCACCGGCACCGGTGGTCACACCTGAAATTGAAGCCCGCATTATGGAAGAAGTGATTCTGCCCACTGTGGAAGGCATGGCTGCTGAGGGCAACCCCTACACCGGCTTTTTGTACGCCGGCATTATGGTCGCACCCGATGGCACCCCTAAAGTGCTGGAATACAACTGCCGCTTTGGCGACCCGGAAACACAACCGATTATGCTGCGCCTGCAATCGGATCTGGCAGAGCTTTGCCTGCGGGCGCTGGACAAGCAGCTTGATAACACCACTGTCAACTGGGATGAACGCGCAGCCCTGGGTGTAGTGCTGGCGGCTGGCGGCTACCCTGAAAGTTACAACAAAGGCGATGTCATTATGGGCCTGCCGGAAAACGAGCAGCAGGGCCAAAAAGTCTTTCATGCGGGCACCAAAAATATTGATGGCAAAATCACTACCCACGGTGGCCGGGTATTATGTGCCACAGCTTTGGGTAACACCGTATCAGAAGCACAGGCGAAAGCTTACGACCTGGTCAAACAAATTAACTGGAAAGATGTGTACTACCGCGACGACATTGGTTATCGAGCAGTAGCACGGGAACAAAACTGATTTTTTTCAGCCGGGTTATTCATCAGGGGTGAAGACACCGCCAGGGTCTTCACCTGCACCCCGGCGCTGCTTTCCCCTGTTTGTCATCACAACACTTCCCGCGAACAAACCTGCTAATGACGATTTCTCATATTGTGAACTGACGCAAAACAACTGCCTAAAAAGTTGATTTCACTCTCTAAAATGCTAAACCTAAAGAAATAGAAACAGATACATTCAGGCATATGAGCAGCGAATCAATTCAAGTCAGCAAAGACAGCGTTAAGAGTCTGATTCCTTTTAATTCACTATCAGACAACCATATAGACGATACGCTGAAGCACGCTCGTACAATCCGCGTGGCAAGCGGTAAAATGGTTTTTAAACGCGGCGATGTGACCACTGAGCGCTACTATTTATTGGAGGGTTCGGTAGATCTGTGTGATGCTGATTTCAATATCACCCCCCTGTCAGCAGACGATCCCGAAAGCGCCCACGCGCTGGACCCACACAACCCCCACAAGGTATCAGCAGTCACCACCTCCGATACCGTATTGCTGGCGGTAGACCAGAAGCACCTTGATCTGGTGCTCACTTGGGATCAGGCGGGTAACTACCTGGTCACTGACTTATCCAGCAAAGAAGAAATGGCAGAGCGCGACTGGATGAGCTGCCTGTTGGAATCCAGTTTAATCAGTCAGGTTCCTCCCGCCAACATTCAGAAACTATTTGTCACCTTTGCCCCCATGAAAGCTGAAAAAGGCGAGTTAATCATTGAGCAAGGTGAAATAGGTGATTTGTTCTACGTAATAGAGCAGGGTATTGCTGAAGTGACGCGACGCACAAAAACTGGAGAGGAAGTGCTCGCACGATTAGGGCCCGGCGACTTTTTTGGTGAAGAAGCCCTGATCAGTGACTCTACAAGGAATGCGTCGGTGAGAATGACACTCGACGGTAATCTTATGTGCCTGGAAAAAGAGCAGTTTACTAAACTGCTGCATGAACCGGTTTTACAATTTATTACCCCGGATGAGCTGCAACAACACCAGGCCAATGAAAATATTGTGTTACTGGATGTACGACTGCAGACTGAGTTTGATCATGAGCACAGCAATCACGCCATCAATATACCCCTTGGTGATCTGCGCAAAGAGCTTGATAAACTTGACAAATCTTCGACTTACGCAATTATTGGCGAAAGCGGCGCCAGAGCTGAATTAGGTGCTTATCTGCTGAAAGAGGCAGGCTTTGACGCAGTTATCGTTAAAAGTTAATGCAGCTTAGAAGGGGCTGGTGACATTGCCATGATAGGTAGCGCAAAGCCCAATTAGCAACATGCCAGCATAAGTATAGGTGTTCAGCAGACCATCATGTATACTCTGGAGCTATGCGAAAAGGAAATTTCACAGGGAGCGAAGTTGCAGCAGCGATTGTGCAACGTCATACGTTATCCAGAAAAACACTGAAAAAGCTAAACAACGCTGTAGCGGCTGCATTTTGTTTAGTGTTTTTGCTTGTCTGTTCACTGGCTGGCAATGTTTATGCTGGTAGCATCGTGATTGACCAGGAACGCTTTCACATTAACGCTACCGATAAGATCGAGTATATCGAAGATACCACCGGGCAGCTAAAAGCAAACGATCTTATTCATCCCAGTGTTGCCAGGCAATTTGCCCGTATTCGCAGCACCATTCTACCCTTCGGCTTCACCAATAATACTATCTGGATGCGAATCAATATTGAAAACCATCTGCCCAAGATGGCCAGCGCCATCATGTATATTGATCGCCCGGATATTGACAATATCAGCCTTTATGTGGTCGAAAACAATCAGGTAAAGCCCTACGCATTAACCCCGGAAACAGGCCGCAGCCCCGCCTTTCTTATAGATTTAAAGGCCAATGAAAGCACAGTCATTTTCGCAAAACTGACCTCTTACCATTTCATTAATGCAGCTATAAAACTATCTGATCCTATTTCCTACAGCGTTTATTCCGGCATTCTGCAAATGTTGATCGGCTGGGGTGCTGGCATTATTTTTTGCCTGCTGGTTTATGGCCTGTACCAAAGCTTGCGCACCCGGGCCCGTATCTATTACTTTTTCACCCTGTATTTATCCTCTAGCCTGTTATACACCCTGACCCACTCCGGGTACATTGGCTTTCAATGGCTAGCGGCACCCGGCATCTACCCCAAGCTGGAGGCGGCAGGTCTGCTGCTCACAGTTGCCGCTATCACGCATCTTGAATGGCATTTTTTAAGGGCAGCCAAGCCCATCACCTATGTCAATTACAGCCTTAGAGGGATGAGCCTGGCTGCCCTCTTGGTGCTGACAGCCATTCCCTTTATCGACAACAATACCAGCATTCAAATCGGATTCATTGTGGGTATCATTGCAGCACCCATGCTGCTGTTCGCGGCATTTGTTCACTGGGCAAATGGCTTCAAACCCGCACTGTATCACCTGACATCAAGATCATTTTTCCTGATACTGGCAGGCATTGCTGCCCAGACCCTTTATGGCAATCTACCCATTAATATCACACTGAGCTGGCTGTTATTGTTTGGCTTCGTGGCCGATGCCGTGTTAGTCAACATGGCTCTCACCGAAAGGCAACGCCTGATTGACAAAGAACAGGAAGAACAACGCTGCAACGCTGCGGTAAAAATTGCAACCATTCGCACCAAAAGTGAATTTTTATCCCAGCTCAGCCACGAAATACGCACCCCCATGAACGGCATTTTAGGCATGGCGGAACTGCTCAATGGCACCTCGTTATCTCACATCCAGCAGGACTATCTAAAAACCATTTCAACCTCGGGTAATCACCTGCTGAAGATTCTCGATGATGTGCTGGATTTTTCCAGGATTGAAGCTGGTAAGCTTTCTATTGATATCGCACCTTTCGATATTTCATTACTGCTGAGCGAATCCATAGAGCTGTTAAACAGTCGCATCGAAGAAAAACAGCTAGAGTTAATCACCCATATAGACAGCAATGTACCGCAGCAGCTTAAGGGCGACCCCATTCGTATTCGCCAGATACTGATCAACCTGATTTCAAACGCCGTTAACTACACCGATCACGGTGACATCGCCATTAACATTCAAAAGGCCCCGTCCAGCTCCCGGCTGGAACTGCAATTTGAAGTCTCGGGTAGCGGCATTAACGTCCCCCAGGAAATACTTAAAACACTCTTTCAACATTCACAGCTTATCAACCCGGCCGATAACAAAGCGCTTGGCCTTGCCATTGCAGAACGTCTTGTGAATATGATGAACGGCAAGATAGGTGTAGAAAGCCAACAAGGCAAAGGCTGCCGCTTCTGGTTTACATTGCCGTTAGAGGCGACAGAAGAAGAACGCACCCCCGTTTTTTCTGAAAATTTTCAGGATCTACGCCTGTTAGTGGTCGACGACAACGCATCCTGCCGCCTGGTTATCCAGCAACAGGCCAACAGCTGGGGCATGAATGTCAGCACTGCACTGAACGGTAAGCAAGCGCTGGCTTTACTTCGCACCCAGGCAAACCTGGAGGAACCCTTTGATATTGTAATTGTTGACCATGAAATGCCCGGCATGAACGGCTTGGAACTGGCAGCCCGCATCAAGGAAGACCCGCTGATCAATAATAACCTGTTGGTGATAATGCTCACCGGACTGGGGGTTGCTCCCAGCTCCACTGCCGCCAGGAACGCCGGCATCCGCAGAGTGATTACCAAGCCGGTTACCGGCAGAGTATTGAAAGCCACGCTGGCAGAAGAGCTGGATCACCTGCAAAAAATTGAACAGGCCCACCCAAAAACCGGGGCCGATGAGCCTCCCCTATCGAACAAAATCAACATTCTGGTTGCAGAGGATCACCACCTTAGCCAGAAAGTCATTAAAGGCATGCTGGCTCGGCTAGGGCTTGACTGCGATACGGTGAGTAACGGAAAAGAAGCGATCGAAGCAACCCTTAACAACGATTACAGCCTGATTCTGATGGATTGTGAAATGCCGGATGTCAACGGCTATGAAGCAACCCGGAAAATTCGCAGCCTGGAAAAAGCCCACCACAAAAGCGAAACACCGATTATTGCCTTAACCGCACACATTATGGATGAACACAAAGAGCGCAGTCTGCAATGCGGTATGAACGCCCACCTGTCGAAACCTATTGAGCTTTCAGAACTGCGCGACATTATTATCCGCTGGACTGAGCAACCTGCAGATAAAAAACCGCCAAACTCTCACCAGCAGGCCTGAGCATTATCACGCCCCACGAGTTCTAATTGGCACTTACTGTACGGCCATCAGCCCAGGTACGCAGCTCAGTTATTTTTTCTGCCATGACCACCGACAAGGGGCTGGTGTTAGCAATTTCTTCCAATACATGCTGCGTATCCAGCTCACACCTTTGCGCATGACAAGCATACAAGCCTGCCACAATGGACTGTTCAATTTCAGCACCGGAAAAACCATCGGATGCCAACGCTAAGCGCTCCAGATCAAATGTATTCGGATCGATAAAACGTTTCGCAAGATGAATCTCGAAGATTGTTTGACGCACTTCAAAGTCGGGCAGATCAACAAAAAAGATTTCATCCAGCCGCCCCTTGCGTATCAGTTCAGGAGGCATCCGGGTCATATCATTGGCAGTGGCTACAATAAAAACCGACTCTTTTTTCTCTGCCATCCAGGTTAATAGTGTACCAAGAATACGTTTCGAGACACCGCCGTCGTTATCATCACCCGCCAACCCTTTTTCAATTTCATCCATCCATAATACACAGGGCGACATCAAATCGGCCAACTTCAAGGCTTCGCGCAAATTCTTTTCAGACTCACCAATAAATTTATTTAACAGCGCAGCAAAATCGAGCCGCAGCAGGGGCACATTCCAACAACCAGCGACAGCTTTTGCTGCCAGGCTTTTACCACCACCCTGAATACCCAACAACATCAGTCCTTTAGGGCGATCCAGGCTGCTGTCCTGATCGGCAACAAAGCTTGCTTTACGCTGTTCCAGCCATGACTTCAAAGTTGCCAGGCCACCCACCTCGGCAAAGTCTGCGGTGTCGTATTCAAAACTCAAGATGCCATCCATATCCATCAACTGAAATTTTGCTTTATTCAGATTGGGAATATCATTCTCTGTTATCGCTCCGTCATCGACAATCGCACCCCGAGCCAGGCGCCGTGCATCAGCGAAGGTCAAGCCCCGCAAATTTCTCACCAGTGCATTCAGAGTTTTACTATCGGTTTTAACTCGTACGCCTTTATTCTGATTCGACCAATGGGTGGCTTCTTCCCGCACCAGGCTCATCAGCTGCTGATCGTTAGGCATGGTTAATTCCATCTGCCCGCTATAACGTTTTACCTCCGGCGGAATATCAATCGCATGGCTTAACAGCACCACCGTGTGAGCAACACGATCGTAATGCATGGCAATTTCTTTTAACAAACGGACATTTTTAGGGTTATCCTGCAAAAAAGGATGAGCATCGCACAGCACATAAATACCGGGCCTTTGAGTAGATTTAATTTGCCCCAGGGCATCATGCAGCTCTGTGGTTAACCGCTGGGAGACTCCGTGCTCAAGATCAACCCGTTTTAAACCCTCGGTAACCGACCAGGAAAACACTGGTTTGCTCATCTTGAAACCGGCACGACATATTAAATCGAGCGCTCTCGGTTCTTCGTAGGTTTCAATCACCAGTACAGGCAATCGGGATTTCAGCATTATTTCCAAATCATGCAGGTCAGGCATACCAGCGTTCCTTTTTCCATCAACAGCAACAGGATATAATCACCCGTTCATATACTAAAAGGTTAACAGCCATGAGTCGTTACACACAATCGAAAAAAGCTCATGTCGGGGGGTATCTAAAGTTATGACCAAAGCCACCCTGCCGGGTTTAACAGTTCACCCTACCAATGGCTAATGATCATTCCCGGAACGGCGTTAGGCGAATAAAGCCACAAATTCCAAAAATAGTTATCTGATTACTTGATAATCAAGGGGTGAGGCGCTATAACCGTGAGTGTCTAATTGGGGCTCTTTCAAAAGAAAAAGGAACAACGTTCATACAATGAGCATAATTGATGCAGCCACTGAGCTTGAGCAATGCTTCAAACTCAAAGGGAGTCGGGTAACGATTACCATCCTTGAACTTTATCGTTACGATTATCAGGAATTTACCGAACAACTGGCCAACACTGTACAAACTGCCCCCGATTTTTTCCGCCAAATGCCGGTTATTCTTAGCCTGGAAAAATATCAGGGTGAAGGCTTTATTGATTTTATCGAAGTGAGCGAACTGTGCCGCGAATACGGGCTGGTTCCAGTAGCTGTCAGAGGCGGCACCGAAGAACAGGCAGTATCGGCAAATGTTGCCGGACTTGCGCAACTGCCCGCCAGCCATGAACGGGAAGCCACCCCGCCACCGGCCAAACAGGAACCGGTAGCGCAGGAAACACAAGCGGTTCATCACAACGCTAAGCCTGACGGCACTGACAGCAACAATAGTAACGGCAGCGAAAATCTTCTGATCACTACACCGGTGCGCTCAGGCCAACAGGTATTTGCTCCGAAAGGTGATCTCATCATCGTTGCACCTGTCAGTGCTGGTGCTGAAGTCTTGGCCAGCGGCAATATCCATGTGTATGGCCCGCTCAGAGGCAGAGCACTTGCCGGAGTTAACGGCGATAGCAGCGCCCGCATTTTTTGTCAGAGCCTGGAAGCGGAGCTGGTCTCCATTGCTGGCAGTTATAAAGTAAACGAAGATCTGAGAAAACAAAACTGGAAAGATTCAATCCAGGCACGGCTCGAAAATGAGCAGCTGGTGATTGATAAATTAAATTAAAGACCAATAACAACAGGCTCTATGGATTGCAGCCTTTTGTTGTTGCAGTAACAGCAGTTAATATCAAGCAGTAACTATTTATAAGAGGATAAAGCCTTGGCAGAGATCATCGTCGTCACCTCAGGTAAAGGTGGAGTAGGAAAAACAACGACCAGCGCAGCTATCGGCACTGGGCTCGCGCTGAAAGGCAAGAAAACCGTCATTATTGATTTCGACGTGGGCTTGCGTAACCTGGATTTAATCATGGGGTGTGAGCGACGCGTTGTTTACGATTTAATTAATGTTGTCAATGGTGAAGCAAACCTGAACCAGGCTCTGATTAAAGACAAACGCGTCGACAACCTCTTTATACTTCCCGCTTCACAAACCCGCGATAAAGATGCGTTAAGTATAGAAGGCGTTAAAAAAGTCATTGATGAGCTGAAGCAGTCATATGAATATATTATCTGCGACTCACCGGCAGGCATTGAAAAAGGTGCAATGATGGCCATGTATTTTGCTGATCGCGCCATTATTGTGACCAACCCTGAAGTGTCATCAGTGCGTGACTCTGACCGGATTCTAGGTATTCTGCAAAGCAAGACCCTTCGCGTTGAGACAGGCCAGCCTCCCGTTAAAGAGCAACTGCTGTTAACACGCTACGACCCGGAACGCGTTGAACGCGGTGAAATGTTAAGCGTACAAGATGTTGAAGAAATTCTTGCCATCGAATTGCTGGGTGTTATTCCTGATTCAAAAGCGGTTTTAAAAGCATCCAACCAGGGCCTGCCTGTTATTCATGATGCAGACAGCGATGCCGGGAAAGCCTATGATGATGCCGTGTTACGCTTTTTAGGTGAGGACGTACCACACCGCTTCCTGGACACCAACAAAAAAGGCTTTCTGAAGAGAATGTTTGGAGGTTGATATGAGCTTTCTAGATTATTTCCGCAGCAAAAATAAAAGCACCGCCAGCGTTGCCAAAGATCGCTTGCAAATTATCGTTGCTCATGAACGATCCAGCCGTAATCAGCCAGACTACCTGCCTGCGTTACAAAAGGATCTGGTGGCAGTCATCAGCAAGTATGTTCCGATTAATGAAGAACAGGTATCGGTTGCCCTCGATCAGAACGAAGATTGTGCCGTGCTTGAATTGAATATCACCTTACCCGAAGAAACCACTCAACAGGCTGCGGTCGGCTGATTTCAACACAAATAGAAAGTCAACGCCTGCCAAACTGCACCCCCAGCCGGGAAACCCGGCTGGGGGTTTTTGCCATAATTAAACCAGTCAGCTAGTGGCGGCCGAACCAGCTGTGAAAGAGATACGAGATATAATGGCCACTCCAGGTGAGGAAATCACTGAATCCTACCCAGCCATTCTGATTGTAATCTGCTTCTGCTATAAATCCGGGGGTACCGCTGCTCTTATTGTATGTGCTTAGGAAAAGCCGAAAATCAGCGCCATCGACATCAGCGTCACTATCCAGATCACCGGGAATATCAACAACACACTCCCCTTCATCCACATTACCATCACAGTTGTTATCAATACCATCGCCGCAAACCTCAGCCGCATCAGGATTAATACTGACGTTGCCGTCATCACAATCCAATGGTTCTTCGGCGGTATAAGGGAAAGACGGGCTGGTCAGGCATTGGCTATCATCGGTACCATACCCGTCGGCATCTGCATCGTAGTAATAAATACTGCATGGCTCACTGACATACACATAATCTTCTTTGGTAACAGTGTCTGAATCACCATCGGTGTCAGTCACCGTCAGGCTGACCGTATAATACCCGGCCTGATCAAACACGTGGGCAGGATGCTGTTCAGAACTATCAGGGGTACCATCGTTATCGAAGTCCCATGACCAGGCAACTATGCTATCCGTTCCACAGATTTGTGATTGATCAACAAAAGCAACATTCAGCGGCAATTCTCCGCTGACAGTCTGTGCACTAAAATTAGCGGTGGGTACCGACTTAGATACAGTAATATCGGTACTTGTGGTACTTGATGCGTCACCTTCATACACGGTAAGCGTTACCGTATAGGTGCCCGGTTCAGCATAGGTATGGGAGGGGCGTTTTTCGGTGCTGTCTATAGTGCCATCATTATCGAAATCCCACTCCCATTCACTGACAACGCCGGTGGAATTATCGGCAAATTGAACTGTCAGCGCCTGACAACCCTGAACCGGAGTAGCGGTAAAACTGGCGTTCACAGGTACCGTACAAGATGACAGCTCGCTCAGGAATGGATCAAAATCAACAACACCGCCAGCGATAGCATCACCGCTGCCCGGGCCATTTCCGCTTGGGCCATCGGCTGCACCCCAATAATTATTTTCAGCCATAATTGTACCGGCGTTAATATTATGGATACCGTACCTTGTATTGCCGACAATATTATTATTATAAATCTGTGGCGCTGCATCATTTCGCGTATCAAAACCAACAGTGTTGGCCAAAATATTATTACAGTAAATCTGTGGCGCAGAACTAAAAATAATAAACCCTTCCGACACACCGCGGATCGTAGACGACCTGATAACAGGGCTGCCACCGTCAATGTACATCATTTCGAGACGCTCTATAACTGCGTTTTCAATCACGCCGCCCTCTGATGCCGCAGAAAAACTCATTATGCCCGTGGAATGCATTGGCCAGCTCGATATAAACTTGATATTACTATCTTCGGTGCCTTCGGCGATTAATTGACTTGAGGCGCCAACCATCAGGGAACCCCTGGCGCTAAATTGAAGTTCTGTTCCCGGCTCAATAGTCAGGGTTGCATTATCAAGATTTAAGTAACTGGCAAGATAATAGGGAATTCCCGGGTTCTTCATGACAGTGTCGGCAGTTAAGGTCCCACCTTCATAATAAATACGATTATCACCGTTACCCGTAAAAGTGTTGCTCCCATCTATAGCCGCGATAGCATGATGCCCCTGGGAAATAGTAATACGGAAAGGATACTCTCCATTATCCTCATAGTGATTTTCACGAAGCGTGGGAGCGCCCGTCGCCACAACAGCATAACCATAAAAATGCACAGCATCCTGGTAACTGTTGCGAATAGTGCTGTTTTCAATCGTTACATCGGCGGCTGCATCAAACAGAATCATCTGCCCTCTGCTTCCGCCGTTCTCAATAATGGCATGACGAATAATAGTCCCTTCACCAGTCTCAACACTAAACCCGATATTCCCCCAGGGGTTTCCGCTGACATTGGTGGTGAAACGTATTTTGTTGTCTTCGGTGCCTTGCGCAACCAATGTTCCCGCTCCCTTCATACGAGAGCCAAGCCACAGGTTCATACCAGGATCGAAGCGAACCTCCACACCGGGATTTATCGTCAATGTCGCATTACCAACCAGGTGAATATCGTTTTTTACAATGTACGGGCTACCGGCAAGATCCCAGTTAGTGTCGGTTTCAATTTCACCACTAACATGAGTATCAGCTACGGCCATCTGCACACAGGTAAACAGTGCAAAAACCCAGGCAACACCCCCCAAGGCGGCTTTGCCAGATAACAACGGAAACACGGTTTCCTTCTTCATTTGCTTTTCCTTAGATTTAATAAATAAACTTTTCAGGTCGATAAAAAACATCAATACCTAAACCCATCACAATACCTAAACCCATCACAACGAATCATAAAACCGCGACAGATTGGCGCGTACCCGCGACTCTATAAACTCCCTCACTGCGCCGTTTGCCAGGGCATCCGGTAAATACTGCTGCATTTCTACCAGAACATAATCCCGGGTAAAACCACACTGCTCAGCCAGCTCACCCATCGGTTCATTTCCGTGTTGTGAAAAGAAATCCTCAATCACAACATCCAAAATATTGTAAATATATTCTGTTTCACGAATCTGCAACCAGAGTTTTTTGGCTAGTGCCGCTGCTTTTTCAATATCCTGCTCGGATACATGATCCGCCACCTGGGAAAAACGCTTTGCTTCAAGTTTTTCCCAAAAATGATCGCCTGCTTTTTTAATATTGTGTGCGTTTAACGCATTATTCAGAAATTTTTCACTGAGTTCCAGGGTGCGGTTAATATTGGCTTCAATGTACTTCTTAACGGCAATTTCAGCCATGCTTTCAAGGTTCGGCATGGCCTTATTAATACTTTTTGCCCCCATTTTCATTAAAGAACCCACACCGGGAACTTTTTTAGTCACCAGATTTTCATTCATCACATAATCTTTAATGCCATGATAAAGCACATCAGAAATCAGCTCGCTGTACACCGGGCTTCTTAGCAATGCTCTTATAAAATCCACCCGAATTTCTTCATATTGGGCAAGGTGTACAATGAAATCATCGAATTCATTTTTCGGGATTAAAGACGATAACGAGGCTTGCTGATTGATATCCGCACTAACACCTGCCAGCACAGCATTCACCAGCAAGGCATGAAAGTGCTCTGTGTAAGGAGTATGTTTTATACTGTGGCGCACAAACGCTTTTACCTGGGAAACATCTACCACTTCATTCAGGCTGGTGTGATTGAACCATGCATAGAGTTCGGCAATTTCTTCTGCTATCAATCTTTGCAGGCCATCACCAGAAAGATCGGCCAATACAAACTGTACATGCTGCTCTTTAATCTCTTGCAGCCATTGCTCCCTTGTTTGTTCCGCCACCCGTTAACTCCCCTTATCATGCGTTAATGCAATTAAAAATATCTACAATACTGTATTCATCAGTCCGGGCAACCATACGCGGCTGCCCGACACTACGCAACTTTCAAGCCCTGCGCTGTTTGCAACAATCAGATTACAATCCATATACTTAAAAGGGCAAAAAAAAGCCTGAAACGGCGTGTTTCAGGCTTGAGGCGTCCAAAAGGTTATGTAAGAACAGTCATCGGCGACGTGATGACTATGGGAGCAAGTATCACGAAAAACGCTCAGATACTCAGTTTATGATTTGTAGCAGCTACGTATCTGAATTGTAATTTCTGACTAAAAGAATTCCTCATCATCGCCAGCGGGATTGGAAAAAGGGTCCACTGATATATCAAACCCTGATTGATCCTGCCTAGGCTCAAAAGCAGGCTCACTGGCCTGTTTACGAGGTAATTCAGGTTCAACCACTTGCCGAGGTGTATTCACCTCCACATCTAATGAATTAACCTCAATATCATCACTTTTCAATTCATCGGGCTTTGGCTCCAACACGCTGATCACCTGTTCGCCGTTATCGGATTGCAGGGTTTCCTGATTGCCATCTTCATCCTCGTTAAGAATTTCAAAGCCTTCCAAACCTTCCAGGCCCGCTTCTTTGATCATATCCAGAGTAAATTCGTCATCTTCAGGCAGCTCTTCTTCGCCCGACATAATGGCCTCGTCATTGCCACCCTGCTCCACCACGATCTCGACACGGCGGTTACGCGCCCTGTTTTCAACGGTATCATTGGGCACCAAAGGCTGCGTTTCACCCAAGCCCACAATGGAAAACAGTGTCGGATCCATTTCACCGGTTTTCATCAGCTCATGAGCAACCGACACCGAACGAGAGGACGACAGCTCCCAGTTGGAGCGAAACCGGCGGGTGGATATAGGGACATCATCAGTGTGGCCTGTTACGGCAAAAGTACCGGGCATATCTTTAAGGGCATCGCGAATTTTATCCATGATGGGCATAAAGCCTGGCCGCAACGTGGCCGAACCAGATGCAAACGATCCCTGCTCTTTGACTCGAATAATAATCTTGCGCCCTTGTGTTTCCACTTCAATTTTGCCATTTTCAATTTCCGTTTTCAGAGATTGAGCTGCATCCACGGCATCAGCCTGAGTTTGTGCCACCAGCTTTTGCATCATTTTTGCAACCGCTTCTGCCTTCGACTGTTCCGCATCGGATTCCTGTGCTTCTTCGGTGCCATCAACACACTCAACCTGCAGTGTTGATTTAGTCATGTCAGTGGTTTGCTGCTGCACCACATTCAGTGGCGTGGGGTCGGGGCGGCCTGGAGAAAACTCCTGAGCAATAATGGACGTTCCTTTGGGAATATCTTGAGCCTGTACCTGATTCTGCACACCAAAGGCGCTTTGCATGGAACCTGCGACCTGTTTGTATTTCTTCACATCCATTTCAGAAAAGGCCAGCAACAGCACGAAGAAGCACATCAGCAACGACATCAGGTCTGCAAATGTGGCGAGGTACGCCGGCAGCCCCGCAGGGCATTCGGGGCATTCCTGTTCTTCGGTATTATCAGACACAACTTACTCTTCTTCGGTGCGCTTGCCTTCGGCCAGATAAGCTTTCAGCAAGGTTTGAATAACACGCGGGTTCTGGCCGGATTGAATGGCCACCAGCGCATCGATAATCATGGACTGGATGCGCGTTTCTTCTTCCGCCCGCAACTTGAGCTTATCGGCAAATGGCAGGGCCACCATGTTTGCAACCATAGCTCCGTACAGGGTGGTTAACAGGGCAACCGCCATCGCCGGCCCGATAGATTTAGGGTCATCCATGGCCGATAGCATTTGCACCAGGCCCACCAGGGTACCGATCATGCCCATAGCCGGTGCCACATCACCAATTTGCTGCCATATTTTAGAACCCCAGTCATGGCGACTTGCGGCTTCTTTCATTTCTTTGGTTAACAGGGAGCGCACTACATCGGGGTCGTGACCATCCACCAGTAACTGAATACCCCTTTGTAAAAAATCGTTACTGACCTCTTTGCCTTCTAGCGATAACAGCCCGCCTTTACGGGCAGCATCGGCAAGTTCCACCACCTCTACGATCAGCTCTTCAGGAGAAGTCATTTGAAACTTGAAGGATTTACCCGCCACCTTAAACGCACTTAAAAACTGGCTGAGGGAAAATTTCATTAAAACGGCGAATATGGTTCCACCCAGAACCACCAGAATAGAAGGCACGTTAACGAAGATAATAATGCTGCCGCCCAATGCCATTGCCGCACCGACAATGGCAAACGCGCCTATGATTCCCACCAGGGTGGCTAGATCCACTGTGGACTCCCCTTGATCTTTACCCAAAAACTAAGCTTGTTACTTAAGTCTAGACAGGAATTTACAGAATTCAGGGATATTCATTGACCCCGGTTGATTCAATTAGGTAACTTTGCGTCATTCTTTTCTAATTCGAGCGCAACATGGCTAAAAAAGATACAAAACCAGACTTTGAAACTGCTTTAGAAACCCTTGAATCACTGGTGGAGCGCATGGAAAGCGGCGAACTTTCACTGGAAGACTCCCTAAGCGCCTTCGAACAAGGCATTCAACTCACCAAAAGCTGCCAGAAATCGCTGCAAGAGGCGGAACAACGAGTAAAAATTTTAATAGAGCAGAACGGTTCTGAAGAATTACAGGATTTCGCAGCTCACACTGAAAGCGAAGGCTAAGCGAATCAATGAGCGACGCCACCCTGACGGATTACCTTCGTAGCAGCCAGCAAAAAGTGAATACCCGCCTTGAATACTGGCTGGAACAACAGGCACAACTGGCCCCCCGGCTGGTGGAAGCCATGGCCTATGCAACCTTTAACGGCGGCAAACGGGTGCGCCCGGTGCTGGCTTTTGCTACCGCAGAGGCCCTTGGCGGCAGTGCCGACCACGCCGTTGATGCTGCCTGCGCCCTTGAGATGGTGCATTCCTATTCGTTAGTCCATGATGACTTACCGGCAATGGACGACGATGACCTGCGCCGCGGCGAGCCTACCTGCCATATCGCCTTTGATGAAGCCACGGCTATTTTGGCAGGAGATGCCTTGCAGTGCCTGGCCTTTGAAGTGCTTGCCAACAGCCCTTTGGCGGCCATGAGCAGCCCGGTAAAAATCCAGATGATTCAAGAGCTTGCAAAATCAAGCGGCACCGCTGGCATGGCGGGCGGTCAGGCGCTGGATCTTGAGGGCGAAGACAAACAGCTGACACTGGCGGAGTTAGAGCGTATTCACCGCCATAAGACCGGGCAACTGATTCGTGGGGCGGTAAGAATGGGTGCCATGGTGGCACCCCCATGTACTGATGACCAGCTAAGGGCACTGGATCAATACGCAGAGACCATCGGCCTTGCCTTTCAGGTATGGGACGATGTGCTGGATGTGATCGGCGACACCGAAACCCTGGGCAAACAGCAAGGGGCCGATCTGGCATTAAACAAATCCACTTATCCACAGCTGCTGGGGCTGGATGCAGCAAAAGCCTACGCACAAAGCCTGGATGAAAAAGCCCAGGCCGCTTTATCCCATTTTGATCATAAAGCGGACACACTCCGGGCACTTTCACGCTATATTGTATCCCGTAGCCATTGATTTACCGTGAGGTCGGGCAGGCGCTTCAGTAAAAATGTAACATAACGGTAACTCTGGGTTATAATGTGATGGTTTTATCGCCGACCGTTACCGTTGTTGCCTTTAAAGGTACCGCTGTTTATGTTTACTGAAATTCCGCTAACCAGACCAAGCACGCCGCTGTTGGATAATATCGACCGCCCTGAACAACTGCGTGTTTTGGCACAGGAACAGCTTCCCCAGGTTATTAATGAGTTACGCCAATACCTGCTTTATTCGGTGGGTAAAACCGGTGGGCACTTTGGCGCTGGCCTGGGAGTTGTGGAATTAACGGTGGCCCTGCATTACGTGTACGACACCCCCATGGATAAACTGGTTTGGGATGTGGGCCATCAGGCTTACCCCCATAAAATCCTCACCGGTCGCCGTGATGCCATCCTCTCCATGCGCCAGCGCAATGGGTTAAGTGCTTTTCCAAAGCGAGATGAAAGCATTTACGATACCTTTGGTGTGGGCCATTCCAGCACCTCTATTTCAGCGGCCCTTGGCATGGCGATGGCTGCCGATATGCAGGGGCGCAGTAACAAGCACGTAGCCATTATCGGTGATGGCGCCATGACCGCCGGTATGGCATTTGAAGCCATTAACCATGCCGCCCACCAACACAGTGATATTCTGGTAATTTTAAACGATAACGAGATGTCCATTAGCGAAAACGTGGGCGGCTTGTCGAACTATTTCTCGCGTATCTGGGCCAGCAGAACCTATAACTCGCTGCGTGAAGGTGGCAAAAAGGCACTGGAAAACATGCCCCGCACCATGGAATTTGCCCGCCGCACTGAAGAGCACGTGAAAGGCATGGTATCGCCCGGCACCCTGTTTGAGGAGCTGGGTTTTAATTATGTTGGCCCTATTGATGGCCACAACATTGAAAAACTGGTGACATACCTGTCGAAAATGAAGGAAATCCCCGGGCCCAAACTGCTGCATGTTATTACCCAGAAAGGCCGGGGCTTTATTCCCGCCGAGCAAGACCCTATCAGTTACCATGCCCTGAACAAGCTGGAACCCAAACCTGCGGTGACAGATTCACAAAAGCCTGCAGATAACAAACCCAAGTATTCCGATGTGTTTGGCCAATGGCTATGCGATATGGCGGCACAGGATAAGCGTTTGGTGGGCATTACCCCGGCCATGCGTGAAGGCTCCGGCATGGTGAATTTTTCAAAACAATTTCCTGATCAATACCAGGATGTCGCCATTGCCGAGCAACACGCCGTTACCCTGGCTGCCGGGCTTGCCTGTGAAGGCCAAAAGCCGGTGGTTGCTATTTATTCAACGTTTTTACAACGGGCATATGATCAGCTGGTTCACGATGTCGCCCTTCAGGATTTAGATGTACTGTTCGGTATTGATCGTGCCGGTTTAGTGGGCGAAGACGGCCCCACACATGCAGGAGCCTACGACATCAGCTACTTACGCTGCATTCCCAAAATGGTAATTATGACACCATCGGATGAAAACGAATGCCGCCAAATGCTATATACCGGATACCAGCACCCCGGCCCTGCAGCGGTGCGTTATCCGCGGGGAACCGGCCCTGGGGCTACCATTGAAACCACCATGGAAGCCTTACCCCTGGGTAAAGGTGTGCTGCGCCGCAAAGGCCAGAAGATCGCCTTGCTGGTATTTGGCACCCCGCTGGCGGATGCCCTTGAGGTAGCCGATTCGCTCAATGCAAGCGTCGCCGATATGCGCTTTGTAAAACCCATTGATGAAGCGCTGATTATTGACCTAGCGAACACCCATGATCTATTGGTAACGGTGGAAGAAAGCAGCATTATGGGCGGCGCCGGTTCAGCAGTGGCAGAATGCCTGGCACAACAGGGAATTGCCCAGCAATTACTGAATATCGGCATTCCCGACGCCTATATTGAACACGGCAAGCCTTCGGAAATGATTCACGAATGTGGCCTTGATGCCCCCGGCATTAAAGCGGCCATTGAAGAACGCCTGCGGTTAATCAGCCGCAGCAAAGCGAAACAATCTGCCGGTTAGGGTTTCTGGGATATAGTTTTGATAACGGCACATTAATTCTGGAGTTGATAGCGCCTGGTTCCCATGAAAACTTCTACCGTGATATTAAGCGTTAAGGTTTTTAGCTTGATAAAGCCTATCAATATCAGGAAAATCATTCCAAGAGCCAGCCATATCCGCTATAGGCTGTGACTTACCGAAAAAACAACTCATTTAAAATTGTTATTGTGCCGAGCTTTGCTCGTTCTTAAGATGTCTTTCGATAGGTTTCTGAAAATGAGTGGAAATAGAGAGCAGCAGTTGTTTTTTCGAGCCATTGCAGAGGAGTGCAAAGTACAATGAAACTATTTTACGGTACTCTTTTTTTACTCTTTGTATCATTGTCTCATGCGGGTACACCCGTGCCACAAACGCTTATTGATCAAGTGGCTGACTCTAAGCTGTTTACAAAGCCTTTTGATCCACTCGGTTTAATCTAAAAGGTCGATCAAAGTGCCTATTGAGGTTTTTCGTCCAAATCCATCATAAATTTAACTTCACCGCAGTAACGACACTTAAAAGCACCGGAACTAGCACAGGCTATTAACTGAAAACAGCTAAAGCTCGTCTAATAATTTATTCGTATCCGTTATCAGCCTAAATGTCGCAAAAGCGCCTACTAAGGCCAAAGTGATCGAAATCCCAAAGAATATAGATGTAATCATTGCAAAAACCCTCCTCTAAGATTTGTTAGTCTAGCTTGTTGGAGGGCAAAAATGAAATCAGCTTTTGATTAATATTACCCATTCTTTTGAAAAGGCATATAAGCGTATTCATCTCAAGAATATGCATTAAAACGCTTCTCGCTAGCAATAATTCGCTTGAGCCTAAAGAAGCCTATCCCTCGCCTTTAGCCAATTTCTTTAATATGATTAAAGCCATGATTTATGTAATTGGTTCTATTATTCTGCTAACCCTGATTGTTGGCCCCGGATTATGGGCACAGCATGTGTTAAGCCGTTACAGCAAAGAGCAGCCCCGGCTTGCTTATACCGGCGAACAGTTTGCCCACCGGCTGATTAATCAATTCCGTTTAAAAGGCGTTACCGTTGAAAAAACCAGTGCGGGCAGCGACCATTACGATCCGATCAGCAAATGCGTGCGCCTTGGTGATAATCACTACGGCCAGCCTTCTCTAACCGCCATTACCGTTGCTGCCCATGAGGTGGGCCATGCCATTCAGGATTATACCGATCATGCCGGGCTGCGCTCGCGGCTGGAAATGGTTAAGGTGGCGCAGGTAGCTGGCAAACTGGGTAATGGTGCGTTAATCGCAGCGCCGGTTGTTGGCGTTGTCAGCCAGTCGCCGCCGGTGGCCTTGCTGGTATTTGGCCTGGCATTTATTGGGATGTTTACCATGGTGCTGGTACACCTGATTACTCTGCCGGTTGAATACGATGCCAGTTTTAACCGCGCCCTGCCGATTCTGGAAGATGGCGGTTATTTAGATCAACAGGAGCTGAGTAAAGCCCGCAGAATATTAAAAGCCTGCGCCCTTACCTATGTAGCTCAATCGCTGCAAAGCCTGCTACAGTTGCATCGACTGTTTCGACGCTAATGTTTTTTAAGGAACACTTTCATGGTGCTACCGTTAGCTTTCGCTGATTCTTCCATCGCTGTTATCAGGAACCTATACCGCCCTGTTATTTTGGCACCGTTATTGATTGTTTTGCTATTGAGTGTTTCGCTATTCCCCGCCACTGTTTTTGCCAGCCAGAACAACACCGGTCAATGCTCAGAACAGGATATGGCACTGATTGCCTCGCTGGAAAACCAGCTATTGGATTTGGCAGCGCTTGAGAAAAAGTTTCAACAACTGACCAGCGGAGAAATCACTGCCGACTTTACATTGGCATCACTATTCAGAGTTGATTTACTTGATCAGCAAGCGGTGGACAACCGCATTCAAGCACTGGCAGAACCACAGCCACAGCCAATTATTCATTGTTCGCAACAAACCATTCAGCCGCTGATTCAACAACAGCAGCAAGCCCTGAAAAACATTACCGCTATGCGGTTAAAGTATTTATCTCTGCCATTGGATGAGCGCCACTATCTGATTTCACTGGTAAATATTTACCAGGATTTGAACAGCAAATTGACACTGATTACAGCGAATGAAACGCAATTCAAAAAGGATCTGGCAGCATTAGAAGCATCTATCAAAGTACAGGAGACAGAAGCACAGCAAACAGTTTTTAATTCGCTACAATCTGCCGACAATAAAAAAACCTTAGCGGAAAATCTAAACCAATCTAAAGAAAAGCTGACGTTACTGAAGCAGGTTTATGAGCAGGATCAGGCTACCGCCAGCTCTATTAAGCCGCTACTTGCCCTGACAAAATCTTTATTGATTGATTACCACCGCACTTATCAACCGGGTTCAGATTCCAACAAGACCAGCACCAATAACCGCAGTGGTTCGGAAGCACTTTTTCAGCAGTTGACATCCCCCAAAGATCTGAATGCTTTAATACGGTTGCGCTTTGCCAACAACCAGCAAGACGACGATTATCAAACAACACTGGCCGCACTGATTATTCTTCATGGAAGAATACACACCCATGCACGCCAGCAGGCTTCACTATCGCAATTTACCGGCAGCGGTTTTCACCGAAATTGGCGACTTCACAAATGCGTTGGTAACATACACATTTTGGCTATTGTCGATGGCAATTCCACCTATATTAATATACATCTGCCCCAATATTGCCGACTGCAAAGTGCTGTTTTTATCGTTTCTTCAAGGCGTTTTTCGC
>PDWJ01001252.1_pt1 | contig 32198 bp, 31 predicted proteins | sample 1430881 | NCBI WGS metagenome assembly PDWJ01 (sample SAMN01162460, study PRJNA174530) | Oral metagenome, whole genome shotgun sequencing project. | biome: Marine environment; feature: Marine mammal; material: Swab sample of the gingival sulcus; isolation source: swab sample of gingival sulcus...
TCTCTTTTCAATAGGCCTGCCTTGCCTTTCCCTGCTCCGCACCCGCCTCACCTTAAAAAAGTAACGCTCACAGGGCATGTACCCTCTTTATGGTATTTGCCTGTAACTGCTCACAGCTCACCCCTCTTTGCACGATCACGACCCGCCGCATAGAGGGGCTATAGCTGCCCGTCGTGCTTGTCCAGATAGGGGCCAGCCTGAGAGCAGTTACGTTGAAGACACGCTTCGGCCCAACCGATTTTTCGATATCTCATCAGCCCGGGCGGCACCATCTTCGCCAGTATTCTGGCAGCACATATACCTATGGCGGGAAACCCGCAACCCAGGAGACCTTAGGCCTCAAATAATTTCTTGTTTTTTATGACAGGAATTGAGGAGTAAGTCACTGAGTATAATGAGTTACCAAAAACTACCGAACCTGGCACCGCCTGAGCTGATGAGAAATCCGGGCTCGTGTCCTGTCATCGCTGCTCTGTCGTCTCCTGCTTGTCTTTTTCAGCCCTTATCCAGCCTTGCCCTGTGTCACCTGGCACTACTATGCAACGCAGGACAAGACTCCATAAGGACAGGAAAAATCCGGCGCAATATCCTGACATTTCAGCGTTGACATGAGACGAGCTGGTATAATTCAGGTGATTTTTTTGAGCAGAGGAAGCACCTCTTCAAAGGCAGCCTTGTTCGCGAAGGTGAGGCTTAGGGTCAATTCATCTCGCTCAAATGACGGGCTTGCTGTAACTGTCATATTCGAACCAAGCTGCAGGCTGTTTACATAGTGCTGGAACTCCATTTTTGCCCGGCTTAACTGCGGAGAACAAAGGGTCTTAAGGTGGTTTAATAATTGGGCGCCAAGCTGAGGCTTGTTTGCCTTGTCCGCAAGAGATGGCTGCCAGGCCTCAAGCAATGCAATTGCAGATATCTGCTCTCTTTTGCCCAGCTCATAAGTCAGGTCGATCAGTTTACTTTGCTTGGAAGCGCCAAATCTGAAGGCCGCTATGATGTTGTTGAGGAACTTTTGCTCCTTACGGGAAAACCGCAACAGTTTAGTTCCCGCCCTCGGTTGAATCATGCCGCTATGCAGCGACGCAATCACTGAGTCTTCCAGTTCAAGAAGCTGCATCAAGCTCTCACCCTGATGCCTGCTGTACCCCATGCACTCAAGTAAAAGATCAGTACCCTGTCCGGCCGCAGCCCTGCTTGCCTGCTGAAGCAACAAGGCGTCATCTATAATACTGCTTTTGTCAGCATCTTGCTGCTTATAGAGATAAATGAGACAAAATAGCTTTTGCGGGGCAATATTTTGAGGAAGAACATATGCCGGAACAGTTGTCAGGTGAAAGCGTTCAGCCATAGTCAACAGATCTAAGCCATTGAGAAGCCCATGTCTATCTGTTGTAAGTTTACGTACCAGAAGGGGAGGATGAATGACGCCATACGATAATAAGCTGCTCTGATTATTTCGTTTCTGCTGGCTGGCAGCTGCGGGCAGGAAAGGATATCCTGACAGATCGATACTTACTCTTTCGATCTGGGCAAGTGGATATGTTTGATGCAGGCCTTGAGGTGTGATGATTCGCTCGTGACGATGTCTTTTATCTGGACATCTGTTCAAAGACAGATGGTAACTGCTCACAGCTCACCCCTCTTCGGGCGATCACGACCCGCCCGAAGAGGGGTGAGCTGTGAGCAGTTACCTGTGGAGATGGCAATGAATAACTCATTGTTTTGCCTCCCTGCTTCAGGTCATCTTCAGTTGATCCTTCATCACCCAGTCCTCAACGCAGCGCAACGACGCTTGCGGTTTCGTGTACTCGGACAGTGAACATGACCTGAATCAGGGCGTACATTCCAAAGACATATTTTTTCCCCGGCTCCTATGCGTCATTAATCCTGGTGCGCAGGATTCCGGAGGGCTTGAAGGTGACAACTCTGCGTGCATCAAGAATAAGTTCGCTGCCGGTCTGGGGATTTCTCCCTCGCCGGGGGTTTTTATCCTTGATGTTGAACTTGCCAAATCCACTGAGCAGTAAATCCTGTCCGCTGATAAGTGAGTCTTTTGCAAGGGCAAGGAAGGTTTCCACTGATTGTGTTGCCTCGGATTTTGTTAACATTGGATGACTTTTATAAATCTGTTGAACCAAGTCGGCCTTAGTGAGTGTCATGGTGTACCTCCCTCTGTCGGGATAATCATTTCTGGGCAGAGTTGTAATATTCAGCCCATGGATCTGTAGGAGCTGGCTCGTGAGTCTTCCTGTGCTGTCATTGCTCACTGGGTGTGTAACCCTCTCATTGTACCTGCCGCAAACGTGTAACTGCTCTCAGGCTGCCCATCTTTGGACAAGCACGATGGGCATATAGCCCCTCTATGCGGCGGGTCGTGATCGTTCAAAGAGGGGTGAGCTGTGAGCAGTTACCATGTGCTGGGTATTGTGTGCCGGTTTATGTTACAGGAAACGAAATGCGGTTTTTCCTGCATACTGGGCCGCTTCTCCAAGCTCTTCTTCAATGCGGATGAGCTGATTATACTTTGCAACACGATCTGTTCGTGACGGTGCCCCGGTTTTTATTTGACCGGTATTGAGGGCAACAGCCAGATCAGCAATAGTCGCGTCTTCTGTCTCGCCGGAACGATGTGAAACCACCGCAGTATACCGTGCTTTGTGTGCCATTTCAATGGCATCAAGCGTCTCGGTCATGGAGCCAATCTGGTTGAGTTTGATAAGGATGGAGTTGGCCACCCCCCTGTTGATGCCTTTGGCGAGGAGTTCTGTGTTCGTAACAAAGAGGTCATCTCCTACGATTTGAATCTTGTCGCCAAGTTCATTGGTCAGGTCCTGCCAGCCTTTCCAGTCAGATTCATCCAGGCCGTCTTCAAGAGTTACAAGAGGATATTTTTTAACCCAGCCACTGTAAAATTTGATCATTTGATCGACATCTTTTCTGGGTTTTTTTTCAGCATTGAGCACATATTTCTTTTCTTTGGCATTATAGAATTCACTGGCCGCAGCATCTATACCGATATAGATATCTTTGCCAGGAGAGAATCCGGCAGCAGTTATCCCTTCCAGAATTGATTCCATGGCCTCTTCATTTGAGCCAAGGTCAGGCGCAAATCCACCTTCATCACCGACGGCTGTTTGCAGTCCGCGGTTTTTCAGGACGGTTTTAAGTGCATGAAAGGTCTCTGCGCCCATCCGCAACGCCTCGGCAAAGGATTTTGCGCCAACAGGGAGAATCATGAATTCCTGAATGTCCACGTTATTGTCAGCATGTGCGCCGCCATTGAGGATATTCATCATTGGAACCGGCAGTTTTTTGGCGTTGACTCCACCAATGTAGTTATACAGAGGAATTGCAAGTTCTGTGGCCGTGGCTCTGGCCACAGCCATGGAAACACCAAGGATGGCATTTGCACCAAGTTTTTTCTTGTTTGCGGTCTTGTCGAGCGCGAGCATGGTGTTGTCAATCAACACCTGGCTGGAAGATTCAACGCCAAGCAGTGCAGGAGCAATGGTTTCATTAATATTTTTTACTGCTTCAAGAACCCCCTTGCCCCCGTAGCGTTTTCTTCTGGTATCTCTTAATTCCAGGGCTTCCCTTGAGCCTGTTGAAGCACCGGAAGGGACCGAGGCTCGGCCGGAAGCACCTGTCTCCAGATATACGTCTACTTCAACGGTTGGATTGCCTCTGGAGTCTAGAATTTCCCTGGCAACTATATCTACAATTTCTCCCATGGGGCTTTCTCCAATAAATTACAATGTTTCAAATATGTTACAATCACACAACACTTGCTATGTTGAAAATTGGCAGGTACATGGCAACGACCAGGCCGCCAATCATTCCACCTAAAAAGACCATCAACAGAGGTTCGATCATGGCGGTCAGGTTTTCTACCGCCTGATCAACCTCTTCGTCATAAAAGTCAGCAATTTTTTCGAGCATTGCGTCCAGGGCGCCAACTGACTCCCCAACATTGATCATCTGTACAACCATGTTGGGAAAAACGCCGGATTCTTCCAGAGGTTCAGCTATCGCCCGTCCCTCAGCAATACTGTCTGCCACCCGGAAGACTGCCCGTTCAATAACCTTGTTGCCAGATGTTTTGCCAACGACCTGTAACGCCTCAAGGATGGCGACACCGCTGGTTAACATTGTGCTGAGCGTTCTGGTAAACTTTGCGACCGCCACTTTGCGCAGTAAATCACCAAATATTGGCGCCTTGAGAAGAGCTGCGTCAATTTTTATGCGTCCGCTTTCTGTGGCATAGAATTTTTTGAATAACCATATAAAAAGAAACATACCAACAAAAACATAGAAAAAATACTGTTTAAATCCCCTGCTCATACTCACAACTATCTGCGTAGGGACAGGGAGCTCAGAACCAAAACTCTGAAACATCTTATCGAAAACAGGAATGACAAAAATCAGGATAATCACGAGTATGATAATGGATATACCAAGACAGATTGCCGGATAGGTCATGGCTCCCTTTATTTTTTTCTGCAGTGCCATTGCCTTTTCCTTGAACGTGGCAAGTCTGGACAAAATGGTATCCAGAATCCCGCCCATTTCGCCGGCCTCAATCATGTTTGAGTATAGATTATCAAATATTTTTGGATGCTTACGCATCGCGTCGGCTAGAGTGGTACCGGTTTCAACATCGTTGAGGATCTCTGTCAAAACATCTTTGAAGGTTGGGTTGCTTTGCTGCTTACCCAGTATTTGCAGGCATTGTACCAAGGGGAGCCCTGCGTCAATCATGGTGGACAGCTGGCGGGTAAAAATTACCAGGTCTTTTCCTGTTACCTTGGGCTTAAAAAGAGGAATACTTTCAAGGATGTCCTTGGGTTTTTCCTTAATTTTAGCGACCTCAATGCGGAGGCGGCGGAGTTGTGCTAGTGCTGATGCTTCGTCAGGTGCTTCCAGTTCACCTTTTCGCCTTTCACCGTAACTGTTTTTTCCTTTCCAAACATAAACTGGCATTCGTTGTACTCCAGGTAACCCTTTTCAGTTTTTCTGTCTTATTTAAGGGATTAATGATTGACAGATACTTTGAACAGCTTTATAAAACGGGACTCTTCAGGAGAGGGTATCCGTAGAGGAATCATATTTTATTGTAGGGGCTTCTTTTTCCTGATTCAAGAAAAAGTTTATATTTTTTCAGGAGTTGTTGTTATGCAGAGCCGTGACATCGCAAAATTTAGTAACGGACATTTTCAGTCAATCATCGACAAGTGTGAAGGGTGTGAAAGGATTGTTGAGGTAGAGAAAACGAAATACTGCAAGACCTATCTTCGGCCTGAAACCAGGTGGCGGCTGGGAATATGTAATTTTGCGACCCATGAAAAGCCAGAAGTAAACATCGCAAAAGTCAGGATTAATCCGCTTAAAGCAGCCAAAAGGGCTTCAAAAAGAAAATAACGCCTCTTTTGTAACTGCTCGCAGGGAGTTTACCCCCCCCTGTTTTTCAGTGAGCTCGAACTTTCGGGGACACCTTACTTATTTATTTAACTTCCAAAAAATGGGTGAACTCCTGTTATTGAGCCCTTGACAATACGATCAAAACCAGTTATTTATTCCGTGATCAGACCTGAAAATTTTTCTCTAAGTTGCTTCATAAAGGTGTTGAAATAATCAGTCTATTTCTTTGAAACTGAGTTGTTCTGCAAGGCAAGCTTTTTTGTCGAGTTTGCGCAGAACTACAAAGAGTTACGCTGGTCTTTTCAGCGCTCTTTTCCTGAGTCGCTTTCTTTTGTATTTATTGGAACTTGTCGGAATTTTTCATTATACAAAAGATGCGGCTCATTTGGACTATATTATTGGGGTGCGGGCGTCTGCCCGCATTGGATTAACAACTCTGCTAAACGTGATATTGGATGCATCTACTGAAAATTTAATGAAAATCGCTGCCTGATTTTCTTGTTTTTTATGACAGGAACTGAGGAGTAGGTCACTAAACAGTATTACTTTTGTCTGTGAATTTATGCTCTATAAATAAAAATTAACAAAAGGAGGAAAGCTTGAAATCTATACAGTTTGTTGTCTATGCTACAGTACTTGTTTCGGTGCTCCTTGCAGGTTGTGGGAGTAATGTTACAAAATCAAGAATAGCTACATACAAAACTTTAGACCCTAATCATTCAGAGTGGAAAATTCATGCAACTGCTGATACAGGATCATTTGGGAGTGCAATCTCAATTTTTATTAATAATGAAAATGTAATAAATGGGGATCTGAATATTACAACAGGTATCGGCCACTTCTCTGGTAGCTATGAAGGGAAGACTATCGATGCGGAATGCTCTTTAGATCAAAGGGGAATTGGGATGTTTAACAGGTGTAAGATTTTTATTGATAGCGAAGAATTTACGGAGTTTACATTCTGATTTTTTTTCAATTATAATCAGTAATGTCCGGTTAAAAAATTGCAGGTAAAAATTATTCGGCGAAATGCCGGGGACAGCTTGCTTTTTAATCCGAGAGAGTTTTTATTTGATGTAACTATGCCTTATAAAGGGCGTTGAAACAATCAATCTGTCTCTTTGAAACTTTGTTGTTTTTCAAAGAAAAGCTTTTCGTCGGGTTTGCGCAGAACTACAAAAAGTTACGCTGATCTTTTCAACACCCTTTTATGGTGCAACTGAAACAGATTTTAGTACCTTAATCCTCGATTCCTGTCATAAAAAACTAGAAAATCAAGCTGCCATTTTCAATAAATCTTCAGTAGATGCGGTCAAAAAGGCATTGAGCATGTTGGGTAACCGTGCCCCTTTGATCGTCAACAGATATCTATTTTGTCGGAAAAGTTTACGGATAATCCCATGTGCTCTGAGCAGCCGCAAACAGCGACTTGTTTTCGCCGACAGCTGCTGGTCCGTTCATCGTGCAGCAAAAGATGATTCTGACAGGTGATGACGTAGCATCTTGTTGGTGAATTCGGAAGATTTCGGGGACGCCTTACTTATTTATTGCCGGGAATTCCGGGAACATCTTGTCTGTTTTTTCAACTCCGTGATTATACAAATGCTTTATCTTCTGATAATAAACAAGCAAGGTGTTTCCCGAAATCCCCGGAAATCATAGCTGCCAGTCGTGCTTGTCCAGATAGGGGCAGCCTGAGAGCAGTTACACGTTTGAGGTCGGTAAAACCAGAGCGTTACACCCCCAGTGAGTAGTTACGAAAAAATATAAAAATGGTACAATATGAAGAGGAAGGATATAGACAAAAAGAGCTTGGAAAATGCTCATGAATTATTTGAGTCTGGTGATATACATAACATTGAAGTTGGAACGACTAAAGGGCTGCAAGAAATACATAGTTATTTATTTAAAGAACTCTATGATTTTGCAGGAAAAATCAGGAAAAAAAATATTTCGAAAGGTAATTTCCGTTTTGCTAATTCCTTATATTTGCATGAAGCTTTAGCAAAAATTGAAAAAATGCCTGAGGATACTTTTGAAAAAATAATTGCAAAATACGTTGAAATGAATATTGCCCATCCTTTTTTAGAAGGTAATGGCAGAAGCACACGAATTTGGCTGGATAAGATTTTAAAAAGGAACTTGAATAAAGTTGTTAACTGGCAATTTATCGATAAAGATTCATATTTACAGGCAATGGAACGAAGTCCTGTAAATGATCTAGAAATACGAACCCTCTTAAAGGAAAATTTAACAGCAAATGTGGAAGATAGAAACGTAATCCTTAAAGGTATTGAACAATCATATTTTTATGAAGGATATGAAAAATAGTTGTTCCAGCAGATAGCATGTTTCAAAATAAGAAAAAACCGATGATAAAAAAATACAAATATGAAGTAACAGCTAACAAGACGTTTCACCTGATTCGTTTCACTCGATGGTGAACTCTGCATTATGCCTATGCACTTAAGAATCATATTGTAATAATAAAATAATAAATTAAAGACAGTCTTTTCTGGTTATTTATAACATTATTATAGCAAGCAAGAAACCAACAATACATATTTCGCCTGCTTTGCATCAAGCATCATGCCGTCTACCTGCCATGATAAAATCTTTTCGGCATAAAGGGCTTCATTCATTCTACAAAACAGGGAATATGAGTGGTATTCAGCCCAAACACGCACAACGCTTACGTTTTCAACCTGCTGCTCTTGAAGTTCCAAGAGACACCTTACTTATTTATTGACAGAAGATAAAGCATTTGTGTACCTACTCACTGGGTGTGTAACTCTCTGGTTGTACCTGCCGCAAACGTGTAACTGCTCTCAGGCTGCCCCTATCTGGACAAGCATGATTGGCTGCTATAGCCCCTCTATGCGGCGGGTCGTGATCGTTCAAAGAGGGGTGAGCGGTGAGGAGTTACGCATTTGTCTACTCACGGGGTTGAAAAAACAGACAAGATGTTCCCGGAATTCCCGGCAACAAATAGATAAGATGTCTCCAGAATTTAAATCTGGCAACAAACAAGTAAGGTGTCCCTGGAATTTAAGTCTGTTGCGCCCTTGATCAGTTAGACGTCAGAACCAGAGAATAACGCTTAAAGGACTGTCCCCGTGATTGGGTACCCTTTGTTTGCTCAGTTGTGATTGCCAGAAGATGGGGTGCATTATTTCTTTCCCACTCCGGTGTATTTGAATCCCAACGCTTTCATTTTTTCAGGCTCGTAGACATTGCGGAGATCAACAAAAACTGGTGCCTTCATGCTTTGTTTGATTCTGTCCAGGTCAAGTGCCCTGTACTGATTCCACTCCGTCAAAAGAACAACACAGTCTGCATCTTCGACTGCTTCATATGCATTGTTTACATAGGTGACAGAGGCAGGGAGACAGGCCCTTGCTTCTTCCATGCCCTTGGGGTCGTGCGCTCTGATGGCTGCACCTTTCTCCAAAAGAGCGGGAATAATGGTCGCTGCGGGAGCATCACGCATGTCATCTGTTTCCGGCTTGAAGGTGAGCCCAAGTATAGCTATGGTTTTCCCTGCCACTGAGCCATCAAGCATTTCCCGAATCTTTTTAACCATTCTTGCCTTCTGCGCCGCATTGACTTCCACAGCAGCTTCAACTACGCGAACGTTTTCCCCATGTTCCTGGACTATTCTCATTAAGGCAAGTGTATCCTTGGGGAAACAGGAGCCGCCGTAGCCAGGACCGGGATGAAGAAATTTATTCCCTATCCGGCCATCCATCCCTATGGCTTTGGCAAGGTCACTGACATTTGCTTTCACTGCCTCACAGACATTGGCAATCTCGTTGATAAAACTGATTTTTACTGCAAGAAACGCGTTAGCCGCATACTTGGTTAGTTCTGCCGTTTCAATGGTAGTGCATACAATTGGTGTGTCACGTAGATACAGGGGCATATAAATATCACGCAGTACCTGCTCGGCCCGTTCATTTTCAACGCCGACAACGATGCGATCCGGCCGCATGAAATCGCTGATGGCGGCTCCTTCCCGTAGAAATTCAGGGTTAGATGCAATATCAAAATGAGCCTTTGGCGATATTTCACCTATGATTCTGTTGACCTGCCTGGCAGTGCCTACCGGGACGGTACTTTTATTGACCACAACAGTATACCCCTTGAGCAGAGGTGCAATTTCTTCGGCGGCTTCATAGATATATGTCAAGTCTGCATACCCGTCTCCACGACGTGAACTCGGAGTGCCGACGGCGATGAATACGGCATCTGCTTCCGGTAAGGACGTGTTCAGGTCAGTGGTGAAGTGCAGCCGTCCTTCAGCTGTATTTTTTTCAACCAGTGCTGCCAGCCCCGGCTCGTAAATCGGGATTATCCCTTTCTCAAGATTACCTATTTTTTGTTCGTCCTTGTCCACACAGGTGACAATATGGCCAAATTCGGCAAAGCAGGTACCTGTTACAAGGCCAACGTAACCGGTACCTATCATGGTTATATTCATTTCATTCTCCTGTGTTATTCTCTGGGGCCAAAGACTGCGGTACCGATACGTACTATTGTTGAACCTTCTTCAATGGCTACCTGGTAATCCCCGGACATGCCCATGGACAATTCTACCTGTTTATTATCAGTAAATAATGATTTCTGGGCAAGGCTTTCCGCCAGCAATCTGGTTTTTATATAATAATTCCGACTGGTTTCCTGATGCTGTGAATACGGCGGAATCACCATCAAGCCGCAGACCTGAAGGGTTGTTTTTTCGCGGATTTCCGTGAGCAGTCTTTCTGCGTCATCAGAAGCTATACCAGCCTTCTGGTGTTCAGCGCCAATGTTAACCTGAAGCAGGACAGAAAGTTTTTTTTGAAGGGCAGCGGCGTGCTTGTCGAGCAATTTTGCCAGTTTTAACGAGTCAACGGTCTGGATGACGTCAAAGAGACGTGCCGCCTGCCTGGCCTTGTTACGCTGAAGGTGGCCAATAAAATGCCAGCGCAGATCGGGAGGCAAGGCTGGAATCTTCTCGGCAGCCTCCTGTATATAATTTTCTCCAAAAAGTTTTTGGCCGCTTTGATATGCCTCCAGAATCATCCCGGTTTCTTTTTTCTTGGAAACCGCCAGCAGCTTAATCGATTGTGGAGAGCGGCCGCATTGCTGAGCGCATTGCTGGATTTTTGTCTGTAGTTGCTGAATATGTTTCTGGATCATTTGTTATCCATGGGGTAACTGCTCACAGGGCATGTACCGTCCCGGTTTCATTTCCCTCACGTCTGTAACAGCTTTCAGGTCGCCGAACGATGGGCGATCCTGGAGCTGTTACGGGAAAGGTTGAATAGTTTTTCCGCGTTTCGTGTAGTTTGTTCACCCAGCTCTTCCATTGATATATTTCTCAATTCTGCAATCTTGCTGGCAGTATATATTATTTTATCCGGTGTATTTCGTCTCCCGCGAAAGGGAGCTGGCGAAAGAAAAGGACCGTCTGTTTCCAGAAGCAGACGGTCCAGTCTTATTGTTCGGGCAACTTCCTGAAGTTCTGCAGCCTTGTTGAAGGTAACAATACCGGGAATTGATATGTACATCCCTAAGCTAATAATTTTTTCGGCAAAAGCAAGGTTACCGGAGAAACAATGCATAACCCCTCCAGAAGGTAACGCACTTATCTCCTTAAGGAAGGTATATGTGTCATCATGGGCTTCCCGGTCATGAATCACAACAGGCAGTTCAAGCATCTTTGCGAGCAGTAATTGCTTGCGAAAGACTCTCTTTTGACATGCTGCAGGGCTGTAGCACTTAGCGTAATCAAGGCCGATCTCCCCATAACCGACAACCTTCCCGCTGTTTTTGGCCAGTACCTCTATTTTTTTGAGGGTTTCAGCTGTAACCTTTTGCGCCTCATGAGGATGTATACCGACACAGGCATATACCTGAGGATATGTGCGGGCCAGCTCCACTGCTTTTTGAGAACTTGCCAGATCAATGCCTATGGTAATAATCCTTTTTACCCCCTTTTTTTCAGCATCAGCGAGAACACCTTCCAGGTCATCTGCGTAGGCTTTCATGTCAAGATGGCAGTGGGTATCAACGAGTTCAACACCAGACGGCAATGCGTAGTAATGCTCTTTTTTTATACTCATTTTTCGTAACCGCTCACGGGGACTGTGCTTCCCCGCTCTTCTCTGTTTCAAAGAGGGCTGCTGACACTTTTTTCTGTAATGAAGGTAAGGAAATGAAGGTGTTTTCGGGTTTGCTAAGAGAGCACCTTTGTATTAAACTGCTTAGAATGTTGTCATTCAGGCTGTAATGGATTATTGGTTGACCAAACCTGTTTTGCCTGGTATCCAGCCACTACCTAAAACTTTTACCACAAATGGGGGGTTTTTTAATGAAAAAAAATGGTTTTTTTCCTGGCTTGTCCATGATGTTGCTTGGTGCTTTCATGCTTGTTGCCGGTTGTACCTTAAACAAGACGGTTTCCAGTACACCAGCCGCTGCTGATGGTCCTTACGCCTTGCCTCCGGTACCTGGTTTTGCCGGTGATATACAGGATATCGCTGTACCCACTGAACTTGAACTGGACAGGAGAGGTACAATGGCTATAAGAACAGAATCTTTCCAGGGAGGGATATATCTATATAGAGGAAATGTGGATTTCGTATCGCTCAAGGATTATATGGTGCAGTCAATGGAAGACAACAAGTGGAAGCTTGTTGGCGAAACTTCCTCAAAAGATATCATGCTGGCCTTTGTCAAACCCAGCAAAACATGCATGATGGTACTCACTGAAGGTAATGTGGTCAACAAGACAAGCCTGACTTTTTATGTCACCATCGATCAGACAGCAGCAGAATCTCTCAATCCTTTTGGTGAGGCCGTTTCGCAATAGGCTGTTTATCGTGACGAAAGGTTTGTAACTTGGCCGCATTCAGCATTAATCCTGACAAACCAGGCCTTCAGGGGATACGTGTCTTGCTGGCTGTCACCGGATCCATTGCTGCCTATAAGGCAGCAGGGTGGGTACGTGAACTGACCAGGGAAGAAGCCCTTGTTTCTGTGATGATGACGGGGGCAGCAGAACACTTCATCTCTCCGCTGACTTTTTCTGCTCTTTCCGGCAACAGGGTGTACACTTCCCTTTTTGACGAAGATCCGGACGGTGTTATGGCCCACATCAGCCTTCCGCGGGAAAACAATGTCCTCCTGATTGCTCCGGCAACAGCGCAAACCATTGCCAGGCTGGCCAATGGCTTGGCAGATGATTTGGTATCAACTGCCGTTCTGGCGGCAGATGTACCCGTTCTTGTCTGCCCGGCAATGAATGCAAATATGTTCAGAAACCAGGCAACACAGCGAAATATAGAGGTTGTCAAGACGCTTGGTTACCATGTGTTGATGCCTGATTATGGAGAACTTGCCTGCGGTGAGATCGGAGCAGGACGTCTTCCCGGCTGGGAAACTGTGCGTGAAGAACTGCTGGCTCTGTTCAGTCGTCAGGATCTCTCAGGTAAAAAAATCGTTATTACAGCCGGTCCAACCAGAGAAGCGATAGATCCTGTACGATTTATTTCCAATCGCTCCAGCGGAAAAATGGGGTACGCCCTGGCGCGCTCAGCCAGAAGAAGAGGGGGGAAGGTGACGATTATAAGCGGTCCTGTCGCTCTGCCCGCACCGCCGGGGATTGATGTTATTTCTGTCCAGTCGGCCCGGGAAATGGAACAGGCCCTGTTTGCACAGGGAAAAAATGCAGATGTAGTTATCAAGGCTGCTGCCGTAGCTGACTATCGACCACCTGCTGTCGAGCAGCATAAAATAAAGAAAAAAGAAGATGGGTTGCAGCTGAATCTGGTAAAGAATGACGATATCCTGACAAAATTCTGCAAGCAGCGGCGGCCTGGACAGGTAGTTGTGGGCTTTGCGGCAGAAAGCCGGAATCATAAAAAAGAGGGGCGGCGAAAGCTTGGGCAAAAGAATGTCGATATTATCGTCGTGAATGATATCCTTGGAAACAAGACAGGCTTCGATGTTGATACCAACAAGGTTACCCTGATAGAACAACACATAAGCCGGGATTTACCGTTTCTTTCCAAGGAGGGTACTGCCAACAGAATTATTGACGCAGTCGTAACAAAACTTGGGCAGCAACAATAGTGTCCTGTCAACGATGAAATGTCAGGATATTGCGCCGGATTTTTCCTGTCCTTATGGAGTCTTGTCCTGTGTTGCATAGTATTGCTATGTGACACAGGGCAAGGCTGCATAAGGGCTGAAAAAGACAAGCAGGATACGACAGAGCAGCGTTGACAGGGCACTAGCCCTGACAGGGGAAAAAGAACTTGCAGCTCAGCCGGACTGGACAGAAAAAACGGGTGAAAGAAGTTGAAAAGCTTGTCACTCATCTGGCAGGGCTTTCTGAGCAGGGTATTGAACAGGCACCCTGTTCCCCTGAACTTCGAGAATTATTTAAAGAGGTCAGCAGGCTGAAGGGAGGGGCACGCAGGCGGCAGATCAAGTACATCACCAGGCTTCTGAAGGCTGCTCCTCTGGATGAACTGTACTCCTTCCTGAACAGGCAGACAGGCAGCAGGCTGCAACACAATAAAAAAGTACACGAAGCTGAGCACTGGAGAGATGCGCTCATTAATGAGGCCATTGCCTGCAAGGAGGCCAGTAAAGAGAATGATGTCCCATGGTCAGAACAATGGGACAGCGAAACAGTGAAAGAGGTGCTGGATGATATCCCGAAGGCTGATCCCGCCTCTTTGCTGCGTCTGTCCTTTTTATTTGCACAGACGCATAATCCAAGATATAGCAGAGAGCTTTTTCGTTATATCATGGCCTGTAAAAAGAAGATGATATATTCTGGTGATCTGGAAACAGTTACAGGCTTGAAGCAGGCAGAATAAACGTACCTGATCATGGGTATTGTTGCCCGATCACTCGTACCCCGCATACTCTTGTCCACGAACGTCTCGCTTCGCCTGCTTACCTGCTCAAAGGAGTGCCTGCCCGGTTCTGTTGCACCCATGACCAGTTACACATAAGAAAGAGAGAGGTAACTGCTTCTCAGGCTGCCCCTATTTGGACAAGCACGACTGGCAGCTATAGCCCCTCTGTGCGGCGGGTCGTGATCGTTCAAAGAGGGGCGAGCTGTGAAAAGTTACGCAGAGAGTAACACGTAAGGTACGGCCCCCGTGACTGGTTGCGAGCAAACAGGTTACAGGGCTCGTGTCCTGTCAACGCTGCTCTGTCGTATCCTGCTTGTCTTTTTCAGCCCTTAGGCAGCCTTGCCCTGGGTCACATAGCCCTACTATGCAGCGCAGGACAAGGCTGCATAAGGACAAGAAAAATCCGGCGCAATATACTGACATTTCAGCGTTGACATGACACTAGTGAGCAGCTGCCTGATTACTCGTTTTTTTCCTGTCGTTTCTGCGTCTTGGCATAGTTTGCCGCTTCCATTCCTGCTACACACCCTTCGCCTACGGCCTTGGCCATCTGATACGGCGGGCCAGTAATATCACCTGCAGCAAAAATGCCGGAAATATTTGTCTGCTGGCTGCCATCTGTTTGAATATACTTGAATGATTCAGTGTCAAGCATTACCCCTACCTGGGTAGCAAGCTCCAGTGCCCCCTTTGCTCCCAACTCAATAAAAATTCCTTCTGTCTCAACAGTTTCTCCATTTGCCAGCTCCAGTCTCTGGACAGTATTTTCTCCTTGAATTTCTATGATTCTTGAGTTGATAACTTCTGCTTTACTCTCCTTCAGTTTTGCCATGAGTTCTTTTGACACGTCAATGTTGTCGCTGATCAGGTACACCTTTTCAGCGTAGTCCAGCAGGGTTAAGGCGCCGTCCACGGCCGCACTTTTTCCACCAGTGACCGCCACGGTTGCACCCCTGTAAAAATTAGCGTCACAGTCAACACAATAGCTGACGCCCTTGCCGATAAATTTTCTTTCCCCGGAAACCCCCAGTTTGTTTTTTGCTACCCCCATGCAAAAAAGTATTGCTCTGCTTTGAATGGTTCGGCCTGATTCAGTGGTTACAAGAAAATAAGGGGTATTCTCCATGATTTTCAGCACATCTTCCTGCAAGTATTCAGCGCCAAATGATGTCGCCTGTTTCAGGCCGGTTTCGAGCAAGTCATTTCCGCAGGTAACCCCTGGAACAAAGGCATAGTTTTCTACATGGGCACCATAGAGTGCCGAGTTTTCGATTCGGCCAAGCAGCAGCACACGAATTTTTTTTCTTGAAGCATGAATAGCTGCCTGAATTCCTGCTGGTCCTGAGCCAATGATGACGACATCGTACAGTGTATCGGCCATAACAATCTCCAGTAATGGTTGTGGCGGAAGGCCGGTTGTCCTTCCGGGGAAACAGCGTCCATTTCACCTCTCTTCTGGCGATCTGGGAGCAGTTGCCGTTTAGTTATGATACGTAATGACATGAAGGTAACTCCTCACAAACCGCCCCTCTTTGAACGATCACGACCCGCCGCATAGAGGGGCTGTAGCTGCCAATCGTGCTTGTCCAGATAGGGGCAACCTGAGAGCGGTATGTAAAACCAGAGAGTTACCCACCAAGTGAGTCGTTACACAAGAAGAATATATCAGATTATTTCTGCATTATCCCTGGTTCGAGGTCGACAGAATAATTCTTTTCCATTATATTTTCAAACGAATGTTTATTTGCAACTGCTTTCAGGCCACCCATGTTCAGATGATCGAGCCCGCCCGAAGATGGGGCCACAGCCTGTCAATCCCGCCTGCCCGAATCCGGGTAAGTGCAGAGCAGATAGAGATTGAAAACAAATGAAGTCAGGGGGGGGATACTTTCCCCGTGACTGGTTACGACAATATGAAATAGGAAAAGAATGTGACGCAATCAATTTTTGAAATGATGTTTAATGCCGGGCCGATGGTCAAAGTTGTCATGATAGCCTTGCTGCTGTTTTCGCTTGCTTCCTGGTCGATAATCATGCTGAAATACCTGATGTTTAGAAAAGCCAGGTCTACCTCATCCCGTTTTTTACAAGATTTCTGGAGCAGTAAAACGTTACAGGAAGCCTATGCTGCCGCCAAAAAATACCCGCAGAGCCCGGAAGCATCGGTCTTTGTAACAGGATATTCCGAGTTGAAAAAGATCAGCTCCTCGCGAAGCAGCGGCGAAAAAGCCGCAACCCTTGATATGCAGCTTGCAACCATGGAGAATCTAAAACGTTCTGTGCGTAAGGCCCAGCTCATGGAGAGTGACAGGATGGCCCGTTCGCTGTCTTTTCTGGCTACCACCGGGTCTTCTACCCCCTTTATTGGCCTGTTTGGCACGGTTTGGGGAATTATGACCTCGTTCAAGGATATTGGTGAACGAGGCTCTGCCTCACTCGCTGTCGTTGCACCCGGCATATCAGAGGCCCTGGTAGCCACTGCCGCCGGTCTTGCTGTTGCCATTCCAGCGGTAATTTTTTTTAATTACTACTCAAACAAGGCTGCAGACCTGGAATCAGATGTTGAACACTTCAGTTCTGATTTTCTCAACTTGATCGAGCGTGATATTCTTTCTCGAGCATGAGCAGTTATGGAATCTCTCGGATTAAAAAACAAAAAAGGTTTTGTTGCTGAAATAAACGTAACACCGCTTGTGGATGTTATGCTGGTGTTGTTGATAATATTTATGGTTTCTGCGCCAATGATGACCCAGGGGGTGGATGTCAACCTGCCTGAAACAACCACCAGGGCATTAGAGCAGCCGGAAAAGCCATTTGTGGTCACTATAGACAAGGGCGGTGGATGCTTTATAGGTGACAGCAAAACTGAAGTAGGAGCGGAGCGACTCAGGTCCGAGCTTGACAGGTATTCCGGGGAGAAAAAACAGAACACTGTCTATCTGCGGGCTGACAGGGACGTTCCATACGGAGCTGTAGCAGGAGTCTTAAGTGAAATACATGCAGCCGGGTTCACAAAGGTGGGAATGGTAACCCTGCAGGCAGAAAAGAAAGAGCAGGGTAGCCTGAAGTGACGACAATATTTTTTTCGGAAGCAGACTTCTATGCGCAGCAAAGGTCAATTGACAACAAGGCAGTATTAGCTTTCTGTCTTGCGCTGGGTCTTCATGCGGGCCTGTTTTTCGGCTCACGTTACATGCCTCATCTGACAAGACCGGTTCCTGTTATTGAAGACTTTATTGACGTTGAATTTATCAGCCTGGAGAAGGAAGAACCTGCCCCGGAAGAGCCTTCTTCTGGGGAGATGTCTGCCCCGCCCCCTCTGGATGTGCCCCGGCAGCAGCCAGAAGAAACAGGTCCTGAGGCCGTGGCAGTTGTGCCTGATCCCGAGCCCGATACAGAGCTGCCTCCGCCGCCAGAAGTTAAGCCGGTATCAATCAGGCCCCTGCGTCTGAAGAAAAAAATTGCAGCCGATACCAGGCTGGAAGAAGAAAAGATTGAGCAGCGGCTAAAAAGACTAAAACAGGAACAACAGCGAAAGGCTCGTGCACTGGCCCGGAAGCGTAAGGAACAACAGCGGAAAGCAGAGGCTCTGGCAAGGGCGAAGGCTGCAGAGTTAGAAGCAGTAAAGGCGGCGAGAGACGCCCGGAAAGTTGCCGAGATGTATCGGGCTCAGCAGAATAATTATAAAGGCCGGGAAACACGTCCAAACGATTCAAATAGTGCAGGCAGCAATATGCAGTCAAGCCTTGCCCTGCAGTATTATGCCAGCGTCAAAGAGCATATTAAACGATTCTGGCAACTGACAGAATCCCGTAACTGGGATCCGGGTTTACAGGCTATTGTTTCTTTTACCATCAATAAGAACGGGGATATCTGCAACCTGCAGATAGAAGAAAAATCAGGTGATCCAGTTTTTGATCAACTGGCAAAAAAGGCGTTACTCGATGCGGCACCAATGCCTGCAATCCCTGGTATATTAAGAAAGACAAAGGTGGACATCGGGTTACGCTTTAATCCGGGATCACTTGGAAGTTAATGCGGAAAGATCAGGATAGTTATAGCAATGAAAAAAAAGAAGAGTTACATTTTTATCCTTGGCACGGTCCTAACATGCCTTTTGCTCTCAGCAACCTATGCAAATGATAAGGTATATATAGATATTCCTGCCACCGGGATCAGAAAACTGGTCGTTGCTGTCCCCTTTTTTTCTACAGGCAATTCACCTGTTGGCACCAAGGCAGGTAAAGATATGGCTGACCTTCTTGGAAAAGCGCTCGAAATCTATGGTGTTATAGAGCTGGTCAACCCTGACAGATATGGCGGCAGCAAAGAGGCTGACTGGAAGGCTATGGGGGCAGATTATGTGATAATGGGCAAGTATACCGCTGACAATGACAAGCTGACGGTTGAAGGACAAATCTTTGATGTAGCGGACAGCCGGCTGCTCTCTGGCAAACGGTACAAAGGTGGCCTTAAGCAGCGGGATGATATGGTGCTGAGGCTCGCAGATGCGCTTATCGAAGAATTTACCGGATCGCCGGGTATAAGCAGGACGTCCATCGCCTATATCTCTGATGCCACTCGAAAAAAAGAGGTCTATGTCGCTGATGTTCTTGGGAGATCAGAACGGCAGGTAACGAAACATCGACACCTCTGTGTGTCGCCAAGGTACACACCAGATGGAAATTTGCTGGCCTATACTACCTATCATCGGGGCAATCAGGACCTGTATATTACGGATTTGAGACAGGCTAAGGTAACTCGCTCATTGTCCAGGAGAAGGGGGATGAATCTTGCCCCAGCCTTTTCTCCAGACGGGAAAACCATGGTGGTAACCCTGAGCAAAAACGGCAGCCCGGATCTGTACCTGATGAATAGAAAGGGGAAAATACTCCAGCAATTAACTTCCAGGGCGGGCATCAATGTATCAGCCTCTTTTTCACCCGATGGAAAGTTTATTGTCTTTGTCTCTGATCGTAGCGGGAAACCGCAACTTTATGTTATGAATATGTTTAATCGCCAGGTCAGGCGATTAACGTATAAACGCCCAGAAAACAGTGAGCCGGTCTGGTCGCCCAGGGGTGATTTGATCGCCTTTAGCGGGCTGGTTGGCGGGCAGTATCAACTTTTTGTTATGGACAGCAGTGGTAATAATGAGCACCAGTTAACCAGTTCCTGGGGAGATTACGAGTCGCCTACATGGTCGCCTGATGGAAAAATGCTGGCTTTCACCAGGACCAGAAATGGCAGGTCTGATATCTGTATCATGAATAAAAATGGAAAAAATTTACGGGTAATGTTGCCCTTTAAAGGAAATAAGTCATATCCTCAATGGTCACCGAGGCCACAATAGCTGCGGTTATCCTGTTCCTATAAGCTGGAAGCCTGATCTTGACCTGTTTTTCCGGAAAATTGGGGCTATATTTTGACGGAACAGGAAAGCGAACGAAAAGGGAGTCTGTATGAAAACTATTCGAAACCTAGTCATCGCCGGTTCTTTGGTCCTTTTGTTGACACAATGCGCTACCCAGGACGAAGTCAGGGATATTACTTACCAGTTGCGTGCGTTGAATCAGAAAGTGGAAGATGTAAAAGGCAACACGGTTAACCAGATGCAGAAACGTCAGGCCAGTTCCGTTAACAAAATTGACCAGATCGAACGTGATCTCCTCCACCTCAAATCCATGTTGGAGGAAAGTGCCCATCAGTCCAGCTTGAATCGTGAGCAAGGCAGGGAGGATGTTGCGACAGTTCAGTCGGTTATTGAGACGATGCGTGCAGAGAACAAGGCGGCTCTTGATGAATCGAGGCAAAAGGTTCAAGAGCTGGAACAACGGGTGGCAATGCTCTCTGCCGACCTGGAACGTATGCGGCAGTTAAAGATCAGGGAGGCTGAGCGAGCGGCCAGAGAGGCGGCCAGAAAAGCAGAAACTGCCCGGAAAAAGACCTTGGCTGCGACGAGAGGCTTTGTTCATGTCACACCGGAAAAGAGAAAGGTGCAAACAGGTTCAGCCAGAGTTGTTGACGGCCACTCCGATTCCTCTGAGATAGCCTTGTCTCCTCTCCAGCAGGAGAAAACCCAGGGTGTGAGTGCCACAGTTGATACGGTTATAGCTGAGGATGTAACTACTGTACCTTTGGCTAATGCTATGAAACAGTTCAACAACGGACAGTATCAGGAGGCTTACAGGAGTTACGAAAAGGTCCTCCTGGAAAATCCACAGGGGAACCAGGCGGCCAAGACCTTGTTTTATATGGGAGAAAGTCTCTTTCGTCAAGGCGAATATGATTTGGCAATTCTGGATTATCAAAAAGTGATTTCCAATCATGCCCGTTCGGCTTTTGCTCCAAAGGCCTTGTATCAGCAGGCTGTTTCCTTTGAAAAGTTAACTGATCATGAAACAGCGAAAATAATCTACAGAAAATTGATAAGTGACTATTCTGCAAGCAGTGAAGCCGGAGAGGCTAAAACAAGACTGGAAAACCTCTAGCTTGTTTGGCCTGACGGCAACCAGTGGCTGGCAAAAAAAAACTGGATGTCCTGCTGGTTGAACGCCAGTTGGCAGATACCAGAGAAGAGGCACAGTCTCTCATCGAATCCGGTGTGGTACAGGTAAATGGAATTGTCAGGAGAAACAAGGCAGGCCAGTATGAGCAGCAAGCAAGAATAACCTTTGTAAAGGAGAGAAAATATGTCAGCCGTGGCGGCTACAAGCTGGAAGGTGCTCTGAAGGCCTTTTCCCTTAATGTGCGGGACGAGGTATGTCTGGATATTGGCAGTTCAACCGGAGGGTTTACTGATTGCCTGCTGCAAGGAGGTGCTAAACGGGTTTATGCCGTTGATGTTGGGTACGGTATCCTTGACTGGAAACTCAGGCAGGATAAGCGGGTGGTCCTGCTGGAGCGAACCAACGCGAGAAAGCTCACCTATAAAAAGATCGGAGAGTGGATTGACCTGTGCGTTATTGATGCCTCCTTTATTTCGTTAAATCTGTTAATTGAACAAGTAGTACAGTTTTTTAAAGAGGTTGTCAGTATTATTGCCCTGGTGAAACCACAATTTCAACTACCTCGAGAAAAAGTCACTCCAGGTGGTGTAATTACTGACAGCCTGCTCCATGATGAAGCCATACAAATGGTGAGTAATTATGCGGAAACCCTCGGTTTACGTGTTGCTGACACCGCAGCTTCACCTCTCTGTGGGGCTAAAGGCAACCAGGAGTTTTTTCTCCTGCTGCGCAGCGCAGAGGGTATTGAGAGAAGAAATACATAAAAACACATGCCTGTGATGTCAGTGAGCAGACCCGGATTTTGCCAAAAATGTTCAGGGTCAGCCCAGGCAGCACCATCTTCGGCAGTATTCTGGCAACACATATCCCCAGGTATAATGAGGTAGCAGAAACTACCGAACCTGGCACCGCCTGAGCTGATGAGAAATCAGGGTCAGGAAGCATAGAGAAAAGGTAACTCCTCACAGCTCACCCCTCTTTGAACGATCTCGACCCGCCGCCTAGAGGGGCTATAGCTGCCAATCGTGCTTGTCCAGATAGGGGCAGCCTGAGAGCAGTTACACGTTTGAGGCAGGTACAACCAGAGCGTTACACACCCAGTGAGTAGGTACGAGAAAACAGCAAAGAGTTGAAGGAGATGATAATGAAAATACGGCAAGTCAAAGGCCTTTTGTTGTCCATGGTCACCGTCACCGTTCTTATAGGCTCATCGGCACTATGTGCCCTTGCAGCAGAGTATAGAAGTGTTGCAAAAGATGGGATTAATCTTCGATCCGGTCCTGGCACCAATTATGAGGTTATTTATCAGCTGCCCCAGCATTATCCCCTGCAAATCTTGTCAAAAAAGGGCGACTGGCTGAAAGTTGTTGACTATGAAGGAGATAAGGGGTGGATACACCGCTCGCTTGTACAAGCAGCCAGGTATGTAATTGTCAAAAAAAAATGTAACATGAGAAGTGGGCCTTCTACCAATTTTGACAAGATAGGCTCACTGGAAAAAGATGTAATCCTGAAGGTCGTTAAGCGACAAGGGGGATGGGTCGAGGTGAGCCATCCTCAAATAACCGGCTGGGTCTTTGGTCTGCTGGTATGGCCATAATTTTGTCATTGCTTGCAGTTGATCCAGTTTTTCAGATATCGCCTTTATCCATATAGGATCACTTTTTACCAGTACGTTCAATGGTAACTGTCGCCACCCTTGGCCCCTGGTCCAGTCTATCCTGTCAAGCTGCCAGACAATTCAGAAAAGACGGCGAGATAGCCCTTTATAACTGTACAAGGGATTTGCTTGCGGATTTCACGCAGCAAAAAACCGATTATGCAGTTGTACCGGTTTACAATACCCGTGAGGGTGAAGTGAAGCATACCTTTGCCCTGCTTGACCGGCTGAAAGCGGGATACTGGACAGATAATATTCTTGTTCATTCCGACCTGTCACTGGCTGTACTGCATCCAGAAGAATCTTTAGAATCAATAGAGCTGGTAATTGGTACCCGTGAGCTGCTCGGTCAATGTAATGAGTATATTGATCAAATGCTCCCTTCATCTCACCAGATGGTTGTGCGGGACATGGAAACAGCTGTCACCCACCTCTGCAAGGAAGGCAAGGGGGGGATAGCCCTTGTTGGTGAGCATACCTTGCTGGTGCGCCAAGGCTTGTCTATCATTGAGCGTGAAGTCGCGCCACACAACCGGACACGTTTTGCTGTGCTGGGTCACAGACTTTCTGCTGTAACCGGTTACGATGCCACCACCCTGGTCACGGCCCCGCTTCCTGATCGGGTGGGATTACTGGTTGACATGCTGCGCGAGTTTACAAGGCGCGGAATAAATATCCTTGATATGCGGAGCGACAATGACATAAAGACCCAAAAGCTGCAGATTTATCTTGAAGCGGAAGGGCATATTCAGTCGGCCATGATGAAAGAGGCCATTGCAGATATAGAATCCCAGGTAATCAAGCAGAGGGGAGCGTTGCGGGTACTGGGAAGTTTCCCCCGCATCGATATGCGCACCAAGCATATTCAATCCATTGGATTCATTGGTACGGGAGCCATGAGTCAATGGTTTGCAGATCGCCTTAAGGGGGAAGGGTATGAGGTTGTACTCAGTGGCCGCTCAACCTCGCTCAGGCCTGAGAAAATGCTTGAGGAGGTGGATGTCGTTGTCATCTGTGTTCCTATCTCGGTAACAGTCGCCACCGTGCAGAAATTCGGTCCCCTTATTGGAGATGGCAAGGCACTCTTGCTGCTGGCTGGAGAGTCGGAAGGCGTCATCAACGCTGCCCTTGCGTCAACCAGTGCAAATGTTGAGGTCATGCTCATACATAATCTCTGGGGCCCGCAAACGGTGACCATGAAAGATAAGAATGCCATAGTTGTCCGTACTGCAAAAAGTGGTTTGCTGTGCAGCGAACTGGAGGCATTTTTATATAAACTTGGAGCGGATATTTTTCATGATTCCCCTGCGCAGCACGATCTGTTAATGGGGATTGGCCAGAAATTACCGACTGCAATTTCCGTTGCGCTGGCCATGACCTTGAAGCAAAACAACATTACAAGTGAAGAAATTGCCAGTCATTGTACCCTGACATCTCTTTATCCCTTGCTTGCCATGGCCAGGGTGCATTCTCAAAACCCGAGAACGTATGCTGAAATACTGTCATCTGCTGGTTCTGGTCATAAAATAGTAGATGATTTTCATAATAACCTGGACACTGTTATAGAGCTGACCAGAAATGCCGCGATAGATGACCTCTGTCAGCTTATTGAAAAAAATATAAGCCATCTTAAAGCTGATTTTCTTGAAAAAGGGATGAAACAGGCCAAGGCTGTTGACGAGGTTTTAGGAAAGATGACCTAGTGTCCTGACATCTCGGCGTTGCCAAGAATCAGACTGCTATGCATCCTTATCAGAGTAAATCTGGCCATCTATCCCCCCCCCTTCTTCTACCGCTGCCTGTAATCAGGGAAAGCTCTGCTGGGAAAGGCTGGAACAATGCCTGGCCAAGAAGGTATTGCTGGTCAAAACGAAGTGCCTGCCGCTCGATGAGCCTGGTTACTGCCTGCAGCGGTACTCTTTCATTCCGGTACTCTTCCATGATGTTAATGATATATCTCTTCTCTTCTGCGGCCAGCCCTTTCGCGACCAGGCCATAGGCATGATACAGGGTATTGACCATCGCCTCCCTGCGAAAAGGGTGAGCCAGAAGCCGGGCCATCTCGGCGCGATAGAGGCTGAAAGCCTCCTCGCGGCAAAGCTTCTCATGGTTGGCAGCAATTCTGCCGCATTGCCGGAAATGCTGCTCGTTATAGGCGAGAAAGAGGAACTTGTAGGAGGCGTGAAAAGAGACAAGATCTCTCATTTTCATTGTCATGGCAATATTCCGGAAGCGGGTACTGGCGTAGAGTTTTATCAGGAAATGCTCACAAAGGACAGTATTGTTCAGGCGCTTCTCGTCATCAACGGCCCTGTTGGCTGCTGCCGCCAGAATCTTCTCCCCCAGCATTCCACTTTTCCGGCAGAGAACGTGCGGTTGATCCCTGCTGCGAAACACCTTTGCATCATGCAGGCCGCAGGAGGGGGATGCACTTTTCAGCACCGCCCCGTCGCAGCCTTCGAAAAGGGGCAGTATCCCGGCAGCAGCTGTCTCCAGCTGCTGCGTTACCGACCTGGACCTGGCCGGCTGCCAGACCTCAATCGTCTCACCCTTCAGACAGAGGCGTATCGGTGCTCTCGGCACCCCAAGCCCGGCAGCCATCTCCGGGCAGATATCGATAAACCGCACATGCCCCTGCAACAGCTCAACAATCCCGGCACGCAGCCGCTGCCCATCGTAGCGACAAGAAGCAAAGCCCAGACAACGACTTACAAGAACGACAGGCTGCGGGAAAAAACGAGACATAATTCCTTGCAATGACAGTAAGTACCCCGAATTTCTCGTGAGCAGTTTATCGAAAAAAAGAAACTGCTCATTTCAGGAAAAGTATGCAGCTACTCACAGGGCATGTATCATCCTGTTTTCCCTTTTTTTGTGCCTGTAACTGTTTTCATCTCCTCTCCCCCGGATCTGGGCAAGCACGATCGCTCGAAGACGGGTGAGCCGGGAGCAGTGACAAAAGTATTTGGGCTGCGGGTATTAACCCTGCGTCAGGCAGCAATACTTTGCAGGTCGGCATTGGAGAGCAGTTCATCGAACTTGAAGTGAACAGAATAATCACTTGTAAAGACATCATGAGGCTGCACTCCGATCGAGGTTCCCAGGAGAGCAAGGGGCGTATCTTTTTCGGCAATCGGTATGATGATCATCAGCTTTCTGCCAAGGAGAAGACGCGTATTTCCCTGGCTGGTGATTCGAATTAAAAAGGTCAGTCCTCCTGCCGATATGTCGGCAATTTCTGCCTTAAACGTCCTGCCAAAAGGCTTGTTTTCTCTGTTTACAGGCTGTACCAGAATTTTTCTGGTTACATTGAAGCGCTGATGTCGACGACGTTCAAGCCCTTTCTTTTTTAATACTTCCGGTACATGATTGTGGCTGTCGTAAAACAGCTTTAACTTTCTGCCAAGGCCAGGGAACCGCTCCTGCCATTTATCAAGTTTCTCCTGTTTCAGCTGATATATCCTGACTTCGGTCAAAGCTGTCAGGCTCACTGTCCATACAGAAGGATCAAAAAAATTCTCACCAATGAGTTCTCCCCGATTAAGGCTTGTTATAAACATTTCCTTGCCGTCAGCCAGGTGGGAAACTTTTACGCTGCCCTGGTTTACGAAATAGAGGGCATCGCTTTTTGCCCCCTGACGAATGATGGTTTCCTCTGGAGCAAATGACAGCTCCTGCAGTTCATGATAGATGGTTTGGAATTCTTCAGTGGTCAGCTCATCGGTCAGCTCGGACCAGATAATAAGGTCATCATGGTTAATGGCGCCGCTTTTTTCCTGTTCTATAATTTCGCCGGATCGAATGATCTCACTCAATGCCAATGGATCAATTTCGTAAATCCGTTCCCGCAGTCTCTCCGCGTTGGCAAAGTCTCCCGCTCTGGCAGTTGCAACGACCAGATCAAAAAGTGCTTGTTTTGCCTCCTTGGTTTTTCCCTGTTCTGCCATTAAAAAGATTGTATCTTCGGTATTTGTCCCTGCTGATTGAGCAGCAGACCTTTGCTCAAGGTGCCGGTTGGAATGCGCATCCTGGCTGGAAGGACTCACTCTGTTATCAGTGACAAAAGACTTGCGAATACGCTGGAGGGCAGTCCTGGCAGCTTCCCTGACCTCGTCTGGATAACCGGTAATACCCAATACACCTTTGCTTTGACTCACCCTGTGGAGCGCGGGAATTGCTTCCTTGGAGCAAACAGCAGCCAGTGCTCTGCATATTGTCTGCATAAGGGCATTTTTAGCCTGCGGCGAAATCGATGACCTGCCTTCGAGTAGATGCAGCAGGGGAGGTACATAGATTTCGTTTGGAACATTAATCATTTGAAAGACAATCCTGGTTTTCAGCTCATCCTGCATTGTCGTCAGAGAATGGACAAGAAAATCCGGAAGCTGTTTTCCACCCAGCTTCACCGCAGTATTGAGTGCTTCCTGCTGTACCCTTTGATCGGGATGACGTGTAAATGGTTTCAGATGTACCACTATCTCCGAGTCATCAACGCTGGCTAACAGCCGGATAATATTTCTGCTGATGTACCAGGGAGCGGGTCTGGCAAGCTGGTCAAGAAAAAGCTGTTTTGCAAAGTGCCCGTATTGCTCCAGCAGGCCGAGCAGTATCCTGCGCTCATCTTTCTCTTCGCTGTTCACGAGGCACTGCAATAAATAATTCGCTGCATTCTTGCCCAGAGCAATAAGGAGCCTTGCCTGATTCGACTTGCTCTTTGGCTGCTGGAGGTATTCCCGGACAAGGTTTTCCAGCAGCGGCTGTTCACCCAGCTGCGCTAACAGTGCCTCGATGTATTGGCTGGCCTGGTCAGAATAATGAGGGGAGATTGATGCCTGGCACAGGACGTGAACCGGCTCATGGGCTTTGAAGTATTCCTCTTCCTGCAGGAGTTTTCGAGCAAGACCTGCCACTGCGGAAAAGGCCGCTTTCACCAGCTCTTCATCTTCAGCAGTCAGGTGTATGGATTCTGCGATGGCGGGAATAAGCTTAGCCAGTCTCTCCCACTGTGCATGCTCTTTGAGCAGGGCTGCGGTTTTTCCCATAGCCTTGCTTCCTTGCTTCCTTAGCTCCTGGTTGTCCTGTCTGCTGGCAATGGCCATCTGCATCAACAGGCTATTGGCTTTGTCGTCGGCCCTGTTTTCTATAGACTGGATTACTGCTTCAGGGACGGCCTCGCAAATTTCCCGTGATTCCAGTGCAGATAAATCTCCGCCCAGCAATTGCTGAATACCATGATCTATCCGTCGCTGTTTTTCTTGCGGGGCCAGGATTTCTTTCTTTTTGACTGTCTCCATGAAGTATTCTCCCTCCTGACGAGTTGCTTGCCGGGTTACACAGAGTATACTGCGTACAGGGTATGTTCATAAGAAATAGTAACGATACATCAAGGGAAATACAAGCGCAAGAATACCTGATCAGTGCGAATTTCCCGGCAGTTCAGGTGATGCCAGGTTCGGTAGCTTTTCCTTACAGGACAGACAGGCACCCTGATGCCGCTTGTCCCGCCTTTACAGTTGATCACTGAATTACCTGTAAGGCAAAAAGCATGGTGAGTACCCTGTTCAGGGGAAGGCCGACCACATTGGTGAAGGAACCGTTGACTGATTCCACCAGAAAGGCGCCTTTGCTCTGGATACCATACGCACCAGCCTTGTCCATAGGGTCTCCTGAAAAGATATATTGCCAAAGGAGAGGGTCGTCAAAATGGGCAAATGTAACCGAGGTCTGCTCTGCAAAGGCGACAGGCTCCTGTTGCGGTGCTGCTATGGTGACTCCGGTTATGACTGTGTGGGTTTTGCCGCGCAACTGCTGCAGCATGTCCAGGGCCTGATCGGTTGTTTCCGGCTTGCCAAGAATGAGAGAGTCAATGGTTACAACCGTGTCAGCACTTATAACACAGGCCTGCGGGTTTAACGCTGCGACAGAGGCGGCCTTTTCCCTGGCCATACGCAGGGCGTATTGTTCGGGCTGCTCCCCTGGCCGGGGAGATTCGTCGATGGAAGCAGGCTGGACAGAGCATTTGAGCTGGACGCTGTGCAGCAATTCCCGCCTGCGCGGTGAAGCAGAGGCAAGTATGATGGGGCAGGTATATGTAAACAAATGCAGGTGATCTCAGCAGGTAGTCTTACTTTTCGACACAATGGTTACCAGGGGTCAGTCCAGGCGGCGGCATCTTCAGCAGTGTTGTGGCCGCACCTGTATCCAGGTATAATGAACTGCCAGTAACGACTGAACCCGGCATCACCTGAGCTGACGAGAAGTCCGGAGCAGAGCAGAAGAGTATGCCGGGAAGATGAGGCATCCTCCAAAATGCCGCTACCGTTCAAACAGTTTTTTGTAGTACACTCTTTCCAGATACAGTCCGTGCGCGGGAGCTGTTATGCCGGCTGAAGCCCTGTCTCTGGCCGCGATAACAGTGCTCATCGTGTCCGCAGGTAATCTGCCGCAACCCATATCAATAAGGGTTCCGCAAATAATTCTCACCATTTGCCTGAGGAAGCCGTCTCCTGTGACCCTGAGCGACCAGTAATGAGTATGACTCAAGTGAGCAGTGCATTTGACCTCGAAAATGGTACGGACGGCTCCTCGCCCTGAGCTGCTGTTTCTGTCGCGGGAGCCTGCACGCTCAAAGCTTGAGAAATCATGGGTGCCGATAAGTGCTTTCAGGGCAGGGACAATACGTTCAGACGAAAAATCCCCGGGAAAATGGGCAGTATAACGTCGTTTTGCCGGAGGCTGAATTTCTCCGGTGAAGAAGTCATAACGATATGTTTTGCCAAGCACAGAAAAACGACTGTGAAAATCGTCAGCCGCTTCTTCAGCCTCGTAAACACGGACATCGCCAGGAAGGATGGAATTGAGACCGCGAGTATAGGCATGTAAAGGAATTTTTTGTTCTTCAAGAAAATGAGCGACCATGCCGTCAGCATGCACACCTGCGTCCGTTCTGCCTGCTCCATGCAGAGTAACCGGCTGTTTGCACAGGATGGCCAGGGCATTCTCCACCACCTCCTGAACAGTGCTGCCGTTGCGCTGTCTTTGCCAGCCATGGTACTCTGTACCATCATAGGCGATGACAAGCTTTATCTTGCGCCCCATCCTGACCCCGGTTACCGGTACTATAAAAAGTCCACAAAAGACGGGAGATCAGGGAAAAAGCGGTACATGCGAAAGCCCGGCACGTTCATCAAAGCCATTCATGATGTTCATATTCTGTATTGCCTGGCCGGAGGCCCCTTTGACGACATTATCAATTACTGAAACAATAATTATCCGGCTGGCTCGTTTATCGATATGCACAGCCAGGTCGCAGTAATTTGATCCACGGACATACTGGGTTGCTGCCGATGCCCCTGAAGGAAGTACCCTGACAAATGGTTCGTTCTGGTAGGTCCGGACAAGGATATCCTGTAATGTGTCCTGGGAGATATCAACCAGACTGGTGCCGTAGGCTGTGGTGAGTATTCCCCTTGAGACCGGGAGCAGGTGGGGAGTGAAGGTGATGTGTACATTTTTTCCGGCAGACAGGGATAATTCCTGCTCAATCTCTGGAATATGACGATGTGCGCCGCCAATTTTGTATGCCCGGAATCCATCGGTTACTTCACAGAAATGAGAACCGAGGCTCAGCGATCTTCCAGCACCGGTAGCCCCTGATTTTGAGTCAATTATCAGGGTGTCAGGGTCAATGATATTCCGTTCCAGGAGAGGTGCCAGGGCAAGAATGGCAGAAGTGGGATAACACCCTGGATTTGCTGTAAGCCGGGCATCTTTTATGTCGTTACGGTAACGTTCCGGCAGACCATAAACGGCTTCGGCAAGCAGCTGGGCGCTTGAATGCTCCTGATACCATTTTTCATATACCGCCTGATCATGGATGCGATAGTCGGCACTGAGATCAACGACCTTTTTTCCTGCATCAAGGAGAACAGGGACAATATCCATGGCAGTTTTGTGAGGGACAGCGGTAAAAAAGAAATCAGCACGGGGAACAAGCTCTTTCACGGAGAGATTTTCACAGCGCAGGTCAACCTTTCCCCGCAGGCTGGGAAAAACCTCTGCAAGGAACTGGCCATCGAATTTTCGGGATGTTGCTACGGTGAGCTCTGCTTCCGGGTGTGTTGTAATGATACGGGCCAGTTCTGCCCCGGTGTATCCTGATGCTCCAATAATGCCAACCTTCAACATGGTCTTTGTCCTTTTTTAAGGTAAGTGGTGCGGCAATGAAAAAAGGGAGTAACGAACCAGTTCGCTACTCCCTGAGTACGCATAGAAAAAAATGGTACAAAAAAGATGGCGGGATACATGTACTCCGAGAGTGCTTTAACGTTTGGAGAACTGAAAGCGGGCACGTGCGCCGCGCTGCCCATATTTTTTTCGTTCCTTGGCCCGGGGATCGCGGGTAAGCAAACCTGCTTTTTTCAAAGGCAGGCGCATTTCAGGGTCACGTTCCTGCAGCGCCTTGGCGATGCCGTGGACAAGCGCATCCACCTGGGCTGACTTTCCGCCACCTTTCACCGATGCTGTAACAGTATATTTATCAACAGTTTCAGTAACTGTAAAGGGCCTGGCTATTTTAGGTTCATAGTGGATATTGCCGAAATACTCAGCCAGGGAGGCCTTGTTGATCGAAATCTCTCCATTGCCGGGAGATATCCAGACGCGGGCAACTGCTGTTTTTCTTTTTCCGGTGGCGTAGGTTCTTTCCTGCGACATAATGTTTACTCCGTTCTCAGATCTCGATGATTTCCGGTTGCTGTGCCTTATGTGGATGCTCAGCACCAGCATAGACCTTCAGTTTTTTCAGCTGGGCTCGCCCTAATTTATTTTTTGGCATCATTCCCTTTACCGCGTTTCGGATAATTTCCTCAGGTTTTTTTTTCAGCACTTCCCTGGCGGTTGCAGACTTGATCCCGCCGGTATAGCCAGTATGATGATAATATTTCTTGTCATCCCACTTATTGCCGGTAAGATGAATCTTGTCGGCATTGATAACGATGATAAAGTCGCCGTTATCCTGAAAGTTGCAGAAAGCTGGCTTGTGCTTGCCGCGCAATCGATCGGCAATCTCTGTTGCTACCCTTCCCAGCACTTTGCCGTCAACATCGACAACACACCATTTGCGTGAAATATCCTGAACCGGCGTGTAATATGTTTTCATTTTTGCGCCTCGCAAGTAAACAAAAAAAAGGCCCGAACGGTGGTCCGAACCTTGCAGTTTCGTGGAGCGGGAAACGAGATTCGAACTCGCGACTTCAACCTTGGCAAGGTTACACTCTACCACTGAGTTATTCCCGCTCGTTTATTCGTAAGTCAATTCCAGACTATATCATTTTTTTTGCGGTCGTGTCAATGAAAAAATAAGCACATTGATGGCTGCCAGAGAGGGTGTCAGGCCAAAATTCATCGTAACTGGTTATGGGTGCCGGCTCCGAAGGAATACGCAGCGAAGAGTGATCGCGCAAAGATAAAGCACCCGTGATCAGTTTTCGAAAAAATGACTCGTCCACTTCCGGGGTATTCTTTCCATTTTTTTTTCACATAAACCCTGCAATGACATATTATAGGAAGTAAAGAATGAAAATGTAACCGTAACTGCTCACAGCTCACCCCTCTTTGAACGATCACGACCCGCCGCATAGAGGGGCTATAGCTGCCAATCGTGCTTGTCCAGATAGGGGCAGCCTGAGAGCAGTT
>PDWJ01002219.1_pt1 | contig 32165 bp, 24 predicted proteins | sample 1430881 | NCBI WGS metagenome assembly PDWJ01 (sample SAMN01162460, study PRJNA174530) | Oral metagenome, whole genome shotgun sequencing project. | biome: Marine environment; feature: Marine mammal; material: Swab sample of the gingival sulcus; isolation source: swab sample of gingival sulcus...
AAAGTTATTATTGTATACAATGTTTATCGTTTGTTCTGTACTGTCAGCACAGAAATCAAGAGTAGGTGAAACTCCAAAGTTTAGTTCAAAAATTAATCTCATCTCTTTCGACAATTCTACTAACAAAGTGTTGACGTCCACAAGCTTAAATGAGTATAAAAAACCTATAGCTATTTTCTTTTGGGTATCTACCTGTGGGCCGTGTATAAAGGAACTAAATGCGGTTAAAAAACTTAATATTTTAGAAGAGATTAAAGATAAAGCCAAAATTATAGTTGTTTCCACAGACAACCCAAAAAACTATAACGCCGCCAGATCAATTGCCAAAAAATATAGTTGGGAATACGAGATGTATTTTGATAAGGGATACGCATTAAGAAATAACCTATTAAACCGATGGTATGGAGTACCCCAAGTAATGATTTTTAATAAAGACAAAAAAATCGTACTCCATAAATTTGGTTACTACAAGGGTAGTGAAAAAAAGATAGTCAATAAGATTAAAGAGTTGATTGAATAGAAATATCAAGATTAAATTCTAATATCTATTTTGAACTAATTTCAATTCTAGGTCAGGAGATTCAAGCCAAGTGGCCAATAAAAAATAAAAATATTGGAGAAGGGATTATTTACAAACCACAAGATTATATTAATAATGAGTTGAATTATAGCAACTTAATCATTGAAGCTGAAGAAAATTCTGAAGTTATCGCTCCGGTATCTGGTACAATTAAAACATTTCATTACGCATATTACAAAAGGCTAAATATCTCTATGACTTTTGGGGGGCACAACTATAAAGATTCTATAAGCATTAATGATTATGATAATTATTTTAGAGAAACTATAGCGAGAGAAAACAATTTGAGACCGGAAGATATCTCATTATTACTAGGTATTGAAACGAGAAAAGACGAAATATATTGGTTGTTGGGCCTTCGTCCAACTAAATACTTTAAGACTGGAACCAAAATTACAAAAGGAGAAACTATTGGTAAAGTGGGGTATTCTTATGGTCAGATTAAAGAACCATCAATTATTTTTTCTAGAGACATTGGAGGGAGGCCAGCAGACCCAATGATAATTTTTGGACTTAAATCAACTTTTGATATTGTTCCCGAAAAAAAAATTAATTATGAAACCTACAAGCATCATCAGACAAAATTGTTACAAGATTTTAAAATATTTAAAAATTCTCTAATACAGGGGCATCCTGGACTTTATGATTATATTGAAAAAAGTGAATTAAATAAATGTTTCAATAAGGCGGAAATGAAACTTAACAAACCTATGACCACTGACGAGTTTAAAAAAGTACTTTTACCTATTGTAAAAAATATTAGAGATAGTCATACCGTATTGTTATCCAAAACGCACAAATCAAATGAAGATAAATACCCACCTATCCTTTATGGCCTGAGAAATGATAGCTTACTTATTTTTGCTTCACTACCAAAATTCAACAACTTTTTAGGTAAAAGAATAGTCGAAATTGACGGGAAAAAAGTTTCTAACATCATTCCTATGGTAAAAAAAATGGTTTATGGTAGTGATGGAAATATTAAAACTTTAGAAGAAAGGTGGTTATTATTATATTTTTGGGATTATTATCATAAGTTATATAAGAAAGGTAATTCTAATAGGTTAAATATTAAATTTGATGATGGTAATGAATATTCGTTTTCCTATCAAAAAAGAAATTTAGATGATTTTTCTCCATATTTTATCAAAAAAGAGACTGATAGGTTTTCGTTGTCTATCTTATCATCTCAAACTGCACTATTAGATATAAACACTTTTAATTTGTTAGAAAAAGATATAGACAGTATTGGTAATTTCATTAAAAAAATAAATACTTTAAAAATTAGTAACCTCATTATCGATGTAAGAGATAATTTGGGAGGTAGTACTGAAAATATTAATAAAATTTTTTCTTTTATTGCTTTCAAACCATTTAAGAGCATATTATATCAAAAAGTAAATTCCAATTCAGTTTACCCCTTTTTAAAACATAGTCTAAATATTCCAAAAGATGAATATCTATTTCCTAATTATATTAAACAATCAGATAGAGATGGTTATTTTCTGTTAGAGGGTAACTTTCCTGAAACCGTGCCAAACAAGAATAATCATTTTAATAAAAATATCTATGTTCTTATTAATGAACTTTCCCGCTCTGCAGCTACAATTTTTCCTGCACTTGTTTATAGGGAAAAGAATGGAACTATAGTTGGCAGGGAAACAGGCTCAACATATTTTCAATTGAATGCTTTGAAATTTGCAGATATATATTTAGAAAATACGGGATTAGAACTCCGTATGCCTTTGGTAAAAGTGGTTTTTGATGAACAAAAAAATACAGATATTCCATGGGGAAGAGGAGTGTTGCCCGATTATAATATTCCTATTACATATGATGAGTTTTTAAGTGATAAAGACCTAATTCTTGATGCAACTTTAGATCTAATTTCTAACCCAAAAAATTCTTATGAGAATGAGCAAAGGCAATCAAACTATCTTTTGTATTTTATTCTTTCTTCAGCAATTATGATTTTAATAGCTATATATATAAAAAGATATTTGGTCTAACAGATATCAATGGATAAGTGAATAAATAATGTTAATTCCTATTTTGGTGTTCAAATATACCGACAATACAAATTTAAGAAACACTATAATATTGACCTAATAATGTTCAAATTCCCCCTCTACAAACAACCTGATTCCAAAGACTGTGGCCCCACTTGTTTACGTATTATTGCGAAATATTACGGTAAGCTAATTACTTTACAGGAAATTAGAAACCTTTCAGAAACTACTAGATCGGGAAGTAATTTATTAAAACTAAGCGATGCTGCAGAGGCTATCGGTTTTAAATCTATTGGGGTAAAATTAGATTATCAAAAATTAACAGAAGCTCCATTACCATTAATTGTTCATTGGAATAAGAATCATTTTGTAGTGGTTTATAAAATAAAAAGTTCCTCTGCCTTTAACATTAGTAGCTCTAAAAGGAGTATAAAAAAAGATACAATTTATGTTTCTGACCCTGCGTATGGATTAATAGCATATACTCAGGCGGAGTTTATTAAAAACTGGATTGGCAATAACGCTCAAGAAAATACTAAAGAGGGCATCGCATTATTATTGGAAGTTACTCCAAAATTTAGGGAGTTGGATTGGGATAAAGCAGACAAAAAGTCTTTTAAGTTTTTGTTTCAATATTTATTTAAGTATAAAGGCTTATTGGTACAATTACTAATTGGCCTGCTGGTGGGTAGTTTATTACAACTTATTTTTCCTTTTTTAACCCAGAGCATTGTTGATGTAGGTATTCAAAACCATGACATTAATTTTATCTATGTAATCCTCATTGCTCAACTCATGCTTTTTGTAGGGCGTAACAGTGTGGATATTTTTAGGAGTTGGATTTTATTGCATTTAAGTACACGCATTAATATCTCATTGGTTTCAGATTTTTTTATTAAATTAATGAACCTGCCCATTGCATATTTTGATACCCGTATGACAGGTGACATTATGCAACGGATTAATGACCATAACCGTATTGAAAGATTATTGACAGGTTCTACATTAAATACACTATTTTCCATGATGAACTTGGTAGTTTTTGGAGCCGTATTAATTTATTACAACCTTACCATCTTTTTAATCTTTGCAACCGGCAGTGTAATTTATGTCATTTGGATATTGTTTTTCCTAAAAAGGAGAAAAGAGTTGGATCACAAAAGATTTTCACAACTCAGTCAGGAACAGAGTACCGTAATAGAACTGGTAAACGGTATGCAAGAAATAAAAATGAACAATGCCGAAAAACAAAAACGTTGGGGTTGGGAATTTGTACAGGCTCGTCTATTTAAAGTTTCCATGCAAAGCTTGGCATTAGAACAAACCCAAGGGGTAGGCTCTTCTTTTATAAACGAGATAAAAAATATATTTATCACGTTTACTTCGGCAATTTTGGTTTTAGAAGGATCTATAACCTTAGGAATGATGCTTTCCATACAATATATAATTGGTCAATTAAACGGTCCCATAACCCAGTTAGTAGGTTTTATACAAGCTACCCAAGATGCAAAAATCAGTTTGGAACGGTTGGGCGAAATACATGATAAAGAAGATGAAGAAAGCCAGAAAAAACAATTAATTTCTAAAATTCAACCTAATCAAGATTTAAACGTACAAGATATTTCATTTAGATATATAGGCAATGATGAGAATGTAATTAAAAATCTGAGCATGAAAGTTCCTGCCAATAAAATCACAGCCATAGTTGGGGCTAGTGGCAGTGGTAAAACAACCTTAATGAAAATTCTATTGAAATTCTATGAACCCAACAAAGGAAATATTATCTATGGTGACCATTTTCTAAGTGCAATTTCTCATAAAGCTTGGCGAGCCAATTGTGGTGTAGTAATGCAAGAAGGCTATATTTTTAATGATACCATAGCTTACAATATTGCCGTTGGCCATGATACCATAGACCAAGAGCGGTTAATATCAGCTGTTAAAACGGCTAATATTTACGAGTTTATTCAGTCTTTACCGCTCGGTTTTAATACAAAAATAGGTAATGAAGGCATTGGCATTAGCACAGGTCAAAAACAACGCTTATTTATTGCAAGGGCAGTATATAAAAATCCAGATTTGTTGTTTTTTGATGAAGCTACATCTGCTTTAGATGCGAAAAATGAGCGTATCATAATGAAGAACCTAAACAATTTTTTTGAAGACAAAACAGTAATTATTATTGCCCATAGATTGAGTACCGTTAAACATGCTAACCAAATTGTGGTCATGGAGAATGGTAAGATAACAGAATCAGGTAATCATCAAGAGCTACTCCATAAAAAAAGAGCGTATTACAATTTGGTAAAAAATCAGTTGGAATTAGAAAAATTAAGTTCAGGTAAATAATGCTAAAAGATAAAAAAATAGACAATTTAGAATTACGTTCTGAAGAAGTTCAGGAGATACTCTCCAATCCACCGGCATGGATTGTACGTTGGGGCATTACCCTGATTTTTATGTTTACGCTTATCATTCTGGTATTGGCATTTATCATCAAATATCCTGATTTTGTTACGGCCAAAGTATTGGTTACCACAGAACAACCCACAGAAAGAGTGGTTGCCAGATATTCCGGACAATTGGAAAGAATTTTTATCAAAAATAGAGATACAGTAAGACCAAATGAAAAACTCGCAATTATCAGAAATACTGCCAATTATAAAGATGTCTATGTATTAAAACATATTATTGATACTTTTCAGTTTGATACCAAAAATTTTAATTTTCCTTTTGACAAAACATCACAATTGCAATTGGGCGAGATAAACATTGCCCTTATCAACTTTGAAAAAAGCTATACAAATTTTATGTTATTAAATGATCTTGACCCTTATAATAATCAATTAAGAGGTAATAGGGTATCGCTTTCTGAGATTAGGGTACGATTACAAAATCAAATTAGTCAAAAAGAATTGTTGGAACAGGAAGTTGAATTAAAAAAAACCGATTTTGAACGGCAAAAACAACTTTTTGAAAAAGGCATTATCTCAAGATTGGAATATGAAAATAAACAGTTGGAGTATATTCAGATGAAAAAAAACATAAATGCTATGGCCATTTCCATTTCACAGATGCGAGAAGCCATTTCATCTGCAAACAGTACTTTAAAAACAACAGAAATAAATGAAGAAGAGGACAAAACGAACTTTCTAAAAAACTTAACCCAAAACTACAACACTTTAAAAGAAGCCATTAGGGATTGGGAATATAAGTATGTGTTAAAGTCATCCATTAATGGTGTTGTTAGTTTCCAAAACTTTTGGGGTGAAAATCAATTTGTAAATTCTGGAAATATTGCGTTTTCAATTTTGCCGACAGATACGTCTAGTTTGGTTGGTAAGTTGATTATTCCCGCTCAAAATGCAGGTAAAGTGATAATTGGGCAGAAAGTTTTTATAAAACTGGACAATTACCCTCACCAACAGTATGGAATGTTAATTGGAAAAGTTACTAATTTTTCCATTTCACCGGATGATAAAGGTAATTATGTAGTCTATATTTCATTGCCAAACAACACAAAAACTTCCTACAATAAAATAATCCCATTTAAACAAGAATTATTGGGTAATGCAGAAATTATCACAGAAGACCTGAGTGTAGCGGCGAGGATATTTTATAAGTTTAGAGAATTATTTATTTACAATTAAACTATTATGAGTTCGAACATTAATTTATATACAGATATTGAAAAAGCCAAAGCAGCAGATGAAGGATATATTTATTTAAAGAAAAATCATAAGTCCTTCGAAATCATTCCATTAAAGAATTTATTTGGAGCAATTCAAGATATCGGTGATGTATCCTTATCTAAATCAGGGGTTCCAAATGAAATAATAACTCATATCGATTTGAGTTTAGAAGTACCTAATGTGACTTATAAAGAAGATGGTGGTTTAGTCTACTATTCCCCATTTGGAGGAGATTCTAAAGAACATGTTTTGACCATAATAAAATTATTCAATCGTCTTCCTTCCATGAATATTAAAATTTACATTTCAAATAAAATTTATGATTTTGTAAAAGGATTCTCAAATTCAAATATTAATTTTTTTTGTTATAGAATTCCAAAAGAACTTTCAATAGAAGCTAACAAAGTTATTACTCATGGGTATAGTGCTCGTAGTTTTATCAAACAAAAAATACCAACAATTATTGTTGGTGTTAATGGATTGGGAGGATGGATAACACCTGATAATATTAATTATTTGCTAAAAGATAATTTTAAAGGTAGACCAAGTGGCAACTATAATGAATACATTCCCTTAGAGATTCTTGTTGATGAATTTACTGAAATTAAAGAAGAAAATAACCTAAACGTGATTTTAAACAAGAACGCATCAATTATTAGGAATTACACTAAATCACTTACAAATAGTAATAGAAAGGAGGATTTCATCAATAAACAAAGCAAATTATACAACTATCTTAATGATAAAATAAAAAGATTAAAATTGATTCCAAAATTAGCCTCTAACGTATATTTGATAGAAAAAGAAGGAGTAACAGCAATACTAAGAGAACATATCAACAATATACTATTTTCTGTACCGGAAAGTGATTTAGAATTTTTAGAAGATTTAAAAACCAATATTTCATGCAAAATATTAAAAGAAAAGTATGAGATGACTGACGATGAATTTTGGGACATAATGATTCCCTTGTGGGAACGTAAAGCAATTATTTTTTGTCATGAGATATAGAAAAAGAAAAAATATCTTCGATTTTTTTGATGTAAGCATTATAATGCCATATTACAAGAAGCTCAAAGAATTTAAAAGGGTATTACCAAAAAATGCTTACTATTTTCAAAGAAATGGAATTGAGGTTATTATTCTTTTAGATGAACCTAGCGAAGAAGTCGAACTTATAAAATTAATAAAGCAATATCCTTTTATTAATTTCAAAATTGTCATAAATAGAGAAGAACATGAATGGCGGAATCCCTGTAAAACTTTAAATATAGGCATAAAACAAGCTTCTTTTAATTATATTTTAGTGTTAGATCCAGAAGTTGAATTAATAACTGATGTTATTTATAAATTGAGATACACCATTTCTTTTTATCCTAATACATTTACAACAGGGGTCGTATCTTTTATTGATTATGAAGATGATTCGGATAACATTTCTTTAAACGATTGGATCCCTTTTGGCAGTATTATGGCAACTAAGAATGACTTGATTAAAATTAAAGGATATGACGAGAATTTCAAATTGTGGGGGGGGGAAGAAGATCAAATAAGGAGAAAACTTAATTTGATAGGGATAAAAAAGATAGAACTTGAAGACGCCAAAACTGTTCATCGGGAACAAAATAGTGATGGCTATAAGGAACGATCAAAAAGAATGAATAAAATGTCCATTAGCCATTTAAAAAACATCTTTTATCCCAAAAAGGCATTCGTGAATGGAAAAGATTGGGGAACAGATTTTAGTGAAATCATTTGGAACTGGAAATCTAATAAAAGTTATTCTCAATTAATAAAATATGTATCTAAGTTTCAAGATTCATATATTGTAGACAAAAAAGCATTTCAAAAACCTTACGAAATAATTGTATTAATTCAAACCAAAAATGAGTCGAAAAATGTTCCCGAAGTTTTGACTCATCTAAATAATTTTTGCGATGGTATTATTTTATTAGATGATGGGAGTACCGATGACACATATGAAAAATCAAATGATAAAAAATTACTAGTCAAAGCTAAGAAATTGTATAAAGGGTATTTTGATGATTTAGAAAATAGAAATCAGCTACTCCGTATTGCTAGTTTTTTCAAATCAGAATGGTTTATTTTTATTGATGCCGATGAGAGAATTGATTCTAGATTTTGTAATATTAGGAAGTATGCAAATAATAATAAAAACGATGTTTATGGCTTCTTTTTAGTCGATTTGTGGGATAATACTAAGATGTATAGAATAGATGTTCCTGATAAAAGAGAAAATGGAATAGCAATCAGAAAAAGAATGTTCCGAAATAAAGGTAACATGCAGATAAGTTATAATCGTGAAATACATTTCCCACCAATTCCATATAACCTTAAACTGGGTATTGCAAAAATATTAATATTACATTATGGCAATTTTGACAGTGTAATTAGGGAAAGAAAATTTAATTTATACACTTCGCAAGATAATGACGGAAAAAAAATAGGGCATTCTTACAGTTATTTAAAAGATAAAAATGTAATTCTTAAAAGCTTAAAAAGCATAAAATTAAATAAAATATAGCACCTTATTAACCAGTTAAAAATCATGGTACAGTATTCATATATAATTACGCATAGAGAAAATAATGTAACTAGAAGAAATAATTTAAATTTCGTTTTAAAATGGATAACATCAATAGAGAATGACATTGAAATAATATTGGTAGAACAAGATTCGGAACGAAAGATCGATCAAAGAACTCTTCCTCCAAATTGTAAATATGTTTTTGCATATAATAAAGACCTTTTCAACAAGTCATGGGGGCTAAATGTAGGTTTTCGAAATTCCACCGGAAAAGCAATAGCTATTGCCGATAATGATGTAATTATTGATAGGGACATTATTGAAGACTGTTTTATTGCCTGCTCGAGAGTGTAAGAGAGTGTAAACTTAACTCTGTCTAAAAGATTAATATATATTTAATAAAAAAAGACAGACACTTAAAATCTGTAGAATTGTGTAAAGTTCTTGCTTTATTTTTAATTTTTCTTAATAATAGCTACTAGCAAATATACACAGACAGCTATCCATATTTGTATATAAACAGCATTTAAACTTGTTCCAAAAAACTTTTTGATGCGTAAATGCTGTTTGATCCACTTGAAAAACAGTTCAATTTTCCATCATTCTTTGTATAGGTCGGCTATAATTGCTGCACTATAAACAAAATGATTGGTTAAAAGCACAATAGTTTTTTCTTTATCATAGAACTTAATTCGTCTAATTTTTTCAGGATAATTCTTTGAGGAATAAAACCCTGTAATGTAAGTCTTATGACTTGGTCACAATAAGTTGAATAACGGGATGTAAGAAAAGCATGATGCTTTACCCGCTTCTCAATAAAAATTTATTCCTCATCTTTATACAAAGCAAACGCAGGTAATTTTGCTAAAGAGATTGGGTAACTCCAACGGCTTTTAAATAAATATAGCTTCACTTTCAGTAAACAATACATTGTTTTAAAAGTGAGTAATGAAATATAAAATTTTATAATAAATTCCAAATGGATGAAAAGATTATTGGCAATCATAGTAGTGTTGTTATTATTTAGTTGTAAAAACCTAAGTCATAATAATTCAAAAAATCCATTGATAAAATATTCTATACAGGCCGAGTTATCGGGAATATCTGATAGTACAAAAATTGTTCTAACTGTTATTGATAGTAGAAATTTTGATTTTAGAAAAATTGATTCAGTAATTACAACAAATGGATTATTCTCTTTTAAAGGATTATTAAATAAACCGGAAGAATCACTTTTGACATTCTACGATTTAAAAAATAAAGATTCAATTATTAATTTTTTTCCTTTTTGGATTGAAAACGCTGATTTGATTTTAAAAGGAAATTTAAACAAAATTGAAATTACAAATTCACCTTTAAATAGTATATCTAAAAAGTTTAAAAATTTTTTAGAAAAAAGCAGATTTAAAGAGAGAAAAGAATTAGATACAGTTACAACGGATAGTATCCGAAATTTAATAAGAAATAAGTATAACACCCAAAGAAGAATTGGGATAATTAATTTGATTTATAAATATCCCAACAATTTTGTTTCAATTACAGAATTAATTAAACTCCAACTCACAATCTCAAAAGACAGTTTACAACTTTACTATAACCAACTTAACGGGTTATTAAAAAATTCTGAAAAAGGCATCTCATTACATAATTTTTTAACTAGCAAAAAACTTGTTATTGGTGAGCATTTTATAGATTTTACGGCACGTGACTTAGCCGGTAATTCGGTTAAACTATCAGACTTTAAGGGCAAAGTAATATTATTAGACTTCTGGGCTTGGTGGTGCGGTTCTTGTCATTTTCAGAACAGGAACGAATTTCCTTCTTTAATAGCTAAATACAAAAAAGATGATTTTGTAATTATAAGTTACAGTTTAGATACTAATAAGGATTTATGGAAAAAATCATCACTTGATGATAATATTACTTGGGTAAATATTTCAAACCTAAAAGGTATGGATGACCCTATAGCCATTAAATATAACTTACAAGCACTACCAAATAGTTTTCTTATAAATAAGAAAGGTATTGTTATAGAATCATTTTTGGGTTATGACCCAAAAAAGAATTTAATTGAAAAAGAAATAGACAAACTGTTGAAGTATAATTGATTTGAATAAAACTGTGAAAATTCATAATCCACAAAAGGCAATGAGGCCTATTGGCAGAACATACGAAGTAACAACATGTTAATTCACAACTTCCGAATAAGTTTTTTGAGTAAATTTTAACGTTTCCAATTTTATTGCCCCGTTGAATCTGTTAATTTTGTAAGACAATAAACTAAAAACTAAAATTTAAACTATTATGGCAACAATCAGATTAGGCGACAAAGCCCCTAATTTTACCGCTGAAACATCCACAGGTACCATCAATTTTTACAACTATCTGGGCAATAGCTGGGGAATTTTATTTTCACATCCGGCAGATTTTACCCCTGTTTGTACTACCGAGCTGGGAACAGCCGCAAAATTTAAAGATGAATTTGACAAACGAAATGTTAAAATAATAGCACTGAGCGTAGATGGAAAACAGTCTCATAATAATTGGATAAAAGACATTAACGAGGTAGAAAACACCACCGTTAACTTTCCTATTATTGCAGATGAAGACCGAAAAGTTTCTGACTTATACGATATGATCCACCCCAATGCAGATGATACACTTACCGTTCGTTCAGTGTATATTATTGCACCAGATAAAACAGTAAAACTCATCCTTACCTATCCGGCTTCTACCGGAAGAAATTTCCACGAACTTTTAAGGGTAATAGACTCTTTGCAACTTACTGCATATCACAAAGTGGCTACACCGGCCAATTGGAAAAACGGAGAGGATGTAGTGGTAAGCCCGGCTATTACCACAGAAGAAGCCAAAAGTATTTTCAAAAAAGAGGTAAGAGAATTAAAGCCGTATCTGCGTTATACAGCAGACCCAACCGCTTAATGCCGGCTACACCTTATTATTATAAAAAAAACAAGCCATGAAACATTGGAAATTTCAGCAAATTTGGTTTTTTTTATTAATAACAGGCCTTCTAAGCAGTTGTGTAAACTTACAACACGTTTCAGATTTTTCTCAAACGGCCGCTTTGGGAATTGGACAATATGAAACGTTACCACACAGTTTTACCCAAAATTGTTTGGATGACTGCCGCTTAAACAACCTTAAGAAATTAGATATTCATCATACCGATTGCGATTGCTCTACAGACCAAAAAGCCGATAGCATTACAAAAGTAATTTATACCGCCCTTAATGAGTATTTCCATAGCCTAAGTAATATTGCTAATAACAAACTCACACGTTACCACACCGAAGGGCTATCCAACACTTTGTCTTCTAATAACATTGGCCCAATTATATTAAATCCGGAAGACGTGGATGCCTATTCAAAGCTCTCTACTATAATACTCCGTGCATTTTCAGATGGCTATCGGCGTAAAGAGATAAAAAAATACGTAGTTCAGGCCGATGAGTCTATTCAAATTCTACTAAAATATTTAGACTTAAACATTTCGGGAAATCTTAAAGGCAAACTGGAAGTTCAAAAAGCAATGGTAAAAAATTACTATTTTGATTTGGTAAATAGCAAAAAACTATCCGTTTATGAACGGACAAAATTTGCCGAAGATTACTTTAAAACAATTAAAAACATTGAAAACAAACAAGCTGCATTAGACGATTATTCCAATATTCTAAAGGGTATAATTTTGAGCCATGCCTCGCTAAAAGAAAATATAAACAAACTGAGTAATGCGGAAATAAAAAATTTATTATCTAATTACGATAGCCAGATTCAAAAAACCATTTTGTATTTTAACCGAGATACCAAATAACCATGGGAAAATTAAATGCACTACAGGTAAAACAACTGGCCGATGACTTTCTGCGAATGACTGATGCCCTTGGAAATTACCGTTATGAGAATTATCAAACCCTTTCTGAAGAAGAAAATGAGGCATTAAAAGAGCTGCATTTTAAAACCTCAATGTACATTACTGAGCTTTATACAAAATCTGCAATTTTGGTATTAGACGATGTGAAAAAAGCATTGGAGCAAGTACGTACCATAACCGCTAAAACAGAAAAATTATACGATAAACTCACAAACGTTCAAAAAGTAATTGATCGTGCTACAAGTGTTGTTGGCTTGGCAGCAGCATTTGTAAGTTTAGACGCAGATAACATTACGGCTTCTTTACAGGAATTACTGGTTGATAATATCTAGAAGCGTTTTTTTTACACCTATATAATCTATAAGCTATAAAAAAGAGAAAAAAATTATTTAGACCTAACTTTTTTATTATCTGCATTTAAGGCGTTATACCAAGCTTGCACCTGCCAACTTTAACATTTAAAAAAATAATATACACCATACATTTACGTTTATATACAACACAAAAAAATGCTATATGTTTGAAGGTTACCACGATGACAATTTTAAGTCAGACGAAGAAATCTATGCGATGCCCATATATAAAAAAGCAAGCGAAATTTTAGAGTTAAGCAGAAAAATAGGAACATTAGTTTCTAAAGATGATCTGGAAGACGAAGATGAATTCACCGGTAATCTATTAGAACAATATGCTACTTCCATAATAAACAATGCCCTAATCATTCCGGCAAAAATAGCAGGTGCCGAAGGGGGCGATTTGTTCGATATACGAATGGAGAATGCTACTCTTATAAGAATGGCGGCCAAAGACATACTCAACGGATGCACCGGATTGCAACTCTGCGGCTATAAAAATGATGATTTTCTCCAGCTCTTACGGGATGAGATAGAAGCATTTAGAATTTTATTTGCCCACTGGGTACAGTCATTTTCTGATTCGGATTACTTAATTGACCGTTGGGGGCTTTTTAACCCGCCGGGCGTAAACTTTGATGATTATGACCCTGCGGATGATATGCCTTTCTAAGCGGAATTATTCAACAATATAATATCTACCCTCGGCCTGAATCCGGTTAAAAATAAGCCATTTTGTTTGATTCTGTTCAATCACCAATATCAGGGAATATATCCTCAATCGCATAATCAATTCTCTTATGGCATATTCAACCCTAACAAAGATTTGATAAATAATGTGGGTTAATTGAGTTTATAACCCACCTTTAATTCCTCCAGTTCACGGATTAATTCCTGACAAATCATCACCTTTTTGGCTCGGCTGGGCATGGTTAGTTTCATTTTTTCATCCATGTCATATACCGTAATATCTAATAACTTTTTGCCGGCATAATTCATAAAAACATCTTCCAAATCTTTGATTTTCTGCTGATTTAACTCTTCAATATTTAATTGCAGCGTAAGCTTCTTAGCAAATTTCTCCAATACGTCTTGTAACAATTGCATTTGGTTAAACTGTATTCTTACATCGCCTTCCCGCCAACCTTTCCGCACAGATATTTTTATATGCAAAAAAGCATTGGGTATCAATAGGTGTTTATACTTTAAGTACTCTTCTCCAAAAATTCTAAATTCATGGGCTTCTGAATAGTCTTCTATAAAGAATGCTGCCCAGCCTTTACCGTTTTTTGAAATTCTATGCTGCACAGAAGTCACTATTCCGGCAATAGTAAGGTCTTTGTCTATTAATTGTTGTTCATTCTGAAATACTTTTATAGGAGCATTACAGAAGAATTTGAGTTCGGTTTTATAATCATCAAGCGGGTGGCCGGATATATACATTCCTATGACTTCTTTTTCCCTGGCTAATTTTTCCATGATACCCCATTCTTCACAATCGGGAATTCTGGGTTCTTCAAACTGTACTTCTGAGCTTTCGCCAAAGAGCGATACCTGTGCCGCATTTTTATTTTCCTGATATTTGTTCCCAAACCTGATGGCTCGTTCTATAAAAGTTTGCCCCCTGTCATCTAAGCTAAAATATTGTGCCCGATGCGTATTTTGAAAAGAATCAAAAGCCCCGGCTAATACCAGGCCGTCAAAGGCTTTTTTATTAGCCGAACGCAAATCAACCCGCTTTGCCAAATCAAAAATAGAACTGTAATTGCCGTTTTCTTTTCGTTCTCTTACTATGGCTTCCACGGCACTAGCTCCTACCCCTTTTATAGCACCCATACCAAAACGGATAGCCCCCTCTTTGTTTACAGCAAATTTGTAAAAAGATTCATTGATATCCGGACTCAAAACTTTTATACCCATCCGCCGACATTCATCCATAAAAAAGGACACTTGTTTAATATCATTCATATTATTAGACAGCACTGCCGCCATATATTCTGCGGGATAATGTGCCTTTAAGTAAGCCGTTTGATAAGCCACATAGGCATAACAAGTAGAATGCGACTTATTAAATGCGTAAGCTGCAAAGGCTTCCCAGTCTTTCCAGATTTTATGGAGAATTTCTTCATTGTGGCCATTGGCTTTTCCACCTTCTATAAATTTAGGTTTTAATTTTTCCAAAAGGGCAAATATCTTTTTACCCATGGCTTTTCTGAGTACATCTGCTTCGCCTTTTGTAAAATTGGCCAACTTCTGAGATAGCAACATCACTTGTTCCTGATATACCGTAACACCGTAAGTTTCTGCCAAAATCTCTTCCATTTCCGGCAGGTCGTATTCAATAGCTTCTAAACCGTGCTTACGCTGGATAAACAACGGTATATATTCCATTGGCCCGGGGCGGTACAAGGCATTCATCGCAATTAAATCTGCAAATTCTGTAGGCCTCAAATGCTTCATGTGCTTTTGCATTCCAAGCGATTCGTATTGGAAAATACCCACAGTCTCGCCACATTGGAAAAGTTCATAGGTTTTTGCATCATCTAAGGGAAACTCATCAGGAATGAGTTCTTTTCCGTGCAAAGCCTTGATGATTTTACAGGTATCTTTAATTAATGTTAACGTTTTTAATCCTAAAAAATCCATTTTAAGCAAACCGGCATCTTCTACTACACTATTGTCAAATTGGGTAACGTACAAATCAGAATCTTTTGCTGTTGAAACCGGTATAAGGTTGGTAATATCTTCGGGTGTAATAATTACCCCGCAGGCATGGGTTCCGGTATTTCTAACAGAGCCTTCTATGGCCAATGCCTGTACTATAGTTTGAGCTTCTACATCTTGGCCTTCGGCTAAATTTCGAAGTTCGTTTACCCGCAATTTTTCGTCATTTCGCATAGCCTCTATTTTAGATATGCTCTTTTCGTCATCGCCAAAAATGGTTTTTAGTTTGGTATTGGGTACCAACTTTGCAATCCTATCGGCATCCGGCAAAGGTAAATCCAGTACTCTGGCAGTATCTCGAATAGCGGATTTGGCAGCCATAGTACCGTAGGTAATAATTTGTGCCACTTGATTAGCCCCGTATTTATCAATTACATAATCAATTACTTTTTGTCTGCCGTCATCATCAAAATCAATATCAATATCAGGTAATGAAACCCTATCCGGATTTAAAAACCGCTCAAAAAGTAAATCGTATTCAATGGGATCTATATTTGTTATTCCCAGACAGTAAGCCACAGCGGAACCCGCGGCGGAACCCCTGCCCGGCCCTACGGAAACACCCATCTTTCTAGCCTCGGCAATAAAATCCTGAACAATGAGAAAATATCCCGGATAACCTGTTTTTTCTATTACCGAAAGTTCAAAATCTAACCGAGCTATAGTTTCTTTATTAGGTTCACCATACCGCTCTTTTGCCCCTTTTAAAGTCAAGTGCTTTAAATAAGCATTTTCCCCTCGTTTACCGCCATCTTCTTCATCTTTTGAGTCTTTAAACTCGGCAGGTATCTCAAATTTAGGCAACAGTACATTCCGCTGCAAAGCGTAAACTTCTATCTTATCTATCAATTCTGAAATATTGGCAATAGCTTCCGGAATGTCCTTAAACAACTGCTTCATTTCGTCTTGAGACTTAAAATAGTACTCTTCATTGGGCAAACCATATCTGTAACCCCTGCCTTTTCCTTTAGGTGTTGCTAATTTTTCGCCATCTTTTACACACAATAAAATATCATGCGACTCTGCATCTTTTTTATTAATGTAATAGGTGTTATTGGTAGCTATAAGTTTTACGTTGTGTTTTTTGGAAAATTCTAATAAAACTTTATTGATATATTTTTCATTTTCCTGATGGTGGTCATTCATTTCCAGATAAAAATCATCGCCAAAAACTTCTTTCCACCACAGCAATGCCTCTTCAGCTTGATTTTCGCCAACATTTAATATTTTTGAAGGAATTTCACCATAAATATTTCCGCTAAGAGCGATGATATCTCCGGCGTATTGTTCAATAATTTTTTTATCAATACGCGGTACATAATAAAATCCGTTAATGTAAGCGATAGAAGACATTTTGGCCAAATTGTGGTATCCTCTTTTGTTTTTTGCCAATAGTACCACCTGATAGCCATTGTCTTTAACCGATTTATTGGTATGGTTTTCACAGACAAAAAATTCACAACCTACAATGGGCTTAATTTTTATTTCTGACTCTATATTGTATTTTAAGGCCTCTTTTACAAAATAAAATGCCCCCATCATATTTCCCGTATCAGTAATGGCTACTGCCGGCATGTTGTCATTTACAGCGGCTGAAACAAGGTCTTCAACACTACTGGTAGATTGTAAAATAGAAAACTGAGAATGGTTGTGCAAATGACAAAACGGATAGTCTTCTAATTTAAAACTTTGTTCCGATGTTACTTTTCCTATTTTTTCACCCAGTTCTTCAGCGATTTTTGCACTGGCTTTTTTAAGGTTAATATGCTCTAAACCAATAGACTGAACAGGTTCCGGATATTTTTCCTTAAAAGACTTAAAATAATCTGGTGTTACATCCAACTCAGCGGCGGAGTACGCTTCAAGCCTAATTAATTCAAAGAAACAACGTGTAGTAGCTTCCACATCTGCAGTAGCATTATGTGCTTCATCAAATGGGATCTCAAAAAGGTAAAAATGCAGTTCTGTAAGGGTAGGTAGTTTAAATTTTCCACCCCGGCCACCGGGAATTTGACATAATGCCGCAGTTTTTTCCGTACAGGTGTCCAGTATCGGTAAATCGTTAAGTTTAGTTTCCACACCTTGCCGATAAAACTCACATCCCATTATATTAAGGTCAAAATCTATATTCTGGCCTACTACATAATCTGTTTTTTCAAGGGCCTGATTAAATTGTTGTAACACCTCATCTAATGGTTCTCCTTTTTCCTGAGCCAAACGTGTAGAAATGCCGTGAATTTGTTCGGCATCATAGGGGATATTAAACCCATCCGGCCGGATTAAAAAAGACTTAACTTCTACAAGTTCACCCATTTTATCGTGTAGCTGCCAGGCTATTTGAACACATCTGGGCCAGTTGTCCGTATCAGAAATCGGAGCTTTGAAATTTTTAGGTAAACCGGTGGTTTCGGTATCAAAAATAAGGTACATATTCTATTGGTTTAGGATAGCAATTTTTTGGAAATTTAAAATTACAATTTTATTGGCCGTAATGAATATTTGAAGCGAATATTTATTAACATAACATCCACTTACCAATCCTTTGAAGCCTAATTTTTACAACCGTTAATCCGCAAGAAGTAAATAATATTTTTATCTTAGTACTTTGTTTATTATAACATTTTTTCCGTAGCAAAACAGTACTAAATTCCAAAACTCCAGACTTATATCATGCAGAAATTTGCCTTTACCTTATCTATTATCTGTTCAACCCTTTTTACTTTTTCCCAATCCATTGTTAAAAATGTGCCTTTTACCAATATTGGCCCTGCGGTAATGAGTGGGCGGGTAGTAGATATTGACGTAAATCCTAACCAACCCACAGAATTTTATGTAGCTTATGCCTCAGGCGGATTGTGGTACACCAATAATAACGGTACTTCGTTTACGCCGGTAACGGAAAATGCACCTACTCAAAACATAGGTGATATTGCTGTTGACTGGAATTCCGGCACTATTTACATTGGCACCGGAGAAAGTAATTCTTCACGGTCTTCCTATGCCGGCATAGGAATTTTAAAAAGCACCAACAAGGGAGAAACATGGGAAAATGTAGGCCTGCGGGATTCACACCATATCGGAAGAATTGTAATTGACAAAAACAATTCTGATAATATAGTAGCAGGCGTTATTGGCCATTTATATACGCCTAATGAAGAACGTGGCATTTACAAGTCTGTTAACGGCGGAAAAACCTGGAAAAAAACGCTGTATATTAATGAAAATACCGGTGTAATAGACATAGCTGTATCTCCCACTAATCCTGATATTATGTATGCTGCGGCTTGGGAGCGGATACGAAAGGCATGGGATTTTAAAGGTTCAGGGATAAATTCCGGAATCTATAAAAGTACGGATGCAGGCAACACTTGGAAAAAAATTGCCGAAAAAGGCAGTGGTTTCCCCAATAATGAAGGAGTAGGCCGAATTGGACTGGCAGTTTTTAACGATAATATTATTTATGCCTTATTAGACAATCAAAACCGCAGGCCAAAAGAGAAAAAAGAAAAAACCGATGCCTTAGACAAAGAAGACTTTGAAGGAATGAGCAATGAAACGTTTTTGGCTTTGGACGATAAAAAGCTGGATGAGTACCTAAAAAACAACGACTTTCCTGAAAAATATAACGCAGAAAAAGTTAAGGCTATGGTGCAAAAAACCGAACTAAAACCTATTGCCCTAAAAAACTATCTAATGGATGCTAATACGCTACTCCTTGAAACTCCGGTGATAGGAGCCGAAGTTTATAAATCTGTTGATGGCGGCAAGACCTGGAAAAAAACTCACAAGGATTATTTAGACGGCATGTACAGCTCTTACGGGTATTATTTTGGCACTATAGCGGTAAACACCTCAGACGAAAATAAAATCTACATAGGTGGTGTGCCTTTATTGCGTTCTGATGATAGTGGCAAAAACTTTATTTCCATAGGTAAAGAAAATGTTCATTCAGACCATCAGGCCCTATGGATTAATCCCGATTTAAAAGGCCATATAATAGACGGGAATGACGGTGGAGTAAACATTACTTATGACGATGGCGAAAATTGGATAAAAAACAACAGTCCGGCCGTAGGGCAATACTACGCCATAGCGGTGGACAATAAAAAACCGTATAATGTTTTTGGCGGCTTCCAAGACAACGGTGTCTGGTACGGCCCCAGTGACTATGAGGCCTCCTCAAAATGGCACAGTTCAGGGCAATATCCTTATAAAAGAATTGGTGGCGGCGATGGCATGCAGGTACAAATAGATAGCAGGGACAACAATATTATTTATAGCGGTTCGCAATTTGGCTATTATTTTAGGTTGAATCTGGAAACCGATGAGCAATTGTCCATCCATCCAAAACACGATTTAGGCGATGCACCCTACAGATACAATTGGCAAACACCCATTTTACTGTCTCCGCACAATCAGGATATTTTATACATGGGTGCAAATAAATTGCTGCGTTCTATGGACAAAGGCAAAACTTTTGAGGAAATTTCCAAAGATTTAACTACCGGCGGTAAAAAGGGTAATGTTCCTTATGGTACTTTAACTACCATTTCCGAAAGCCCTTTTAGATTTGGACTAATTTACACCGGCAGTGATGACGGGCTAATTTACCGAACCGAGGACGGCGGTTACAGTTGGAAAGAACTGTCTGCTAATCTGCCAAAGGGCTTATGGGTATCACGAATTATTGCTTCTAAACATAATAAAAACAGAGTGTACGTAACTTTAAACGGTTATCGTGATGATAATTTTAAACCCTATGTTTATATAACCAATGATGAAGGCAATACCTGGAAAGCCATAAACAATAACCTCCCTGACTATCCAATAAACGTAATAAAAGAAGACCCCGAAGATGAGAATATCTTGTATTTAGGTAATGATAATGAAGCTTATATAAGTTTTGACCAAGGTGAAAACTGGTATGCCTTTTCAAAAGGCATACCCAGAGTAGCCGTGCATGATTTGGTTATTCAGAAACGCGAAAAAGATTTAGTCATCGGCACACATGGCAGGTCTATTTACAAAGTTCCAATAGGGCCGTTACAAAAATATAATAAGATAAAAGACAAACCTATTACACTGTTTAAAATACCAAAAGTAGAACATTCTTCCGATTGGGGCAGCCAAAAGAACAGCTATGTAGAACCTAATGAGCCCAAAATAAATATCTCTTATTTTGTTCCCAATGGTGGTGAAGTAAAAATGGAAGTACTGGCAGATAAAAAAAATGTGTTGTATAGCACTACCTTATCCGCTGATGCCGGTTTTAACTATACTGATTACGACCTAACTGTATCTGAAAAAACTTTAAAAAATTACTTTAAAAAGAAAAAAACAAAAGTTAAAAAAGCGGATAATAGCAAGTACTATTTACCTAAAGATAGATATCTTGTAAAGATTTCTATAGGTAAAGAAAGTTCGAGTAGGGAACTAGTGATAGAATAATTAGACTTGGTATTACAACCCAAAATATTTATTAGAACTTTAAATATCAGATGCCGGCATTTGATATTTGTCCTACAGGTTGTTTCGGCTAATCAGCCTTAGCTAAAACCTTTAAATACAGATTTTCTATTTTTGAAGATGAAACTTTGGTTATGGTAAACTGAAAATTAGCTATCTGTACCACATCATCTTTTTGAGGAATACTTTCAGTGGCATTAGTAATCAAACCGCTTAGGGTTTCGTAGGCATCGTCTTCCGGAAGATGAAGCCCATAGGTTTCATTAATATAATCCACTTCTAACCTAGCCGAAAATTCAAACTCATTATCGTTTATTTTCTTTTCTAACAACATCTGCGAATCGTGTTCGTCTTCTATATCGCCAAATAGTTCTTCAATAATGTCCTCTATAGTTATAATACCTGATGTACCTCCGTATTCATCTATAACTACGGCAATACTTTTTTGTTTTTTTGTAAGCTCATTTAAAATGTTATTTACCATCATCGTTTCCGGCACCACTTCTATAGGCAAAAGTGCTTTTCGCAACGTTTTGGGCATTTTAAACATTTCAAAAGCGTGTATATATCCTATTATGTTATCCAGTGTTTCTTTATACACTATAATTTTTGAAATACCGGTTTCCACAAAACGCTTTCTGACATTTTCAACGGATTCACTTACTTCTACCGCCACTATATCCGTTCTGGGAATCATCGCCTCTCTGGCACGGACATTATGAAATTCCAGAGCATTTTGAAAAATCTGTATTTCAGCATCTAATTCTTCTTCAGTTTTTTCAACCTGTTCTGAGATAAAATCACCCAATTCCGCTTTTGAAAAAGCCAGTTGGATTTCATCTTTTTCTGTATTAAAAAAGATTCGTAAAATAAAATCAGAAATAAAAATGATAAATCCGGATAACAGATAGAAAACAACATAAAATATATAAGCCGGCACGGCAAATAATATCATGGCCCTATTGGCATAAGTCCTAAAAATAGCTTTGGGCAGAAACTCTGCAGTAATTAAGATAATAAGGGTAGAAATGGAAGTCTGCACCAATAAAATAAGAAAATTATTGGAAAGATACGGCGTTAAATAAGGCATGAGCAGTTCACCCATAAAATAACCGTAAACTACCAGAGCAATGTTATTCCCCACCAGCATGGTGGTAATAAATCTTGACGGATTTTTTGTTAATTTTACCAATACATTGGTTAAAAAATGCCCTTTTTTCTTTTCCAGTTCTATAAAGAGCTTGTTTGAAGACACAAAAGCAATTTCCATACCCGAAAAAAATGCAGAAAGGAGAATGGATACAATGACTATGATTATTTGTAGTTCCAAAACTTAAAAATGTAGTAGATATTTTTTTGTAATAAAAAACGGTTACCGGTTTTCATTATTATTACGAGCTTCAATTTTTTTTCTGTAATGCCTTTTAAAAAAATACATAAAAAATGCCACTATGGAAAAGCCTATAAGCAAATAGGCAGTCTGTCGTTCAGCGGCTTTATTAAATCTATAAATACCATCTGCTAACATTACGATACCAATAATAAGATACCCGTATTCAAAAAACCTTCTCAATGACTTCATTTTTTGTTTTTATAAATGTTTATACGTTATATTAAGGGAATAATTAGAATAAATGTAAATATTATCGGCTAAAAACACTTTTATAATTCTTCACTGTTTGCATTTTCACTTAAGTATAAAATACCACTAAAATCTTTCATTACCACTTTGCTTAAATCTTCTTTAGATTCAAAACCTTTACCTTTTAAGCTATCGGTTTGTGTGTACAATTTAAACGGTTTTTCGGTATAAATATAATGGGTTTTTTGGTCCCAAAACAATTGTTCTGTCAACAATTTACTCTTTTCTTTATAATTGGTAACTACTACATTGCCGTTTACTTCAGAAATTCCGGTTTTACTAAAAGTGGTAGCATAGTCTGCGGTAAGGGTAATACTATCATTTTCCTTAGTATATGTAGTAATCTCAATGCCTTTTGGAAATTCCTGATAGGGATGATTTTCCCTATTTGCAAAATCATTTAAAACAGGAGCAATGAGTTTAGTCTGTACCCTGCCGGAATCTGTGTGAATGAGGTAAACGTTTTTGGCCTCACCAATGGGAAGGTTCTTTTCTGCCAGAAAGTCCTGAACTTCTTTAGTGGTATTTCCACATGAAAAAAATAGTGCTGTCAAAAATATAACAGCACTATTTTTAATATGATTTTCTAACAATATTTTCATTTAATAATTTATGGAATCCGCACCGTCTCACCTATCCAGCAACCTACTTTATAAGGTGTACCAGATTGTTTTCCTTCCTGGAAAATGAGTTTTGTAGAAGGTGCATTATTCATATATCCCCTCATCGCCCTTTTAGCTTTGGAAGCTACACTAGGGTCAACTTTTGCAGCCATAGCAGCTTTATTAGCAGCAGCTACATAGACCATACGCTTGCTAAATTCGTCTGTACCGCAGCTATTGGCACTGCTACCATAAAGGTTTGCTATAAGTAAATAAGCATCTCCTAAACTCGACTGATATTTTAAAGCTTTATAGGCATAGTTCCTTGCCTGAGATTTACTCTTATGCCGCATAGTGTAGGCAATTCTAAGTAAAAGTTTTGCTTTCTTATATGGATCTGTCTCTAAATCCACAGCCTTATCACGCATCTTCAGAGCTTTACTACTTTCTCCTCTGTCTTCAAGTATTTTTGCATAGAATACGTAAGCCCCTGCTGATGGTTCTGCCTTTACCCATGCTTCTGTCATTTTAGGATATAAATCTGTATCGGTACATTCCTTATTAAACAGTCTGGACACAGCACGTTTTAACCATTTGGGATCTGTTTTGTTAGCTTCAAAATTCTTTTCATAAAGCGGAATTAGTCTTTCACAGGTAGCTACATCACTAATTATTTGATCTAAAACAGGCTCTACCTGACCCAGTCCTTTTAAATTAATAGCATTATTTTTTTGCTTTCTTTTTTCTTTAGAGGTTAATGATTTTCCTAATGAGTCTTTCTCATTAATCTTATCCAACTCTGCGGTAAGTTTTTCAATTTTGTCATTTACACCGTCCACTGCATCATCATAAGTATCAAAAATTAACTGTACGTTTGTGTCCTTATTTCTATTGGTAACTTCTTGGAAATATTTGGCTATATTTTTAATGCTCATCCCGGTAGGGTCTGCTTTAAAGGCTTTGTCCAGTTTATCAAAAATTTTGTTCTTATCTCCGTTGCGTTCTTCTAATGAGATAGCCCAGTCACTATATACTTTTCCTAAATTCTTTGGATAATTTTGTATTCTTTTTTCATAAATATCATCTATGAGCTTACCCGCGGCTTCTTTTTCTCCTGCAGCAGCATTTTTATATTTATAGTCGGCAATTTTAAGGCCATCACTATAAATTACCATAGAGGCTTTGGGGCAATTTTCAAAAGTCCACTTCCAGTTTTCATAGGCACCATCATAGTTTTTTGCCTTTACACTTTCGTGAAATAAGGATAGCTTTTGCTTACACATATCCGGTTGCGACCCGTAATCTTGAGCCATAACAGCACTCATTCCGGTTATAAGAAACAAGCTCATAATCAATTTTGTAATACTTCTTTTCATCTTGTTGGTTATTTGTTAAACGCTATTTAATTTATTGTTCTTTTTCTAAACCACTTATCACTAAGGGTTAAACTGAGGCGAAAGTTAATATAATTTTCTTTAATAAGCGAATTTTTTAATTTTCCTCTTTTTCCAAATTCAATTCCTGCGTTTAAATTAGACAATTGTTTACTTATCGGCAATCCTACTCCAAAAGATATGCCAAACTCATTAATGGCATTGCCGTTAACTTCTAACCCAGTGCTTGAAAAGTGTGCTCCTGCCATATAAGTTACTCTTTTCCAGTAACTTGTTATGGAGTTTATATCCGGAAGGTAATATCCGCCAAAACCGAGGTAATTACTTTTAATGTACTTAATATTTTTATTTTTTGTAAGCACTTCATTTGAATATTGTAAATTATCCCTAAAACTGTATTCTATTCCGGCATACCATTTATTTTCTTTTCCTATACCGGCTCCCAGTTGGGTATTTAAAGGTTTTGTTACGGTAGATCTAAAACTATTATTCACAACGGTGTCTCTTGGGATTTCCACTTCATCATCCCTACTATATAAAGAATACAAAAGCTCATCACCTTCTGTAGAAAGATTATTTTGGAAGGTTATTGCTGCTCCGGCTTTTAAGGTAAGATTTTTATCTAAATTTTTATGATATTGCAGGCCGGCCTTAGTTGAAAATCCGGTTATAGTAGCTTCTGTTTTATGCATAGTGGCCAACTGAACTCCCAATTTTCTGTTCAAAAGCCGGTTCTTTATATTCCCAAAGACGTAAGCCGCTTCTATACCAAGGCTTAGATTAAATGGCAACCTATATCCCAAACCCATAAAAACCCTATTAGTACCTCCTTCACCATGAAAATCATTAAGTTCAATAAGCTCACCTTCGTTATTCTTAAATTGTTCCTGTAAAGAATAACCCACTGCGGTGTTTGATTGTATCCCCAGAGATAATCCTGTTCTACGTGCCAGTGGAATACCCAATGCAAAGTAAGACAAAGCTGTAGATGAGGCTGAGCCTGCCTTGGTGCCATCGTTAATTCTTATGCCTTTATATTCACCTGCAATTGTGTAATTGGTCAACTGAAGGTAAGAAAGAGAAGCCGGATTAGAAAAGGTCATCTGATGATTACTGTTAAAAGCAGTTCCTATTCTACCCATTGTAATCTCCTCTGCTGACTTTTGTACCGCTTCGTCTCCGATTCCAAAAAATGAATACGGCGAACTATTGTTCTTTTGAGCGATTATCTGTAAAGAAAAAAGAAATATAAATACTCCTAAAAAGTGTTTAATCATTATTTTGAATTGAATATAAGAATGCTGTTTAAACCTGCTAAAAGAAAATTTGGCTTGGCAAATATGCTACTTTTTAACTTTTTTGCCAAGAAAATAGCATCTCCGCCTGTTAAAACTACTGTTAAATTTCTAAATTCCTGATGATATTGATTAATTATTCCGTCTATTTCTGCACGTAAACCGTTTACAATACCAGAGTGAATAGAACTATCTGTACTGTCTCCAATTAATTGATTATCAAAAGGTTTTAATAAAGGAAGTTTTGCCGTATAGTGATTTACCGCTTTATATCTCATGAATAATCCCGGGGAAATACCACCTCCTAAATATTCATTTTTTTTATTGAGAAAATCGTAAGTGATACAAGTACCGGTATCTATAACTAAAACATTTTTATTTGGATAATGAACCGCTGCTGCACTTACCAGAGCTATCCTATCTACACCCAGCGTAGTAGGTGTTGCGTATTTATTTATAAACGGAACCGGGGTATTGTAATATAAAGTGATAAAATTATCAAACAAAAATTCTTTATTATGTACAGTCACCGTATCGGTTACAGAAGATAGTATGCAATTTTTGAGATTGTATTTCTTTTTATTAAGGGCAACTACCTCCTCTAAATCGGTATCTTTAAAGATATTGGTCTCTACAAAGGTTTCCTTGTTAAAAACAGCCGTTTTAACTAAAGAATTACCTATATCTATAATTAAATTCATAATCTCTTAAATGCCCGCAAAAGTACGAATTGATTTTTAAAAATATACCAACGTTATATTTTGGGTTATTCAAAGGCTTCTTTTAGATAGGCCAAACACCCCTCTCGATAATAAAAACCTTCTTGATGCCATTAAAATAGACGTATTACGACAGCTTTGTAAAAATAATCAAGACGGGATTAATTTTGCACAAAAATAAAAAATCCGGATACTTACATCCGGATTTTTAGGTGGTGCCTCCAGGAATCGAACCAGGGACACAAGGATTTTCAGTCCTTTGCTCTACCAACTGAGCTAAGGCACCTGTTTAAAAAACGTTTGCAAATATATATGTTAATTTAATATATATCAAATGAAACAAATAATTTTTTATGGGTTTTGTCCAACGCTTGTTAAATGCCTGATTAGATGCTTAAATCATTCTCTAAATTTTCAATCCCAAAGTGATTCTTGTGTGTAAGGGCTGCCTTTTTGCGTCCAGATTTCACCTTTGAGGAACCTGTAACTTCTGTCCAAATTATCTATATCTTTAAGATCGCTTACAGATAATTCCAATTCCTGAGCTTGAAAATTTTGCAAAATTCTATTTGGGTTTACGGATTTTGGTATTACCGAAATCCCCCTATGTAATGCTCCGCTAATCAAAACCTGAGCTGTAGAAACTTTATGGGCATTGGCTATTTTTTTAATCACTGGATCTTCTAAGAGCTTTGGCTCATCATCAACTTTTATCTCTTTAGGCCTGTCACCTGATCCTAAAGGAGCATAAGCAGTAAAATGAATATTATGAGCTTTACAAAAGGTCAATAATTCCCTTTGCTGAAAATACGGATGGCATTCTACTTGATTCATTTCCGGTTTTATACTTGCATTCTCCAGCAAATCTTCTATTTTCTTTATACTAAAATTAGAAACCCCGATATGCCTCACAAGTCCTGCATCTACCAATTTTTCCATCCCTTTCCACGTTTCTAAGACAGGCAGCTTGTCCAATGCTACCATATCCGCTCCAGATTTTGGGTAAAATAGGTCTTTCTTTATGGCTACCGGCCAATGAATAAGATATAAATCAAGATAGTCCAGTTGTAAATCCTTTAATGTCCTATGCAAGGCCGGCAAAACATCTTTTTTTCCATGTGAGTCGTTCCATAACTTAGATGTTATCCAGAGTTCTTCGCGTTTTACTATTCCTTTAGATATACATGCTGCAATGGCCTTACCTATTTCTTTTTCATTGCCATATATATAAGCACAATCTATATGCCTGTACCCTTCTTTTATGGCAAATTTTACCGCTGTATAAACCTCACCCGGCTTAGATTTCCACGTGCCGAGACCCAATTGTGGCATAGTATCGCCGTTTTTAAATGTTAAAGTTTTCATTTTATCTGGTTTATAGTTTTATGTCCGTTGAGTAGTTTAGCAATGTATTACACGCTAAATCATCTTTAAATAAGCCACCTCCTGTTTGGTGAGCTTTCTGTAATTGCCTCTGGATAAATTCTTTTTGGTTAATCCCGCAAAGATAACACGATCCAGTTTTATTACTTTATAGCCAAAATGCTCAAATATTCTTCTTACAATACGGTTTCTGCCAGAGTGGATTTCTATCCCTATTTCCGTTTTGGGTTGGTTTTCAATATAAGAAATATCATCTACATAAACCATTTTTCCATCCAGTTCAAAATTCTGGCTTATCTGATGCAAATGTTGGGCTTCCAGTTTTTGGTCTAAGCTCAACCTGTAAAGTTTTTTAACATTGTGTTTTGGATGGGTAAGTTTTTTAGCCAATTCGCCATCATTAGTAAATAGTAATAAGCCCGTAGTGTCTCTATCTAGCCTGCCTACAGGATAAATACGTTCTTTACAAGCATTACCTACCAGATGCATCACCGTTTTTCTTCCTCTTTCGTCATCCATAGTAGTAATAAAGTTTTTGGGTTTATTCAACAGCACATAGCGTTTTGGTTCGGGGTTAATCACCACATTGTCAAAACGCACCTCATCAGACGATTTTACTTTGTAACCCATCTGTGTAATTACTTTGCCATTTACGCTTACACTACCTGTTTTTATATGCATATCTGCTTCTCTGCGAGAACAAATACCTGCATTGGAAATATATTTATTTAGCCGTATTTCGTCTGTTTTTTTAGTTACAGAATGCCTTACCGGCTTTTTTTTATTCTTTGGTTTATTTTTTTCTTTGCCTCCGCTTTTATAAGATTGGTTTTGTCGTCCTCGCGACGATGATTTTTTGTTCATAAATGATAGAATTTTTATTGGCTTAAGCTAATATACTTCTAATAAGTTCATCCTGGTTTTTTATTTTTCAGGAAATAGAAAAAGTCAAAATAAGTTTAATATGCAAAGATACGATAATGTGCCGTAATCAGCTTTAAATTATTCGCTTAATAATTACAGATGTATCTAATAATGCCAGGCTAAAAACACCAATGACTATAACAATTTTTAAAATGGTATGTAAGGCCATATAATTTGGTTTTTTATTGGCACTAAATAATAAAACAAGAAAAGGGATTAACATAAGGCCTACCAAATAAAAATAAAACCGCATATAACCTATTTCAGGTGATTTTAACAAGAAATAAATAGGCGGAAAGGTGAAAATAATAATAAACCCAATAAGTATTTTAGTGAATTTTTCACCGTACAAAATAGGAATAGTAACAATGCCAGAAACAATATCGCCTTGTATGGTTTCTAAATCTTTTACCAATTCTCGCATGAGCAGAACAAAAAATAAAAAGGCCGTATGTGTAAAAATAAAGGTTGAAAAATTCTTATAATACACAAAAATCACAAAAAAAGGTAAGAGAGATAATGTTACAGCACTAAATAATTTCACCAATGGATAGTGCCTTAGTTTATGTGAATACAACCAGAGTAAAAATATGTAAATGGTAAAAAACAAAGCTGCCCGCCAAGAGACCAAAAAGCTAAAGAGAAATCCCAAGGCATTTAATGTAAAATACAGATACAACTGTGTTTTCTGAGTTATCAGGCTATCTAATCTTGACTTAAAAGGCCTGTTAATCAAATCTTTTTTTAGATCGTAAAAGTTATTGATAATATATCCACCTGCAATAACACAAGTACTGGCCAGCACAACAAAATATAAATTAACATCTAACAGCACATCTTTTAATGACTTGTCTGAAGCAAAAATAAATATGGAAGCTAAGTATTGGGCAATAACTATGAGTATAATATTATACCCTCTAACTACAGAAAAGAGACTAAGTACCTTGTAATAATATGGGTATTTTTTAGGTTGTTTTTTGGGCGTATTTTTTTCGGCTTCTTTTAGTAAGTCCATAATACTAAGGTATTTAGCGTACTTCTAAAACCGATATACTACATCTAATTTATGGTTTTTTAAAATCTTTTTTGCGTTTTCAAAATCTTGAGTAAAACCTAAAATATATCCGCCTCCACCTGAACCGCAAAGCTTTAAATAGTACGCGTTAGTATCTATGCCTTGCTGCCATAAATTATGAAAAGATTTTGGAATCATGGGTTTAAAATTATCCAATACCACTTTTGATAATTTTTTTACATTGCCCAATAGTGATTTTACATTGCCGTGTAAAAAATCATCTATACAAGCATCTGTATAAGTAGAAAAGTCTTCATTAATCATTTTTCTAAAACCTTCGTTTTTCATTTTATTCATAAAGAGGTTTACCAACGGTTCTGTCTTACCCACTTGCTTAGAATCTAATAAAAAAACAGCTCCTTTACCTTCTTTTTGAGCAGGAATACCGGCTGGTTCCAAATGGGTTTTAGAGTTGATAAGAATAGGTAAACTAAGGTAACTATTCAATGGATCTAACCCAGAACTACTCCCGTGGAAATAAGACTCCATGGCACCAAAAACACTTTTAAGTTCCAATAATTTTTCACGGGTTAAGTTTTCCATCACAGTAATTTTATCAACTGCATACTTATCATACACAGCCGCTACTAATGCTCCGGAACTTCCAACGCCATAGCCCTGCGGGATACTACTGTCAAAATACAATCCTTTATGGATATCGGCATTAAATTTCTCTAAATAAAAAGATTGAATATTTTTTTCTTCTAAATCGATTAAATATTCATAAAATCCTTTTAAGTTCTCATTAGACGTTTTGGTGTGTTCAGTTTGACTCTCGGGAATTTTTAAGGCTCCTTGATAAGTGTTATAAGGTATAGCCAAACCCTTAGAGTCTTTTATAATCCCGTATTCTCCAAAAAGCAAAATTTTTGCATAAAAAAGTGGTCCCTTCATAGAAGTGTAACTAAATTTTCTTTTAGTGCTGCAAATATACTATTTATTCAGCAATCAGAAATTAGAACGTACAAATTACATGATTAAGTATAAAAAATGGAATTATTTTTTAATGCCGTCATAGTAATACATAATCCACTCACCAATCTTTAGGCCATTTTTATACTTTCCTTCTCCTTTTAGCTTACCGTTTTTGTAATATTCTTTCCATTCTCCGGTTCTTTCTCCATTTTCATATCCGCCCTCCTCATTCTTTTGGGCATTTTCGTAATATGATATATAAGAACCGTGTATTTTACCGTCTTTATAAAAATATTCACTTTTTAATGACCCGTTTTCATAATAGTTCTTTCTCAAACCATTAGGTTTGTTATTCTTATAATTTACGGTTTGCATAATTTTGCCATTAGGGTGATACCAAGTAACTTCACCTTCAAAGATTTCTTCGTCTTTAGCTGCAGAAAAGGCTTCCATTTGCTTAGTGCCATCCATATAGTAGTCTGTAATCCAGAAACCGTTATCTTTCTTATCAGGGTTTAATCTATAATAAGAGGCTTGTTTTTTGTCTGCCTTAGACCAGTTGGCATCAAACCAAATGGTGTCTTTTTGTGCGGTAATAGCTTGTGGCACAAGTAAAAATAAAGCTATTGTAAGTGGGAATAAATGTTTCATAACCAAAGAATTTTAATATTAATATTCAACAAAACCCATCTAAGTAGCATAAATGCTATACTTATTATATAGTTTTTGTTTTCTTTGGTTAAATGCTGTGAACAAAAAGCCTTGTTGATTCTTTAAAACATTGTCAAAATCATATTTCCAAGGCTCCATTACCCACACTATCACAAATATAATTATTTTTTTGACAAAATGGAAGTAAATGGGCATCAATTAATGATTGCACTTTTGTCTTTTCTGCTTCGGGATATAAGACATGCACATTTGCACCGGCATCTAAAGTAAAACAGAC
>PDWJ01001253.1_pt1 | contig 32163 bp, 26 predicted proteins | sample 1430881 | NCBI WGS metagenome assembly PDWJ01 (sample SAMN01162460, study PRJNA174530) | Oral metagenome, whole genome shotgun sequencing project. | biome: Marine environment; feature: Marine mammal; material: Swab sample of the gingival sulcus; isolation source: swab sample of gingival sulcus...
TTTTGGTTTTAATTATACAGGTTAAGGTAATGTTCTTCTATAACGCAATGAAATTAAAAATTAGTATAAAAAATAAATAAAAATTAACTACAATTTAGTCGTTTTCTCATTCAATTGAACCGCCTGAGTTTTGCATGGCTTCTTTAATATAATAGATTTGTCTATAATTTTCTTCATCTACTTTTTTCCGCTTGTTATAATTGCCGGATGTAACAATTGTAAATTACATTAAAAATGGTATAGTTATAGGGTTTTTAAACCCACCAGTTTAACGAGTTTCCCTCAAAAATAGCCAAATTAATGATATAAATTTCTCAAACATTTGTTAAATTTTTTGTTGCGGAGTCTGGAGTTTGTGGTGTCTTTGGTTATCGGTGAAAAAGCTACTTTAGTCCAAGTCTCATATTGTAACGTTACTTTAGTAAATTATCCAACATAAACTTCTAACAATTCTGAATATTCATCAGCATAAATGGTTACTTCTTTTAAAGCCGCCGGTATTAGGATAGTTTCGCCTATATATAATTCTTCGGAACTCTCGGTAGTAGTAATTTGTACTTTTCCTTTTACGCAAATGTAAATCACAAAAGAATCCACCTTACTGTAATTTCTTTTGACTTTATCATTTACCGCCATGATATTGGTGGTAAAATATTTACAATTTACCACAGGACTACTTTGATTTAACTTTTTCTCATACTCCGTTTTGTAGTCAGATTGTATTTCATAGTCAAGAGCATCTACGGCCAAATCTGTGTGCAATTCTCTTTCATTTCCTTGGCTGTCTTTTCTATCCCAGTCGTAAATTCTGTAAGTAATGTCACTGGTCTGTTGTATTTCTGCTACCATAACGCCGCCGCCTATGGCGTGTATTCTTCCGGTGGGAATAAAATATACATCGCCTTCAGAAACTTTATCTACATTTAAAATGTTTATTAAAGTTTTATTTTCTACGTGTTTTAAGTAGGCTTCTTTACTCACTTCTTTATTAAAGCCCACTATCAGCTTACCATTTGAGTCCGCTTGCATTACATACCACATCTCTGTTTTTCCAAAAGAATTGTGGCGTTTTTTTGCCAGTTTATCATTGGGGTGCAGTTGAATGCTTAGATCTGTTTTTGCATCTATAAATTTTATAAGAATGGGAAAGTCTGTGCCAAATTTCTTATATACTTTTTCACCCACTAAATCTCCCCGGTATGTTTTAATTAAATCGGTTAGGTGCTCGCCTTTTAAAATACCATTGGATACTACTGATATATTGCCTTTTACACCCGATATTTCCCAACTTTCACCCAGATTTTTTTTCTCGGAAGGTTTGTTAAATTGTTCAACTAATTTATCACCCCCCCAAATGCGTTCTTGTAAAATAGGAGTAAATTTTATAGGATATAATGCTTTCATTGTTTAATTATTTTTTAATGCCGTTATGGACTCTTTAATATGTTGTTCTGCTTTTAATTGGCTGTTAAAAATATGAATTACTTTTCCGGATTTATCTGCTACGTAAGTAACTCGCCCGGGTAATAAACCCAGCATGCTTTTTGGCACTCCAAATAGTTTGCGAACCTTTTTATCTGTATCTGCCAGAAGCGTAAACGGAAGATTGTATTTTTCTGCAAATTGTTTATGAGATTTTACGCTATCGCTACTTATGCCAATTACTTTTACTCCCATATCTGTAAATTGTTCAAATTCATCTCTAAAACTGCATGCCTGTGTGGTGCAACCGGGTGTATCATCTTTTGGATAAAAATAAATAACCAATGGTATCTTGCCGATAAAATTTGCACTGTGAAAAGTATTGCCGTCTTGGTCTTTTAAAGTAAATTCAGGAATGCGATCACCTTCTTGTATTTTCATTTTTTGCGGATATAAGTATTGATGGGATACTGTTATTAGTAATAGAAAAATTAAAATGCCGGATATTTTCTTAAACATGGTTATAGCTGATTATCAGGCTTAATCTCCTGCAAAAGTTACAAAATTACGAGGTGTTTCATACAGCGTTACAGACAAGTCATTTTCCGGTTTAATTAAAGGCCGTAATTTATTGTAAATCACCACCGCTATATTTTCCGTTGTAGGATTTAGATTTTTAAATTCAGGCAAGTCCAAATTCAGATTTTTATGATCAAAATGCTCTTCTATCTCTTTAACGATAAGTTCTTTGAGTTTTTTTAAGTCCATTACCATTCCGGTTTCATTGTCTATCTTTCCGGTAACCGATACAATTAAATCATAGTTGTGTCCATGGTAATTTGGATAACTGCATTTACCAAAGACTGCTAAATTTTTTGCTTCACTCCAATCTGGCCGGTACAACCTGTGAGCCGCATTAAAATGAGCTTTTCTACTTACCGTTACCTTCATGTTTTTTTATTTATTTTTTCTGTATGTGGTGATAGTATTTGTCAAAAATTATTTTAAACCAAGCGGTGTATTTATCCGGTTCACGAGCTATGTTATCTTTAACTTCTTCTATTGGCATCCACTTAAAATCAGCTACTTCTGCCGGATTTATCTCAGGGTTTTCGTTGTAATAACCTTCCAGAATATGGTCGTATTCGTGTTCTGTCAGGTCATTGTCAAATTCAGCTTTATAGATAAAAGACGTAATTTCTTTTAAATCTGTGGTAAAACCCATTTCCTCCTGTAATCTTCGTTTACCGGCTTCCACATTGGTTTCTCCCATCCGCTGATGGCTGCAACATGAGTTGGTCCATAGCAGTGGCGAATGATACTTTTCTGCAGCCCGCTGTTGCAAAAGCAATTCGTTATTGTTATTGTAGATAAAAACAGAAAATGCCCTGTGTAGTTTACCTTTTTGATGTGCTTCCATTTTGGGCATGGTACCCAAAGGATTATCGTTTTTATCCACTAAAATTACCTGTTCTTCTTGCATGTAGAAATATTGAACGCCAAATTTACAAATTATACCAAATAGACCTACAAATTAATCTAATCTTTATAATTAAAATTTATTCCTTGAATGTACACGTATCATACTTTTACTATGCCTTGCATTTTTCTCTTTGAACTTAATTTGAATTATGTTCTTATATCAAGGGGCTAAAAAAAAATGCTGATTAAAAATTTACCCTCTAAATCTTTAGTCCGATTTATAAATTCATTTGGTATTATAATTGTGAAGTTTTAGTAGTTTTGTATCAACTCCGAAATTAAATTTTAAGATGCGTTATTGCCTTATTTTAACAGCTCTGATTCTGTTTTATGCTTGTAAAAATCAAACTAAAACGTTAAAAGACGATAAAATACAAGTGCCTGATACGGTAGCTGCCAAAAGTATTGAGCCTAAAAATATACCTGTAAATAAAGACACCCTAAAAGCCAATGATACCATCACCCGAAAAAATGCTGTGGAGTTTCTCATTGCTTATGGCGAACAGCATCCGGAAACATTGGTTAAACTAAAAACAAGATTGGGCGATATGACCCTAAAACTGTACAAAGACACGCCATTGCACCGAGCCAGTTTTCTGTTTCTTTCCAATGAGGGTTATTTTAATACTACTTGTTTTCACCGAGTGGTACCTGGTTTTTTAATCCAAGGCGGCAATTCTGAAAGTCTTAAAACATTAGAAATAAAAAATAAATATCAAAATTATAATATCCCTCCTGAGTTTAGAAATCATAGAACGCATAAGTACGGAGCGGTAGCGGCTGCCAGAGAATGGGAGAATAACATCAGTAAAAAATCCGATGCTTTTGAGTTTTACATTATCCAAAATAAAAACGGAGCCCATCATATAGATGGTGAACATACGGTCTTTGGACAGGTTATAGACGGGTTTGAAGTACTCAATAAAATTGCCCATGTAAAAACCGGTAGGGATGAATGGCCGTTAGAGGATGTATATATGGAAATAGAAGTTCTGAAATAAATTAGATTTTAGGCTCACCAGAGAGGTGGACGGGATTTTTCCGCATAGGGCTCAATCATAGGTTTGCGACCCGAAATTAAAAATTTTGTATTCCTAAAGTTTAATCCTATTCTTATTTATCTGATAATTCTATTTTTTGTTAAGATTGCAGGACTTGCAATTGCTACTGTAGCCTGAGTACTACAAATTGATTACGCCAAATGTTTATCGTAATTGCCAATTGGTTACTATAAAATCCACAATTCTGGCAGCCAGAGATGCGGTATGGTTATCTATGTCAAATTTTGGGTTGAGCTCGGCTATATCAAAGGATATTACCTTTTGGGATGCCAAAATGTGCAACATGGTTTTAAAGAAAAAATCAGGTGTAAAACCTAAAGGCGATGGGGCACTTACACCCGGAGCATAGGCTGAAGAAAATCCGTCCATATCTACCGAAATATAGAGTACATCGCAAGTAGAGATAAATTTATCCAGCTGTTTTTTTAAGTCGTTAAAATCAGTTTCAAGAGTAGTACACTTATCGTAAGGTATAAATTTTACATCGTATTTTTTTGCAATCTCAAAAAGTTCCTTTGTGTTGCCTTGCTGTTGTATGCCAACAACCAAATAATCCACACGGTGTTTGCTAAATTCAGAGAAAATTTGATTAAAGGGCGTGCCGGAATTGGGTAATTTGTCTATAGGCCGTAAATCAAAATGAGCATCAAAATTTATTATGCCAATACGTTTGTCCTTTTCAACTGCCTGCTCTATTCCTTTAAAATGGCCGTATGCTACATCATGCCCACCGCCGGCAACTATGGGAATAGTATTGTTCTGCAATATTTTTTTTACGGTTACGGCCAAAGCTTTCTGGCAGGCTTCCATGTCTTGGTCAGGACAAATTACATTACCCAGATCAAATATTTCTTTATCTGAAAAATGTATTGCAATTTTAGCCAATCGTTCCCTTATTGCATCCGGGCCTGATTTTGCACCTATGCGGCCTTGATTTCGCCTTACACCTTCATCGCATAGATAGCCAATTAAACTGAATTTACATTTTTCTGAAGATTTTATCTCTGATAATTTATCAATGCCAATAAGCTGTATTTCCTCAAACCAGTATTCACTTTCTTTTTTGGAATCTGATTTGGCACGTCCTTGCCAATTTTCTTTATCGGCCGGCTGATAGGTTGGTTTTTTATTTCTTTTATCTGTCATTTGTACTATGGTTTAAAACAAATTTTCCAAGATATCTTTATCTACCATGTAAGGCAAGGTTACTTTTAATTCCGGTGTTCTACGCATTTCTCTTTTTATGGCGAATAATGCTTCTTTATTTCTTGCCCAGCTCCGTCTGGAAATACCGTTGTTTACATCGTAAAATAGCATATTTTTTAAACGGTTATTTGCTTCATCTGTTCCATCCAAAAGCAACCCGAAACCGCCATTGATTACTTCACCCCAGCCTACGCCGCCGCCATTGTGAACAGATACCCAGGTAGCTCCGCGAAAACTGTCGCCTATCACATTGTGAATGGCCATATCTGCGGTAAATTTACTGCCATCGTAGATGTTGGACGTTTCTCTGAATGGTGAGTCGGTACCACTTACATCATGATGGTCTCTTCCCAACACAACCGGGCCTATTTTTCCTGTTTTAACGGCATTGTTAAAGGCTTTGGCAATTTTTATTCTGCCTTCTGCATCAGCATATAAAATACGAGCTTGGGAGCCCACTACTAGATTGTTTTTCTTTGCATTATGTATCCAGGTAATGTTGTCTTGCATTTGTAATTGGATTTCTTTAGGGGCTGTTTCCATAATTTCCTGCAATACCTCTCCGGCCATTTTATCAGTATAGTCCAAATCTTCTGGTTTACCCGAAGTACACACCCACCTAAACGGCCCAAAGCCATAATCAAAACACATTGGCCCTAGAATATCCTGTACATAAGACGGGTATTTAAAATCTATGCCGTTTTCTGCCATTACATCTGCACCGGCTCGTGAGGCTTCTAAGAGAAAAGCGTTGCCATAATCAAAGAAATAGGTGCCACGTTCGGTATGTTTGTTAATGGCAGCGGCATGCCGTCGCAGTGTTTTTTGAACGGCTTTTTTAAATTTTTCAGGATTGTCTTTTATCATTTTGTTGGCTTCCTCATAGCTATAGTCCATTGGGTAATACCCACCGGTCCATGGAATGTGTAAGGAGGTTTGGTCAGACCCTACATTAATAAAAATTTCTTCCTCGTAAAAACGTTCCCAGACTTCAACCACATTGCCTACGTAGGCAAAAGATTTCACTTCTTTATTTTCTTGGGTTTTTTTTACCTGAATAAGTAAATCATCCATATTTTCAACCAATACATCTACCCAACCTTGTTCGTGTCGTTTTTTGGCTGCTTTTGGGTTGACTTCGGCACAGATGGTAATGCAGCCGGCAATGTTTCCGGCTTTGGGCTGTGCACCGCTCATTCCACCTAATCCGGCTGTTAAAAATATTTTTCCCGCTGACGATTCTCCTTTTTTTAATACTTTTCTAAACGCATTCATTACTGTAATAGTAGTGCCGTGGACTATGCCTTGCGGGCCAATGTACATATACGAACCGGCAGTCATCTGGCCGTACTGGGTTACGCCCAGAGCATTAAACCGTTCCCAATCGTCTGGTGAGGAATAGTTGGGAATCATCATTCCGTTGGTTACTATTACTCTGGGAGCCTTTTTTGAAGAGGGGAACAGTCCCATCGGGTGGCCGGAATACATGTGTAGCGTTTGTTCATCTGTCATTTGGCTGAGGTATTGCATGGTGAGCAGATATTGAGCCCAATTTTGAAATACCGCTCCGTTGCCGCCATAGGTAATCAGCTCTTCAGGGTGTTGAGCCACGGCAGGGTTCAGATTGTTCTGAATCATTAGCATGATGGCCGCAGCGGCTTTTGTTTTTGCAGGGTAAGCATCAATAGGCCTTGCATACATTTTATAATCCGGTTTAAACCGATACATGTAAATTCTTCCGTATTCCTGTAATTCTTGTGCAAATTCAGGTGCTAAAATGGCGTGCCATGCTTTGGGAAAATAGCGTAGGGCATTGTTAACGGCTAATTTTTTTTCATCAACAGACAGAATATCTTTCCGTTTTGGGGCTCTATTGGCTGTAGCCGGATAGGTTTTTTTATCTGGAAGATTTTTTGGTATGCCTTGTAGAATATGTTCTTTGAATGTCATTTTTTAGTTAATATTTATTGAGGTTGCTAATATTAAGTTGATGGGAAACAATTAGTTAATAATAAAAAAAAGTAAATAGATTATAAAAATTTATCAACTTACAATTACTTCTCTGTTTTGAACCATTTTAATGAGTACATCTATATCATTTTTTAATATTCTGTCGTCTTCTAAATGTTCCACTTTACTGCGAATTTTTGCATGGTTTTGCTCAATGATTTCAGAAAATGTATTGGGGCGTCTAAAGTCTAATGCCTGACAAGCATATAACAGTTCAATGGCTAATATTTTTTCTACATTGTCTAAGACCTGATTAAATTTTCTACCGGAAATACTACCCATAGAAACGTGGTCTTCTTGTCCGAGTGAAGTGGGGATACTATCTGCCGAAGCCGGAAAACACAATGATTTATTTTCAGAAACCAAGGCTGCGGCAGTATATTGCGGAATCATCAAACCGGAGTTTAGGCCACCACCTTTGGTAAGTAAACGCGGGAGGCCGTATTTACCTTCCAATAGCAAATAACATCTTCTATCGGCAATGTTGCCCAATTCGGCTGCGGCCAAAGTACAATAATCTAATGCTAATGCTAAGGGTTGACCGTGAAAATTACCTCCGGAAACAGCTTCGGTTTCACTTATAATAATGGGATTATCGGTTACGGAGTTCATCTCTATTTCGGTGAGTTCCATTAGATGAAAAAAAGCATTTCTGGACGCACCATGTACTTGTGGCATACAACGAATGGAGTAGGGGTCTTGTACTCTGGAACAATTAAAATGATTTTGTAGATTTTGCGAATCTTTGAGCAACTTTCGGATGTGTTTTGCAACCATTTGATTGCCTCTAAATGGCCTTGTGGTATGTAAGGACGCTTTAAAGGGGGCAGCACTGCCCTGAAAACCCTCTAAACTCATAGTACCGGAGACATCGGCCAAGTCTAAGAGATAGGCCATTTTATGTAAGCCGGCTATGGCATGAGCCAAAATAAACTGAGTACCGTTTATCAACCCAAGGCCTTCTTTGGATTCTAAAACCAGAGGTTTTAGGTCGTGGGCTCGAAGAACTTCTATCGCTGCTGTTTTTTTGTTATTTTGCCAAAAATAACCATGACCAATCAAGGGTAAAAATAGATGGGCAAGTGGTGCCAAATCTCCTGAGGCTCCTACTGAACCTTGGGCAGGAACAACAGGAAGCAAGTTGTTTTCGATAAAATATATAATGCGTTCAATCAATTTTAACCGTACTCCGGAATAGCCTTGGCAAAGAGCGTGGACTTTACAAATCATCATGATTTTTGAAAATATGGGCTCTATGGGTTTTCCAACACCTACGGCATGAGTTATAAGCAGGTTTTCTTGTAGTTTTTTTGTCTGTTCAGGAGAGATTTGGGTATCACACAGTGGTCCAAAACCTGTGTTTATGCCATAGACAGGTTTAGCTCCGGATGCCATTTTTTCCACCTGAGCTCTGGATTTTTCTACCCTTGCTTTTACTTCATCGGTTAAAATTGCTTTTTTTCCTTCCGTGGCTATTTCATAAACTGATGAAATAGTAAGTTGGTCTTGTCCATATTGGAACATAGTCTTATTTTTTTTAAAATTATTGAATATTTCCATATTATTCAAATGATATAAACACAAATAAAAAAACCGGCTTTTTTTCGCCGGTTCTTAAATTTATTTAAAATCGTCCTTATTTACATCTTTATTTATGGCTATATCCGTTATTTTAAATTCCAGTTTTTGAGGCCCCATAGCTTGAATATATGTATGTGGGAATTTGATACCTTCCACTTCTTTATAATCTGCCAGGCCCAGAGCTTGTTCGCCCATAGGGCTGTTCATTACTTGTTTTATTAATAATCCACTATCAACATCATAATATAGTTTTGTGTTTTTTGAAATTTGCACCTCGTAAGCGTTTTTACCGTCTGTTTTTTCAATTCCGTTTAAAGTAATACTGTCATTATTAATATAGTGTATTTCAGGAAATGGATAGGATGCTATTTTTAATTCTTCAATTTCTTCGGTGGGAATATCTATCTTTCGGCCTTGAGCCATAATATATCCTTTTTCTCCGTTGAACACTTTTTTGCTCATGGAATTGCCTCCCATAGACAGGTTCATCATAAATTGGTTATTTGCAGTAGTTTTGGTAAGTAAGTCAAACTTCATACCTTGCATCTCTCCTTGTGCTTTTACCACTACTGATTTTACTTTTTCCAGTTTTTCTTTTCCGCCAATAGCTTTTATGTAATTTTCAAAAACTGTTTTTACGGTAACGCCATCCGGAACAGGTATTTCGTAAACAGGTCGTTCTACGGGATTGCCGTATTTGTCAAAATATTTTATTGGAATTTTCTTTCCGTCAAAAGTGATGTTTTCTAATCTTTCCAATACATCTTTTCCTTTGCCCACTACCACTATACGGGCATTGTCCAGTTTAAAATATTTATTGGCTACGCGTTTTACGTCTTCTTTGGTTACTGCATTTATTTTATTGATAAAATTCTGGTAGAAATCTTCCGGCAGGTTTTCAGTTTTAATATCTATGGCATAATTGGCCAGTGTTCTTGGGTTTTCTAATGCCATGATAAAGTTACCGAGGTATTTTGCTTTGGCAATTTTTAAATCATTATCAGAAACCATGGTAGTTTTAATGCGTTTTATTTCTTTGAGCATTTCTACCACGGCACTGTCGGTAACGGCATTTCTCACTTTGGTAGTGGCTTTAAAGGCCGTGGAGGTATTTTTATCCCTGTCCAAACTGGATCTGGCTCCGTAAGTAAAACCGTGTTTTTCTCGTAAATTAAGGTTTAGGTAACTGCCAAAAGCTCCACCCAGAATATAATTGGCCACTTTGGCTGCATGGTGGTCTGTATCGGCCATTTTAATGTCTGCGGCATTCATAACTGCCAGTTCAGACTGCACGGCATTGGGCATATCTACAAAATTTACTTGCAGGGTTACATTTTTTACCTCCGGTAATGTGGTTTTGGCCGGAGTAGTTCCTTTCCAGTTAGAGAAATATTTTTTTGCCAGTTTTTTGGCTTTTTTTGCACTAATGTCTCCGCTTATTACCATATAAGCACTACCGGGTACCATAAAGGTACTAAAGTGTTTTTTTACATCTTCAAGATTGATGTTATTAACTGTTTCCTCAGTTATAAATTCTCCTTTTGGATGGTTTTTTCCATATAGCAATACATCGTTTACCCTATCTGCTACCGCCGGAACACTGCTTTCGCCCATTTTTAAACTTTCTATGAGTTTTTTCTTTTCTGCGTCTAATTCTTCTTCAGAATACAATGGGTTTATGATAGCATCAGCAAGCAATTCCATTATTCTTTCGGTGTATTTAGATAAGCTTTGGGCAAAAGCTCTTTCTGCATTTACATTCAATGAGGCTCCCAGAAAATCTATTTCTTCGTTAAAATTGTCTTTGGGAATAGAGGTAGTGCCATTGCCCACCACACCGGCAGTAATGTTTCCCAAGCCGGCTTTGTCTCCTTCGGTAAACGGAAAATTATCGGTATTTAAAGTAATGGTTACCCTTGGTAATTTATGGTCTTCTACCACCATTACGGTAAGGCCGTTTTTAAGGGTAAAAGTGTAAGGCGTACCTAATTTTATTTCCGGTGTTTTGTCCGGTTTGGGCATTTTTGACCGGTCTATTTGTGCTGTTGTGCTTATCGCAATAAATAACACTGCGATGGATAATATTAATTTATAATTCATTTTTTTATGCGGTTTGTTAAAAATAAGCTTTTTAAACTTTATATCTGAGAGAGGTTTATTCTACAGGTTTTGGCAAATAATCCAGATCCAATCTTTGATTTTTATTAAGGTATTCTTTGGCTACCCGTTGTATATCTTCCTTGGTAATGGAACGGTAGATTTCAATTTCTTTGTTAATTAGGTCTGTATCACCATATAACATATAATATCTGGCTAAGGAATTGGCAATTCCCTGTACCCTGCTGTTAGAATTTACAAAATTGTCTTCAAATTGATTTTTTAATTTTTGTAATTCCCTATCAGAGATGAGTTTGGTTTGTAATTTTTCAATTTCTTCATCCATCTCTTTTTTTAGGGTTTCCAAACTCACATCGCCTAAGGGCAAAGCTCCCATTATGTAAGTGCCGTAGTCTTCCTGAGCATCGGAAAATGCCAATACCTGTAGGGCTATTTTTTTGTCATCTACCATTTTTTTATACATTCTTGAACTTTTTCCGCCGGTTAGTATAGCAGAAATATAATCCAACACATAAGCATCTCTTTCTTTTTGTCCGGGTGTTCTGTAAGCGAGTATTTTTAAGGGTATTTGAATGTTGCTATCGTATTCGGTGGCTTTTATGGCGGTTGTAATAGGAACTTCTTTTGTTACCGTTCTCTTGATGGCTTCATGATTATTGGGTATATCCGCAAAATAATCGGTTATCATTTTTTTGGTTCTTGGAATATCTATATCACCTGCTACTACCAAAACAGCGTTGTTTGGATTGTAGTATTTTTGGTTAAAAGCGATAAATTCTTCTAGTTTTGCACTGTCCAAATCTTGCATGCTGCCTATTACCGAGCGTGCATAAGGATGTTTGTCAAAGAGATATTTGTTAATTCCGGTGCGATAGATAACTTTTCCATAAGGGGCATTATCTATACGTTGTCTTTTTTCCTCTTTTACCACCTCATTCTGGGTTTCTACGCCTATTTCATTAATTACCGGGTGCAACATTCTTTCACTTTCCATCCATAGGCCCAGTTCTAAACTGTTTGACGGAAAAGTTTCGTAATAATAGGTTCGGTCTTGTGTAGTGTTGGCATTATTGGTACCGCCTTGTGCAGAGACGATGTCAAACCATTTCCCCCTTTCAATGTTTACAGTGCCTTCAAAAAGCAGGTGTTCAAAAAAATGGGCAAAACCGGTTCGGCCATCTACTTCATCCTTAGCACCTATGTGATACATTACGCCGGTGGTTACTACGGGGGCTTTGTTGTCTTGATGCAAAATTACATGCAGCCCGTTGTCTAAGTTGTATTCTTCAAAATTTACCTGTTGGGCGGATAAAATTCCCAAAGTAAAAACTGATAAAAACAAAAGGTAAATGTGCTTCATTTTAAATAGAAAATTTATGGTTTACAAATAGGTATTATTAAGGGTTACAATGTTGCAATTTTTTAGCAAAGTTTTGTTAAGAAATTGTGAAATTTTTAAATTAAAATATGGATATTATCGTTTTTTATAAAAAGAATCAGGACGGGGAACCTGCAGGCAATAACATTTTTAAAATTTTTTTCGCCTTAATGTTATAATGCCGTTTAGAATAACCGTAAATAAAACAATAATGGCTCCTAAATAAAATTCCAGAGACATGTGTTCTTTTTCGCCAAAAATAATCAATGCCAGTATAATACCATAAATAGGTTCCAGATTAATGGTAAGCATCATGGTAAAGGCATTTACTTGTTTTAAAACGTACGTGGAAGCCACAAAAGCATAAGCCGTACAAATTGAAGCCAAAAGGATTAGATACAGCCAGTCTGTACCCGAAAGTTGAAAAAATGCAATATCTATTTTATTGTTAAAAAACAGCCATAAACCTATGAGTACAGTAGCGGTTAATAATTCGTAAAATGAAATTACCGATGCTACGTTGTGTAGTACTAATTTACTGTTTAACAATGTAAAACAAGCCGATAAAAATGCAGAAATGAGCCCTACCAAAAGCCCTTTATAATAATTTCCATTCGCATAAAAAATAAGGGTTAGGCCCAATATGGCCAAAACGGCAAAAATTAACTCATAAGTGATGAATTTTCGTTTAAAGAAAATTTTATTGAGTAGTGTGGTAAATAATGCACCTGTGGACATTGTAGCAAGAGCAATAGAAACGTTGGCCACTTTAATGGCGTAAAAAAATGTTATCCAGTGCAGCCCTATGAGTACCCCGCCAAAGATACATTGCCACAGCGTTTGTGTATTTACTTTTAAAACAGTTCCTCGCCACAATAGAAACAGGAAAATAAAAATGGAAGCCAGCATAACTCTGTACCAAACCAGAGGGATAGCACTGATGCTAATGAGAGCCCCTAAGACAGCCGTAAACCCCCAAATAAAAACGATAAAGTGAAGGTGAAGATAATTAGCGGCTTTACTGTTTGGCATTAACATATAAATAGATGGCTATTCCGGCAAAGAGAATATTGGGTATCCAGACCATGAACAACGGATTATAGGTAACGGCTGCTCCCAGTACCTCGGTTATTTTCATAAAGAAAACGTATAAAAACATTAGGCTGATGCCAATGGCTAAGTTAATACCAATGCCACCCCTTCTTTTTCGTGAAGACAGAGAAACAGCAATAACTGTGAGAATTAGAGCAGATACGGGCATGGTAGTCCTAGAATGCAAGGCCACTTTGTATTTGTTCAAACTTTTTACACCACGGCCTTCTGATTCTGCTATGTGTTTTATAAGTTGTGAAGAGGGCATTTCTTGTGCCAGATAATCCACATACAATAAATCATCCGGAAAGAAATTAAAAGTGGTGTCCAGTTTTTTGCCGTAGTCTATACTGTCTTTGGTGGTGCCAATCCATTTTTTTCGATAATTAGATAAAGTGTAAGTGCTGTCTTTCGGATTGTATTTTATCTGTTTGGCATATAGTATATATTCTAAATCTAAGCCATTAAAATGTTGATAAGAAAAATCAAACCCATTATTGTTTTGGAGGTTAAAATTCCTAAAATAGATGACATCATCCTCATTCAGTTGTAAACTGATGTTATTGATATAAGTTTTGGTTTTTTTATCGCTTAGTTTTCTTAAGTAGGCTTCATTAAAAGCTTCTTTGGTTTTATTAAATTTTGGAACTACAAAATGTCCAAAAGTCAAGGCAAAAAGCCCTATTATTATTGCTCCTATAATATAAGGTTTTAAAAATCGCCTGTAGGGAATTCCGGCACTATGAATAGCCACTACTTCTGTATTGCTTGCCAGTTTTGAAGTAAATAAAATAGTAGAAATGAATAAGGCCAGAGGCAAAAAAGTAATACCGTAATATACAATAAAGGGGATGTAATAATCGGTAATAATTTCCATAGCCCCCAGATTTGCATGATCCAGAAACTTACCTATTTTTTCTGATATATCTACGGCTATGGCAATAGGAATAAGGATAGACACCGTTAAAAAAAAGGTGCTAAAAAATTTCTTTAATATGTATTTGTCTAATATTTTCAATATGGTTGTTAACCCTTAGTTCTTAGTAATGAATTCAACCCGAATTATTTGTTTGGAGCGGAATCTATATGTTTTTATTAATACAGGGCTTTAGAAAATAACCAGCCAAACTACATTCCGGTTTACGGCTCTTTTGGAATTTGGAGTTTTTGTCAATTTTAATAAAATTTTAAAAACCTGTATTCTTTTTGCTATCAAATAATTACATTTTTTAATATGATACCCTTTGGTATTTAGTACTTCCTGCCTGATGTTAATTTTTTGTACTTCTTGTTTTTAAATTTCTAAACTAAAGCCTAACATCCATCTGCTTTACCATTTTATCTTTCCAGGCTCTAAAATCTCCTGCTAATATATGCTTTCTGGCTTCACGAACCAACCAAAGATAAAAGCCGAGATTATGAATACTGGTAATTTGTTTGGCTAAATATTCATTAGATTTAAACAAATGCCTTACATAAGCCTTTGAATAAGCGGTATCTACATAGGTTATGTCCATTTCATCTAATGGAGAAAAATCGTTTTCCCATTTTTTATTTTTTATATTAATAGTACCGTATGCGGTAAAGAGCATTCCGTTTCTGGCATTGCGGGTGGGCATTACACAATCAAACATATCTATGCCCAAGGTTATATTTTCCAGAATATTAACAGGTGTACCCACACCCATAAGGTATCGGGGTTTGTCCTTTGGTAAAATATTACAAACCACTTCTGTCATGGCATACATTTCTTCTACAGGTTCACCTACAGATAAACCACCAATGGCATTTCCTTCTGCGTTTATTGTGGCTATAAATTCTGCAGATTGTTCCCTTAAATCCTTAAAAGTACTTCCTTGTACAATAGGGAAAAGCGTTTGTTTATAGCCGTAAAGTGGCGGATTTTTTTCTAAATGTTCTACACATCTTTTCAACCAGCGATGGGTGAGATGCATAGAATTTTTGGCATAGTTATATTCGCAAGGATAGGGGGTGCATTCATCAAATGCCATAATAATATCTGCACCTATGCTTCTTTGTATGTCCATTGCATATTCCGGTGAGAAGAAATGGGAGGAGCCGTCTATATGCGATTTAAATTTTACGCCTTTTTCCGTTATTTTTCTGTTGTCTGATAAGGAATATACTTGGTAACCACCACTATCCGTTAAAATGGGACGTTGCCAATTCATAAACTTATGCAAGCCGCCGGCTTTTTCCAAAACCGAAGTAGTAGGGCGGAGGTATAAATGATAGGTATTTCCAAGAATAATATCTGCGTTAATATCGTGTTCCAGTTCCCTCTGATGTACAGTTTTTACACTGGCAGCCGTACCTACGGGCATAAAAATGGGTGTTTCTATGGTGCCGTGGCCGGTGGTAATACTGCCTGCCCTTGCTTTGGAATTTACATCAATGCCATGGAGTTGAAATTGCATATAACCCAATTATACGTTAAATCTAAAGTGCATGATGTCGCCATCCTGAACTATGTATTCTTTACCTTCTACGGCTAATTTTCCGGCCTCACGTACCTTTGCTTCGCTTTTGTATTTTACGTAATCGTCATATTTAATGACTTCGGCACGGATAAAGCCTTTTTCAAAATCAGTATGGATAACACCGGCGGCTTGGGGTGCTGTACTGCCGGTTTTGATAGTCCAGGCACGCACTTCTTTTTCGCCGGCGGTAAAATAGGTTTGTAAGTTAAGCAGTTTATACGCCGCCCGTATTAATTTGGAAACTCCGGCTTCTTCTAAGCCAAGGTCGTCTAAGAATAATTGGCGTTCTTCATAGGTTTCCAGTTCGGCTATGTCTGCTTCGGTGGCTACAGCCAGTACTATTACTTCAGAATTTTCATCGGCAACAGCCTTTTTTACCTTTTCTACATATTCATTTCCGGATTTTGCCGAGGTCTCATCCACATTACAAACATATAAAATAGGTTTGTCTGTTAATAATTGTAGCGGGCGTATATAATCTTTTCGTTCATCATCAGTATAAGAGATGGCTCTTACTGATTGGCCACTTTCTAATGCGGTTTTTGTTTTTAAAAGAGCAGCTTCTTCTTTTTGAGCTTCTTTATTGCCCGTTCTGGCTGCACGCTTTACTTTTTCTAATTTCTTTTCTACAGTTTCTAAATCTTTTAGCTGTAGTTCAATATCTATAGTTTCTTTGTCTCTGATAGGATCTACAGATGTGTCCACATGTACCACATTGTCGTTATCAAAACAACGTAACACGTGTATAATGGCATCAGTTTCTCTGATGTTGCCCAGAAATTGATTACCCAAACCTTCTCCTTTACTGGCACCTTTTACCAATCCGGCAATATCAACTATTTCTACCGTGGCCGGCAATACGTTTTGTGGATTGACTAAATTTTCCAAAGTAGTTAGTCGGTTGTCCGGTACATTTACCACACCTATGTTAGGCTCTATGGTGCAAAAAGGAAAATTAGCACTCTGAGCTTTAGCATTTGATAAACAATTAAATAAGGTGGATTTTCCTACGTTGGGCAAACCTACAATTCCTGCTTTCATTTTTTTTTAAAATTTGGGTGCAAATATAGGGTTAAACCCGATAAATAAGGTATAAAATTGGGTTAATTATATTGATTAGTGCGGTTTATAGCATTTGGGCAAACTTGAGATTCTAATGCCTAAACTTTCTATGCAGGGATTGCAGAACCGGAATGCAGAGGCTGCATAACTGTAAAAAGAAAAAACTAAGTTGACTAAAAGGGCAAATTCCAATATTATAATGCCAAATTATTATTTGTTAAGTTGTTTCACCATAGCTTTAAAACTTTTTACCGGACTTTTTTTATTTTCTTTTTTTGCCGTTTCATTACTGTAATATTCATCTATAAATACGGCCGCTGGAGACCAAACGGTCTGCATTACGCCAAGGTATCTGTCTGTCATTTCTGGGGTTGCATTTTTCCTGAAAAAAGACAACATTTTCACCTGATCTTTTGCTACTTCGGCCACATTCCAGCTACAGGCAATTACGTCAAATCCTTTCATGGCAAAATACAATGGTGTGGGCAGAGCCTTGTTGTAATGCCAGTCGCAGATTACCACGCTTTTCGGGATGTTGTCAATTGCCCTGTGGGTATTGTTATAACTGGCTTCCCACATACCCATTCCGGAGGTTTTTCCTTCTAATAACCGGTCTCCCCAAATCCAGAGTCTAACGTCTTTTTTGTCTAAATGATTGGCTATCTTGGTAACTTCATCGGCAAATAATTTTGACGGGTCTTCACCTTTACATCGCGGACATTTATGATGAGCAATAATAAACACTTCGTCCATGCCGGCATGGAAATTTTTAGCTTCAAAAACTTCTACAATTTCATCTATTAAATCAAAAATAACGGCATGTAAATCAGGGTGTTTAGGACAATAGCTCTTACAATAAAAATCAGTAGGGTTAGGCCATTTGTAAGTATGAGGCAACGAAAAATCGGGATTTTCATCAAATTGTGGATATTCCCGTAGTAATTTACGCATGGTACTTCCATAACTTTGATGGCCAAACAGGTTTACCAGCGGTATTAATTCAATGTTATTTTTTTTACAAGCGGCTAAAATTTGTTTTACCTGTTCTTTAGATAATGGATTTTTCTCCCTTAGTTCCGGCTTTGAAGTATATTCGTAGTTATAATCTATCTGCATAACCAAAGTATTGATGCCATTAGGAGCCAATTCCTCATCAATAAATTTTATAAACGTTGTTACTTTATCAGGTGTAGGTGCAAAAATACTAAAGGCTTTTACTGGCAGATTCTGGGCAGTAATTGAAATACAAAACCCGATAAAGAGGCTAAAAAAAGAAAGTTTTTTAAATATCATAATGTATGCGTTGAAAATTTTAAAAGTAGCAAAAAAATCCATTAATCGCAAGCTGCTGCTTCGGTGGTAACTTGTAGTTTTACATCCGGTGGTGATAGATACGGAATGCCTAGCCCCATACCACGTAGTATAAATAATAACCCGATAATTATCACTATTACCGGAATGGCTTTTTGTATTTTATTTCTGATGGATATTTTTAAAAAATTTCCTGCTATTACCGATGCGGTCATCATTGGTATTGTACCTATTCCAAAGACAAACATATAACCGGCTCCTTTCCAGGCTGTACCGGTTGCAATAGCTCCTACTAAAGCCATATAAACCAAGCCGCATGGCAAAAATCCGTTTAAAAAGCCAATGGTAAAAAATGCTCCGGTATTTTTTTTTCTAATATACCTGCTTAGTTTAGACTTTACTAAGTTGATGAGCCTGTAAAAAGGTTTGGAGAGGCTATATTGGTTAAGTATATGAGTGGGGATTAGCACTAAAACAATCATTATAACACCTACCAGAATAGACAAACGCTGCTGGAAACCTGCCAGAAATAATCCTTTACCCAGTAATCCAAATAGTAACCCGATAAGAGCATATGTAAATAGCCTGCCCAAGTGGTATAGACCTGTCTGCAAAATCATTTTGGACGTATTTGTGCGATCTACGGGGAGGGCAAAGGCTATGGGTCCACACATGCCCAGACAGTGAAAACTGCCCAATAAACCAAATATGAATGCAGTAAGTAAGATAGATATGTGATTTGAGATGTTAAATATTAACCTTGGCAAAAGCCCAAATTTTTGCCTCTAATAATTTGATAATTCTGTAATGTTTTTAAAACTTTTGCAGGTTTAATAAAAAATATTTTCTTTAAAAAGGTATTCTTTATCGTCCAGTTTCCAGTCAATTTTTATCAGATATTTACCCGATGCTAATTTTTTATTATTTATAAGCATGGTATTATCGGTAAGGTTAAGTTGTTCTTTAAAATCTAACCGTTTATCAGAATTTCTTTGTATAATAACTTCTCCGGTTATTTTGTTTAGTTCCAGATTTTTTGGAAAGGTTATCAGAAAACCTTCTGTTGTACGTTCTACGGTTACATTTTCTTCTAAATTATTTGCATTTTTTAATTTGTCTATCTCCTGTTGATAGTATAATTCATCTTTGTAATAATCTTCCGAAACCAAGTGGTGTTCGTATTTATCTACTGCCAGTGTTTTGTACACAAACTGCAAAATAAAAATCATGAATGAAATCATGGCTATAACGATAGCAGTTCCCCAGTTAAATTTTATCTTCATCTGTTTATATTTTATTGTTTTTTAATTAATCAGATGGAAATCGAAGATTTGCGAGTTCCATAGAAAATATAACTAACGAGTAATTTACCAATAATCATCTTGATGGGCATCAAAAATTGTTATGGCTTATTTTATACGTTTAAATTTTAGTAATTAATAGATGAGTTCAATATATAAGATTTGGCTAAAATACTTTAATAATATTTTCTTATTCTCATTTTTAGAGCCTTGGTAAATATTAGTTTCGCGGGCCTAAAAAGTTGGTTTTGGTAGTTTCTATCAGTTTGTCACCTGCATAAATACCCAGTTCTAACTTTTCTTTATAGGAATTGAGGTCTTTTCTATCTATTTCTATAAATAAGGTACCGTCTGTGAGGTCACCTTTGCCAACTCTACTTTTACCGCCAAGAATCTTTACTTCACCAGTGTGCGAAATTAATTTAATTTGCACATTATCCATGTCTTTATTGGTTTTATTTATTAACTTAAAGGTATATACGTTCCTTATCATGTTATCTTGTGACGTATAAGTCTGTCCCGGTAACTTTAAAACTGTAGCCTCTAAGTCTGTCCTTAAAAATAATAAGGTGATAAGTACACCCGCTAAGATAGTTAAAACCGCTGAATAAGCCATAATTCTGGGTGTAAAAGTCAATTTTTCACCTTTGGTGATGTTGTCTTCTGAGGCATATCTTATCAGTCGGGTTTTACTACCTACTCTTTCCATTACCTCATCACAGGTATCTATACAAGCTGTACAGTTTACACATTCTAATTGGGTTCCGTTTCTAATATCAATACCAGTAGGGCAAACCACCACACATTGGTTACAGTCTATACAATCTCCATATCCTAAAGCTTCTCTGTCTTCGTTTTTTCTAAATTTTTTACGGCCGTTTTCACTTTCTCCTCTTTTGTGGTCATAGGCTACCACTATTGATTTTCTATCCAATAAAACCCCTTGTAATCGGCCGTAAGGACAAACTATTAAACAAACCTGTTCTCTAAACCAGGCAAATACAAAAAAGAATACCAACGTAAACACCAACAGTTTTATAAGTGTTTTTACATGATTTATTGGGTTACTGGTGATATACTGTAATAAGACATCACTACCTATGAAGTAAGCCAGAAAGATATTGGCAATTGTAAAAGAGATTAAAAAGAAAATAGTCCATTTAGTTACTTTTATTCTGATTTTTTTTGCATTCCACGGTTCTTTTTTTAATCGTATCTGTTTTCCTCGATCTCCTTCTATCCAGTATTCTATTTTTCTAAATACCATTTCCATAAAAATGGTTTGCGGACAGACCCATCCACAGAATATACGGCCAAATATTACGGTAAACAAAATAACAAAAACTATACCTACAAGCATAGATAATACCAGTAAGTGAAAATCCTGAGGCCAAAAGGGTTGTCCAAAGACATTGTATTTACCTTTCAAAACGTTAAAGAGTAAAAACTGATTGCCGTTAATTTTTATAAATGGGGCAACAAAAAGAAATGTGAGCAGTATCCAACTGATGTAAGTTCTGTACCTGGTATATTTTCCGGAAGGTTTCTTTGGGTAGATATAATTACGTTTTCCTTCTGCTGTTATTGTGCCAATAGAGTCTCTAAATTCGTCTTTTTTTTGCGATGCCATTGTAGTGTTTAACTAAATTGTAGTGTTTAATTAATTTATAAATAATCCCATACAAAAATATCCATAATATATAAATACCATGGATACTTTTGTTACACTTTATTAGCTACATTTTTATCTTACAGATGATAAAGTAGTTTACTGGTTTTCGGGTTTCCAAACTTCGCCTTGAGGTTCTTTCGGATTTGCAGGAGTGGTACCCTGTAACGTTAAAATATAACTTGCTATTTGCTGCCTTTCTTTTTGGCTTATAGTACTTTCCCAGGCTACCATTCCTTTGCCGGGGCGGCCACCTTTGGCAATAGTATTCATAATGTTACTAAAACCACCTCCCAGTATCCAGTATTCGTCAGTAAGGTTTGGGCCTATACTTCCACCACCATCACTAAGGTGGCAAGCGGTACAGGTTTTTGAAGCAAAAAGTTCTTTGCCTTTGGCTATATCCGCTGCATCGGTAAGGGGTTCTAAATTAGCATCATCAAACAATTCCGGATGGTCTTTTTTGTATTGCTCTACTTCAGCCTGCCCTTCGGCCATAGCTTCCTGAAATTCTACTTCTTGATTATATCTATCTGTAAACAAGACCATAAAATAGTAGAAAATACCCACCGCAATGGTAATGTAAAAACCGGCTAACCACCATGGCGGCAATACATTGTCCAATTCTCTAATGCCGTCATAGTCATGATCGGTCATTATATCTTCTTCATTCTCAATAGCTTCGGCCTTGGTGAGTTTGTTAGAAAGTTTACTCCAAAATGATTTTTTTTCACTCATAACTGTTCTTAATTTTCGTCCTCTTCCAGAGGTAAGTTACTAATTTTTTCTATTTTGTTTTTTGGTAATTTAAGTACATGGATGAGCATGGTAATAAATACTGCAAAAAACAGTAGCAATGAGATGATAGGATATATCTCTACATCTGTTATGGTATCTAAATGATGTTTTATATATTTAAGCATATTATCGGTTTTCTGCTGTGGCTTCGTCTAAGTCTAAATTACTTATATCAGTACCTAATCGCTGTAAATAAGCTATCAAAGCAATGATTTCTTTATTTTCCATATTTGCCTCTCCAAACTCTTCTACATATTTTGGATCTTGTCTTAAGTTTTTTTCTATGTCTTCTGCCTGATTTCTGAGCAAATACAACGCTTTGTCTAATTGTGACTGCGTATAAGGTACGCCCAGTTTAATCATAGTTATCATTTTGTCTTCCGTAACACTGGTATTCAAATTATTGTCAAATAGCCAGGTATATCTGGGCATAATAGATCCGGGTGAAGTACTTTCCGGGTCGTACATGTGGTTAAAATGCCAGTTGTCATTATATTTACCGCCAATTCTATGCAAATCTGGGCCTGTTCTTCGAGAACCCCATAAGAAAGGAAAATCATAAACGTATTCTCCTGCTTTGGAATATTCGCCATAGCGTTCTACTTCTGACCTAAACGGCCTTATCATTTGAGAGTGGCAGTTGTTACAACCTTCGCGTATGTAAATATCTCTACCTTCCAGTTCAAGTGGCGTATAGGGTTTTACACTAGAAATCTTTGGAATATTAGAATCTACAGTTAATAAAGGAATAATTTCTACTGCTCCACCAACTATAATGGCTAAAGTGGTTAATACAGTAAACAATACGGTTTTTCTTTCCAGCCAGGAGTGTACATTTTCACCGGCTATTCTTCGCGGTGATATTTTCTTAAGCGGAGCTGCTTCTGCCAGTTCATCGGTTACTTCAGAGCCTTTTTTGGCTGTTCTGTAAACATTATAGGCCAAAAGTACAAAACCGATAAGATATAAAGTACCGCCAAATGCCCGCATGGCATACATTGGTAAGATTTGGGTAACAGTTTCTAAGAAGTTACCATATACTAATGTTCCATCCGGATTAAATTGTTTCCACATAGAAGCTTGGGTAAACCCTGCTACATATAACGGGATGGCATAAAATAAAATACCCAAAGTGCCAATCCAGAAATGAGCATTGGCCAGTTTTTCGGAATACAATTCTGTTTTCCATAAACGGCTTGACAGCCAGTAAATAACACCTGCAGCCATAAAGCCATTCCATGCCAGAGCACCTATGTGTACGTGGGCTACTATCCAGTCTGTATAGTGCCCTATAGCATTTAAGTTTTTAAAAGAAAGCATGGGCCCTTCAAAAGTACTCATACCATAACCGGTAATAGCTACTACAAAGAATTTGAGAACAGCACTTTCTCTTACTTTATCCCAAGCTCCTCGCAGTGTTAATAAACCGTTTATCATACCACCCCAAGAAGGGAAAATAAGCGTTACTGAAAAAACGGTACCTAAGTTTTGTGCCCATCCCGGTAAAGCTGTATATAATAAATGGTGCGGGCCTGCCCAGATATAGATAAAGATTAATGACCAAAAGTGTACTATGGACAGCCTGTAAGAATACACCGGCCTGTTAGCTGCTTTTGGCACAAAATAATACATTAGACCTAATATGGGTGTAGTAAGGAAGAATGCCACCGCATTATGGCCATACCACCATTGAACCAGTGCATCTTGTACACCGGCATAAACAGAATAACTTTTAAATGTGAAAGCCGAAACTGGTAATTCCAAACTGTTAAATATGTGTAATACTGCAACTGTAACCAGTGTAGCAAGATAAAACCAAATAGCTACATAAATGTGACGTTGCCTTCGTTTGAGAATGGTACCAATCATATTGATACCAAATATAATCCAAATAACAGCGATGGCAATGTCTATAGGCCATTCCAGTTCTGCGTATTCTTTAGAGGAAGTAAAACCTAACGGTAATGTTATGGCGGCTGCTACTATGATAAGTTGCCAGCCCCAGAAGTTTATTTTACTCAGGGTATCACTAAACATTCTGGTTTTTAACAGCCGCTGCATGGAGTAATAAACTCCTGTAAAAATACTGTTGCCCACAAAAGCAAAAATTACGGCATTGGTATGCAAAGGCCTTAGTCTTCCAAAACCTAACCAAGAAATGCCTTCCATATAGTTGGGGAAGATAAATAGAAAAGCTACCAAAAGCCCTACCAACATACCCACAACACCCCATACTATTGTGGCTATGAGGAACATTCTCACAATTTTGTTGTCGTAATAAAATTGTTCTTTTTCCATACTTTTAATGTGTAAATTGTTTTATTGAATATTTGATTTAGGTTGTTGTTTAGCTTCTTTTTTTTCCCCTGAAAATTCATCTTCAAATAGCATTCTTACAGAAGGCGTATAAAGATCATCGTATTGCCCGGTTTTTACAGATTTCAAAAATAGAATAAAAAACACAATAGCAATGGCAACACTGGCACCTATCATTAAAAAAATTATATCCATAGGGTTATCAAATCAGAGCAAATAAAAAAAATCTAAACACCTAAAAATATGATTTTTATCATACTTTGATAAATTCATTTGCTAAGTTAATAATTTTTTTGAAACTAAATTAGTAAAGATTGTAACAAAGGTTACAATAGTTATAGAACTCAGCGGCATCAGAATGGCTGCTACTACAGGAGATAAATTACCGGTAACTGCAAATAACATACCTATAAGATTGTATAAAAAAGAAAGCACAAAACTGTAAGAGATAATAGAAATAGTTTTCTTGGATAATTGCATAAGTTTATCAATTTTCCCAAATTTTTCTGCATCTAAAATGCCGTCAGATGCAGGTGAAAAATAAGAGCTGTTTTCGGAAATGGCTATGCCAACGTTACTTTGAGCCAATGCTCCGGCATCATTAAGGCCGTCTCCAATCATTAAAACTTTTTGTTTTTTAGCTTGTAGGTCTTTAATAAAATTGAGTTTGTCTTGCGGTTGTTGGTTAAATTTTAGTATTGTACCACCCGGCATTAAATTTTTCAGACGTTCCTGCTCTCCGGTATTGTCTCCGGTTAATACGCTTAGTTTATAGTCTGTACTTAACGCATTGGTAATTTTTCTTAAATCTTTTCTGTATCTGTTGTTAAAGATGAATTTTCCCAGAATTTTATCGTCAATTTTAACATAAGTCTGTGTCTGATTCGTTTTTTCCGCAATTCCCATAAAATCAGCCGAACCTACGGCAATTTTTTTTTCGTTTATTACACCGCTAATGCCTTTTCCACTAGTTTCTTTATAGTTGCTTGTGTTTAATTGTTCTGTTTCCGGTAAATGTTCGTATAATAGTTTGCTCAATGGATGGTTAGATGCCCTGATTAAACTTCTTACCATTTTTATGTCCGCCTTTTTTAATTTCTCACCCTGATATGAAATCTCGGTGTCTTTGCCGGTTATGGTTCCTGTTTTGTCAAATACTATGGTTTGTATTTGAGCCAGTTGCTCTATGATATTAGCATTTTTTAAATAAATTTTATGTTTGCCCAATATTCTAAGTACGTTTCCCTGAGCAAAGGGTGCAGAAAGTGCTAAAGCACAAGGGCAAGCTACAATAAGCACAGCAGTGACTACCTGAGCCATCATAGAAGCATCTTTAAAATACCAAAATATGCCAGCTATTAAAGCGATGGAAAGTACAATTATGGTAAACTGCTTACTGATAGAATCTGTGAGGGTTTTTATCTGACTTTTTGATTGGCCAAAAACATCATTACTCCACAGTTGAGTCAGGTAACTCTGTTCTACGGTGTGCAGTACTTCCATTTCTATTGCACCTTGTAGTTGCCTGCCTCCGGCAAAAAGTTTGTCTCCGGACTTTTTGGTTACAGGCATGGATTCACCGGTTACAAAGCTGTAGTCCACCTGCGTTTCGGGAGATATGAGAATGCCGTCTGCCGGTATTAATTCCCGGTTTCTGATGAGCAATCGGTTTCCGGCAGCAATATCATATAGGGCGATGTTTTCTTCGGATTGGCCATTAATTTTAGTTACGGCAATAGGGAAGTAGGACTTATAATCACGTTCAAAAGACAAAAAACTATAGGTTTGTTGTTGAAATATCTTTCCCAATAACAAAAAGAAGACAAAACCGCTTAAACTGTCAAAATAACCTTCACCTACATTAAAATACACTTCATAAGAACTTCTAAAAAACAATACTAAAATACCTAAGACTATAGGTACATCTATATTTAAAAAACCGCTTTTTAGCCCTTTGTAAGCAGAGACAAAATAATCTCTGGCGGCATAAAAAACCACCGGCAATATCATTACAAAAGCAAGCCCTTTAAACAGAGGTTTGTAGCGTTCAAGCCAAAATTCTTCCGTCTGAAAATACTCCGGAAAACTGAGTAACATGATGTTGCCAAAAGCAAAACCGGCCACTCCCAGTTTGTATATCAAAGAGCGGTCAATTTTCTTTTTTGGGGCAGTGGCATCTTCTAGGCTAATGAGCGGTTCGTAGCCTATAGAACTCAATAATTCTACAACTTGTTTAAGCGAAATGTCATTGTGATGAAAGGTTATTCTCAATTTTTTTTTGGGGAAATTAACTGTGCTGTTCACAATGGAATTATTCAGTTTATCCAGATGCTCCAAGACCCAGATACAAGAACTACAATGGATATGCGGTATATATAGATTGATTACCGTAGAATGCTCATCCTTAAATTCCAGTAACTTTTCTGCCAGCGATTCGTCCTCCAAAAAATTGTATTTGCCTTTAATTTCTTCCGGTATTTTTCCGGGAGCGTTTTCCAGATCGTAATAACAATTTAAATCGTGTTCATTTAAAATTTCATAAACCGTTTTACAGCCATTGCAGCAAAAACATTTCTCATTAAAAATGATGGGATTTTTGCTACAATCTAAACCACAATGAAAACAAGTGTTTTTAGACATTTTTTAGAAAAAACCAATTTGCAAATATGCGAAACAAACTTATTTAAGATTATGATAAAAGTCATATATTTTTGATATCTTTGTATCCGACTAAAGTAATCTTAATGAGTGGATGCGAACAATGTTTAATCAGGGAGTTTGGTAGTTTAAGAGCATTAAAACCCGAAGAATTAAAAGCTATGTCTGATGAAAAGGATATTGTTAGCTTTGGAAAGGGGGATGTTATTTTTGAGGAAGGACAAATACTCAAAGGTGTTTATTGCTTAAAAGAGGGAGCTTGTAAAATGTCTAGGTTAAATGCCAACGGCAAGGAACAAATTGTAAAATTCCTAAAAAAAGGTGATATGCTGGGCTATCGTTCCGTGCTAAGTGAAGAACCAACTACTCTTACAGTAACTGCATTACAAGATTTACAGGCGTGTTTTATTCCTAAAAAAGAAATATTCTACGCCATAGAACACAACCCTAAATTTTCTATGGATATGATGAGAACTGTTTGCTCCGACCTTCGTGATGCAAATATGGCTGTTTCTAATATGGCTCAAAAAAATGTGAAACAAAGGCTTGCGGATGCCATAATATTTTTAAAGGAAACTTTTGGAGAAAAAGACAATTACATTAATATTTCTCTCACCCGTGAAGAACTTGCCAGTATTGTAGGTACTGCCACAGAATCAGCTATTAGAATACTTTCCGAATTTAAAAAAGAAAAACTGTTAGATATAAAAGGTAAGCAGTTATCTATTTTGGATGAAGCCGGTTTACTGCGTTTGGCAAAGGGTTTTTAGTTAGTAAGCATTGGTGTATGCAGTATGTAAAAAAGAATTTCAGTTGTAAAATTCTGCTTTTGGTTATGATGCCAAATAAAATAAAGGAGTATTAAAATACAAACTACAAATCGGATTCCTTTTATTATCCATTATCCATAAGTTAAAAATTACAAATTTTCATTTCTCGGTTCGTATCATCAACTTTTCCGTAGCCGTCACAACAGAGCAAGGTAGCCATAGCTTTACCGTATTTTTTACAACTTGGGTTGTTAAGTGGAAATCTGTTGGCCGTAGCTTATGGTGTTGAACGAGGCAAAATAGCGTAGAAAACAAAACCAACCAACCCCAAAAAATAGGGGTTTAATTTTAACCGCTTACTGGTGTTTTGTAATTACAAGTAAGTTTTATATTTGTTTTATAATTGATAACAAAAAATAATACCATGAAAAAATTAGTTTTATTAACCTTATTAGTAACCGGATTTACTTTTGCCCAAAATAGCAATAAATTTAGTATCACCGAAAGTGTAAAACACAATCGGGAAGTAGAAAAATATATCGCTTTGATTATAATATCTGAAGATTTGGCCTATAATAACTATGAGAGTCCACAAACTTATGACCAGATAAAGACAAACTATTTTAATAGGTTGAGAAACAAGGATGTAAATACAGATATGCTAAAGGAGAATAAGGAGGCTTATTTTCATCAATATGGTTACAGAAGAAAGGGAAGTGTTTTTGTACTGGAAACATCTAGCAAAAAGGAATTTTTGAATGTATTGTCCACGAGAACAGATGGGGTAAATGTTTACGAAAAAAGCGTAGAGTTTAAACCTCTTACAGATGCTCAGGTAGCAGAATTTTCCAAAAAAGCATTGAGTAAAGCGAAAAAAAGAGCCACTCTGATAGCGGCTGCTTCCGGCAAAAAAATAGGTAAAATATTGGAAATAAATCATATACCCAACGGCGAGACCACAGAATATTACAACGAGAAATATAACAGGCAAAATTTTAGTGTCTCAGTAGTGTATGAACTGTTGGATTAGGATAAATAAATTTAAACCACTTTAAGAAAAAATCCCGATGACTGGTTTTAGTCATCGGGAATTTTTTTAGGGATTTAAAGGGCTTATGCTATAGGAATACTTGTAATTATCCGGTTTGATGCGGTATTTTTTCATAGGTAGCTCTCCCCAGCTATTATTACCGCCTATGCCCATCATTTTGTAATCTATAAACACATTTATCAGCTCTTTATTCACAATGTCAGATTTATGTTTTTGGGCTTTTTTATCACCCGGGTCAAAATCATCCATAGGCTGATGATGGGCATTAAACTCAAAAGGTGCTTCGCTATTAATTCTGATACCACGGCCATTTTCATCGGTAAAAGTTAACCACCTGATGTCCGTTCTGTGGCCGTTTTCCTGTGGCCGGGCATAGGCATAATATAAGCCGGCAACCGGTGTGTTATAAATACCCAATAATGAACCGGAGTTCCTGTCCTGATAATTTTCATCCGGGCCACGTCCGTAATAAACTACTTGACTATAAGTGTTGTTGAGTACAAAATTATTGCCAAACCGCGGTATATCAGGCAGTGGGTCACTGTTTAATTGAAGGTTATTGGCTACATCAAGTGTGCCGTTGGCATGTATGGTATAGGTTATTTCAATATTGGCATAATTATCGCCCAGATTATAATCGGTAATAATTTTAATACCGTCTTTAACCTTGTAGTTCTTTTTGTTTTTTAGTGATTTTTCTTTATTGTCAATAATTACTTTAAATGAGGTGAGTTTCTGTTTATCAGATGCAGTTTTCCATTCTTTGTATAGCTCCGGCATTTTAAAGCCAAAATCATTATCCGTAGGGGCACGCCAAAATTCCGGTTGGATACCTTTTAATATTACGTTGCCGGAGCCGTAATCAAGTGTGGTTAACTTTCCGTTACCTTCATTAAAAGCAAAAATAGCTTTAATGCTGCCTACGGTAATTAAACTGTCGTTTTTAGTAACTACCATTTTTGCGTTTTCTACAGGAGGTATTTTTTCCCGATGGTATTGGCCAAAAGTAAATTGTTCATAAGCCATAATTGTATTTGCATTTACCAAAAGGCTGTCATTTTTGGTTTTTGCATAGACATTGAGATTGTATTCGTGTTTGTTGGGATGTATGTCGTCCATTGGAATATTAACTGTAGTGGCAGTATGCGGAGTAATATTTTTAACCGGAAGGTTGCCCTCTTTAATTACTTTTCCATCCTGTAAAAGGGTATAGGTAAAATAGAAGTTGCCCAAATCAATAAAGTCATAGCTATTGGTAATTTTTACCTCGCCTTTAGCTGGATTTTCAGTGTAGAAATCAATATACTGATAGACTTTTTTCATTTCGGTTGTTGAGGGTTGTAAAGTCCTGTCTGGATTGATTACGCCATTTACGCAAAAGTTGTTGTCATTATATAGGTGTTCTGCTCCTAAATCACCACCATAAGCCCAATATTCACGGCCGTTTTTATCGGTAGTCAGCAAGCCTTGGTCCACCCAGTCCCAAATATAAGCACCTTGTAAGACATTATATTTTTTTATAACTTCCCAAAGGTCTTTAAGATTACCTAAACTGTTTCCCATAGCATGGGCATATTCGCAGGGAATCACCGGCCTTTTGGCATTTTTAGCCATTTCTTCTAATATTTCTACAGTAGGATACATAGGTGCCGTAATGTCTGTGTTGTCATAGTTGTATGCACCTTCATATTGCACCGGCCGGGTGCTGTCGTGTTTTTTAAGCCAATTATAAGTTGCTACAAAATTTTCACCATTTCCAGCTTCGTTACCCAAAGACCATATAATAATAGACGGGTAATTTTTATGGGTTTCATACATGCGTATGGTACGATCAAGATGTGCCGATTTCCATTGTGGGAGATATGCCGGATGAATTTTCTGAGCCTCTTTATCGTTGTCCAGTCCTTGGTTGGTAGCTCCCATACCATGGGTTTCTATATTGGCTTCATCAATTATATAAAAACCGTATTTATCCGCCATTCTGTAGAAAAACTGGTTTCTTGGGTAATGGGAATTTCGGATGGCATTTATGTTATGGGCTTTCATTAATTCCATATCTTTTTTTACCAATTCCGGTGTTATATAGTGTCCTGTTTTTTGGTCGTGGTCGTGATAGTTTACACCTTTAAATAAAACCGGTTTGCCATTGATTAAAACCTGTTTGTTTTTAATTTCCACAGTTCTAAACCCAACTTCCAGAGCAGTAGCCTGTGTACTTTTGTTATCAGAAATGGTAATGGCCACCTGATATAAATTGGGTGTTTCTGCTGTCCATTTTTTTACATTTGGCAACACATCTTTAAAATGTATGGTGTCCGTTCCTTGATTTACCTTAACAGTTTTGGAGAAATTAATTACATTTTGTCCTTTTGTATCCAATAAACTTACCGTAATACTCTTTTTTACCGGCCGTTTTGTAGTGTTTTTTAACACGAGAGTTAGATTAAAATCACCGTCTGTATAATTATTTACTAATCCGCTTTTTATTTCTATATCATGTAGCCGTACTTTGGGTTCTGCAAAAATATAGACGTTACGGTCTATACCACTTAAACGCCAGAAATCCTGATCTTCCATATAGCTGCCGTCAGACCAGCGTAATACCTGTACGGATATGTCATTGGTGCCTTCTTTTATAAAAGGTGTAACGTTAAATTCCGCAGGTGTTTTACTGCCTTGGTTATAGCCGGCGAACTTGCCATTTACCCAAATATACATAGCACCGCTTACGCCGGAAAAGTGTAGGGTGATGTCTTTGCCTATCCAGGATTTATCTACGGTAAAAAACCGTTTGTAGCTGCCTACATTGTTAATGTCATGTTGTATAAAAGGCGGGTTTTTGGGGAAAGGATAGACTATATTGGTATAAACAGGCAGACCGTAACCGTTTAGTTCCCAGTTGGATGGAACAGTGAGGTTATGCCATTGCTGGGTGTCAAAACCCTCTTGGTAAAAATTTACCGGCCGTTGGCTGGGATTCTCAGCAAAGTGAAATTTCCAAGTACCGTTTAGAGATTGGTAAAAAGGCGAATTTTTCCAGTTTTTATCAGTTAAAGCCTTTTTTGTATTTGGGTAGTTGTAAAAAGTTGCTCTGGGCGTTAACCGGTTTATTTGAAAAATTTCAGGATTTTCCCATTCCGGATTTTTCCAATCAGAAGCTGTGTAGGAGGGAAGATCATTTTGCGAATAGGCCGAAAATATGATAAACAGGGCGAATGTTGAAATAATTTTGTTCATGATTTAAAGGAAAAAAATGAGCCACAAAGGTAGCGAAAAGCAGGTGATTTATAGCTGTGATTTAACCTAAAAATTCTCTGAATCTTTTGTTGGAGTTAATTTTAATTGTAAGTAAACTCATCTTGACTTTTTCTATTTT